>Ga0181530_10000658_pt1 | contig 44598 bp, 46 predicted proteins | sample PEATcosm2014_Bin_42_FD_119769 | JGI IMG/M metagenome (GOLD analysis project Ga0181530, IMG submission 119769) | Peatland microbial communities from MTU Mesocosm Facility, Houghton, MI, USA - PEATcosm2014_Bin10_60_metaG | ecosystem: Environmental > Terrestrial > Soil > Wetlands > Peat | place...
AGCACCAGGTGGCCGGTCTCGGCCGCGGTCAGTACGGTGGCCATGGTTTCGGCGTCGCGCATTTCGCCGACCAGGATCACGTCCGGCGTCTGGCGCATGATGCTGCGTAGAGTTCCGGCGAAATCCGGCGTATCGCGGCCGACTTCCATCTGTTCGATGATCGAGTTACGGTTCGCGTGCTGGTATTCGACCGGATCCTCGATGGTCACCACGTGGGCCTGCCGCCTGCTGTTGACGATGTCGATGAGGGCGGCCAGCGTGGACGTTTTGCCGCAGCCGGTGGCCCCGGTGACCAGCACCAGGCCCTGGCGCCGCTCGGCGAGTTTGGCCAGGACAGCCGGCAGGTGCAGCGAATCGAGCGAGGGAATCCGCGCCGGCAGCAGGCGGATGCTGGCCGCCAGCGTGCCGCGCTGGTGATGCAGGTTGACGCGGAAACGGCCCAGGCCTTCGCGCAGGAAGCTCAAATCGGCGGAGCGGTTTTTCTGCAGCTCTTCGAGTTGGGCCGGCGCGAGCAGCGGCAGCACCAGGCTGCGCACGTCGTCGGCTTCGAGCGGCGGCCCGGAGCCGGGTGCCAGCATGCCGTTGACGCGCAGCACGGCGGGAGCCCCGGCGATCAACAATACGTCGGAAGCGCCGCGGGAAGCGGCGAAAGAGAGCAGCTTGTCGAGCGAAGCGGTCATGTCCGGCAGGCGCGCGGCTGCCTTGTTGCCGGGTGCGGCACGGTTCAATTCGGCGACGATTTTGGAAAGCTCGCTATCGTATTCGCTCATAAATCTGGTGGGGCGGGCTTTAGCCTGCCAACGCCCGCTTGCGGGCGCGTTTTCTTGGACGCTCCAACCTGGCGAGCTAAAGCATGCCCCACCCAAAGTATAGCGGGTGCGGTACCATCCCCTTATTGAAGCTGCTGATTTTTTCCGATATCCATAACGATTGGAAGACGCTCGAAGGGCTGCTCGGCGTGCAGGCGGATTACTACATTGCCGCCGGCGACCAGGTCACCTGGGCCAGGGGCTTCGAACGCTGCGGCGAGATTCTGGGGCGGCGCGGGAACCGGGTGTACGTGCTGCCGGGCAATCACGAATCGGCGGAAGATGTGGCCAGCATGTGCGCGCGCTTCGGCCTGCACAACTTCCACCAGCAGCACATCGAGATCGGCCGCTGGCACGTGGCCGGTCTGGGCTACTCGAGCCCGACGCCGTTCGGCACGCCGGGCGAGTATAGCGAGCCGCAGATGGCGGCGTCGCTCGCCAAGTTCGCCAACCTCGATCCGCTAATCCTGGTGTGCCACGCGCCGCCCTATTCGACCGCGCTCGACCAGATCCACCCGGGCCTGCATGCGGGCTCGCGCGCGGTGCGCGAGTTCATCGAGAAATCGCAGCCGCACTATTTGTTTTGCGGCCACATCCATGAGGCGGAAGGGGTCGCGATCCGCATCGGCCGCACGCTGGCGCGCAACGTGGGCAAAGCCGGGTATTTGTTAGAATTGGAGTGAACCCACATGACCCTTGAAGAATTGGAACGCCAATACGCGCCGCTTCGCGACCAGGCCCTGGCCGTGCGGAGGTATCTTTGACGCCCCCGCGCAAAAGCTCGAACTGAGCCGGACCGAACAGCAGGTGGCCCAACCGGATTTCTGGGCGCAGCCCGAGAAAAGCCAGAAAGTGATGCACCGGCGCAAGCGCCTGGAAGAGGCGATTGCCGACGACGATCGCGTGCGCGCCTTGACCGAGGATCTGGACACCATGTTCGAGCTGGCCCGCGAAGGCGAAGACGTGGCGGGCGAGATTGAGCGCGACGTCAAGACCTACGCCGAATACGTGGACCGCCTGGAAACCGACATGTTGCTTTCGGGCGAAAACGACGCGCTCAGCGCCATCGTCACCATCCACCCCGGCGCCGGCGGCACCGAAAGCCAGGACTGGGCGGAGATGCTGCTGCGCATGTACCTGCGATGGACCGAGCGGCACGGTTTCCAGACCGTGATTACCGACCGGCTGGAGGGCGAAGGGGCGGGCATCAAGTCGGTCACCTTCGAAGTGAACGGCGAGAACGCCTACGGGCTGCTGCAATCGGAAGCCGGTATTCACCGCCTGGTGCGCATTTCGCCGTTCGACGCCAACGCGCGCCGGCATACGTCGTTCGCCTCGGTGTTCGTTTACCCGCAGGTGAACGACGAGATCGTAATCGACATCAAGCTCGACGATCTCCGGATCGACACGTTCCGCTCTTCGGGCGCCGGCGGGCAACACGTCAACATGACGGATTCGGCGGTGCGGATCACGCACTTGCCCACCAAGACCGTGGTGCAATGCCAAAACGAGCGTTCGCAGCACAAGAACCGCGACAGCGCCATGAAACAGCTTCGAGCCAAGCTGTATGAGCTGGAACTGGAAAAGAAACGCGCGGAGACGCGGAAGACGGAGGACTCCAAGCTGGAGGCCAGTTTCGGCAGCCAGATCCGCAACTACGTGCTGGCGCCGTACCGGCTTGTGAAGGACCTGCGCAGCAAGCTGTCAATGGGCGATGTGGACCGGGTGCTGGAAGGCGATCTGGACGGCATGATCCACGCGTACCTGGTGTGGCGCAAGACCGGCAGGATCGCCGGCGACGATAAGGACGAAGCGCCGGAGTGAGCGCCGATGAAACCAGCGTCGCCCACGCCGCGGAGCTGATCCGCGCTGGGCGGCTGGTGGCTTTCCCGACCGAAACCGTCTACGGGCTGGGCGCGAATGCGCTTGACGCGGCTGCGGTGGAGCGTATCTTCGCCGCCAAGCGGAGGCCGCGCTCGAGCCCGATGATCGTGCACGTGGACTCGATTGCGATGGCGCGCTCGCTGGCCGCCGAGTGGCCGGAGGCGGCGGAGAAACTGGCGCAACGATACTGGCCGGGGCCGCTGACGCTGGTGGTGGCCAAGCGCAGCGTGGTGCCGGACATCGTCACCGCGGGCCTGCCCACGGTGGGGCTGCGCATGCCGGCGCACCCGTTGGCGCTCGAATTGATTCGCGCCGCACGAGTGCCGATTGCCGCGCCCAGCGCCAACCGCTTCACCGAGCTTTCCCCTACCGCGGCGGAGGACGTGCCCATCGAGCTTGCCGATTTCGTGTTGGATGGCGGCCCGGCGCAGGTGGGTATCGAATCCACCGTGCTGTCGCTCCATGGCGCGCCGCTGCTGCTGCGGCCCGGCGTGATCCCGTTGCCCGAGATCGAAAGTCTGATCGGCCCGGTTTTGATTGCCGCGACAGCCGCGGCCGCCACCGAAGTGCCGCACGCATCGCCCGGCTTGCATCCGCGCCATTACCGGCCGGTGACGCCGCTCTACCTGATCGCTCCCGGCGATGCGCCGCCGGAAGGCCGGGGGGCCCGGCTGCGGCTCGGTTGGGAAATGCCAGCCGATCCACTCGAGTATGCCGCGGCTCTCTATCGAACGCTGCATCGTCTCGATGGTGAAGGCTTAGAGTGGATCGCGGTGGAATGCCCGCCGGAAACGCCAGCATGGGCCGGCGTGCTGGACCGGCTGCGAAGGGCGGCGGCGAATCGGTAGCGCCGGCGGTCTTGCCGCCGGTGTTTTGCGCAATTCTACCGATCCACGGCCAGGGTCGGGAAACTGCTGGAAATATGGTCCTGCCAGGCGAGGCCTTCCTCGTCCACCAGCGACCACAACAAGCCCACCGCCGTGCACACGCTCAGACACGAACCGAGCATCCGCAGCACGCGGTGGCGCGGCTCCAACGCGAAGCCGTCGAATGTGGTGAGCCGCAGCCGTGTCCACCGCATACCCGGCGTCTCAGTGCCGGCGATCGCCGCCAGCAAGCCGTAAGTGAAGCCGATCAGCAGCAACGCAGCGCCGAAAACCATCAGATTGGTTTTGTTCAAAACGAATTGACCGCCGAGGAGGCGAAAGGCGAACAGGAACGCGCCATAGGCAATCAGCACCATAGCCCAATCCACGGCCGCCGCAACGGCCCGGTGCAACGGAGTCGCCACTGGCATATCACAATAAATACTGGCATCGACGGTGGTGCCCAGAGTGCGCGGCTTGGCGGGGGCCGGCACGAGGAACTCGAGCTTTCCCTGCCCCTCCGGCGCACGCGTACCGGTCCGCCTGGACTTGGTAGTCGGACTGGGATTGGACTTCCGAGCTGGCTTCGAACGTGTCTGCTCGACGAGAATTATGCTCGACTCCAGCCCATTCGGAAACAGCGAAGTCTGAACGGCGCGGGCCATATCCGGCGGCGGCGGAACCGGACGCAACCGGCGCGGCGGGCGCGTCTCCGCCACCCGCCCCGGTTCAGCCGCCAAGGCTCCCGAAGTTACGAGACTGAATCCGCTCGTCAACCGGTCGTCGTCTTTGCGGCCGCAATGCCGGCAGCGTTGTTCGCCTTGCCCGAGTCGCGTTCCGCAATAGCTGCACGTCATCTTTCACACTGTGAGCGAAACGCCCGGAAACCTGAGCCGTCGTTCTGTGCTACCGTCTCTGGTTGGGACCCTTTTCGCCAAGCTCTCTTCCCTTTCTTAACACAAGCGGTGAGTCTTGTCACGGAAATTCGTGCAGACCCATCTGCGTTTATCCGGTTATGCTGCTGGCTTGGCTGACGCTGGTCGCCGCAGCGAACGCCCAGCAGGCCGCCGCCGCTCCCGCCCCTGCTCCTGCTCCTGCGCAGACCGGCGCCACCGCGACCGTTGCATCGCCGCAACTTCCCGATCACAAGACCCTGCAACTCAATCAATGGTTTTTTTGGGCGATTGACCAATCCACCGAGGACCACGTCTATAAGGGCCGCGGCAATGTACAACTGGAGGGCAAGGCATTGCTGGCGCGCGCCGACGAAATGGAATACAACGACGACACGGGCGACCTGGTCGCCGTCGGCAACGTTTATTACCACAGCTTCGAGAAGAACGAGCAGATCTGGTGCGACCGCATGGAATACAACACCGAGTCGCAAAAGGGCAGGTTCTACAACGTGCGCGGCGAATCGATGCCGAAGACGGTGGTGCGCCGCGGCATCCTGACCGGCAACAGCCCGTTTCATTTCGAAGGCAAATGGGCCGAGCGCATCGGCGACAAGTACCTGCTATTCAACGGGTGGATCACCAACTGCAAAATGCCGGGTCCGTGGTGGAAGCTGCGCGGGCCGAGATTCGACATCATTCCGGGCGAGCGGGCCAAGGCGTATAAGAGCGTCTTCCTGCTGCGCAAGATTCCGCTTTTCTACACGCCCTACTTCTACCACTCGCTGGAAAAAAGACCGCGCCACAGCGGATTCCTGCTGCCCAACCTGGTGGCGCACTCGCAGCGCGGCCCGATGATCGGTTTGGGCTACTACTGGGCCATCAGCCGCAGCTTCGACGTCACCTACCGTTTCTTCGATTACACTGCCAACGCCTTCGGGCACCACGTGGACTTTCGCGGCAAGCCGCGCCCCGGCACGGATTTCGATGTCATCCTTTACGGCGTGCAGGACCGCCAAGGCATTATTCCCGGCACCACTCCGGAACAACACTACAGCGGCATCAATCTCTTTGCGCTGGGCCACCTGGATCTGGGCCACGGCTGGTTCGGCCTGGCCAACATCAACTATGTCAGTTCGTTCGATTTCCGCCAGGAATGGTCGGGATCCTTCAATGAAGCCATTGGCTCGGAGATTCATTCGGTCGGGTCGGTGAGCAAGGACTTCTCCAGCATCAGGGTGGACCTGGTGGCGGCGCGCCTCGAGAATTTTCAATCCACCGAGGTGCCGCTCACCCAGGCCAACGGAGAGACGCCGGCGTTGACCAATGCCGTGCTGATCCACAAGTTGCCGGATGTCGAGGTCGAAGGCCGCGACCACGCGATCTGGAAGAACCTGCCCATTTGGTTCTCGTTCTATTCCGCGGCGGGCCTGCTGTACCGCTCGGAACCCATCTTCAATTCCAACCCGAACTTCGGTGGCCCCCAGGGGAACACGCTTTACGAAACGTTCAGAACCGAGCAGTTCACGCCGCGGCTCGAACTCTCCCCGCACGTCACCAGCGCGTTACACTTCTGGCACTTCGATCTGGTGCCGAGCGCGGGCATCGATGAGGCGGTCTACGGGCAAAGCCAGGACGAGAACTCGCTGGTCTCGCAACAGGTGGGCTATGTGGCCTACCAGGTGTCGGGCGGCAAGCTGGTGACCAGCGCGCGGGACTTTTCGGTCGACCTGATTTTCCCCTCGCTGGCACGCGTCTTCAATAAGAAGACCATCTTCGGCGACAAAGTCAAGCACGTCATCGAACCGCGCGCCACTTACCGCTACGTCACCGGCATCGGCACCGACTTCGACCGCATCGTGCGCTTCGACGAAACCGACCTGTTGAGCGACACCAATGAGCTGGAGTTTTCCCTCACCAACCGTCTGTATGCCAAGCGCGGCGATTCCGTCAGGGAGTTCTTGACCTGGGAGCTGAAGGAAAAGGAGTACTTCGATCCAACCTTCGGCGGGGCGGTGGTTTCCGGACAGTCGAACCTGTTCGCCGCCACGGCCGATCTGAGCGCATACGCATTCGTGCTCGGCCCCCGCAACTATTCTCCGGTGGTTTCCATGCTCCGTGCCAACCCGGTCAACGGCCTGTCCGTGAACTGGCAGGCCGATTACGATCCCCGCTTCCACTCCATCGTCGATAGCGGTTTCTCGGCCGACTACCATTGGCGAAAATACTTCTTCTCGGCCGGCGACTATGAGGTGCACACCAACCCGCTGCTGGTTCCGTACGCCAACCAGTACCGGGCCCGCCTGCAATACGGCGATCCCAACAACCGCGGCTGGAACGCCGGCATAGAAGCCGTTTACGACTATCGCCAGAAGGTGCTGGAGTATACGACCACCCTGGTTACGTATAACACCGATTGCTGCGGTTTCAACGTGGAATACCGCCGTTACAATGCGGGCATCCGCGACGAAAGCCAACTCATGTTCTCGTTCTCGATTGCCAATGTCAACACATTCGGCAACCTCAAAAAGCAGGACCGGCTGTTTTAGGCTGGAAGGTGGTTCTTGCGCCTGCGCCAGCCGCGACGTGAACACCTCATGCGTGGGTGGAGCGCCGCCGGAAATGAAAAGGCCCCAAGTTGGGTAACTTGGGGCCTTGCACTCAGAGAGTGGCGGCGGGAGGGGACTCGCCGCCAAGGATGCTGTCTGTATTGATCCAATGATAACCATTTCGGAGCTGTTTGTCTATAATTGTGGTGAAGATTCCTGTGGGAAACTCGTATCCCTGGCGGGCAGGGGTTCCACAAGTACCAGTGGTTTGGTATGCGGGGTGGTCCCACTGTTGGATCTCGCGACGCAGTCTGGAAAAAGGACAGTGGGAGGCGGCAAACTTGGCCTGACAAATTAAAAGGCCCCGAGCTGGGTATCTCGGGGCCTTGCACTCAGAGGGTTGGCGGCGGGAGGGGACTCGCCGCCAGGGATGCTGTCTGTGTTGTTTCGATATTAGCAATTTAGGACCTGCTTGTCCAGTACTTTCTGAAGTTTATTCTAAAATTATTTTTGGGCAATTGCTGGTAGGCCGTTGGTTCCAGCCACTCCCAGTACCAAAGTTTGGGGGCAGGGCCGTAATACTCTCAAATGGCCGGAAATAGGCCATCAGTAAGGATTAACTTCGGGGCCCACGGTTAACGCCGGCCGCCTAACCAAAGACATCTTGAGCGATTGATCCTAAAAGGGTTATCTTCACCAAGAGAGAAGGCGGTGCCGGAGTGATCGAGATACAGGATGACAGTCTATTGCGCCAGAGCGAGCGCGAACGACGCAACAAGCGCCGTTTCCAGATCGAACAGGAAGTCCGCTACAAGATGCTTTACGGTCAACGGATTGCCGAGACTGGGAACGGCAAAACGATGAACATTTCCAGTGGCGGGGTGTGGTTTACAACGGAGAGCATGCTGACCACCGGCATGCCGGTCGAACTCTCCATGACGTGGCCGGTCCTGCTCAATGACAACTGCCCGATGAAGCTCATGATCTACGGATGCGTAGTCCGTAGCAACGAGAGAGGCGCCGCAGTCGCCATCGAACGCTACGAGTTCCGCACCCAGGGCCGGAACTTCCCGCCGGGCCCGCAGCCCGGATTCGAACTCCAGATGGCCAATTAGGACGCCTGGCGGCTGGGTTCAGATAACCCGGAGCAACCGCGCGGGAAGCGTGATCAGTGCCCAGACCAGCGACAGGGCGCCGTCCACCGCAATTCCGACCACGCGAAACGGCAGCAGCAGCAGCCACACCAGCGGGTAGAGCACCAGCGCCGCCAGCGCCAGGGGCCAGCACAGCACCAGCAGGATACACCACAACAGAAACCTCACGCGCGTGAACCTCTCTCTTCCTCTACGTGCCCGGAATGCCGTTTGTTCCCGTGCGACGCGAATCGAGCGCTCCTGTCCGGTATCCTTATAAAGAGTGCCGAACCCGACGGAGCTGATTCGGATCGTCGATGCCGCGCTGGCCGAAGCCGCCGGCAAAGCCGGGGCGTGGCTCAAGTGCCGGCCGGGGTGTTGCGAGTGCTGCCTGGGCGCTTTTGAAATCAGCGTCCTGGACGCCGAGCGCCTGCGCAACGGGCTGACGGAACTGGAGACACGCGACCCGGCGCGGGCCGCACGGGTTCGCGCCCGTGCAGGAGAGGTGGCAGCGCGATTGCGGCACGAGTATCCGGGTGACACCGTGAATCGTGTGCTCAGCGAGACAGCCGACGATGACGAGCCGTGCCCGGTGCTCGACCCTGCAACCGGAACCTGCGATCTCTACGAATCGCGACCCCTAACCTGCCGGACGTTCGGGCCCGCCATCCGATCGGGCGGCGCGGTGGGGACCTGCGAACTGTGCTTTCCCGGCGCAACGGAGGAGGAAATCGCCGGATGCGCCGTGGAACTGGATGCTGACGCGCTCGAGATGCCCTTCCTGCAACAACGGGCTGGGGTGGAAGTCCCCTGCCCTACGCTGGTAGCCCTAGCCCTGGAATAGTAATACTGCGTTACGCGGCGGCTTCTGTTTTGTGAGACAATAATTCAGGTTTGCCAGGTGCCCGGGCCTGGCGATCGGAAAGGCGTGGCGAGTGAGTTATCAGCCGGAAACGCCGTTCGATAATATCGAGAGCTCTCACGAGTATGTGGCCCTGCTGGCCGACGCTCTGGATGAGGCCCGGCGCGAGGTGGAAGCCGAGATCGCGCTGGCCGAGCGAGAAGGCGCGGAACGCCGCAAAGAAGCTCTGCTGCTGGTGTCCTACAGTCTGGCCAAACTCAACCTGCATATCACGGCCAGCCGCCGCCTGCTGAACAATCTGCGCACGCTGCGCCGGTTGCTGCTGGCGGAACGGGGATTGCCGGACGACCGCGAAAAGGAAGTCGCCGCCAGCGAAAGCGAATAGGACACAGGCCCTGCACCATGCGCTCCGTGCGCGGGCTAGCGATACTGCTTATCGTCGCGGCCGTATCCGGCGCGGCGTCCAATCAGGATCCGTGGCTCAAACTCACCTCTGCCAATTTTCGGCTCTACACGACCGGCGGCGAACGCTCCGGGCGGGACCTGATCCGCCACTTTGAGCAGGTTCGCAGCTTCTTCCTGCAAGTATTCGGCGATAGCCTGCCCGACGCCAAGCCGGCCTGCATCATCGCCTTCCGCAACGAAAAGGAGTTCGAGCCGTACCGCCCCAACGAATTTGCCACCGCATTTTTCCATGGCGGTCTGGAGCATGACTTTATCGTCATGAGTTACGGCGCCAGAGATCCCTACCCGGTCGCCGTTCACGAGTTCACGCACATGATGGTGCATGAGGGCGGCCATGAGTATCCGCCGTGGCTCAATGAGGGCCTCGCCGAACTCTTCTCCAACCTGCAACCGCTCGGGAACAAGATCAGGGTCGGGCAAGACATTCCCGGCCACTTGATGAGACTGCAGAACGAGAGGTGGCTTCCCCTGGCAACCCTCCTGGCCGTGGATCATAGCTCGCCGCATTACAACGAAAAATCCAAGGCCGGCATATTCTACGCCGAGAGCTGGAAGCTGGTGCACATGCTGTTCCTCGATCCGGCTTATCGCCCACAACTCAAAGCGCTGGGTCCCGCGCTGAAGCAGGGCGACTCCGCGGCCGCATTGGAGGCGGTGTACCACAAGAGCCTCGGCGCAATCGAAGCCGACCTGCACAGGTACCTGCGCGACGGCACCATCAACGTGCTGATGTTCAACATTCAGTTGCCCAAGGCGGTGGACACGCCGGAAGTCGAGACCGCGGAAGGGATGAGCGCGCGGCTGGCGCTGGCCGAGATGCTCTCCAACACGGCCGGCAGGAGCGAGCAGGCCGGCGCGGCCTATCAGGCGCTGGCGCAAGAGTACCCGACCCGATGGGAGGTCGAGGAAGGTTGGGGCCAGCTCTTCTGGCATCAGCGCAAGCTGAGCGACGCGGCCCGTCACTACGCGCGCGCCGTGGAACTGGGCGGGCAGGACGCGCGCCTGTTTCTCGATTACGGCCGCGTCCTCTCCTACAGCGGCCGTCCCGGCGATGCCATTGACATCCTGGGCAAAGCCGCCCAACTCAATCCCGATAATGACGAGGTCCACTTCGAACTCGGCTCCGCCTACGTGAGAAACCGAAACTGGGGAGCCGCAGTGGCCGAACTGCGGGCCATGAAAAAGGTCCTGCCCGCGCAGGCCTATCGCTATTTATATAATCTGGCGTACGCGGAATACCGCGTCGGCCAGATTTCGGAGGCCAAAGCGCACGCCGCCCAGGCGCGCACCTTAACGCACAATCCCGGGGAGGCAGCCTCGCTCGATCGCCTCGACCGCGCGCTGGAAACGCCCCCAGTGCGCGCCGAGTCCGGCAGGTCGGAGCGCACCAGCGGCGATTCGGCCGAAGCGCCCCGCATGGTCCACCAGGGTCCAGCGCAGGAGACCGAGGCGCCGCAGGCCCAGCCCGCACCCGCTCTGCCCTCGGTGGAAGGCACGTTTGAGCACCTGGAATGCGGCAAGCCCGCCCGGCTCCACGTGCGCGTCGCTGGCAAGATCCGGATCTTCTTGATTGCAGACCCGGGATCGGTGACCATCCGCAACGGCAATGGTGCGCCCGTCGACCTGCAATGCGGCCCGCAGAAACCGCCGCGCGCATTGCGCATTGAATACCAGGCCCAGCCCGGCCAGCCCGACGCCGCGGGCCTGGTGCGCTCACTCGAATTCAAGTAGAACGCCTGCGAGAATCGTGGCGCACGCATTCCTTCGACGCATTCCTGCGTGCAGAGTCGAGATTCGTCTCGACTCTTCTTCGCTCCGGGGTGGGCGGACGCCAGCAGGCCCGTAGCGCCAGCGGTCCCAGCCTTGCGCCGCGCAGGCGATGCCCTTCCTGATAACGGACAAGCTAACCTAAAGCATGCCCCACCGACGGCGCGCAAGGTATTGGTGGGGCGTGCCTTAGCTTGCCAGCTTCTCCCCATCTCGACGCGACCCAAAGAGTCTCGATTTCCATTTCGCGCACCCGCGCCTGGCTTCCGCCGCGGTCCGGCAGCCGAGGCGTGTTAAACTACACTTTCAACCCTAAGAATGCTGCTTGCGAGAGAGTTTATCGCTTACACTTCCCGGCAACTGGTCAGAAGGCTGACGCCGGCTACGATTGAAACCTCGGACCCGGACTTGGTCGCCAGCAAGATTGCCGAAGTCCTGACCGAAGAGCTGGCGGTGGAGGACCGCCTCAACGACGAAGTGCGCGACCTGCTCAACCAGTACAGCGATTACATGCGGCGCGAGGGCGTCAGTTACCAGGAGATGTTCCGCCGCATTAAGAACACGCTGATCTCGCAGCGCAAGGTGATTCGCGCTTCCGGCCGCGATACCGGCGACGCCATGAAGCTATCGCGCGACAAAGTGACGGACATGTCCCACAAGATCGTCGACATGTTGCGCAAAAACCGCGAACTGCGGCTCAGGAACAAGGACACCAACGCGGTGCGCCTGGAGATTCTGCGGATCATGACCGAACTGCTGCAGGCCGAGGACAAAGTCGATCGCGCGGCGCGGCAGAAGATTCGCAGCCAGAAGCGTGAGATTCCGGAAGGCAGCGAAGAGTGGGACCTGCTGCTGAGACGATACTACGCCGAAGAGCTCAAGAAGCTCGGCATCGACCTGGCGCGATAGTTCGCGCCGGTTTGGTAGCTGAACCGGCGGCGTTCCCGTGGTCGAGCGCGGCCATTCACTGCGCGCAAACCTCGCAGGATTCGCTGCTGGCTCTCGCCTTGGCGCGCGGTCTGGAACCCCCGACCGTGGAGAGAATGCCTGACGACGGAAAGGGGGCAGACGCATTTTCTTGCGGCTGAGCGGGATTCGTCAGTTGCGCGGTCCCGGCGTCTTTTTCTGCATTGACATCTTTAGCCCGCCGAACCCTGCGCTACACCTCGACGCCGTACCAGTCGTAGACCAGCGTTTGATCGGGCGCGCGCCACCGCTGCGGGGCGGTGGTCTCCATCCAGTCGAGCGGTTCCAGGCCCGCCGCCTGCGTGCGCGCCGAACGGGCGAAGGCCGCGCGAATCGCGGAGCGTTCCCTGGCGCCCGTCAGCGCCGGATCCGCGGAGACAAATAGCGGCGTGCCGCTGCGCGAGACCACATCGAGCCATTGCTCGGTGAGGCGGAGCGGAATGGCGGCCGTCACCGGCACGCAATCGGCATCGGCGGCGAAGAACGTCCCATGCTGCGGCAGCCGAAAGGCCAGCGTGTTGATGCCCATTTTGCGGGTGCGCGCCCATTCGCGGCCACTCGTGTCGTCGCCGATGCGCTGCAGGTCGAACACTCCCGCGGCCAGATGGCCGATCGTGTTGCAGCCGATCAGCGGCATGTCGCCCGCGGCGTGGCGGATCGCCCTGTAAAACGCAGTCACAATTTCGGCCGTGGTGTGCGAACGGTCCGCAAAGCGGCATTCGCTTCCGCTCATGTCGTCGGTCATTTCAAAGCCCCAGCGCCCGAACAGATCGTAGGTCGAGTAGTCGTGCTTGATCATCTCGAAGCCCCAGCCGCTGAGAATTTGGATCTCGCGCTCCACGTAGGCCAGCGAACCGGGCTGGCTCGGATCGAGCAGGAAGTACGGCCCGCCAGGTCCGCCGGTGGGCTGTCTCCACTTCAGCCGCAACGATTCGGGCACCTTATCGGTGGTCAGCAGCAGACGCCGCCAGATGCCCGGCCGCACGCCGCGCTTCTTCATCCCGGCAGCCAGCGCGGCCATGTCGGGGAAGCCCGGATTGGTCCGCTCGGCTGGCCCGGCGCCCTCGCGGTCCGCCTCATAGCCCATGTCCAGCACCATCCACGGGCGATTCTTTTCGGCGCCCGCTAGCTCGGCCATCATGTCGGCGTCGCGCAACAGCGCCTCCGCCGTCAGGCGCTGGCCGTAGGTGTAATACCAGTTATTGCCGCCATAGACGGGCTGGGCAGGCAGCCGCGGCTTGACGCACATGCGCTGGCAGAAAGCGCGCGCGGCGCTCCACGGCGATTGGTCGCGATCGCGATCAGTCACCACGGTGGCCGCCTCGAGTTTGCGCGGGCCCAACTCCACGCCCACGCCGCCGCTGCGCACGTCGAGCCAGAGCGTGACGCCGGCCGAATCGATCTGCCAGCAAGCCAGCGCCGCGGCGCCGGTCTTCACGCCGTAGCCCGCCAGCGCGCGGCCGTCGCTCGCCAGGAAATACCACGGGAGTCGCCGGTGCGGCACAATCTCCCGCCATTCGAGGTCGCCGTAGCTGCGCTCCCACTGATCGCCCAGGAATCGGTAGCCCGCCGGGAAGGCTCCCTTCCATCGCAGCCCGATCCAATCGATCGCTCCGCCCGGCGCCTCAACGTGAATAGTCAGCTCCGCTCCCGGTCGCGGTTCGGTGGTGACGACGACGTCTCGGGCTTTCCATTCAGTCGCCGCCGGCGCCAGCGCCAGCCGCTCGCTGCCGCGAAACACCGCCGCGGCGTCGGGCATGCGCGCGATCTCGGGTAACGTGGCCGAGCCGGAACGCTTGCCGCTGGTTGGCTGCGCGGCGGCCAGCGCCGGAGTCAATAAGAATGCACGACGATCCATGGCGAACTCCTAGAACGGTTCCGGCGTTCCTTCAATACTCCAGCTTCGACAGGTATCCAAAACTCTGCCGCAGGCTTTCCACCGGGTCGCCCGGGGTCTGGTCCTGCTCCACAAAATAATGCCGGACGCCGGCTGCTGCGGCTGCGCGCAGGATTGCCGGCCAATCCATCACGCCGCTGCCCACTTCCTTGAACGCGGTGCGGTCCACCGATTCCTTGAACATCACAGGTGTGCCGGGCGCTTTGTCCTTCAGATGCACCAGCGGCACGCGGCCGGAAAGCTGGTGCAGCAGCTCCGCCGGATCGTGGCCGGCTACGCTCACCCAGAATACGTCCAGTTCGAACCCGCAGAGGTTCTTGTCGAGGCGGTCCATCATCACCTCGAAACCGGTGGTGCCCTCCATTGGCTCGAATTCGAAAGCGTGGTTGTGATAGCAGAAGGCAAGGCCCGCGGCGCGGCACTTCTCGCCAGCCCGGTTCAGCTTGTCGGTGAGGACGCGGATCTTGTCGAGGCCGCCGCGCTCGGCCGGTGGCAGGTAGGGAAAGACGGCGTAGGAAAAGCCCCACTGCTTGGCCTGATCGATGGCCCGCGCCAGTTCGTCCTCCTTGCCCGTATTCATGAGGGTATTGTCGAGATGGACGCTCACCGGCTTCAAGTGAGTGGCCTGGATGGCCGGCCACAACCGGTCGAGACCGCCGTAAGTCGGTTCGATCTCGCGGTAGCCGATGGCCTCGATCGAGTGCAGCGTCTCGGCGGGCTTCTGGGGAAGCGCGTTGCGAACCGTGTAGAGCTGTGCGCCGATCGTTTGCAGTTGCCGCGCCGCAAGCCTGGCCGCGGGGAACGCCGCGACCAGCGATATGGACTTGAGAAGTTCGCGCCTGGTGGACATAGGGCCATTGTAAACGAATGACCACCTAAGGCATTCGCTGTTCCCATTTAAGATGTTCGCTCGATTCCCCAAAACTCGTATTCACGCCAGAATAGAATCGTGCAGGCTATCGACACAAATACGGTCCTTGATAAGAATCAACTCCGGGATATCACCATGGACGATCCGGAGCTGATGCGGGAGATTCTGGCGGCGCTGCTCGCCGATACCTCACAGCAATTGGGCTTGCTCGACGCCGCCATCCACGCACGGAACACGACCCAGTGCATGCGGCTGGCGCACTATTCCAAAGGCGCGTGCGCCAACGTGGGTGCCAACCGCGCGGCGGGCATGTTCAAGCGGATTGAGAGCAACGCGGCGGACGGTGAGTTCTCCGAGTGCGGCGAATCACTAGCCTCGCTGGTGCGGGAGATGGACCTGCTGCGCACCGAAAGCGCCGCGCTGTAGGGGTCGCCGAGCCTGCCGCCGCGAAGCGCGAGCTGCGGATCAACCAGGCAGCGCCGATGGGATGGAGAAGCGGTTATCGGCCCTCGGCCGATTCGCGGGCCGAGGGCCTGCGCCACAAGGGCAGCCACCAGAGGCGAGTTACGACTCGGATTCGAACGACATCACGGGTTCGGCCTGGCCTTCTTCGGCGAGTCTCTGCATCAGGTTCTCGCCGTATGAAAAACCTTTGTCGAAGGCCTGCAGGTTGAGCTTTTCGAGGGCCGGCGGCACCGAGTCCTTGACGGCGTTGCGCAAAGCGTCCGCACTCACCAATCCGGTAACCGCGCCGAGGAAGCCTACCATGACGATGTTGAGCACCACCTTGCGGCCCAGTTCCTCGGCCAGGCGGGTAGCCGGGACGCCATAGACGCGGGCGCCGGCAGGCACGTTGCCGAGGTGCACCAGGTCCTGCTCGATGACCAGAATTCCGCCGTGCTTGAGCTCGGGCGCAAAGCGGGTGTAAGCTTCCTGCGACATCACGACCAGGACGTCGGGCCGGGTGATGTAAGGGTAAAGAATCGGATCGTCGGAGAGAATGCACTGCGCGCTCGAGTATCCGCCGCGCGCCTCCGGGCCGAAGCTCTGCGTCATGGTGGCGTAAGCGCCCTCGAAAATGGCTTTGGCTTTGCCCACCACGATCGCGGCCAGGATCACTCCCTGACCGCCGAAGCCGGCCACGCGAATCTCAGTTAGCATTCCGCGCACCCCCGGTTGGCAGGCGAAAGCGCCTGCCCCACTTGCCAGCCACGCGAATCTCAGTTAGCATTCCGAGCACCCCACTTCCGGTTCGGCGTAGCGGTCGCCCAGGCTTTCGTGCATCTGCGCCTGCAGCAGCTCGTAGTAATCGGGCCGCTCGCGGTCGACGAATTTGCCGACCACGATTTCGCCGGCTTTGGTCAAGCTGCACTCGCCGGTGGGCGCGCCGTGGCGAATCTTGCTGGCCTGCTTGTAATACTTCATGGTGTCCAGCCCATCGCCCATTTTGTTGCGCCGCTGGTAAAGGGTGGGGCAGGGCGAGACGATTTCAATGAAGCCGAAGCCCTTCTTCTTGAGAACCTCTTCCATGGATCGGGCGAGCTGCTTGACGTGGAAGGTGGTCCAGCGGGCGACGTAGGAGGCTCCGCAGGCGTCGGCGAGTTGGACCAGGTTGAAGGCCGGTTCGAAGACGCCGTACGGCGCGGTGGCGCTGATGACGTGGCTGGGCGTGGTGGGAGCGGTCTGCCCGCCGGTCATGGCGTAGGTCAGGTTGTTCACGCAGATCACCTTGATATCCATGTTGCGGCGCGCGGCGTGGATGAAGTGGTTGCCGCCGATGGCGAACAGGTCGCCGTCGCCGGAGTAGACCACCACCTGCAACTCCGGGTTCGCCAGCTTCAAACCCGTGGCGAACGGGATGGCGCGGCCATGCGTGGTGTGGAAGGAATCCATGCGCATGTAGCCGGCCACGCGGCCGGTGCAGCCGATCCCGGAGACGATGGCCACCTTGTCCAGGTTGGCGCCGGAAGCCAGCAGCGCGCGAGTGAAGCAGTTGACGGTGGTGCCGATGCCGCAGCCGGCGCACCAGATGTGGGGGATGCGATCGGTGCGCAGAAACGGCTCGACCGGGTTAAAGGAATCCTCCGGAATCTCGCATTGGATTTCGAGTAATTGTTCGCTCACTTGGCCGCCTCCAGGATGGCTTTCAGAATCACTTCGGGGTCGTGCACGGTGCCGCCCGCGTGACTGACGGGGACCACCCTGGCGCGGCCGGCCGCGGCGCGTTCCACTTCATGCACCATCTGGCCCAAATTCAATTCGGGTACCACGAATGCCTTGACGCGGCCGGCCAGATCCGCGATGTGCCGCTCGGGGAAGGGCCAGGCCGAAATCAGGCGGAACTTGCCGGCGCGGACACCCCGTTTGCGGGCCAGCTCGATCGCCCGTTGCGCCACGCGCGAGGTGATGCCGTAAGAGACCACCGCTACTTCGGCATCCTCCAGGCCGGCCGTATCGCAGATGGCGCGCCCGTTAGAAAACGGTTTCAGTTTGTCCAGCAGGCGCCGCACCAGGCGGTCTTGCGTGGCCACGTTCATGCTAGGGTAGCCGCGTTCGTCGTGGGTCAGTCCGGTGACGTGGAAACGGTAACCATCCCCTGCCTTGACCATTTCCGGCACTTGGGTTCCGTCCGGCTCGAAGGGGTGGTACTCGGCGGGCGGCTTGTGGGTGTAGCGCCGCGGCGTCACCTCAATCTGGTCGGCGGCCGGAATGATGACTTTTTCCGTCATGTGGCCGACGCACTCATCGAGCATCATCATCACCGGGACGCGGAACTCTTCGGCCAGGTTGAAGCCGGTAATGGTGAGATCGAAGCACTCCTGCGGGGAATTGGGGCAGAGCGCGATGATGCCATAGTCGCCGTGCGATCCCCACCTGGCCTGCATCATGTCGGCCTGCGCCGGCAGCGTCGGCAGGCCGGTGGAAGGACCGCCCCGCTGCACATTCACAAACACGCACGGAGTTTCGGTGATGGCCGCGTAGCCGATGTGCTCCATCATCAAGGAAAACCCCGGACCCGAGGTGACGGTGAAGGCCTTCGCGCCGCCCCAAACGGCTCCCTGAATGGCGATGGAGGCGGCCAGTTCATCCTCCATTTGGATGAAGACGCCGCCGACTGTAGGAATTCTCAACGCAAAGCGTTCAACCACCTCGGTGGATGGCGTAATCGGGTAACCTGCGGCAAATCGCGCACCTGCTGCGAGCGTTCCCTCACAACATGCGTGGTCACCGTCGAGAAAATGGACACCTGTTAGCACCCCCTTGGGGTCAGCGTGCATAGCGCGCTCCATAAATCGCAAAGTCGGGACAGTACATTCCGCACAGGTCGCATCCACTGCACTTGTCCGACGCTACGACGTGGGGGGGATGGTAACCCTTAGAATTGAAAGCGGAAGAGAGGGCCAGCACGTGGGTGGGACAGAACTCCACACAGAAAGAGCAGCCCTTACAGCGTTCCACATTGATGGCAACAAAACCCTTGGCCACAGAACCCTCCATGAAGTCTTCAGTTTCTATGGTAGCAAGCTTCATGCCATTGAGGGCATTAGAGATCTGAATCGCCGCCATTGATATTGTGATGGGGGAGGGCGGGCTGGCGGCTGCGACAAAAAGCCCGCGGCCGAACTGAGAGGAGCAACAGTTCGTCCGCGGGCAAATTGACCACACCACAGAACCCGGCGAATCCGGTCTCGCGAGACCCGCCGAGCTTCTACTGGCCGGGGCTGGAGGCTACCGCGGCCGGCGCCTTGGCCGTGAAGGTCAAGCCGCCGCCACCGGCTGCCGCTAGAGTATTCTGAGTCCGCGGCTGCAGAGAAACCACGCCGACGGCGGACCTGGATGGATCCGCCTGGCTTTGCGCGGTGACGATCACCGCATACGGCTTGACAATTCCCGCCGGGGCCGTATAGACGCCGGCAGGGGTGACCACTCCGGCCTTGGCTCCAGCCGGCGCGCCGGGAGCCAGCGCAAGGCTCCAGGACACGCTGCGATTGGCCGCCCCGGCAACCTTGGCGGAGAACTGCTGGGTATCGGTGGAACTCAGTTTCTCAAAAGTCGAGTCCAGAGCGACTTGCACGGCGTCTGAGGCGCTTTCAGGCTGGTTGTTGGTTACCAGCACGGTTTGGCCGAGTCCTTTGGCGTCCGCCCAGGTGATCGCCAGATTGTCCTGTGCGTTGGCGGTGCCGGCGACCGAAGCGACGGGGCCGGGCAGCGTGGCCAACCGCCGATAGGGCACGCCGACGGCGATCACGTTTCCGGCAGCATCGGTGGCCACGGCCTTATCCCGCAGACTGGGGGACAATGCGACGCAGAGATAGCTCTGGTTGTTCCAACGCAGTGAAAAAACGTGCTGGTAAGCCGGCAGGCGAACTTCGCGCCGGGTGGCCGGATCATTGTAGGTAATGTCGTGGATGCGCACCGCGGTGGCCGCTTCCAGGTGGGGCATGGCGATCCGGAAGATCACCGATGCGCCGGAAACGCCCTGCGTGAGCTGATAATAGCCGGCCGTGCCGGACACGGTAGAGGCGCTGGCGCCGGGCCACAAGTCGTCACCGTTCACGGTAACGCGGCTTTCTTCGCCCACCCCTAGCACCATCTTCGATCCAGCCGGCTCGACCAGCCGCAGCGGACACACCGGCCGCCCGAAGAGCGGGACCATGGAGCCCGCCGCGGACAATCGCGAGAGCTCGAAACAGCCGAATGCGGAGAACGGCGACGAAACCTCCAATGGAGCCGAACCCGCGTTGCGCGCAGTCAGAGTCAGGATGGCTTGCTCGCCGGGAAAATAAACGCTGCGATCGACACCCACAGTACTCACCAGCCGGCCGCTATTGCCCACTGGAGCGATGGCAGTTTGTGCAATCAGGGTGCAGCTCATAAACGCGGCTGGTATGGCCGCTCTGAAGAAGATTCCAAATGTCGACATAATGAACCGAGCCTCCTTGGCCCGTAAGCTGGGTTAATACCGCAGCGAAATCACCCGCCCGAAAACAAACACGCCAAAGGTTCCGTTAGTACCAGCTAAGATCCTGTAGCTACTAGTACCATGCTCTCGACAGCGTTGCCAAGACTTACTTTGGTTAAGCGCGTCCTACCACCAAAGGGAGTCCCCGGGGTGAAATGGGGGGAGTTGCGGGCGGACTGCTCAAATGATCTGCGCGGCGAGGCGCTATTGCTGCGCTGCCGGCGCCGGCTCTCCGGTCAGGTCCTCGACCGCAACCGGGGGATTGTAGTACAGCAGCCGCTGGCAGCTCTCGCAGGAGAGGATCTGGTTGTCTTTCTTGAGGTCCTGGAAGTATTGCAACCGCAGCAACATATTGCACGCCGTGCAGCGGCCCTCCACTACTTCGGCCACGCCGATCCCCTTGCGCGCCTTGCGCGCCCGCTCGTACTTCTGAACCGCCGCCGGGGTCATCTGGGAAACGATAGCGGCGCGCTCCTGCTGCAGTTCGGCTGCGGCTTTCTTATCCGCCGCCGTGCGTTCGCGCGCGCTGTTCTTTTCCGCCTCCACCTGCTGCTTCTCGGTCCGCAGCGCGGCCTCGGCGCTTTTCACATTCCGGTCCAGCGGCTCGGATTCGCCCATCAAATCCAGAATGCGATCCTCCAGCTTGCGGATTTCCGTCTGGCAGAATTCGATTTCGCTCTGGAAGGCGCGGTACTGCTCGTTGGTCTTGGCCTCGACCATCTGCCCTTTGAGTTTCGAAATCTTCTGTTCCCACACCTGGATGTCGCCTTCGCTCCGCTTGCGTTCCTTCTGGTTGGCCACCAGGGCGGCGCGGTCGGCTTCGAGCTTGCGCTCGTGCGATATCAGCTTCTTTTCGATAACGGATATGTGAACGGGTAAAGCCGCGATCTCGCGCTGCAGGTTCACCAGCAGATTGTCAATCTCTTGCAAGCGGATCGCCAGCTTCAGGTCTGCGAGCATGGCTAATCGCAGTGTAGCATGCGGCTTCGAGCGTCCGTATTTCCGGAATGCGAAGCGCGCGCGCCAGCATGTAAAATACTGCCACGCCGAGCGGAATCGAAACGCCCAAATCCGCCAGGTGCGGCATCCGATGGCCGTGCACACCAGCGTGAACCGCCACACTCGAGACGCGGCACACCGCGCCCATCGCCACCGCCGCGAGCGTGATTTTAGCCGCGCTGAGCGCCAGGCGGCGGCCCTCGATGCCTTCGATGCGCCGGCGCAGTGCGGTGGCCAGCGCGGCCGCGCCCGCCAGCGCCACCAGCGAAGTGGCTAGCGCCAGCCCCGCTTGCCCCATCCGCGCTCCTCGCGCCAGGCCAACCGCCAACGCCAGGTTCAAACCGATCGAGGCCAAGCTCACCGCCATCGGCGTCCACGCGTCGTCCAGCGCGTAAAAGGCCGGCGCCAGCAGCTTGATCGCCGCGTAGCCGGCCAGCCCCACGCTGTAGCATGTCAGCGCCACCGCCGTCTGGTGTGTGTCATAGGCTCCGAAACGGCCGCCCTGGTACACCGCGCCGATCATGCTCTCGCCCAGCACCGCCAGCCCCACCGAAGACGGGATGGTGAGCAGCAGCGCCATCCGCAGCGAGCCCGTCAGGGTGGCGCGAAATTCGTCCACGCGCCCGAGCGCCGCGCTGCGCGAAATGGCCGGCAGCGTGGCGCTGGCCAGAGCCGCTCCGAACAGGCCCAGCGGAAACTGCAGGAATCGGAACGCATATCCCAGCCAGCTGACCGGGCCATTCAGCACGCGCCCGGCCGCATCGGTCAGGCTCGAGGCCAGGTTCGCGTTCACCATCACGTTGATCTGCACCGCCGCGTTGCCGATCAGCGCCGGCAGCATCAGCCGCGCGATCCGCCGCAGCCCCGGGTGCTTGAAATCGAAGCGTGGCCGGAACGCAATACCGGCGCGGCTCAGGCTCGGCATCTGCCATCCCAATTGCAGCGCGCCGCCGATTATGACTCCGGCCGCCATCGACACGATCATCCCGTGCGGCCAGCGCCTCCCGATCGTCAGTCCCAGCGCCAGCCCGCTCGAGACCGAGCCGATGTTGAAAAACGTGGACGCCAGCGCCGGCACGCCGAACCGCCCGCGCGCGTTCAAAATCGCCATCGCCTCGGCCGCCAGAGCCACCAGCAGCAGGAAGGGAAACATCACGCGCGTCAGCAGCACGGTGAGCTCGAACTTGCCCGGCACGCGCCCAAATCCCGGCGCCAGCAGCTCGACCAATTGCGGGCTGAAGATCATGCCGAGCACGCAGACCGCGGCCGCCGCCAGCGCGAGCGCGGTCGCCACCACCTGCGCCAATTCGGCCGCTTCGAGCGCGGTCCCGGTGGTCAGCGCTTCGGTGAAAGTGGGAACGAAGGCGGAGGACAGCGCCCCTTCGGCGAACAGGCTGCGCGTCAGGTTGGGGATGCGAAAGCCGGTCAGGAACGCGTCGTAGGCGGCGTCGGCGCCGAACAGCCGCGCCATCGCGGTTTCCCGCACCAGGCCGGTGAGCCGGCTTAGCAGAACCGCCGCCGAAACCACCCCTGCCGAATGCAGCAGGCCGTGCTGGCCCGCCGCCGGACCGCGTTTCATTCCACGCGCCGGACTTCCACTTGGCGGTAAATCTCCTCGGTCTGGGCCAGCGAGGCGAAATTCATCCCCGGCAGCCGTGCCGACGCCGTCCCGGCCGCCACGCCCCAGCGCAGCGCTTCCGCCGGGTTTTGCCTGCGGCTCTCCATCATGGCGTCGCACTGTGCATCACGATGCGGCACCAGTGAACGTTGACCGGACGGACGACCCGCTTCAGTCGGGAGTAAACGCCATCAGGAAGAAACTGCTTGGCAAAACCGCGGGCGGCCAGCAGCACTCGGGATTTCATGATTCAGTATAGCCCGCTGGGCAGCCCGGCTATGCCGCAAACGTGTCGCGGTGACCATGACAGCCGCCTTCCTGCAAGTGAACGGCTACCGGCTGGAATTCAACGACGCCCATGCGTTTTCGTTCTTGATGGACCTCCACGAGACAGGCCGAATGCGGTTCGAAGAACTTGATCGATGGCTTCGGCAACACGCCGCCGTTGCCAACCCCTCCGGATAGAGGAGCGCTGTCTCCGGCAGCTCTGCTGCGTTCGCGGGGCACCAAGTTCGAAACGGGTCCATGCCGGGGCGCCAGACTTTCATTGCTTCGAGTATTTGGCGCGCCCTGACGTATCCGGCAGCGGGCGTCCCATAAATATGGGATACTCGAGTCATGAAGACCACACTGGAGATCCCGGACCCGACCTTTCGCAAGGCCAAAGCCACGGCCAGTGCCTTGGGAATTCCATTGCGCGAATTCGTTACGCAAGCCGTCGAGGAAAAGCTCTCTCTGGGCAATCAGCGCCAGGGCAGGCCCTGGCTGGAATGCGCAGGCGAACTGGCCCATCTCCACAAGGAGACCATGCGGATACAGAAGATCATCGGCGAGGAGTTCGAACAAATCGAACCTGAGGACTGGACTTGATTCTGGACACGAATGCTCTTTCCGCTTTTCTTGACAGAACGCCGGAAGCGGTTGAGATCGTGTCCGGCGCGCGCGAGATTGCGATCCCCGTCATTGTAGCTGGGGAGTTCGCTTTCGGTATCGCGGAGTCTCGCCACCGCGAGGCCTACGAAAGGTCGCTGCAACGGATGCTGGACCGATGTACTGTGCTTGATATTGGAATTGAGACCGCGCGGCACTACGCGGCCATCCGACTGGAACTGAAGGGTGCTGGCACGCCGATTCCGGCCAACGACGTGTGGATCGCAGCGCTCTGCCGGCAGCATGCGATTCCTGTCATGAGCCGCGACACCCATTTCGACTTTGTGGGTGGATTGCGACGGCGGACATGGTAGTAGTGCCGGCCCTGGGGTTTTCTCTGGAAAGCGGCCGCAGAGATCACCCAACTGCAAGTGCCCGAATCCGCTGGAAAGCCGCCTGGACCGCTGGCGGCAAATCGGCGAGAGAGGGCAATGTTATCCCCCAATCCTCCGAAGGGACCGCGTGCTGGGACAAAGACTTGCTCGCTTACTCGCCCACCGCTACCTCGGCCCAACCCGGCAGCGTGGCTGGCCGGTTGTTCAGGAAAACTATGCGGCGGGTTTTCGGGAACGGGAGGTTGCTGTCGAGCGCGCGGTTGTAGATCACGTACTGGCGGAGGATCTCGCGGTAGTCGGAGTTATTGGTGTCGAGCCAGGCGCTCTTGGCGGGCAGTCCGCCTCCCCAGCCTAGCGAGAGCAGGCAGGAGCCGCGCTCGCGGGCTTGGGCCAGGCGCTGCTCCAGAGCTTGCAAGCTCTGGTCCAGCAGTCCCATCCCGGCCCACGATGCGTATTGGCGCTGGAGAGTGAGCAGGCCGGCGGCGTAAACGTTGGCGGCCTCGAAGAAGCGGGCGCGGTTCAACGATTCGGGCCAGCGCACGCTGCGGCGCACTTCGGGCGAGAGCAGAAAATGGTTTTCGTCCCAACGGCCTTCAAATACCGTGCCGGGCGCGGCCATCTCCGCGAACGCCGGGGTGCTGTCCTCGGGACGCGCGCCATCCACGGCGCCGCGCGGGCTTTGCTTCCATCCCAAAACCAGGCCGCCGCCGCGTGGCTGCAGCGTGGAGGTGCGGAGCAAGTAGACTTTGAAGGCGTCGTTGGCGACCACCGCCGAATCGCCCGCGCTCAAGAACCGCATGCGGCTGGATCCGCTCGACCCGAGCGCCTGTTCTTCGACGCTTTCCGCCGGACGGCGCGGGGGCCGGTCGGTTTTGACTTTTGCCGCGAGGTCCTGCAACATGCCGTCGCGCCAATTGGCGAACAGCATGCCAGTGCGCAGGGCTCCCTTGATGGCGGCGCCCGGCAGGTAGGGCCCCGACGCTCCCGCGGCAAAGGTGGGAATGTGCAGGCTCTCGCCGGCGGCGCGGTTCCAGTAAGCCGAATAAGCGGCGTTTTCGAACGGGATGCGGCGGCCGGCGAAATTCTGCGCGAAGCCGCCCCAGGATGCGAACTCGAGCTTGTCGGCCGTCTTGAGCTGCGCCAGGTAGCCGTCCAGGCGCGGCCCTTTGGCGAGCAGGCGGAAAATGCGCCACTGGTCGAGCACGTTGACGTGGTCCTTCCAGACCATGTAGTCGATGGGACTCAGCTTGCGGCCGTCTCCGACCAGGAGCGGCGTCAGACATGTGAGGCGGTATCGCATCAACTCACCTCGGGCAGCGGGATGGAAACCGCGAAGCCGGCGCGGAACACGGGATGCGGGAAACCGCCGGGCGCCACGTCGGGCGCTGCACCGCAGGGCGCGGCCGGAGCATAGATCACCGATCCTTCGCCGACCATCCGCAAGTTCTTTTTCAATTCGCCCGATCCGGCCGGGCTATCGATGCGGCCGCCGCGCTCGATCAGCCAGTAATTGCCGCGCGACCAATCCACCGCGTCCCGCTCGGCCGGTGCGAACAAAGAGAGCAGCCAGTGAGGCTTGGGGCCGCCTTCGAAGATGGCCGCTTCCTGGGGCAGAACATCGGGCACGGGTTCCTTTTCGGCGGGCTCTTCGGCAACCTCGACGGGCTCTTCCAACTCGAGCACGCCGACGGCGGATGCTGTTTCGCGCGGAGCGCAGGCGATCTCGCGCGCGCTGTCGACAAAGGTGCTGCCGTCTGGGGCTTCGGATTGCGATGGATCATCCGCTCCGGGTGCGAAGGTGAGCGGTTCCGCGGGTTGGCAGGCGGAATCCGCATCGGACCCTAAAACCGGGGCGCCTGGCCCACTTTCCACCTCGGGCGTTGTAGTGAGCGGGTCAGTGTTTGTGCCGGGCGCCTCGGTCGGCGGCGGAGCGGTCTCGACCGGCTTGTCGCCCGCCAGCGGCAGGATCATCTCCGGTAGAGTGCCTTCGGTAAACTCGGGAGCCTCCGAGCGGCCCCAGCCGCGCGAGCGTTCGCCGCCGAAGCCCGAATCGGCCAGCAGGCGGAAAGCGGCCTTAACCGGATCGCGCCAGCGGCTCCAGGCCGGCTCGTCATGAAAAGCCGTCACCAGCCAAAGGCCGGCGCCGGCGCGGAATTCCAGGCACGCCATGGAATGCCGCTCACTCGATCCGCTCATGCGGTCCACGGCGGCGCTCCAGCGTACGGTGGTGCGGAAGGGGCCTAAGCGGCCTGCCGGCACCAGGCATTCGCTGGGGCCGTCCATGTTCCAGGCGTTCCCGTCCGGCCGGCCGCCCGCCACCAGCGCCTGCACCATGGTGAGCGGCACGAAGCGCGCGCTTTTCCATCGCACGCGGGCGCCCATCAGGGCCGGCGACTGCGGCGGCCAGACGGTCCGCGGCGGCACTACGAAGCCGATCTCGTCGAGAAAGGGGAAGCAGGAGCTGAAGGAAACCGCGGGCTCGCCGCCGCGCGCGGTCGCGTCCAGCCACTCTTCGAGCATGCCGAGACGCGCCATCGCGGCAGTCACCGCGGCGTAGACGGAATCGCTGTGGTAGATCGAATCGACGCGGTTGCGCGCGCCCGAATCGGGCCCCACGCGCCACGGGCCCGTCGGCCGCAACCTGACGACCAGCCCAGGCGTCATGATTCCTCGCGCAGGAAGGAGAAGGCCGAATCGGCGACCGCTGCCTGAATCACTCCCAGGGCGGCGCCCGCCGCGATTTCTTTTTCCGCCGCGCCCTTGGCGTAATAGCCGCGGCCACGCCAGACCAGGCGAAGCTTGTTGAAGGACACACGACCGCTGCCGCGCGAGCCGCCGCCGCCGAGCGCATCGTCCTCGAGCAGCCGCAGGCCCTCGAGCACGCGCAGAAACAGCGGGCCGTCTTCTTCGCAGAGGACGTCCATCACCAGCCGCGTATGGAAGCGCGCGCCGGCGGGCACCCGCTCGATGGTGCGCGGGTTGGCCTGGGAGGTGATGCGGTCGATGGCGTTCTCGTTCTTGACTTCGGTCAGCTCATCGTCCAGGTTTTCGCGCATCTGCGGCGTGATGCTCTCCACGTCGAGCGGAGCGTCGAACACGGCCAGCCGCGCGGGCGTGGCTTGCGTGGTCTCGAGGGTTTCGCCCTGCACCCGCTCCATGCGGCCGGGGCTGCGGCCGAACAGAAGGCAGATATCGTCGTCGGCGCGGTCGCTCTGGTGGATGCGGACTTCCTGACCCTTGCGGCGGGAGAGGTACACCAGCTCGGCGGGGACAGCCATGCCGGAGCTCTGCTCGAGCAGCGAGCGGATCTTGCCGCGCAGCGAACTGCCGGGCACGTACGGCCGGCCGAAGGCGTCCTTGGCCACCGGATTATCGGAGCCGCCGATTTCGAGCGAGCCCTTGCCGGCACCAACGTGCAGGCCGGTTTCGCAGGTCATTTCCGCTTCCAGGATCAGCTTGCCGATGAGTTTCAACTCAGTTTGGGAAGTGTGTGCGCTCATGCTTTACTCGTTGTAGGCCACGATGGCCTCGAACAGGTCCTTGAACCGTTCGTAACCCTTGGTGTCGTTCTTCCGCGTCACCTGCAGCAGCAGTTTCTCCAACTGGTCCAGGCTGCGCAGACCGTGGCGCGCGATGGTGTAGGCCAGGCGCGCGCGGAGCATCACGAATTCGTGCTGGCGCCCGCTCTCGGGAGCGCGCACCGCGCGCCGCACTGCGCCATAGAGGCGGCGCAACTGGCTCTTGGTGCCGGAATCCATGTCGCGCATGCGGCTGACCACGGAGTGCGCCTGGTTGTCCAGATAAAGGCTGTCGTGGATGAGCTTCTCGAGCTCGATTTCGGGCGGGACTTCGAACCGCCCGCGGTCGGGACCCCGGCGGTCGCCCCGATCGCCCCGATCTCCGCGATCCGGACGCGGCCCGCGGTCGCCCTGCGGCGGGCGCCCTTCGCGCGGTGGCCGTGCCTCCCGGTTCCGCTGCTCGTTTTCTTGTGTCATGTGCTAAACCTCGGTCACCAATCTGGCCCACTCGAGGGCCACCAGCCCGGCGGGCCGCATCTTCACTTCGGCCGATTTCCGTCCGGTCATCTCGTTAATCAGGTGGGTGCGCAACTTCTGAAATTCGCGGTCGCGGGTGCCGCTCAGGATGCGGTTGAACCGCCGCTGGAAACGCCAGGTGCGCTGCGCTTCGGCCTGGCCGGCCGGCCCATCGGCATAGGCTTCGTGCCGGTAGAAACTGCGCAACTGGTATAGGAACTGCCGCGACATGCGAAAATCGTGAACCAGGCGCGTCACCGTGTCCTTGAGTTCGGCCGCGTCCGCCAAGTGGCGCCATTCGAGGATGCGCCCCAGCAGATAGATGCAATCCTTGTCGGCCGATTTCGCCAGGGCCAGATTGCGTCCGGCGTCCTCATACACCGCCGCCAGCGGATAGTAGGACTCCGGCGCCAGCGCAATCGCCATCGAAATGGTCTTGCCCTCGGGGCCCGGGTACTCCTTCAAATTCTCTTCCGTGAAACGGTGGAACAGCCGCTGCACTTCGCGTGCCAGCGCGATCAGCGCGTCCCACGCCCCGTACACGGCGAAATCGTCACCGCCGCAATAGAGGATGCTGACCTTGCGCCAGAACTCCGGCAGCGAGCACAGCACTTCGAGTTCGCCCGCGAAAAACTGTTTGTAGAGTACCGAAAGCGGCACGTGCTCTTCAATCGAATTCACCCGCCGCAGCCGCAGCCCGAAGTTGTCCACGTCGCCGCGCAGCACGCCCCAGATGGCGCGCCCCTGCGAACGCCGTGCCAGCGTCTGCACCGGCGCAGCCTGCCTGCCGTCATCGCTCGGCGCCGCGTGGCGCGCCAGGAGGATGGCTTCCGGCGAAAGATTGGCGGTCAGGCTCCAGGAGTGTTTGGCGCCCTCCACCAGCACTTTCCCCGGCGACTCGGGAGACCAGCCTGCCTGCGCAGCCTCGCGCACCTTGGCGCCCAACTCCTTGGCGAAGTAAGCGTCGGCCGCGGCATTGGTGGAGGGCAGGGAAGGCAGGAATGCGTCTTCCCCAATGTCCGCCAGCGGCCGGTTGCGTTGACGATCCAGTTCCTCGTTCAAGCGGCGCCGGATCACCGACCAATCGCCCAGATTGTCCGTCACGCCCCAAATCAGCTTGACGCGCCCGGAACTCAAATCGGCCATCTGCCGCGCCGCCGCGCGCAGGAAGTCCTCCGCCGTCTCGCGCACCGTGCCGGGCAGCACCAGCAGGAACTGGCCGCCGCCGCTCGAACCCAGAAGGATACGCGCCAGGCCGAGTTCCGCCAGCAGAGCCCGCGGCAAGACTTCGCTCAGCAGGGTGATCCACTGCGACCGCCCGGCGAGCAAGTCCTCGCCGGCGGAACGCGCGGAGCGTCCCTCGGCGGCAGCCGCCGAAAGAAACTCTTCGGTGCCCAGGATTTTACCTTGGAGCAGGATTTGTTCGGCCATGAATAGTGCTCTAAGCCTTGAGAAAGACTAACTGTAGCACAGAAACCTGAGAGACACGGCAGGCTCGTTTCACTCTGGTTTTATGCCCCATGTTCGTATCCTGGCAGCGCTTGCGATGCTCGCCGCTGTCACCGGCGCGCAGACCGTGCGCCCGCCCGCCAACGGAACCACCACCCGGACCAAAACCGCGGTCCCAACCGCTCAGCCGCGTCTTAGCGACGCTCAACTGGAGGCCGTTATCCGCGCCAGGCTGGCCAGATCGCAGAAGATATCGCAGGATCATTTTCAGGTCCACGTGCAAGGCGGCGTGGCAACTATCGAAGGCAAGACCGGCGTGGTGCAACACAAGGGCAGCGCCACCCGCATGGCCAAAGCCGCCGGCGCGCTGGCCGTGAACAACCGCATCGAGATCAGCGATGCCGCAAAAGAGAAGGCCACGGCCAATCTGGAAACCGGCCGGCGCCGCGCGCAGATCAAGCGCGGAGACTCACGCAGCGACACGCAACAGCCCCACTGACTGACCGCTCGAGAGGGGAAACGGCCCACGGGAAAACACCGGACGCGCACGGTTCAAAAATGACGGGGCCTCGTGTCCCTGGCGCTCCGGGCTCTCAATCGTAGACGAAGTGCAGCACTTTCTTGAGGTCTTCCCACGCTTCGCGCTTGGCATCCTGATTGTACGGGCGCAGCAAGTAGGACGGGTGGTAAGAGACCATCACCGGAATGGCGCGCCACTCGAGCCACTTTCCGCGCATCTTGGTGACGCCTTCCTTGCGGCCGGTGAGCGCGCGCGCCGCGGTGCCTCCCAGCGCGCAGATGGCCTTGGGCGCAATGGCGGACAATTGGCGGTATAGGAACTGGCCGCAGATTTCCATTTCATCCGGCTCGGGAGTGCGGTTGCCCGGCGGCCGGCACTTCACCACGTTGCAGATGTAGACATCTTCGCGGCGCAGCTCGATGCCCTCTTTCTTGGCGGTGCCTTCGATCATCTGCGTCAGCAGTTGGCCGGCGCGTCCGACGAATGGAATGCCCTGTGCGTCCTCGTCGGCGCCAGGGCCTTCGCCGACAAACACCAGCGGCGAACGCTCGTTGCCGACGCCGAAGACCAGCTTGGTGCGCCCTTCGTGCAGGCGGCAGCGGCGGCAATCGCCAATGTCTTCGAGGATGCGCGGCAGCGTGTCGCCGGCCGGCGCCAGAGGCGGCAACTGGATGGCGGGCTGCCGTGCGGCTGCGGCGGGCGCGCTTGGCGGTTCCAGGTCGTTCGCTTGCACCTGCCCCGCCACGCGCGCTTGCGCCGCAACTGGCTGGCGGTAGAGAGTCTTCACCCCGATATCCCGATAGAACTCGAGCCGTCGCCGCAGTTCGTCAGGCTTCATGGGTCGCGTGCAGCGTCAAGCGCAGCTTGAGAATTTCGTCGAAGATGCGCTCGGCGATTTCGCGCTTGCCCGCGCGTTCGAGCGCCAGCGTTTCTCCGGTCGACAGCGCCAGCACCACCTCGTTTTCGTCGGATTCGAAGCCGATGTCGGCGCCGCCTACCAGGTTGCCAACCACCATGTCGCAGTTCTTCGATTCCAGTTTGCGGCGCGCTTCCTGGCGCAGGTTTTCGGTTTCGGCCGCAAACCCCACCAGCAGGCGGTCGCCCTTCTTGCGGCCCAACTCGGCCAGGATATCGGGCGTCGGATCGAGCTCGAGGGAAAGGCGCGCGGCGGTTTTCTTCCGTTTCTGATTGGGCACGCTGCTCAAGTGGAAATCGCCGACGGCCGCGGCCTTGATCACGATGCTGGCCGGCTCCAGGTTCTCGAAAACCCGCTCGCGCATTTCCGCCGCGGTGCGCACCCCGATCACTTCCACGCCGCGCGGCGCGGACAGGTGTACCGGTCCGGAGATCAGCACCACGCGGGCGCCCCGTGCGGCGGCTGCTTCGGCCAGCGCATAGCCCATTTTGCCGCTCGATCGATTCGAAATATACCGTACCGGGTCGAGCGGTTCCTGCGTGGGCCCAGCCGTGATGAGAACGGTTTCGCCTTCCAGGTCGCGCCGCTGCCGCGCCTCCCGTTCGATCGCGCCGTCGATTTCCTCGGGCTCCGCCATGCGGCCCGGGCCGGTCATACCGCAGGCCAGGTACCCGCTTCCCGGTTCGATCACGCGGTTCCCGCGGCGCTTCAGCGTTTCCACATTCTCGCGCGTAGCCGCGTGCTGCCACATGTTGACGTTCATCGCCGGCGCCAGCAGCACCGGGCCGGTGAACGCCAGGTACAAGGTGGAGAGAAAATCTCCAGCCAGCCCGTGAGCCAGCTTGGCCAGCAGATCGGCGGTGGCCGGCGCCACCACCAGCAGGTCGTTCTCCTGCGCCGTACCGATGTGGTCGATCGCGTTCTCGATGGCGAACAGGTCGGTCAGCACCTTGCGCCCGGTCAGCGCCGCGAACGTCATCGGCGTCACGAATCGCTGCGCGGCCTCGGTCATTACCGCCGTCACCTGGTGCCCCTGCTGCATCAGCAGACGCGCCAGCTCGGCCGACTTGTACGCTGCGATGCCGCCGCCGACGCCGAGAATAATCTTCATGGGAAGTTTTCGCTGCGCCACCAACCGCGCTTCAGACGGCTTTTTAGAGCGCTGGCTCCGCGGCCGGCAGCTCCGGCGCCGGTCCGGTGAGCGAGTATTTCACCAACCCGCGGCGCACTTCTTCCATCGCGATGATGGTGGGCTTCTTCGAGGATGTGGGCAGCACCGGCCGCGCGCCACCCTGCAATTGCCTGGCCCGCTTAGCCGCCACGATGATGAAGCGGTACGTGCTCTGCTCCTCGTCGTCCGGAATGGTGCAGTGGGCGTTGTTCTTCGGGGCTATATCCGCCATGACGTCACTACCTCTTCTAAACCTGAAATGATTCCAGTATAGGCCGGATCCGCTCTTCGATCCTGGTCCGCCGCACGCGCTCGGCGCGCACGATCGAACTCAGAATCGCGTTCGATTCGTCCAACTCGCGATTGATCAACACATAATGGTAATCGCTATACCGCCGGATTTCCTCGGCCGCGTCCCGCAGCCGCCGTTCGATCACCTCGTCCCGGTCCTCGCCGCGCGCGCGCAATCTGCTCTCGAGAACCTGCCGCGAAGGAGCCAGGATGAAGATGGTAACAGCCTCGGGAATCTTCTGTATCAATTGTCTCGCACCTTGCACGTCGATGTCGAGTACCAGGTCGCGGCCGAGGGCGCGGGCTTCCTCCAGAATTCCGCGGTGCGTGCCGTAATAGTTGCCGAACACCTCCGCCCACTCCAGGAATTCGTCGCGCTTGACCATGGCTTCGAATTCCGCCCGCGCGACGAAACGATAGCTTTCGCCGTCCTTTTCCGAGCCGCGCGGCTGGCGGGTGGTGTAAGAGATCGAGAACATGAGGCCCGGCAAGTCTGCCATGAGGTGGGAAACCAGGGTCGATTTTCCCGAACCGGAAGGGGCGGAAATAATGAAGATGCTCGTCATTCTAGGTTGAGAGCCAGTTCGCGGATTTTGTCGATTTCGGATTTCGCGGCCAGCGCCAGCTCGGTGATGGTCAGCCCCAGGTCGCCCAAGCCGCCGGTCTTGGAGAGGATGGTGTTCGCTTCGCGGTTCATTTCCTGCAGCAGGAAATCCAGCCGCTTGCCCACCTCGCCTTCGCCCGCCAGCAGACCGTCCAGTTGCCCGGCGTGGGTCTTCAGGCGAATCAGCTCTTCGGCGATGTCGCTGCGGTCGGCGGCCAGGGCGGCCTCCTGGGCCAGCCGCTGCGGCTCAATCGGCGCGCCGGCCAGCAGTTCGGCCATCCGCTCGCGCAAGCGCTTCTGAAAGGCCGGTGCAGCGCCGGCGCGGATCTCGTCCATGCGGGCCACCATGCGGAGCAGGGCCGCCGTGCGCTCGCGCATCTCCTTCGCCATCGCGGCGCCTTCGGTTCCGCGGCATTGGTTGAAAACTTCGAGCGCTTCCTGGGCGCCGGCCAGCGCCGCCGCGGCCACTTCTTGGCTCACCTCGGTGTCTCCGCCCAACTGCAGCATGCCGGGCATGCGCAGCGCCGCGTTCAGATCGGGTTCCTGGTTGGGCAGCCCAAACAGCCTCTGCGCCTCGCGAAACGCGGTTACGTATTCGGACATCAGTTTGCCATTCAGCCCCGCCGCGCTCTGGATCGAGCGGATCAGCGTCACCTGAATCTGCACGTGGCCGCGAGCGATGGCGCCCTTCAGAATGGCGCGCAGCTCCGTCTCGATCGCGTCCAGTTCCGGCGGCAGATGGAAGTGCAGGTCCAGGCCGCGATGGTTGACGCTCTTCAGGCTGATAGCGATCTCGTCCGGCCCGCTGGCCTTTCGAACGCTCGAGAAGCCCGTCATGCTGCGCACGCTCATAAGTCCCCCACTGTCGCATCCACAAATTGCAGCTCGTGCAGCCGCTGGTAGATTCCGCCCTGCGCCATCAGCTCCTCGTGCGTGCCGGTCTCGCGCAGGCGGCCCTGCTCGATCACCGCGATTCTGTCGGCGCGGCGGATCGTCGAGAGCCGGTGCGCGATCACGATCACCGTGCGGTGCTCCATCAGGTTCGCCAGCGCCCTCTGCACTAGCAGTTCCGATTCGGTGTCGAGATGCGAAGTGGCTTCGTCGAGAATCAGGATGGGCGCGTTCTTCAGCAGCGCGCGGGCGATCGCGATGCGCTGCCGCTGGCCGCCGCTCAAGCGCACCCCGCGGTCGCCGATCACGGTCTGGTAGCCCTGCGGCAGCCGTTCCACGAATTCGTGCGCCAGCGCCGTCTCGGCAACTCGTTGGATTTCTTCGAACGGCGTGCCCGGCCGCGCGTAGGCGATATTGCGCGCCACCGTGTCGTTGAACAGGAAAGTATCCTGCGCCACGATCCCGATCTGCGCCCGCAGCGAATCGAGCGTCAGTTCCCGCACGTCGTGGCCATCCATGCGGACCGCCCCTTCGGTCACGTCCCAAAAGCGCGGAACCAGGTTCGCCAAGGTGGTCTTGCCGCCGCCGCTCGGCCCCACCAGCGCCACCACTTCGCCCGCTTTCACCGTCAGCGAAACTCCCTCGATCCGGAAACCGTCCGCCGACAGGTAGTGGAACCCCACGTTGTCGAAAACAATCCGTTGGGAGAATCGATCGAGCTTCGTGGCGCCGGGTTTCTCGCCGACCTTTTCAATGTTGTCGAGATACTCGAAGACCTTCTGCGACGCCCCCAGAGCCTGCTCGAAGATATTGTGAATCCCCACCAGGCGCTTGAGCGGCTCCAGGAGGAACACCAGCGCCGCGGCAAAACTGGCGAATTCTCTCGGCGTCAGCTCGCCCCTCACGATCTGCGTCCGCGCGTACCAGATGAAGCCGACCACCGTGGCGGCGCCCACCACCTCGATCAGCGGCGAGGAAAGCGCCTGCTGCCGGACGTATTGCAGGTTGGTCTTCAGCAGCCTGCGCGCCGCTTCGTGGAAACGCCGCGATTCGTATCTCTCGGCGCTGAAGGCCTTCACCACCATGTGGCCGCTCAGCGTTTCCTGCAGCACCTGGCTCAGCTCGCCCTGGTTATCCTGCGTGCGCCTGGTGGTGCGCCGGATCCGCCTGCCAATGGTGGTCACCGGGTAGATCACCACCGGCACCAGCAACAGGCTGATCGCCGCCAGCTTCCAGTCCGTGCCGATCACCACCGCCAGCAGCGCCAGGAGCGTGAACGTCTGCCGCAGCAGGTCCGCCAGAATGTGCGACGTGGCGAGCTGGACCTTGTCGATATCGTTCATGATGGCCGACATCAGCTTGCCCGTCGAGTGCGATTCGAAAAACTCCGCGCCCTGCCGCAGCACCTTGTCGAACACCCGGTTGCGCAGGTTGGTGACCGCCGAAAACCCGACGAAGTTGACCAGGTAATTGGCGCAATAATCGCACAGGCCCTTGGTCACGAACACCGCCAGCGTGGCGAAGGCCATGATGCTGAACACGTTGTGGAAGTTGTGGATGTTGTGGAAGAAAGAGGGGACGAGCTGGTCGAGATAGATGGTGTGCTTGACAATCGGAATCGTGTAGAGCTTGACGCGTTCTTCCGCCGCGTGGGGGTCAAGCCCGGTGTAGAGCAGCGGGCCGATCAGCAGCGCCATCATGCCCGTCCCGCCTCCGGCCACCGCCATCAGCACCACCGAAACCGCCAGGTGCCCCGTGTACCGCCGCGCGTAACCGAACAGCCGCAGCAGCTCTTTCATGCGTGCATCCGCAGCCGCGCCAGCGCGTCCACTACCTGCGCCACCGTTACGCCGGCCATGCCGCCGCGCGCTGTCACCACTTCCGCCCGCGCGCGCCACGGCCCCCAGATGGCGGGGTCCGATGGGCCGAAGATCACCACCGAGCCAATCCTGAACGCGGCCGCCATGTGCGCCGGCCCCGAGTCGTTGCCCACAAACAAAGACGCTCCGGCCAGCAGCGTCTTCACTTGCCCAAGCGGCGCGCCCTCGACCACGCGGTATCGCGAGAATGGCCGCAAGTCGTCGCCGGCCGCCCCTATGAACACCGCCTCCAGGCCGCTTTCCTCGACCAGTCGCGCCACTTCCAGAAACCCGTCGGCGCGCCAGGTTTTCTCGGGCGCGGTTGCCACCGGATGCAGCACCGCGTACGGCCGCGCCGCCGCTGCGGGCTGCTCGGCCAGCCCCAGCGTGGCACGCGGAGTCTCCTCCACCGGCGCGCCCAAATAGAAGATCGCGCTGGCCAGGTGCTCGGCCGTATGCACCGTCCGTTCCACCCCGAGGATTTCCTGCGCCCTGGGGATGTGCAGGTTGTACGCGAACTGGTGGCGGAAGTGGCCGAAGCCGGCCCGCCAGCGGGCGCCCGAAACCAGCGTCGTAAAAGCGCTACGCGTGCCGCCATGCAGGTTGAGGCACAAATCCGGCCGCCAGCGCCGCAGCACGCCCGGCTCGGGCCGCAGGATCTCGTCCACATCCGGGTTATGATCGAACACCGCCTGGAAGCGCGCTTCGGCGACCACCGCCACGCGCAGGTCCGCGCGCGCGCGTTTCAGCAGTGCCAGAGCGGGCGTGGTGAGAACGCAGTCTCCCAGCGAACGCAGCCGGACGATCGCCACCCGGCCCGGACGCGGCAGCTCTTCCAGCACGTTCTGCACGAGTCTATTCTTCGATCTTCGCCTCGTCCACCAGCATCACCGGTATGTCGTCTCTCACCGGATAGACGCGGTGGCACTGAACGCACTTCAACCCGCTCCCGTCGTCCTTGAGCTCCACCGTAGCCTTGCACACCGGACACACGAGAATCTCCAGCAAATCTTGACTGATGGCCATAAGAGTTCCAGTTTAGCGCGGAGCCAAAGCGGTATGCGCGGGCGGAGCGGGCCGTGGAACTGTGGGACATCCCAAGGTCTATAATGCAAGTGTTCAGGATCTACAAATCCCAATCACGAATGACCTTACGGAGGAGGCCATGAGAATCACGCGTCTTGCAGTCTTCGTTCTGACGATCCTGGTCGTTGGCCTTGTCACGGCTGGCGCCGAAGAGAAGTATGCCGTGAAGGTTTACGACGGCGCGAAATACGATGCCGATACGTCGCAGTTCCTCGCTTCACAAATGAAAGTGGACGGTGCCTGCTATCGCACCGACGCCACCGTCGCCCAGGTCAACGAGTTCTATAAGGAGCAGCCTGGGACTACCGAAGTCCACACCTCAGCTAAGGGCGGCATGTTCAAGAAGGGCGGGGTTAACATAACCGTCCAGAGCCCTTGGATGAACATGAAGACGGGTCAGCACATGACGGATACGCTGATCTCGATAGTCAAGGCCAGTCAGTAGACAGTTCCCCGCGGGCGCGGCGCCGCTATGCGCCCGCCCGCCTCCATCGGCGCTACCATTGAGCTTACCCGAGCATGGAAATCCGTTCCGACCTCACGCCTGCCGCGTTGGCGGGTAAGCTGCGCCGGCTGTTCGAGCTCTCGGCTCAAAAGATCCACTCTCTCGAAAAGAGCTGGCAGCCGTCGCAGGGTTCGCCCGTGTTTACCGTCGATGGCCGCTACACCAGCCGCGGCTGGACGGAGTGGACGCAGGGTTTCCACATCGGCTCGCCCATCCTGCAGTTCGACGCTACCGAAGAATTCGCGTTTCTCGAGATCGGCCGCGCGCGCACGGTGGAGCTGATGGCCGTCCACGTCAGCCATACCGGTGTCCACGATCACGGCTTCCACAACCTCAGCACCTACGGCAACCTGTTGCGCTTGATGAACGAAGGCCGCATCGCGGAGGATGCCTGGGAGCGCCGTTTTTACGAGCTGGCGCTCAAGGTTTCCGGCGCCGTCCAGGCGGCCCGCTGGTCGCCCACCGCCGATGGCGGCGGTTATATCTATTCGTTCAACGGCCCCCACTCGCTGTTCGTGGACACCATCCGCTCCCTGCGCATTCTGGCGGTGGCGCATCGGCTGGGCCACTCGCTCATGGGCGAAAATGACTGCCGCATTTCGCTGCTCGACCGGCTGATGGACCACGCCCGCACCACCGCCAAATACTCGGTCTATTACGGCGAGGGCCGCGACGCCTATGACGTGCGCGGCCGCGTGGCGCATGAGAGCATTTTCAATCCGAACGACGGCAATTACCGCTGCCCCAACTCGCAGCAGGGTTATTCCCCGCTCAGCACCTGGACGCGCGGCCTGGCGTGGGCCATCTGCGGCTGCGCCGAGCAATTGGAATTCTTCGCCGGGCTCGATGGTCACGCCGAGTTCCGCGCCGTGCTGGAGAAAGCCGCGCGCGCCACCTGCGATTTCTGGATCGCCAATACGCCGCTTGATGGCATCCCCTATTGGGATACCGGCGCTCCCGGCCTGGCCCACATCGCGGATTGGCGCGAGCGGCGCGCCGACCCGTTCAATCCGCACGAACCGGTCGACAGTTCCGCTGCCGCCATTGCTGCGCAAGGACTGTTGCGCCTCGGCCATCACCTCAAGGACGATGGCTACTGGAACGCCGGCCTCACCGTCGCCGATGCGTTATTCGACGAGCCGTACCTGAGCCTTGCCCCCAACCATCAGGGCCTGATTCTGCATTCGGTGTATCACCGCCCGAACGGCTGGGAAGGCGGTCCAGGCGAATCCTCGATGTGGGGCGACTATCACGCCCGCGAAGCCGCCCTCTACCTGCTGCGTCTCGTCGAAGGCGCCCCGTACTTGAAATTCTGGTAAGGTGGGGCAGGCGCTTTCGCCTGCCAACTGATTTCCCGCCTCCCTACATCTTGGGTGCGTAGTAACCCGCGCGCGCTCTCACCACCAGGTCCTTGCGGCCCTTTACCCGCAGGTTGACCGTGTGCCACTGCCCATCGGTGAGGAGCGGCTCCGGGCGGTACAGCAGGTTGTACTGGTGGCGCAGCTCGTTGGCGATGTTTTCAAACGATTGCGCCATGTCCTCCACCTGGAAGGGGAAGAAGGCGCGTCCGCCGGTTTCCGAGGTGAGATACTTCAGCACCTTGTCGCCATCGGTGGCGGCGCCCGAGCTGTTGGTCGAGATGGCGTAGATCACCACATCGGCCTTTTGCGCCATTTCGAGGGCCTGGTCGCGCGTGTAGTCGCTCTGGTTGTCGTCGCCGTCGCTGACGATCACGATGGCGCGCCGAAACTTGGTGCGCGGCTGATCGAGCGCCAGCTTGTCCCGGCAGGCGTAGAAGATGGCGTCGTAGAGCGCCGTGCCGCCGCCCGGCCGCAGGCTGCGGATGCCGGCTTCGAGCTGGTGCGGATCGTCGATCAAATCCGTCACCAGCTCCGCCCGCGTGTCGAACCGTACCAGGATGGCCTTGTCCAGGTGCGCCCGCATCACCGTCCGTAGGAACTCGGCGGCCGCATCCTGCTCGAATCGGAAGCGGTCGCGGACGCTGTTGCTGGTATCGATCAGGATGCCCAGCCGCAACGGCAAATCGCTTTCCGCGGTGAACTCCGCAATGGTTTGCGCTTTCTTGCCTTCGACGACTTCGAAGTCCTCCCGCGCCAGATCGGTGACGAACCGCCCCTTCTTGTCGGTTACGGTGAACAACATGTTCACGCGCGTGACGTCCACCGAAATGCGCGCCGGCTCGTCGGACTGCTCGACGGGCGGCGGGGCCGTCTTCTGCTGGCCGTACGAAAGCGCGGCGCCGAGCGCGCCGGCCAATGCTAACAAGACGCAACGCTTCATGACGCCTCAATTATAGCGTGGGGCCGCCTCGCCGCCGTCCGCGTCCGCCGCCTTGACATTCCGGGCCTCTCCCGGCTTACTGAAAGATATGCCATTGGTCAATGTCGCCCGCGTGGCGCTCCTGCCGCCCGGCGAAGTGATGGAGGTCTTCGTGGGGCAGCGGCCGTATGCCATCTGCAACTTCGAAGGCGCCATCTACGCCCTCGACGGCGTCTGCATTCACCACGGCGGTCCGCTCGGCCAGGGGCATCTCGACGGCGCGCACCTCGCCTGCCCGTACCACCTCTGGGAATTCGATTGCCGCTCCGGCGAGTACGATCGCGATCCCGCGCGCCGCGTCGCCACCTATCCGGTGCGGATTGAGGACGGGCAGATCTTCATCGAGGTGCCCTAGGTGCCGGAACTGCCCGAGGTCGAAACCGTGGTGCGGTCGATCCTGCCGCTCCAGGGCCGCCGCATCCTGAACGCCGAGTTCCGCGGCACGCGCGTCCTCCGTGGCGGGGACCCGGAGCGCATGGCGGCGCGCCTCGCCGGCCGCCGCATCGCAGCCATCCGCCGCTACGGCAAGTTCATTCTGGTGTCCCTCTCCGGCGGCGGTTACCTGCTGCTGCACCTCGGCATGACCGGCCGCTTGCTGCTCGGCGGCGCGCCCGGCAAACACACTCACGCCATTTTCACTCTCGATCGCGGCGTGCTTCAGTTTGACGACAGCCGCCAGTTCGGCGCCATTGAGGTGCACGAAGAGTTCCCCGCTCGGGTGGCCCGCCTCGGCCCCGAACCGCTCGAGATCCCCGCCCAGGATTTCGCCCGCGCCCTACGCCTCCACCGGACCCGCGTCAAGGCCCTCCTGCTGGACCAGACCTTCGTCCGCGGCGTGGGAAACATCTATGCCGATGAAGCCCTATTCCGCGCCGCGATTCATCCCATGGCGAATACCGCCAGGCTGCGCCATCTCCGCGCCCTCCGTCTGCACCAGGCCCTCGCCGAAGTGCTCACCGAGGCCATCGCCGCCGGCGGTTCCTCCATCTCCGATTACGTGGATGCCGAGGGGCGCCAAGGCTTTTTCCAGGTCAGCCACCGCGTGTACCAACGTACCGGCGAACCCTGCGTAAATTGCGGCACCGCCATCCGGAGGGTGTTGGTCGCCCAGCGATCCTCCCACTTTTGCCCGCGTTGTCAGAAACGCTGACCGCAAGTAGGACAGACCATCGGTCTTCGCGGTCTGTTATGCCTCGATTAAAGCAAGCCCACCCCGGCAGACGACAAAAACCGACCGTCCATCCCACCTCCTTGTAACCGGTTGCCGGGGTGTCGCGTCGTTAGTGATGCATACGATTCGCCATCTTGCGTATGATTAAGGCTTGACGATTTTCCCGCGGCTTTCCGCCCCTTTTCCCGGGGCCTGCGCGGATTCTGCGAAGTTGAAGGAGATTTCACACGTGAAACGCATCTTCCATTACCTGCCGCTGTTCCTGTTGCCGGCGTTTTTCCTCCCGCTTGCCCACGCACAGTACGGGTTCGATATCGGAATCGGATTTGGAGCCCTCCAGGACAAAGCGTCCGGAAACGGCATCGAGGGCGATGAGACATCCGCCAATTTTTTTGGCTCGTGCGCTCCCGGCACGACGGGCGACCCAACTTGCATTGCCACCAGCAAGCTCAGCGGACTCGGCATGGGAGTGAGCGGCAATGTCATGGCCTGGAAGCATTTCGGGTTCGGCGCTGAAGCCGTTTTCCAGCCCGGCAAAGCCACTTACGTATCGTTCCCGGCCAACTCAGTCACGGGGCAGACGCCCCTCTCCATCCAGTCGCGCACCACTTTGTTCGACTTCAATGGAATCTACCAGCCGGTGAGAACCAAGAAGGTTGCCTTTCAGTTGATCGGCGGAGTCGGCGGAGCCAATATTCGATTCTATGAAGCTGGCGCAACCGGCAGCGCCATCGGCCCCTCGAGTTTCAGCCAGTACTTTGGCAGCAACAATCATTTTCAAGTGCATGGCGGCGTCGGTGTTCAGTTCTACCTCACGGAACATGTGTTTCTGCGCCCCCAATTCGACGTCCACTACGTTCCAAACTTGTCGCAATTCGGCAGCAACCTGATCACTTCGGAAACAATCTGGCTGGGCTACACCTTCGGCTCGCAGTAGGAAGCGGTAAGTGCCTGTCGTGAAACAGCCAGTTCAACGGTCGCGGCTCTGAACGTCATCGGAGCCGCGATCCTTTCCATGCCGGACTTAACAATTGCAGAGCCAGGCGCAGGCGGGGCATCACAGACCACGCGGCGATGTTCTGTCCCACCCGTAGCAAGGCCCGCCCCCCGCGCCATCGGATACACTGATCGTTCACGTTGGAGTCTGGGAGACGCGAATGGAAATGCCGAACCGGTGCCCGGCGCGCCGGTTGTTGTTGAGCGGCGACGAGGCGGTGGCGCTGGCCGCGCTCGATGCGGGGATGCACCTGGGCACGGGCTACCCGGGCACGCCGTCCACCGAGATTCTGGAAGCGTTCGCCGCGCTGGGCGGCCACGCGCAATGGGCGCCGAACGAGAAGGTGGCGCTCGAGGTCGCTATCGGCGTGGCATTCGCAGGCGGGCGCGCGCTAGCCACCATGAAACACGTCGGCTTGAACGTGGCGGCCGATCCGCTCTTCACCGCGGCGTACACCGGCGTGACAGGTGCGCTGGCGATCGTCTCGGCCGACGATCCGGGCATGGCATCGAGCCAGAACGAGCAGGACAATCGCCGCTACGCGGTGGCGGCGGGCGTACCCATGTTCGAGCCCGCCGATTCCCAGGAAGCTTACGATTTTACCCTGCGCTCCATCGAGGTCTCCGAGCGCTGGGGCCTTCCGGTGCTCTTGCGCATCACCACCCGCGTCTGTCATTCGAAAAGCGTGGTGGTGACGCCGGGCTATCCGGCCCCGCCTCCGCGCGCGGCCGCCTTCGAGCGCAACATCGCCGCGCGCGTGATGATTCCCGCGTACGCCCGGCCGGCGCATCGGCGGTTGCGGCGGAAGCTCAACGAAATCGCCCGTTGGAACGAGGCCGAAGGCCCCACGGTGGTGGTGGAGGGCGATGCCGCGCTCGGCGCCATCGCCACCGGCATTTGCTACCAGCACGTGCGCGAAGCGCTGCCCAATTCGAGCGTCTGCAAGCCCGGCATGACGTATCCCCTGCCGATCGAGCGTATGCGCGAATTCGCGGCGCGGGTCGGACGTTGCCTGGTGGTCGAAGAGGGCGATCCGTACCTGGCCGATGCGGCGCGCGCGGCGGGCATCGCCGTCGAAGCCGCGCCGGAAGCCTTCCGCTTCGGCGAGCTCAACGTCGCCCGCGTGCGGCGGATGGCGGCGCGCGATCAATCGCCCGAGCCCCAGCCGCCGGCCGGCAAGCCTCCCGAGTTGTGTCCCAGTTGCCCGCACCGCGCCGTGTTCACCGCGCTACGCAATTTGGATTGCATCGTGGCCGGCGATATCGGCTGCTATTCGCTGGGCGTGCTTCCGCCGTTTGAGGCCATGGACACGCTGGTCTGCATGGGCGCCGCGCTTGGCGTCGGGCTCGGCATGCGGCACGTGCTGCCACCCGAGCAGGCGCGCCGCGTGGTCAGCGTCATCGGCGACAGCACCTTCGTGCACAGCGGCATCACCGGCCTGGTCGAGATGGTCTACAACCCTCCGCCCACCGGGCACGTCGTGTTGATCCTCGATAACGGCACCACCGCCATGACCGGCATGCAGGAGCATCCCGGCACCGGCCGCACGCTCGATCATCGGCACACCGGCAAATATGTTTTTGAAGACGTGGCGCGCGCCATGGGCATACGCCGCGTGCATGTCACCAATCCCACCCTCGAACCGGCGGCCTTCGAGGCGCTCATCAAAGCTTGCCTCGATTCCGGCGAGCTGGAATTGATCATTGCGCGCCGCGATTGTTTGCTGGCCGCGGGCGCCATCCGGAGGTACGAGAAAGCCAATGAACCACCACGCTGAACCACGGACCCGGCAGGTGATCAACATCGTGGTGGCGGGCCTGGGCGGCCAGGGCGTGCTGAAGGCTTCCGACATCATCGCCGGCGCGGCGTTTCTGGCCGGCCTCGATGTGAAGAAGAGCGAAGTGCACGGGATGAGCCAGCGCGGCGGCTCGGTGGCCAGCGACGTCCGCTTTGGCCCGCGCGTATTCAGCCCCATGGTTTCGGCGGGCGAGGCGGATTTCCTGCTGGTGCTGGACGCCGGGCAGATCGAAGTCAATCGCGGCATGCTCGCCCCGGGCGGCGTGCTGATCGAGCCCGGTCTGCTGGCCGGCCGCACTCTGCGCAGTTCCAAGGCGCTCAACGTAGCGCTGGTGGGAGCGCTCAGCCGCAGCCTGGATTTTTCCGAGGAGCTGTGGACCCAAGCGCTGCGCGACAACCTGGCTCCGAAGCTGATCGACATCAACCTGCAAGCTTTCGCGATCGGCAGAGAAGCCGCCGCATAGTAGGACAGCCCATCGCCTTTTGTGGCCTGTCATGCCTCGCCAAGGCGCGAAGCGCCCCTCACATCCTTTTACCAACACAGCCGGCGGTGTAACCACCGCGTACAACGTGTTCGGCATCGCCTGGGTACCGGGCCAGGCAACTCCCGCCACACCCTTGCCGTCTACGGCAACCCTGGCCCTGGGCCTGTGCGCCGCCGCGATATACCTTCTGCGTAAGCGGACAGCCGGTTTGGAAACGAAGGCCTGGCGCTTCGCCGTGAGAGAGTCGGGCAGAAGCGTGTTGACAGACCAAAGCGTCTGTCCCACCTTGCTCCAGTTTGCTGTCGAAGGATTCGCCAGGAAGTGAAGCAGGCGCTTTCGCCTGCCAACCATAGCGCTTCGTGGAAGGCGCGATCCGGTCGCCGGAACTATGCGGCAGCGGGTGTACACTGAACTCGATGGTGCGTCCTGACGAAGACGGGAGTTTCTCAAAATGGAGGGCTTCGTGTACCATCGCATCACTGGCTGGTTTTATCGGCGCGGGGGGCAGCGGCCAACGAAGCAGGCTCCGTGGAACAGCCAACAGCTACACGGCATGGGCTTTCATCGGCTGCGAGGCAAGGTGCGATACGCTGGGCAAGCTACACCAGTAAGATCATCGGTAAGCCGTGTGCGGGAAAACCGCACGCACGGTTTGAAAGGGGATTTGATGGAAAC
>Ga0181530_10000661_pt1 | contig 44533 bp, 44 predicted proteins | sample PEATcosm2014_Bin_42_FD_119769 | JGI IMG/M metagenome (GOLD analysis project Ga0181530, IMG submission 119769) | Peatland microbial communities from MTU Mesocosm Facility, Houghton, MI, USA - PEATcosm2014_Bin10_60_metaG | ecosystem: Environmental > Terrestrial > Soil > Wetlands > Peat | place...
AAGCCTCCGTTTTATGCCGCATCGGGGAAAGCCGGGCGCCCAATCAAACCGGCCCAAATCGCAAACCATGCGGCATAAAACGGGATGCGGAATAACTTCCGTCTGCGGCTCGGCGGCGGCGTTGCGCTCCGCCTTCGTTCCAGCCGTCTCTTCGTCTGCGCTCCACTGTTTCCGCTCGCCGACCGCAGACCGAAGCCCTGGCAAATCGCAATCGCAATTGACGCTGGCAAATATCAGGCGCACACTTTCCCTATCGTGGCAAATCGGAAGAGAAAACCTTCTCGCGTAAAAGAATGAATTTATGGGGCGTCGTTCAAAAAACGATGGCATTCCAGAGATGCTGCTTGAAGCGCTTCAGTTCGTGTTTCAGTTTATTCCTCCTTGGACTTCAATTCCGCTGGCGACGGTCGGGTTCTTTCTGATTGTGCTTTTCTGGGATGCCCAGGTTAAAATTCCAGTTCTTCAGATTTTCGGGTTAATGTTCGGTGGCGCATTTGCTATCATCTGCCTTATTGCGGGATGGAAGGGTGCCGAATTCCGACGACGCCAACAGGAATTTTTGCAGGCAGACATTGATATGGAGTGGGTTCGCGGGTTGAGTTGGCGCGGATTTGAGCATCAGTTGGCTGAAGTCTATCGGCAGAAAGGCTATGAGGTGGAAGAAACGGGCGGAGGCGGTGCCGATGGCGGAATTGACCTGAAACTTTTCAGGGACGGCCGCACGACGATTGTGCAATGCAAACATTGGAATACATGGAAGGTGAACGTCAAGCCGGTCCGCGAATTGTTTGGCGTAATGACCGCCGAGGGGGCTGATTCAGCCATTTTTATCACCAGCGGCGGATACACAAGCGATGCGCTGAAATTTGCCGAGGGCAAACCGATTGAGTTAATTGACCAGCATGGGTTTCTGGATTTGGTGCGTTGTTTCCAAAAGAAATTGCAAGACCATTACGGCGTAGAACCTGTAAACGCTCACACGGACGAACAAGCGCCAGCAGTGGCGGAAATTCCGCCGAACTGCCCCATGTGTCAGAGTCCCATGAAACTGCGAACGGCGAAGAGGGGTAAAAATGCAGGTTCGCAGTTTTGGGGTTGTTCCAGATTTCCCGATTGCCACGGCACTTTAAGGCATCGGGACTAGCTCCCATTTGTTACAGCGTCCACCAGCGCCCCGCCCGAATTGCCCGGCTGCACCGGCGCGCTGATTTGAAAATAGCGCGGGTCATCCCCCCGCGCCGGACAGCGACGCGACTTCCCCCTTGGCCAGCTTGGGCGCGAACCCCTGCAAACCGATGTCGGGAAAACCGACCGTCGCCACCGTGTCGCCCAGAGCCACCATGCGACTGGCGGCAATGGGCAGCGGTGCAAACCCGCCCGTCCGCCTTCAACAAAGCCAGATCATTGGCCACGTCCACCTGCACCACCTTGGCGTCAATCAAACCCGCGCTCGTGAGCAAACGAACTTTCGTCGCATCCTTGACCACATGATAATTTGAAATCAAATAACCATCGTCCGTGATGAAACACCGTGCCGGTGTGGCAATTGTCATGCCGAACATTGTGAAATCCATTTTTCAGCGCGGCGAGGTATATCGGATTTGCGAAAACGAATTTTCTTATTGCGGCGCGATTCTTGTTTGAAGTTACGGTCGTGATCGCCCAAGGAATCCGTGCTAGTCGGTGTATTTGATTGGGCTTGGCTGCCCCCGCTTGTATTAATATGTGTAGTCATTGCATAAATGTCGGGAAGTCAATTCAACTGACATTCGCGAACTGATGACGAATCTAGGCCGATTGAAGAAATCGGCAGGTATATGGGACAAACGCAAAACGGATTTGTCCTAGATACTGGCTACGGGGATTTTTCTGCGGGGCCGGAAAGATGTTTTGCAACCAAGCCAAGACGCTCCCGCCGCTTTCCGATCTGGCCGGGAGTGAACACGTTTTTTGTGATGATGCTGATTTTTTCGGCAAGTTCTTTTTCCGACAAGTAGCACCAGCCGAGTTTCCAATTGAAGGCAATCAGATAATCCACCAGTTGCAACAGCAATTTTTTATTGCCGCTCGCCGCTCGATTCCATGCCTTTGTCAGTTTGCTGAAAAATTCCTTGTCCGTGCCGGTTGGCTGTTTGCTGGCCAGTGGATTTTCCCCCTGTTCGGCCAAGTCCAGCAGGTAGGCTTTGCGGCAGTCATCTTCTGAAAAATGGCAACCGGCCTTGCGCTTGTCGAATAGTTCAAAACAGTGTTTCCACTGGCGGCGCAATACTTCGATTTCCGCTTTAGCCATGTCGCCCCGGTCTGATTCCGTCAGCGATGCGCAACGCGGCGGGGCTGTTGGCAGGACTTTGGATTTTGCAACTGCGTCAAAATACTTGTTCTTTTCCACGTTGTATTCCGCCAGCCATTGTTGTGCGATCCGGCGGGCGTCCGCTTCATTGGCGGTTGCCTGTTTCCGTTTCACCGTGACTTTGCCAGTGGCCTTGTCTATCTCCCGCTCCCTCGCCATCCAAACTTTTTTGCCGCCGGGCAATGACATTTCCCCCGCTGCGTGTTCTGTGATGATGGCGCGTAGGTTGGTGGCAAAGGCCACGCCGCCCAGGTTGCCCGCCTGAAAAGCACACATATCTTCCTTTGCTGCCGTCAGCAATTCGCGGGACTCATCCGCTTCCGCCTGTGTCTGGCATAAAACATAATCTAGCCCAACCTGTCGAAACTGGTTTTCCGGCGTCAATTTTACCGGCAAGACAATGAAAGCAAATTCATGGCCTTTTAGCAGGAAAGGTTTTTCTAAACGGATGTAGATGTAATGTGGCGGCGTTTCACGCAATAGCGCCTGTTTATCCTTTTCAGAAACCGAGCCTGTTATTCCAAACTCGCCTTTAGCCGGGATTTTCATTGTGAATCAAGCAAGCAACTTTTTCTTGCGTTCGGGCGGGTGCGTTATTAGCCTAGCAAGGCGGGGGTTGTGAAGGGGGTGACTTTTGGCGCGCATGGTTCAAAAACTTTCCGGCAAATTCAGGCGAGCAGTTTTTTCTTGGCGGTTTATTTTCTATTCTATTGCTCAAGCGCCGTTGCTTTACTAAAAAACCTGATTCTCTTTGTTCTTTTGTTCTTCGTGGTATTCCTGAAAGCCGACAAATTCATAATCCAATAATAAATATCCTTTCTCATCGCTCAATGCTCTTGCCTCCAAATCAATAGTCGCAACTTGCCCTTTCAGTTTTATTGAATCGTTATTTGGCCAAAACGATTCAAGCGTCCTTTCCTTTTTTAACAGTCCCATCATATAGTCTTTACGTTCATCCCAAATACTTCCAACCCTTAAAAAATCGTATCTTTTGCTTACTCCATAACCAGATGCAATGGATTCTTCCATTGAGTTAAAAGCGCTTTTTAACTCGTCACCATAAACGCTAGTTGAAATATCCACACCAACAGCATGGAGTTTTACCAAGCCACGTTTCGGATCAATCACTAAAATATATTCCTCGAACCCAGAATGAGGACGCGGTGCATTGTCCAACGTTAAAACATCGCCTTTGGCTTCTTTGATGGCATTTTGTCCAAGTTCATCAATAATTTGCTGTTTTGTCATTCCCGGATCAAAGCCAAAAGGCCCCGCCTTGGCAAACTCCGTTGTTGGTTTCGATATATTTTCACGCGGCTCTGTCTTCGCCGCTGTCAGCGGTTCTTCCTTTGGAATCACGGGGGCGTTGCTTTGAACTGCCGCTATTTTGATTTCACTCTCGACAGGTTTATTTCTCGTAATATGGGACAGGCCGAATCCGATTAGGCAAACAACCATTATTCCCGCAACCGTGCCAACAATTAGAATGGATCGCGAATTTTGGTTGGTTTTCACTGGTGCGGGCTGAACAGTTGCCGGTTTGCTCGGCAACAAAAGCCTCGTCTGTTGCCCGCAAGATGGGCACGCCACAGTTTCCCCCGCGTTTTCCACTTCAAATTCAATATGTTGGCCGCAATGCTGGCATGATGTTTTGGCAATCATAATTTTCCATTGTTGCAACGACATTCAAACGCCATATGCCCCAAACGTCCATCGCAAAATGAAAACAGGAAAAGAGCCGTTCAAGTGGGGAATGGAGAGTGCGGAGTGCGCGACAAGTCCGCCTTCATCCGCTTTCATTTGATTTCAGCGCAGCAAGTTATCCCTGCGGAATTCGGATCGCGGACTATGGAATTTAGATCGCTACGGACCCGGTAGCCTTGTCCGGAACCCGGCCAATGCAAAATCAGGCATAGGTGCTATTTTCTTTAAGGCATGACGTAAGGGTTCGCGCCTAAGAAAGGCTCATTATCCGAGCGGGAGTAATCGTCGGGCAGGTTCGCTTCCGTCAGTGGCCTGGCGTCAATGTTGCTACTCCACGCGTCGTTGATTTCTGCCGTGTTCATCCGCCTGCTTCCCGCGCTTCTGGTTGCTCCGCGCAATTTCGCGCCACAAAAAATTGTGTCACTGCATTGCTCCATGCTCCGCCGCCCGCCAGCGCGAAAAGCAGGCTTGGGTGCGTTTCGTTCGGAACCGGATTGCTCTCCCGACGTGCGGCGAAGAGAGCAATCCCGTTCCTTCAAACACGAAACGCAAAAACATGAACACGACCGAAAACATCAACTCAACGCCTCAACCGCTAAACAACATCGTCAAGCCGCTTAAATTCCCGCCGCAACCGCAGGAATGGAAAATTGTTTCGTTGCGTGAATGTCCCACGCCCGAAGCCATGCAACTTTGCGAGACTCCGAGCGAGGCAGCCGCCTATTGGAGAACCCACATCACACAACATCCGTATTTCAATCCTGAATGTGAATGTCTGGTGGTTTTAATCCTTAACACCCGCCGTAAAATTAAAGGTCACTACTTCGTATCCGTGGGAACCATGGACACGATTCTTTGCCATCCGAGGGAAATTTTCAGATTGGCAATCATGGCCAGCGCATCCGCTATTGTGATGATGCACAACCATCCCAGCCTCGACTCAACCCCGTCCGAAGCGGATATAAAAATCACCCGCGATCTCATCCGCGCAGGGCAGTTGCTCAAAATTGATCTGATTGACCATGTTGTCATGGGTTCCAATCATTCATCACTCCGCGAGAGTGGCTATTTTTATCAGTGAGGCGTGAGCTTCGCTTAATAATATTGGGCAAATCCTGCCCAAGCCGGATAATTTCTCATCCTGGTTGTGTGGCGGCATCCGTCCGCCGCTAAATGGTTCGTCTAAATTATTTCCGAATGCTCAAAAAACAGCCGTTTTCCTCAACCACAAGCTGGCCGGAGGCATTTCCGCCAGTGAGCAAATCAGTGGAGACGGCATCGCCGACGAGTTTTTCAATCGCATCGCGCATCGGGCGTGCGCCGAGCTTTGGATGAAAACCGCGCCGCACCAGAAACGGCAAAGCGGATTCATGCGGCGCAAGTTCGTGGCCTTTATCATGAAGGAATTTCAATTCATTCGTCAGCAGCAGGCCAGCGATTTCAAGTTGGTTGTCATAAGTCAGGCGGTTGAAAACCAGTTTTTCGGTGATGCGTGCAAACATTTCAGGGCGCAGGGATTGTTGCGCTCGCGTGAGGACGTGCCGCTCCATCGTGGCTTGGGTGGAATGTTGTATGTGCAAAATTTCCGCCGCGCCGATGTTTGAGGTTAGCACAATGTAGTGCTTTGAAAAATCCAGCGTGTCACCGCTCGCCATCGTCACCCGCGCCGCATCCAGAATTTGCAGGAACACATCCAGCACGCGCGGATGCGCCTTTTCGATTTCGTCAAAGAGTAAAGTCCCGCAAGGAGATTTGTCATACGCCATTCCCAAAGTGCCGCGCTCGCCCAACCGCGCACCGAGCAGAACGCCAAGCGATTCTTGCGTTTGGTATTCGCTCATGTCGAAACGAAAAAGCTTATCCGCGCCAAAAAGAAATTCTGTGAATGCCAGTGTGATCTCCGTTTTGCCAACACCTGTCGGGCCGAGGAACATGAAGCTGCCGCGCGGACGAGTCGGCTTGGTCAATCCGAGTTCGCCGCGTTGCAGCACGGAGACCACGCGTGGAATGACGTGAGCCTGTCCACGGATGCGCTGGCTTAAAATCTTTTCGAGGCCTTGCAGCTTCAAATGAAGTGGCGAAGAAGTTTTTCCTGTTGTGTCCATTGCATTTTCCATTTCCCAAGCCTGCCAAAATGCCCGGAAAAAGTTGTAATGATTTCATTACAACCTACCAAAGCAAAAGCAGGTAAAAAGAAGCCTATGAAAATTATATTTCAGACAAAGTTGGCGGGATTCGCTCCCATTCTTGCACAGACCACGGGCAGCCTTTCATCGGGCGCTTCATCGGCGTTGGGCATTGTCATGCTCATCGGATTCATCTTCGGAACAATCTGCGTAGTCGGCGGCGGATTCGCCATCCGGCGCGGGGACGCCGATACCGGCAAACTTTCCATCATCGGCGGCCTCATCATCGCGGGCGCGCCGGTAATCGTGAAAGCCTTGTTCACCGCTTTCGGCATCGGCAGTTCAACCGTGGACGTGGGAACCTTCCAATGAAAGACGGCATCCGATTCACGGAGACGAACAGTTCCGACGATTCCAAAGGCCGGACGTGGGGCTTGGAAGGCGAATTGTTCTGGTTCGTTGTCGGCGGCGGGTTCGCCTTCGTGATGATTCTGCTGCTTTGCTTCAGCGCATTGAAAATGAGCATTTTCACTTCGCTGATTTTAGCGGCGGTGCCGCTGACGCTCTGCCTCATTTACGTCTTCGTGTTTCGGCAGGGAAAACCAGCGGGCTACGACGTTGACTGCCTTGACTACTGGTTGAAAGGCTCCGGCTTCAGCTCGGATTTTCAAAGGCAACCGGCACATCCATTATGTTTGAAGAATCGCCAAACGGACACTTCATCAACGACCTGATCGTTTTCAATTCGTTGAACGCGGGCGGCTACGTCTCGAAGGGATTCATTTTCGAGCCGCCCGACATGGTTAACGCGCAGGTGTCGGAACTGAATGGGTTTCAAGACCAGCTCTCGCTGTTGATGCAGTCGCTCACCGAAAATCAAAGGCTGCAAATCCAATACTATTGCGATTCGGATTATCGGCACGAATTGTTGCGATACAATGCCGAGACTCAAAAGGCCGATAACGTCTGGACGCGTCGCTCGCGTAACGAACGCTTTGAGCGGTATTGGCGGCTGATGACGGAACGCCGCTTGCGGCGGCAACGGCTCGTTTTCTATTTGTCGCGGAAAATCGAAACCTCGTCCAAAGGCATCAAATCCGAGGCGGCTCTTTCCGAATACTACAATCAGCTTTTGGGGCAATTCCGTTCAGAGTTCGAGCATACGCACGAGATGTTGACGGAAATTTTCGCCGGACAGGGCGCACGGATTATTCCGATGAAGGACGCCGACCATTTCCGGCACTACAAAACATTTTTGAATCCGTCACTGGCCGAGCGGTTCGATTACGACCCGATTGACGGTTTTGATCCGCAACTGTCCATTCAGGAAAATTGCTGGCACAGCGAGGGAGCAGGACAGGCCGATTTCGGTTTCTTCATGGATGGACGTTATCATTCCATCATTGTGCTGTCGCGCTGGCCGAAGATGACCTACCCAGGAATCATCCACCGGCTCACCAGCCTGCGCCTGCTCGATTACACCATCACGGTGAATCTCGACCCGCTCTCTGTCCGCAAGGAAATCAACAAGGAGGAAAAAGAACACGACCGCATTGCCGGCGATTACGCCAGCGAGAAAAAACTTTCGCTTTTGACCGTAATGGACAAGAAGCAAAAGAAAATCGCCGCGCTCATGCAGGGGCATACAATTCCGTTCAAGGTATTGTTTGCCATCCGCACTTGGGACAAAAGCAAGGAAGGGCTGATTGCCAAAACGACGGCAATCAAGAACGCCATCAACTCCATGAATTCGGCGCAGTATGCGGAAAGCACGCTGCCCAGCACTTCAAAGAAATTATTTTACCAGACGTGGCCCGGCTGGACGTGGAGCAAATACAACTCACGGAAACTTTACGGCGAGAACCGTTACATCGCCGATATGTTGCCGATTGCGTCCACGTTCACCGGCCACCTTGATTCAGCCGAGGCGATTTACGAAGGCCCGAACCAGAATCTTGTCGGCATCAAAACCTTTTCAGGTTCGGCAGGCAACCAATCACCGCAACACGCGGTGTTGCTTGGCATGAGCGGCGCGGGCAAATCCGTCACGATTTGCGACCTGCTTTCGCAGACGGAAAATTATTACGCCTACACCGTCATCATCGAGGAAGGGCTGTCTTACGGCATCTACACGCAGACGGTCGAGCCGGACGCCAAGCCGATTGTGATTCAACCCGACGGCGACATCACCATCAATTACCTCGATACGAAGGGACTGCCGTTGACGCCGGATCATCTGGCATCTGCTACCGCGCTTGTTGCCCGCATGGTTGGTTTGAGCCAGAGCGAGGACAAACAAATGCTCCGTCAGGCGCAAATCGCCAAATATATCAACCTGCTTTACGAGGATGTTTTTCAGGATTGGACGCGCAAAAACGAAAACCAAATGATGGAGGTTGCGCGCCGTGCGTGTGCGCTGACGCATTATCGCAAAGAAAAAATGCCGCCGGGCGCGACGATGCTTGAGGCGTTCGCGGATTTCCGCGACTGGTTGAAATCAAACGAAGATGAAGCGCAGACTTTCGAGCAGCAATTGGCCGAAGGAGAAGTGCTGAAATTTTTGAAAGACCCGAACACGGTCAAAGAAGTTCGCAACATCGCCTTCGCATATTTCAAAACCGACGAGTATCCGTCGCATCGGATGTTGCAGGAGTTGATGTCGCTGGACGCGAGCGGCGCGGAACGCGACCAGATTATTGAGATTGCAACGCTGCTTTTGCCGTGGTGTCGGGATGGCAACTACGGCGCGTTATTTGACGGTGCGAGCAATTTATCGCTCACTGGCAAGATTGCTCATTTCGAGCTTGGCTACATTCCCGATTCAGCGAAGGAACTGCGCGCCGCCGCCGGGTTTCTCATCACGAACCACGCCCGCAAGCATATCATCACGCTGCCGCGTGCCGTGCGGAAACGAAATGTCTATGAAGAAGTCGCCCGCTTCCTCGACATTCCCGGCGGCGAAGAAATCGTCAAGGAAAGCTACGCGCAGCTTCGTAAATTCAATTGCTGGAACATTTCCATCGTCCAGCAGTATGCGCGCTTCAAACAGTCGCGCATCCGTTCCGCCGTTTTCGGCAATAGCCGCCAGTTTTTCTTGATGCGCCAGAACGACCGCGCCGATCTGGACGACATCGCGCGGGACATCGCCATTCCCGAAATCACCAAGCACACGATTATGAATTACACGCTGCCTGACCATCAGGCCGGAGCAAAATACTCCGCGTTCACTTATCTGCACGTTGATTCAAACCGTCCGATTTGCGGGACGGCTTACAACTATACATCCCCCGAAATGCTCTACTGCTCCAGTTCGAGCGGAGAACATTTCGAGAAACGCGCCAAGGAACTGCGCGGCGCAAAGAATGTGACCGAAAGGATTTTAACTTTTTCACGCAAACCGCAACCCGTGGAGGCCGTATGAAATCCAATTATCTCATCTCAATTTTACTTGTTCCGTTGCTTGTCACCGGCTGCGCGGCGGTTCGTCCCGTCACCGACATGGCCGCAGGCGCGGGCGGCGGCGTCATCGCCAATCAACTGTCACATGGCGACCCAGGCATCACCGCCGCCGGAGCAGCGGGCGGCGTTTTGTTGAGCGAAGGCGGATTTTATCTAGCGGGCAAGGCGTCGGACAACGCCTACACCACGGGCTACGAAAAAGGTCGGAGCGACGCCGTGAGGCAGCAGTATTGGATTCAGGTTCACCAACAGCAGCAGCAAAAGACGCTGCCTGAAAACATCAGCCTGTATGCCATCCCCATTCCCGAACAAAACATAGACGGAACGATTTTGAATCCCACCACCAAATACCTACGCATCGAAAACTAGCAGGCGCAAGCCTGCGCCAACCAACAATGAAAGGACAACAAACATGAAAAAACTACTCATCACCATCGCCATCGCCATCGTTGGCGCGTCGAGTCACGCGCAATGGATTGTTTATGACCCAACGGTGAACATCGAACAGATTGTCAGCGAAGCCGAGAACATCGCCCAATTCGTAAGCATGGTGGACAACCAGGTGCAGCAGATTACGCAGCTCTCCGACCAGCTTCAACAGTTGCAGCAATACAACAAGGCGTTCGGCGACCCGTCGCAAATTCTGAATGTCACTGGCATTTCCGCGCTGACATCCGACCTCACGCAGACGCCACTTGGCGAGACCATTTCAACGGTGGAGCAATCCGCCAATGGCGTGGCCGCACTCACCTACAATGCCAGCGGGCTTTACAACCAAATCGGCGCGACCTTTACCACGCCGTCAGGAAATCAAATCCAACGTGATGCTACCGACTACAAACCTTTTGAGGCGATTAACAATGCAACCGCCAATTATGCCACCGTCACAACGGACGTGCTGAAACGCCGACAGACATTGAAAGACGCCATCGCCTCGACCACGGAAGCATTGCAATCGGCGGCGACCGCATCCGAAGTGCAAAAACTCACCGGCGTTTTAGTCGGCCAGAACGCAGCATTGGCCGCGACCGACAAGGAAATTGATCAGGCCGTCGCCGTGAGCGTCGAGCAGGACATCGAGAACCGGAACGACGCCCAGAAACAGGCCGTCGCCGCACAGGAACAGCAGAAGGCGGAAGTTGTCGAGGCGTTTTCAAACTACCGCACAAATTTTCAACTCAACACCCAGCCGCCGATGTTCCCGACAGGCAACTGATGAAACTGAAAATTCTACTACTGGTCGCGGGCATGTCGGTCATTGGCAGCAGCATTTTCGTTCTGGTGATTCAATCACATTCGCGCCAGTTGAAATTTTCGCCGCCTGAAAGCCAATTGCCGACGGCCCTCAGCAATTACAACAAAACTTTCAAACTGAATACGTCACCCCCGATTTGGGGGCAAAACACCAATGGAAACCCAACCCACTGAACTGCGCGAAACCGCCGTCTCGGATAAAGGCAAATCGAAGGTTGCCGAGGCAAAGCAGCGTTTTGATCCGACGCGGATTTTTGTCCAGAAAGACCGGCTCGTCTGGTTTTGGTTTGGCTTTGCCATGCTCGTGCTGGTCGGCGCGGCGGTTGACCGTTATTTTCTCGTCCAAAGTTTCAAGCAGCGCGAGCGGGTAATCGTCATTGACCCCGCCAACACTTTTTACGTCTCGCCGCTCCTTAAATTCGAGGAAGCCAAGGCGCTTCATGTTGAGCAAAGCACACTGGCGACCACGGCCTTTTTGGAGCGCAACCCGAAGGGGTTCGACAACGACGATTTATTGAAACAAATGTTTCTGAAGCAGGCTTACCAAAAGGCAACGGCATATCAATTCGCCGAACAGCCTGAATTCAAATCCAAGCAGTTGCATCAAAAAGTTGAAATCAGCGGGATAAACATTCTGAACACGCGCGAGGATTTCGTGCTGACCCAAGTGACCGGCCAGCTTATCCGCGACGGCGTTTTTCAGGACAAACCTTTCACGGAGGCGATTCCTTTCAAGTTGTCGCTCCGGTTGCAACGCAATCCCAACATGGTTCAGAACGGGCGGTTTCCCACCGCCGTAAATGACTTCAAATATGAAACGACTGGTAATTAGTTTTTTGATGGGCGTTTGCCTCATCGCGGGTGCGAAGGACAAGGCCATTCAGGATTTTATTCTGGATGAGCAGACGGTCTATGTCATTCCGGTTTCGGGTTTCCGCGTCACGACCGTCAGTTTTCCCGGTCCGATTTCGGCGATTGATGCGGCACAGGTGACGATTGATCCGCAGAAGCCCGCCGCGTTTCTCATCGCCCACACCAAAGGCTCGTCTTTCTTTTCCGTGCGCGCCGAGGCGCGGAAAGCCGTTACCAATGTGAACATCCGATGGAACAACAAAACCTATGTCATTGAACTCGTCGAAAGCGACGAGCCGTTATTGTCCGTAACATTTGAAATTCCCCCGGACAATTCCGCTTCGATGCAGGCCGAGCCGGTGACGCCATCGCGCTTGCTCGCGCTGCTGGACAAGGCCAAAGCCTATCCGCTTTTGAAGGCATATCATTCCGATGCCGTCGCACAAGTGGACTATCGAAATTTTGAACACGAGCCGCGCATTTTGGATTGCACAAATTACGCCGTGAAGATCGAGGAAGTGTTTCGGTTCAATCCCGAAGACACACTCATCTTTCGCGTAGGCGTTACCAATAAAACCGCCAACGAACTTCGCTACGCGCCCAATGGATTTTCGCTCCGCGTCGGCGAGCGCACTTATCCGCAATCCATCAGCGACGCCAGCGGCGTTGTGCCGCCCCACGCGGAAGCACCGGCTTATTTCGCCATCACCGGCACGCCCAACGGCGGGCGCAACGATATGTCCATCAAGAATGATTTCTTTGTGATTCTCGACGCGCACACGATTGAGCCAGTTCCGCCCGTCGCGCCCGCGCCTGCTGAATCGGTTGAAACAAATCCAAAGGACGATGACGATGATAAATCCCCGTAACGCCATCAATTTTTTCAAAACTCCGGCTGGGGCGTTCATTTTGTTCTGCCTTGTCCTGGGTGGAATCTTTTTTGCCTGCAAACGGTTTTTGCCCGGCGAGACGAAACCGCCACCTTTGGTTTATTCCACGAAGGCCGCAGCCGCAGCCGCGAGCAAGCAGACGATGCAAACTTTTCAGAACACAAACTATTCGCCATTGCCGAATCTTCCGCCGCCGCCCACGGCCACGATGGATATGACTTCACAGCCGGAAAGTGCAAGGCAGTCCAATCACGCACCGGCAAAACAAGAGGTGTTGCCCATCAGCCTGTTTGCCGAATCGCCGCAAGCCGAACAAAAGCAATTGGGCAAAAACTACGCGCCGTTTGGCCGGTTGATTCCGTGTGAACTGATTGTCACGGTGGATTCATCGAGCATCCAGACACCCATCATCGGTTTGGTAACGGAGGACATTTATCACAATGGCCGGCTGATCATCCCGGCTGGCACGGAGGTTCATGGCAAGGCGCAGACCGACCGCACCCGTGAGCGCATCGCCAGCGGCGACAATTGGACGCTCGTTTGGTCGAGCGGCGAAGAATTGCGGCTTTCGGGCATCGCCCTCGACCGTGAAGCCGATCCGAGCGGCGACGGCTGGGCCATCACGGACGGCAGCGCCGGTCTGCGCGGGCGCGTTCTCAAAAGTGACGACATGGCGGAAATCAAATTGTTTGCCGCGACCTTTTTGAGCGGAGCAGCGGCGGCGTTCACGACGCAACAAAACACCGTTTATGGCAGCCAGATTGCCCCGACGTTGGAGAATGCTCCACTCACCGGCGCGCAAGGCGTCATCCAAGCCTACGCGAAGCAAATTTATGATTCGATCCAGCGCGACGGTTTTTATGTCCGTGTTCCCGCTGGCAAACAATTCTATCTCTACGTCACGCAAACGATTGACGATTCGGATGCCTCCATCGGCGGCACTCGCTTCACGCAAAATGATTTTGCCGCCGAAACAAATCAACCCGCCGCGTCAGCGCGGAATTATTTCCCGCCCAATGCGGCCGCATATCGAAACGGAATCATGCCATGAAACGAATCCTTATTTTTATCCCGCTGATTTTTCTGTCGGCTTGCGCCAGCAAAAAACCCGTCATCGTGCAGATGCCGCCCGCCGTGTCAGGGACGACACTCGCCACCGCCGACATGGAATCCGTGCGCTACGGCGAAAATCTGAAGGCGTATTCGTTTGGCCGCTATGTTGACCCGAACGACGGCTTGGTGATGCACGAGGCACACACGGTCTATCGCGTGGAAACGACCGCCAAATGGAATCTTCATCCCAATGTGCCAGTGAATGTTCCGGGCGGGCCGGTTGTCGGCATCATTGATCCGGCGCACAAGGACAGTCCACTCACGCCGGAAGTCGTCGCGGAGGTTGACCGCCAGAAGGCCGCAACGATGGTGCTGATGGTCCAAGGCCAGCGCATGAATCAAGCCCTCAACCAGCTTTCCAAGACTCTTTCGGCGACGGCGCAAGTTGCCCAAGAAAATGTTCAACTCAAAAGTGAAGTGACAACCGCCGAGAAACGCATGGATGCCCTCGAAGAAGAATTTCGGAAAGCGCAGACCGAAGCCCCGTTCACCGCACCAGCCACCCCTTCCGTAAAGGGGACGAATGATTGGTGATTTGAAAACAGCAACAACCAAAACGTATGGAAAAAACAAAACCGAAAAATGCCGCACCTGGTTCAACCGGGGCGGTTCAATACCGTGAAAACCCGCGCACCAATGAAAAGATTGATGCGTGGATAAAGGCCAATCCCGACCAGTTCAAATTCTTTGATGAACTGCCTCACGAACGCGCTGTCCGCAAGCTCGTATTGAACGAGATTCAAAAATACGAACGGATGCAAAAGATGAACAGCGGCATCATGCAAAAACTCGATGGCGATCCCGAAGCAAAGCAGGCGTTCGACACGCTCTTGAAACGTCTGCCCGAAGACCAGCGCGAACGGGCGACGGCTTCCATCGCCCGCCACGTTTTCCGCCTCACCAACCCGCGCGAAGAAAAGTCACAGACGCAAAGCGCGGGAGCAGGAAGGCGCATGGGGGCATAAGAATTTGCGCGGGTCAAAGACTTGCGGCTTTTGCTACGGCTGGCGCTCCGTTCGCCGTTCCAGCGGCGACCTACGCGCCCAGCCTGCAAAAACCGTAAGACTTTGCCTTTCCGCTTTGAAGCAACCAAGGCTTTCGATGCCGTCGCTTGAAGTGAACCGCGACCGCATCGGACGACATTTATTTATTTCTGGAAATAATTTTAGGTTGAGCTAATTTTTTATGGCGTCGAAACGACCAAGCGGAAAGACGGATGACGAGCAGTTAAATTTATTTTCATTCAACCAAAATAATTATGACAGCAATCACACTGACCCAATACGGCAGAATGGCGGAGAAGCACTGGCGCGAATTTCTCCCGAACCTGGTGCAAGAAATGGAAGCCAAAGGAATCTTGGAGGAGATGCTGCTGGAGGCGGAGGAGAAAACGGCGAGCGAAATGCACGACCTGACCATGAAGTTTCAGCAGCAAGGCTTGACGGCGCAACAGGCGCACAACCGCGCTTGGGAAATGGTTCGGGAGAAATACATTCTCCTGACGCCGGAGAGCGAGTAGTCCGCAACCAAAACAATTATCGGATTTCACCCGCCGATGGTGTCGGCATGGGTTCGCTCAAGGCAAAGTGCCGGACGAATCTTGCCGCCATCAAAATTATCCGCCAGCTTCAGGCGGAAAACCGACCGGCCACCCAAGAAGAAAAATCCGCGCTCGTTCGCTATGTCGGTTGGGGCGGATTGCCGCAGATTTTCAGTCCGTCATCCGACTGGCAGGCGGAAAATCTGGAACTTTCCAATCTGCTTTCCGAAGATGAATTCCGCGCCGCCCGCGCCTCGACGCTCAACGCCCATTACACTTCCGGCGAAGTCATCCACGGAATGTATGCGGCATTGGAGCGGTTGGGATTCAAAGAGGGACGCATATTAGAGCCGGCCTTCGGCATCGGCCATTTCGTCGGCTTCATGCCCGACGCGATTCAATCACAGTCCGTCATCACCGGCATTGAGATTGATCCGCTCACCGCGCAAATCGCCAAGGCGCTTTATTCAGATGTGGACATCCGCAACGAGCCGTTCGAGAAGGCAAAATTGGCCGACGGATTTTTCGACGCCGCGATTTCCAACATTCCCTTTGGCGATTACAAGCCGTATGACCCGAAGTTCAACAAGCAGGGGTTTTTGATTCACGATTATTTCTTTGCGGCAGGACTGGAAAAAGTCCGGCCCGGTGGACTCGTGGCGTTCATCACGTCGCGCGGCACGATGGACAAGATTGATGCGACGTTGCGAAAGCATATTGCCGACCGCGCCGATTTGGTTGGCGCAATCCGTCTGCCCAACACGGCTTTCAAACGCAACGCCAACACCGAAGTCACCGCCGATGTTGTCATTCTTAAAAAGCGCGGGAGCAAGGAAGTCCCGCACGGCGCGGCATGGAAAAAAGTCATTCCCTACACGACTACCAAGGGCGAAGTCATTTCGATTAACGAGTATTTCGTCGAGAACCCGCACATGATGCTCGGCGAAATGGCACTTGAAGGGCGGATGTATGGGCGCAACGAGCCAACGCTGGTCAGCGACGGCAGAGACATAAAGACCGCGCTGGCCGAAGCCATCAAGCATCTGCCGCAAAACATTTACCAAGCCGTCGAGCGTCCCAAGGTTGAAGCCCAGCGAGAGCAGGCCATCCCCGCGCCCGGCCACGTCAAACCCAACGCCTACACGGTTCACGATGATCAAATCGCCATCCGCGAAGGCGACAAGCTGGTTCCGCTGCCGCATCTGGCAATTCAAACGAAGCTTCGCATCCGGGGAATGATTCAGGTGCGCGATGCCGTGCGCCAATGTCTGCGAACGCAACTGGAAGATGCCGACGAGGACGATATAAAACTCGCGCGCACCCAACTCAACCAGGCATACGACCGTTTTGTCGCACGCAACGGGCCGGTGTCCGACCGCGTGAACGCGCTGGCCTTTCGCGGCGACCCGGATTTGCCGCTGTTGTTCTCCTTGGAAAATTATGATTCGGAAACGAACAAGGCGGTCAAGGCGGCGATTTTCCGCGAGCGCACCATCCAAAAGCAGAAATCCATCACGTCCGCCGAATCGCCAAAGGAAGCCGTCATCCTTTCGCTGAATGAAAAAGGCCGCGTGGATTTGCAGCACATGGCTTCCCTGTTGGCCCGTCCGGCAGAGGACTTTCTGCCCGAATTGAAAGGCATCCTGTTTTTCAATCCGCAATCGCGCGAATGGGAAACGGAAGATCATTATCTCTCCGGCGATGTCCGCGAAAAGCTTCAAACCGCCGAAGTCGCCAGCATCAACGAACCCCGCTTTCACGAAAATGTCGAGGCGTTGAAATCGGTTCAACCGGAAAATTTGTCGGCTACACAAATTGATGCGCGGCTGGGTGCGTGCTGGATTCCGGTGAAGGATGTGGAGGCGTTCGCCCAGGAACTACTTGGCGCGGAGGACGTGACCATCCGGTTTACGCCGCAACTCGGCACTTGGACGGTGCAGGCCGGTTACATGGCAAAAGGTTCGGTTGCCAACACGACCGATTGGGGGACGAATCGCGCCTCGGCCTTGGAGTTGATGGAGGATGCGCTGAATTTGCGGACGCCGACCATTTACGACAAGGTGCGGGAAGGCAACAAAGACAAACAGGTCGTCAATCCGAATTCGACCGAGGCGGCACGCGAAAAACAGCAGAAAATCAAAGACCGGTTCCGGGAATGGATATGGCAGAACGACGAACGCCGCGAACGGCTTGTCACAAAATACAACGAGGAATTCAACTCCGTCCGGCTGCGCGTTTTCAACGGCGCACACCTGACGCTGCCGGGCGCAAGCCACACCATTCAATTGCATCTGCACCAGAAGTCGGGCGTCTGGCGCATCCTGCAAACGCCGAACACACTGCTCGGCCACGTTGTCGGCGCGGGAAAAACCTTCACGATGGTTGCGACGGGCATGGAGTTGAAACGGCTGGGGCTGGCGCGCAAGCCGATGTTCACCGTTCCCAACCACATGCTCGGCCAGTTTTCATCCGAACTGCTCATGCTTTATCCGAGCGCAAACATTCTGGCGGCAACCAGGGAGGATTTTGAAAAGGACAAACGCCGCGAGTTGATGAGCCGCATCGCCACCGGCAATTGGGACGCCATCATCGTCACCCATTCCGGCTTTGAAAAGATTCCCATGTCCGAAGAAACCAAACGCGAATTTTTTCAAACCCAACTTGACGAGTTGGAAAGCGCGATCAAAGAACGCAAGGAGGACAGCGGCAGCCGGCGCACGGTAAAACAACTTGAAGCAGCCAAGAAAAAACTGGAGACGCGATTGCAACTGCTCTGCGCCGAGGAAAAGAAAGACAACACACTCACTTTCGAGGAACTTGGCATTGACCGGCTGTTTGTGGACGAGGCGCACTTTTTCAAAAACCTTTTCTACGTCTCGAAAATGACGCGCATCGCGGGCTTGCCGCAAACGTCATCGGAACGCGCCTTCGATATGTTTTTGAAGGTTCAGTATATCCAGAAGGTCAACGGCGGCGGCGGAGTTGTGTTCGCGACGGGAACGCCGATTGCCAACAGTGTGGCCGAAATGTTCACGATGCAGCGGTATCTGCAAATGGGAACGCTCAACAAGCAAAAGCTGCATCACTTCGATTCCTGGGCGGCGACATTTGGCGAGCCGGTGACGGCAATGGAGCTCGCGCCGGACGGCGCAGGCTACCGGCTCAACACGCGCTTTGCCCGCTTCATCAATGTGCCGGAGTTGATGCAGATGTTTTGTCAGGTTGCCGACATCCAGACCGCCGATAAATTGAAGTTGCCCATCCCTGAAATGCAGACCGGCAAGCCGATGATTGTCCGCGCGCCATCCACGCCGGAGCTGAAAGAGATTGTGAAAGGGCTGGTCGCCCGCGCCGAAGCCATCCGCAGCGGACGAATTCCGCCACAGGAAGATAATATGCTCAAAATCACGAGCGAAGGCCGCAAGGCCGCTTTGGATTTGCGGGTGTTGAACCCGCGCGCAAAAGACCAACCCGAAAGCAAAATCAATCTGGCGGCGGACAGGATTTTTGAAATCTGGAAGGACACGCACGAAAACCGATGCGCCCAGATGGTTTTTTGCGATTTGTCCACGCCGTCAAAAGTGAACCGACAGTTTTGCGCTTACGACGACTTGAAGACAAAGCTCGTCGGGCGCGGCATTCCCGCCGAGCAAATCGCCTTCATGCAGGATTTCGACAGCGACGTGCAAAAGCATATTTTGTTCAGGGACGTGCGTTCGGGAAAAATCCGAATCCTTATGGGCAGCACAATGAAAATGGGCGCGGGGACAAATGTTCAGGAACGGCTCGTCGCCCTGCATCATCTCGATGCCCCGTGGCGTCCCGCCGACGTGGAGCAGCGCGAAGGCAGAATCTTACGGCAGGGCAATCTCAACAAGACGGTGCAGATTTATCGTTACGTCACCGAGGGCAGCTTTGATGCGTATATGTGGCAGACGCTTGAGACCAAGGCCAAGTTCATCCATCAAGTGATGACCGGCGATACGCACATCCGGCATTTGGAGGACATTGATTCGCGGGCGTTGACGTATGCCGAGGTGAAGGCCATCGCATCGGGAAATCCGCTCGTGATTGAAAAGGCGTCCGTGGACGCGGAAGTTACGCGGTTGTCCCGGCTGCGTTCGCAACACGGCGAAACCCAATTCCGCATCCGTTCCGACATCCGGCGGTTGAAGGAGGCAATCCCGATGTTGAACGAGCGGATTGAAAATCTGAAACTCGACATGGCCCAGCGCACTGACACGCGCGGCGATGCTTTTCAAATTGTTCTGGAAAAATCGGTAGTAAAAGACCGCGCCATCGCCGGTGAATTATTGAGCCGGATCACCCGCCGCGTCGCCAATGCCAACAACCAGTTCGAGATTGGCGCATTTGGCGGCTTCCAGCTTTTCGCCCGCTCATCCTTGTGGGGAAAAGTCGAACTCGTCTTGAATGGCAAAAATCATTACGCCTTGAATGTCGCCGAAACTCCTTTGGGCATGATCCGCTCGCTCGAATACCTGGTCCAAAACTTCGAGGAACGTGTGGCATATAATCAGCGCGATCTGGCCGACTCGGAAAAGAAATGCGGCGAACTGGAAACCAAAATCGGCCAGCCCTTCGAGCATGAGGCCAAATTGCAATCGCTCGCCCAACGGCAGCAGCAATTGGAGGACGCCTTGGACATCACCAAGAATCAGGCGGCAAATTCTCTTTCGACGGAAGAAACGGCACAGACGGCGGAGCCAGAAACCGAGAACGTTAAGAAAACCATCCGGCCAGCACACGGCCAATCGGCGAATGAAAAGCCCGCAGCCAAAATGCGCGTGGCTATGGCGCATTAGATTTTCATGGCACCATCGTTCGTTTCCAAGAAGTTGTAAAATGCCTTCATCATCGGTGAGGCCGTGTTTGTCGCCGCGTTTCTGGCCTTCGCGCATTTGCTTGGCGAGTTCGATCAATTCCGCGATGACCTGCGCGGCTTCGATGGTGCGTTTCAAGTTGCGGCGGATATCGCATTCGCGTGGAGGAAAGGGCGCTCTTCAATCGTGGACGAACGGGAAATTGACGCTGCCAAATTTCCCGCGCACACTCGCCGCAACCATGCCAGCCGTTTTGCCAAGCCCGCTGAAGTAGTTTTTGCGTGTTGCATGGCCACAGAATCAAGCGATAGAATGAGCTGCGGCGCGACAAAAGCCCGTAAATTGAAAGCAAATGGCCGATTTATTTAATACTGCATTTCGTGGGCGACCAGCATACCGGGCTGCCTGCGACGCATTGACGGGGCTTGGCTATGAGCGGGCCAATATCCGAGAAGATTTTGAGATTCCGATCAGTCAGAATCAACAACGCTGGTCAATTGACGCGGTTGCGTTTAGCGACCAATCTGCGCAGGCAAAAAACGCCAGTGTTACAATTTTTGATCTCTCGACTTCGGGATTAAGGGAAAATGAGGCCGTTGGCCGTTTGCGTCGAACAACCGCTCCATTTCATCTTATTTTTAATGAGCTTCGCGGACATTTTGTGCTTTGGGCTACCGGAATTAGAGACGAAAGGCCGCTTGGAGAGCCATTATCCCCGGACAATTTGGCGAGAGGTTTGCGAGACTTTGCCCCGGACTTAAAACCAGAAAAAGTTCGTCGCGTGAAACAGGGCATCGAGTTCTTCCAACACCCTTTACTCGCCGAAATCAACCCTCTACAACTGACATTCTGGGCTGAAGAAGCAAACGGCAGACTGCTCACTGCACATTTTGGCCACGCTCTCAAAGCACTGCAACGCGCGGGCTTCACCGATGTTCGAGAGCAAGGCAAACTCGCCGCTCAACTTTTGGCTGCGCGAATTCTCGTTGACACCGAAATCATGGAAAATTGCAGCACCGTCGGGGAAATCCCCGCCGCCGCTGAAGCAAAACATTTCACAGATTATTTCGATGCGTCTCTGCTGCAGCGTTACAAAAAGCGCGCTCAGGAGAGCTATGACATTCTCAAAGAAATCAGTCTGGCCACATTTCAGCCGGAAATGTTGAGAGACCTTTACAAAAATCTGTTCGACAAGAAGGTGACGAAAATTCGCGGAAGATTCGATACGCCGCTTTGGCTGACGCATCGGATATGGCAGAACATCCCAGTCGAATTTCTCAAGCCAGAAAACCGGGTAACCTTGGATATGACCTGTGGCTGGGGCAGTTTTTTAATTTCCGCCGAAGACCGGCTTGCTGAATTGCCCGACATGAGTGGTCGCCGGTTGAGCACTTATATTTTTGGAAACGATAATGATTCCACAACTGCCGAACTTGCACGAGTGGCATTGCTCACTTCAACCGGAAAAGACAGTTGGGAAATTTCTCACCAAGATGCCCGTCAGTTGCAACTGCCGCGAAGCAAAGTTCCCAACATCATCGTTGGCAACCCACCATTTTCTGGTGATCGAAAAACACAACTCACTGCGGACACTGGAGGCAAACGCCACGAACTTGCCAATGAATTCTTGAGTCACGCGGTGGATTTGCTTGCGCCGGGTGGATTGTTGGCAATGGTCATGCCCGGTTCGTTTGTGGCGAGCGAGGCTGGACCACAAACGCGCAAAAAACTTTTGGACGCATGTGACGTTTTTGAGATTTGGGAGTTGCCGACAGGAATATTTGACGATGCCACTGTGCGGCCTACGGTTATCTTTGCGCAGAAGATTCCTGCCAAGAAAGCCCCATCTGCATGGCCGGTGCGAATCCGCAGCGTCCAGAAGCAGGCGGCGGCAATAGTTCAATTCAAAGAGTCTGACAGATTTACCCGTAGCACGGTATTCCCCTCACAAGCCAAATGGATTTCAAGCCATCGCGAAACAAAAACCTCACGGACGACGCATGTATTCAACTACACGATAGCGCTGAGTGGTCGCGAATGGCTATCGATTCAAAATACATCAACGCATCTGTCCGAGGTAGCTCGAATTATTCCAGGGTGTATTGAAGGGTCTTTGAGTAGATGCAGGATGAAATTGGACAAGCCCCAGGAAGTGCAATGGTTGAAAGGAGCTACAGGATCATTGGCGTCCGAGTTGGTTGTGTCATATAAAAACATGATACGCATCCGATATCCGAATGAACTCGAAGAGCCGCGTTTTGAGGACCGCGATATTTTTGAACATCCAAAAGCAATTTTGGTTTCAGCCCCAGATCCCAGTTGGGGAAAGCGAGTCAAAGTAGCAATTGAGCGGCGAGGGTGTTTCGTTTCTGAAAGTTTTTTTGTTATAGGCTCTCGACGCATTTCCCCAATCATTGAGCCAGAAGTTTTGGCAGCGGTTGTCCGGTGGAAAGTTTGTAACGCTTGGGTAGTTGAGCGTTTACGCTATCCTAAAATTAACAAGTGGGTCTTAGAATCTATGCCCTTTCCAAGGCTGCTTTTATCAGCGCCATTGGAACGCCAAAAACTTTTAACGGCTTTCACGCGAATCGAGCGTGCGGCGCAAAAAGGGCAAACAGACAATGCTGCTGAACGTGAAACCGATGAAATACTCCGGCGCTCTTATGGTCTGGAAGATGAGCAACTCTGGAGGCGACTTGTGAGCATATATCAATGGGATGCTGCTGAAAGTAACTGCATATCTTTTGACGAGCCTGTCTCTAATCAGGCGGATTGGATTGTTCAAGGGGCAGTCTTGGATGTTCACGCGGAGCGCGAAGAAATTACTTTTTGGCTGAACTCGTTCAACAAACCCCAAACCGTGCCTATCGTTCCCGCCATGCCGGGATGGTTGTTGCGTCCTGACGTAAAATTCATCACCAAAGTGCCAGGAGCAGAAGTTCGCAGCCGGAAATTGACAGGCAAGTTTTGGGGACGCTTCGAGCCGGAACAATTCACTTATCTGAACCAGGCAGAATCGGCTCGAATGGTCAATGCAATGATGAGGCGGAATCGGGAGGCGAGAAAATGAGTGATGGAACAATCCGCATCGCCTTCCTCGACGTCGGTCAAGGCGACACAATTGTTATTTCGCTGCCGGAACAGCGGGAAGCTGTGGTAGTGGACTGCATTGATGCGGACGCCGTTCTTGAATATCTCAAACACGAAAAAATTTCGACTGTCCGGGCACTTATCCTGACGCATCTTCACGCGGATCATTATCGGGAAGCGACGGCGTTTCTCGATAACTGCGAACGCCAACTTGGCGCAAGCTGCGAAAAATTAATTCTACATCCAATTCCTGAAAAAGAATTGCCATTGGCATTGTCTGATGATCACTCAGAGGCAAATATTCCATCTGCCGTAAAGCTCAAGATTTTCGAACAACTTAACTGCTGGATGCTTCGCAACCATCGTCTGGTTGACTCGCCCCATGCGTCAGTTGAATTACCAATCAATGGACCGCTGAAGCAGCGAATCCAATTCTTGCATCCTTTCCCGGCGTTTCTGGCGAGTGCCAGGGCAGCCGGATTTAACAATTCTTCAATAGTGCTGCGCGTGATAGCCGCTGGCGTGAGCGCGCTTCTGACTGGCGATATTGAACCTGTAGGTTGGCAGTTACTGAAACGAAATTCCGCAACCGCGCGTTTGGCGAAAGGAGATGTATTGAAGTTTCCGCATCACGGGGCTTGGAAAAAGCCAAACGGACACCCATCGAACACCCATGCTCTGCTAGATGAGGTCGGTGCTAAAACAATTGTTATTTCCGTCGGCACGGAGCAGAAACATTACAACCATCCGGATGCGCACGTTTTCAAAGCAATTCGTGAGCGAAACGTCCATTTGCTTTGCACTGAAGCTACAAAAAAGTGCGGAGGAGCACGCGTGCTAAAATCACGACTCAAGACCCTTCCTAAATTAGAAGCGCAGGCTCTATCAACCGGGCGTTCTGCATTTATTCCAGCAGAAGGTTGCCCTTGTGCTGGAAGCATTGTGATTGATTTGGATAGCAGTGTAAGAATCCTACAGCCAGACCCAGCGAAACACAGAAACGAGATTGTCCATAAAGTGTTTTCAAAGCGACATCAATGCCCTGATTGAGTTAGGTTGTGCCGCAAACCCCAATGATAACTGGGTGCTTAACCAATGCGGCAATTGCTTCAAAAACCAATGACGCGCAGCTTCTCCACCGTTCACGGCAGGTCGCGGACGAAGAAGCCGCGTCCTATGTTCCAGAGCGCTTTGTCTTCCGGCAGACCGCAAACATCGCGCAGGCGTTTGAGCATGATGCGGCAGGCCGTGGGCGAAATATCAATGCCAATCCCACGCGCGGATTTTCAAGGGGACGGCGGACGATTCTCCGGCTCCGTGGGATTGGGTTCAGTTGGACGTTTATATTCGATTTTCCAAATTCCATTCGCTCCACCCTTGAATGTCATTTCGGTGCGGTTATCACTCACTGGACGAGCCGCAACCAATTCCAAATCAGTCCAAGTATGAATGAGTGGGCCAAAAGGAATTTTTATTCCAAAGAAATTTATTTCACGACATGATTCTGTCCAACTAGCTGTTAAAAACTTTTTACCAATCTCAATCATTTCGGGTGGTCCTTCACCTGAAATTCCAACCTCTTCACCTACAATACTCTGTTCATGAATTCCTGAATCAATCAATTTGACCATCAAGCGAACATCATCAGACTCAATTTCATTGATTTCATTCGATGCCGGGAATGGGGGGTTTCCCCCTATACATTGAGCCAATTCTCTGCACTTTTGCAACCAATCCATAGCCCTAATTGGAAAATCCCGTTTAGAATTATTTAACAACATCTTTTCAGGTCGCCATAGTTGATGGCCCCTAACATAAAACCGGAGAAAGAATTCATCCTTTCGGAAAAAAACATCAAGCTCGGCAAAGTAGGCTAAGGATAGCAATGCTTGTCCCTCCCAAGCATTCCATTTTAATGTGAACCTGAGTTCACAACGTTTCCATGCTCCCTTTTCATCCGCTTCACGAACACAATTGACCATCAGAGGCGATTCGCCCAATCGCCCTGTAAATGAAACTCGCTTCGGAGCAATAATCCATTCCCCATCGGCCTGAATACATATCGGTTCATTTTGCAGGCCAAAATGAAATTGCAGGCATCCATTAAATTTTCCGCCATAGTTAATCGTAACTTTGGAGTCTCCTGCCTCTGGGAAAACCGCAGAATCTCCTAATTGAATATCTGATGCATTCGCTTGAAATGATTGTCCCTTTTCAAAAAAGGCCTTCAATTCACTTTCTCCTGGTTCTTTAAGGAACTTGAGTTTCAAACCTCCAGCCATTGGCTGAAGCGGAGTCACTTGAATTTTCATTGACTCGTCAGTTGCAACGATTTGAACCTTATGCCCCGGATGACGTTGCTCAATGCGTTTCTTTTCGGCAAAGATGGCAGCTATCGGCGAACCGGGATGCAGGTCACGCATATAATTCCAGGCATCTCGCAATTCTTTTTCAAATAACGGCTGGTTTTCCAAAGAATATTTGGTGTCGAATGGAATGCGAAGTTTAGTTTGAACTCGCAGAATATCGCTCTGAACATTTTCTTTCAGATAACGCTGAATAAAAATCCAATGACCCTGCTTTGCCGTTGGGTCAATCAAGAAAAGAAATACCGGCTCTTCACACTTAAGATAATAACGGAGATGTTTCGTTTTGAACGGTTCGCCAAGCTTTTTCGCTTTTCGTTTGTAAATGCTTCTTCCTTTGACTTGCACTCGAAAGAGAGAGCCACTCGGTTCACCTTCGTTAACAACTTCAACGCAGAAATCAACATGAACATCTGGAATTTCTTTTCTTGGCAGCCATCGTTTCGGAAGCCAATCCTCAAAAAGTCGTTCTGCATCTTTCTGGACTTCGTAACTTGGGCCAATCGTCGGGTGTCTGGGCCTATTGTCTTCGGGCAATGGATTCATTGTCAAATGGTCAAACGAGTTTCTATGCAATCTGCTCGTCGAGGATTTCCTGGACGGTCAGGCCGTAGATGTCGCGCAGGCGTTTGGCCACGATGCGGCAGGCGGTTCAGGTTTTATGTTGAGCATAGACAACCATCCGCCACCGAATTGCACCCTGACTGATCAAATGAGTATGGTGATTTTGTGGCGGCAATGGCGCTCCTGTAATAGAAGCGATCTCATATCCGCATCCTTCACAACGATAGATTCCTGAATACGGAGCGATTGCACCCGGACCATGAATTGAGTCGAAGGATTCGTGTTGAGAAACTACGAGGTATTGGGAGTATTTGTAGAGTGCCATAACAATTATATTTTAAATCTTTTTTGCGTTTATTGGAAAATATCGAGCGCCTCGTCGTTGCCCTTCCACCCTAATAGCAGTCCCAACCATTGGAGATACAATAACCTGTGCGGTTTTTACTTCCACACGGAGCAAATCGGCTATCTCATTCATTTTTAGACCTGGGTGTTCACTCACAAGTTTTGTTACCTCTTCGCGTTGAGTAGCAATATAATCTTCAAGCGGCTGCCGGACTTCTTTTGGATAACGTTGCCCAAGTAAGGCAGCAAGTTTTTCTTCAAGTTCCGCAAAGCTTTCGTATTGGATGCGATCCATGCCTTTGATATCGCTTGGGACTTCATTCTTTTGACCTTTTGCCGGGTTAAAGCAGATATACCAGTTGTCTGACAAGGCAAGTGCTACCCCAAGTTCAAGTGTCACGTTTGGATTCCAATCAGAAATGTCGAAAATCGAAAAATCAGAAGCCTTGATATAACTAATGATTTTCTGAAGGATATGCATATTGGTGATCTTTTCATCTGCGAAAATAAATTTTACACCATACGCTTTTTCGAGCGCCGCGAAGACACGGCGATAATCGCGCTTGTCGTAAAGGTTGTAGGCATAAGCCACAAATATCTGTCTTTGCAGAGGCGTCGGTATTGGATTCATGGTGTTCAAGTTAAAGACATTTAACCAACCAAGTTGCTACGGTGACAGAAAACAAGCATTGTGAAAATAATTTTCTCCCAAAATCTGGTCGAGCATGACCTTGACGTAGTGGCTGGCGTGCCAGTCGCAGTGGTAATAAAAGCTGCCGGTCTGTTTGAGGACGCGGGCAAGTTGCACGCAGCGCGGCCTCATGTAGTCAATGTAGGCGCGGGTGGATTCGCGGCGGTCTTCAAAAGCGCGCTTCTCCTTGGACTCGCCCCAAAAGACTTCGTAGTTGCGGTTGGAGTTGAAGGGCGGGTCAATGTAAATCAAATCCACGCTGGCGTCGGGCAGCTTGGCGAGCTGTTCCAGATTGTCGCCGTAATAGACGACACGCGCGTCCACCAGCGCAGACGACGTTAACCGAGGAGAAGCAACGGTTTGTTTCGCAGCGGTTTTCTTTGCCATGCAAGAAGTTTGCGAAGGAAATATGGCGGCGTCAATCCACGTTCATCACAGACGAGCTAGGCCTGTGTGTAAAAGCCGCCGTGACCAACATGCGCTCCGGTCGGCGACTGGGACTGCGCTATGCCGCTCCGCGCGCTGCCTCCCTGCGCGCACGCTCGTCACCGCTGGCATGGCGCGCAGAGGCGCGGCGCTTCCGTTGGAATGTTGGCTCTGCCGCTTCGCTGCTTTCTCCGTTGCGCTATCCGCTCCACTTCGTAATCGCTCCGCTTTCCGCCGCCAACACTCCAACCGAAGCAGTGACAGGCAGCGATGCGCGTGGAAAGAATTTTGAACCCGGCGTTGCCAAATCTGGAAAGACCGAAACGGTGTTGGGCTGTCGCCATGCAGCGCGATGTTACCGAGGCGGATTTTATGGCGGCGGCGGTCTGGTCAATGATGCTACGGGTCGTGGCTTCCGTTCCTCATAATGACCAGACCGCTGCCGCCAACGCCTTTGCCTCTAGGTTTTCATCGCGCGGAACTGATGCTGTGCGAACTGAAAGATTTCATCCCCAGTCGCAATTGAAAATTGCAGTTACCAACGCACATGCAGGTTGGTGAACCCACGAGGCAGAGCATCAAGCCTTCGGCTTTTCAGACGTTTGAATTAAATGATTATTTGGCTCAGGCAGATTGAAAGTTTTCCCAACCTGACGAAGATGTTTCAGAAATTCTTGGACGGCAACTTTCTGATGCCGTTTGCTTCGGGTCACAACAGCAATGGTGCGTTTCGGGCGCGGGGGTTCCAGTTGCCGATAGATGAGCGTTGGGGACGCCTTGATTGCCATTTGCGGAATCAATGAAATGCCAATGCCTGCCTCGACCAGCGATTGAACGGTCGCAATCTGGCCGCATTCAAACACAATGCGGGGATGAAAATCGTGCTGATTGCAAAAGCCAATCACCTGATTTCCGAGGCAATGGTCTTCCTGCAACAGGATGAATTTTTCAGAGCGCAAATCATCCGTGAAAATTTGCCGCTTTTGGGACAGCGGATGCCGGGGATGGATCGCCAGCAACATTTCTTCAGAAAACAATGTTTCGGTTTCAAACCCGTTTTCTCGGATTGGCAGGCTCACGATGCCTAAATCCAGCTTGCCTGATTCAATGAGTTGCAACGATTGATCCGTGGTGTTTTCGTGAACGAACACCCGTGTTTTTGGACACCCCGCAATGAATGAATCCAAAACGTGAGTCAGAAAATATGGCGCTATTGTCGGCAAAACCCCGAAGGAAACTTTGCCGGCATGAACGCCGCCGGAATTTCGGATTTCGCACTTGGCATTTTCAACCTGTGCCAATATTTCCTTTGCCCGCCTGACGAGAATCAGGCCCGCTTCCGTCGGAACAATCCGACGGTGATTTCTGTTCAGGAGAAGTTTTCCAATCCTGACTTCCAGCTTTTGCATTTGCACGCTCAAGGCTGGCTGGGAGACGTGGCAGCGCGTGGCAGCTTTGCTAAAACTGCCAAGCTCCGCGACCGCCAAATAATATCGCAATTGAGTTATATCCACAGCCCTGCGTGAGTGATTTTTCCCGGAAAATTGCAAACTCTTTCGCAAATGAGAAGGTTCGAGTCGCACTATCGTTTTTGCCTATACGACAAATAGGCGAACGCTATTTCACATTTTTCGGACGTTTTGCTATTGGTGATTTGTGGTTTTCAAGGGTCGCATTTTTGACGAATGATTAACGGCAAAACACAACGCACAAGGATTCCGGCCAACCTGGTCGGGCCACAAATTCGGAGGTTGCGGGTCGAGCGCGGCTGGTCACAGGCAAAGCTCGCCATGCAGTTCCAATTGAGAGGGCTGGACATCGGACGGGAATTCATCGCACAGATCGAGGCGCAAACCCACTGTGTCAAAGACCGAGACCTTCATCATTTTGCCCGCGTGCTTGAGGTTGAATTGAGCGACCTTTTCCCGCCGGGTGAATCCCCATTATTGATGGCGCGAAGCTAAACGCGCCCTGCCTCCGCTGAATCTTGTAATGAAATCGTTACAACCTGCCGAACGCAAAACTGGTAAATCAAAACAAAAAGAATTTATGGATGTCAGCGAACCCAATCAAATCACGGAGCAATTGAGAAAAAAAACGAGAGAAGAACGGCTGGCATATTCCATTCCAGAGGCGGCTGACATGCTGGGCTTGGATTATTTCACCGTCTATAACCTCGTCCAGCGCGGGAAATTGAAAGCGTGCCGCGCGTTGCGCGGAAAATTCCTTATCACTCGCGCCGAACTCGACCGGCTTTTGAACACTGAATAGAATTTTATGTTAAAACGAAACGGAGAAGATTGCGAACACCCTGTGCCGAATTATCCCGGCCTGCTGACAGCCAGCGAGTTCAAAGCCTACAATGTGGCCGTCCCTTTGGTGGCGGTGGAGGTGCGCCTTTTCAACGAAAGAGGAACCACGCTGTCCGAGATTGAAAAGCAAAGTGCTGGAACAGCGGAACAAGTTACTTCACAAATGGCGCGCGACTTGCCATCGCTGATGGTAAAAGGAAAGCCGGAGAGCGAGTGGAAAATTAGGCACGTTTTGATTAAGTCCGCCCGGAGCGAGATGCTGCTTTGTTCGCGCGACCATGAGGGTGAACAACAATTCGGCGTCGTCGAGAAATTTGACCCAAAATCACCTTTTGCCCGCGTTCACGGCGACACGGATTTGCAGATGACGGGCAACAACGCATTTGTTTTGTTGCAAAATTATGTGGAAAGCGAGCGCAGCGTTCTTCAGCTTTTCCGCAAGGACATTGAAGCCACCGTTGAAGAAAAACTTTCGGAGAAGTTTCCGAGTCAGAATCACAGCCGAGTTGTGCGGGCGATTTCAGCGCGCTGTGAAACCCAAGCACCTGTCGAAAGCGAGAAGGAAAACCCGGCCAAGAGCGTCAAAATTCGGATGTGAGGCGACCTTATGGGCGACTTCAATTCCATGTTTCCAAATTTCCTGACGCAATGTTTGTCCCTAAAAACGCTCCTTACACCGATTGCTTTTTTGCTCATCACTGGCGGCTTAATTGCCTCGACCATCGCGCACCACCGGAGCGGTAACGCGCAGCTTCAGGCCATCGGCAAGGTGATCGTCCTCATCATGCTGATTGTTTTTCTGCCGACTTGGGGAAACCAAATTGTGTCCATCGTGGACGACACGGTTAAAAATGTCCTGAAGGTTGACCCTGCAAAAATCCACGACCAGTATCAGGCCGCGCTCGAATTAAAGAAATCCACCGACGGAAACCAAAGCTGGTGGGATAAACTGTTTAATTTTTCCACCTCGATAATTGAATCTCTGATGTCGGTTGTTTTCATCATTTTGGGTTGGCTCGCCAGCACGATTGAATGGTGGGCGTATATTTTGCAGAGCGCGATCTTGTTCATCGGCTATGCCCTCTCGCCAATTTTCATCGGGATGCTGATGTTTCCATCGCTGCAAATCGTCGGGCGTAATTATCTGCTCAATCTGCTCGGAATAATGATCTGGCCGCTTGGCTGGGGCGTGGCCGGACTCATCACCCAAGGCATGATTGATTTTATGACCGACCAAAGTTTTTTGAGTTCTCAAAATGCCAGCGGTGTTATTGGCTATTCGCTGCAAAATCTCATGGGACTGGCGTTTCTCGGCATCTGGATAATTTTCAGCACAATTGCGGCGCCGGTAATTATCCAAAAAGCGATAGCCACGGGAAATTCCGTCGCGTCAAATATGTTCAGTGGAGCTTTTGCTGCGGGTAAAGCGGCAGGAACGTCGGCTGCAACCACTTTTGCGGGCGGTGGTGCAGCCGGAATTAAAGGCGCGATTGCTGCCGGGGCGTTGGCGTCCGCCGCCGGGGCAGAATCATTGGCGACATCTTCAATGGGCGAGGGCGGTAGTTCGTTGCTTGGTTCGTTGGCGCAAACAAACAACCGAGCGCACCAACGGGAACGCGACAATGAAGGGCAAAAAAAGCAGCCGAGCTTTCCGCCGAATGATCCAACAGGCGATAAAACCGTCGCTGGCTTGCTTGATAAAAGTCGCAATGCCAATGCTTGATTTTTAAGGTGAAAACCGCCCGCGCTTGTGTTAAAATTCACTCGTGACTGGATTCCTTGCCATCATGGGAATTGGAACGGTGGTCGCCATCTGGGTTGTGGCGAACCTGCCGAAATCGCGTGCCCATCGCCGGGAAATAATTTCGTTTGATGCAAAACATTTTCAAACCCCCGCTTGGAGAAAAGAAATCTCCGAGACGTATTCGATGGACGAGTTTGATTATTTGAGGAAGTTGGAGCGGCATCAAAACGATCCACACCATTGGCCTTGCCCGTTTCCACCAGAGCAACGTCAGGACGGTTTCTGACATAGGTTGGTTCAGCGAGAATAAACTACTTTGCCCGCTTCGCGTCACGCTGGACAAACTCCAAACCATTGCGCGTCCGCGTCATCGAGACCACGCATGAGATGGAGAAGTTTTTAACTGAATTAGAAATTTAATTCCGCCCACGACGAAAAACCAATCGGGCCAGTCCGAGTGTAGCAGCCTTCATCACGTCATAGATGAAATGCGCGAACAAACGTCCCACAAGATGGGACTTAAAGGCCGAACGAACGCTACACAGGATGATTGCGACGACCGCGCCCAACGGATGAATTTCCGCGAGCCAGACAATCGCCAAAACCGGGGCGACATACTTCAAAAAGAATTTCATGAAATAGCTACACATTCAAACGGCGGCCCGCCTTTGACTTCCAACGGCCCTTTTACTTTTGCAAGGGCAGCCTCTGAAAATGTGCCACCAAGCTTATCATCAATCAGAAATTCAAGCGGTCTAGCCCCAAAACCGTCCGACTTGCAGAGCGTAAGTAATGTCACAATCAGTTCGGGTGACACCCGCTCGACACGCACACCGTATTCTTCGGCCACACGCGCCACCGATAGTGCGACGATTTCGGCTTTGGTTTCTTGCGTCAAAGGCTGAAAAACCAGAAAACAATTGATGCGCCCTACAAGTTCGGAAGCAACACCGGCGGCGCGGAATCTTTCGCGACACACTTGGTCAATGAGTTCAGATTTTTCAAACGCCTCGCGGCGTTCAAGTTCGGTAAGGATGCCTTCAGAATCCAAGTTGCTCGTGAAATAAAAAATGGCGCGGCGACAATCAATCTCACGGGTGTTGGCACGCCGGGTCGGACTTGAAATGCGCCCGCAGTCAATTGCGTTCATAAGCACTTTAAGAACGTCGGGATGCGCTTTTTCAATTTCGTCGAACAGAACGAGCGAGCGAGGATTCGCTGCTAGAAAATCAATCAGTTGAGCGCCTTCGCCGTGTCCGATGTAGCCTGGCGGCGAGCCGAGAAGCTGGGACACGCGATGTGCTTCCCGATATTCACTCAAGTCGAGGCGGAGATAGGCATAGCCGCCACCTTCAGAATCCAGTTCACGCAGAATTGCCGGCAGGGTTTCTGCCGTCTTTGTCTTGCCCACGCCAGTCGGGCCAATGGCAAGAAGGGTCAATGGACGGCGCGGCGAGGATCGCGCCCAATGCCGGTAAACGCGGCGCGAAAGTTCACGCAGCGCGTTTTCTTGTCCCCGAACTTGGCCGCTCAACTTGTCGAGCAAAACATTTTCGTTGATATAATGTGGGCCGTTCGTTTCCTTTATGTTGCCCCTGACGGCATCAAGGTCGGTGAGTTCACTTGGCTGGAGACGGCGTCCACCATTGGGCTGCTCGCCGTGCGACACCGCCGCCGTTCCGTAAGCTTCCGCGAGAACATTTGAAATCCAGTGCCGAAGTGTTTCAAACGTGGGAAAAGTTTTTTCACCACCCCGCAACCATTCCGCAATTTCGCGCGACTGGCCGGTGTAGCTGACGCCGTGTTGAACAAGCAACGTGGCGAATCCATTGCGCGGATCAACCTCAAATCCAACCATCCCGTTTTGTGGCGATGCACCGGGCGGTAATTCCGTATCGCGGAATCGGACACAAGCACCCGTCGCGCGCCGCTTTAGGTCTTCAAACTGACCGTCACCGCCGTTGATAAATGTTTTCATAGGGTTGGTCTATTTTTTTATTTGGCATGATGCGTGTGTCGGCAAATCTTCCGAAGGCGTCGCGGAGGTCGCCTGTTCCGCCGCAGTCGGGACAAGCCATCGCGTAACCAGTCGCCGGACACTCTTGGAGTTGCGGACGCCAAATCGCTTCGTCGGCAAAAATCTGTTTTGGATCAGCTCCGCGAAACGCCTCGGAGAAATTTTGTATTCCGAGAGTGGATTCCACATCGGGGTCTAAACGAATTTGCACCAAGTTACGATTGCCGATGCGCTGAAGCAGTCCACCCCAACGGGGATGGTTTGTTCCATGATGCAAAATTCCCAACATAATCATGCCTTTGATGGCATTGAGACGGGTCGTTGAAAAGATTGGCGTTCCGTCTGACGTTACATCGTTCTTGAAACCGTCATTAAGATAAGCCTTGTAACGCGCACTCAAAATACATCGGTGACAGGCCGGTGTAAGGCCGGGATATGTGAAACTGATTTCCGCCGCGCGACCTTCGCGATAAACTTGGGCGCAAAGCGTAGGCAAACTGAACTTCAGTCCCAAACGATTCACGCGCGCTTGCGGCGGAAAGGCGTCGGTGAAGCCGCACACCACCACGACTTCCGGGGCGGGCCGCCCCGGAAATGGGGCAAGTGCGAGCCGCTTGAATTCGTCGTCATCAATCTCATCAAGAAATTGCTTCCGCGTTACAACTTTGGCGGCAGGGTTAATATCAACAATCCGCGCCGCCACACATTCAGCTTTTGGCTTTCCGATGTCGCGCCGATACGCTTGTTGTGTGCAAATGTTGGACTCGCTTACAACATCGGGTTCAATAATTATATGCTCACCGAGGCCAGCGCGTGCCATGTCCTCGGCAAATCCGGCTGCGCCGCCAACTGCCACATAAACCACCCGACAGCGGGACATCCGATCAAGGTCGTAGGCCGTTCGGACACGGCGAAATGTTTCAGTCATATTCGGCGCAGCCTCGACGACAGACGGAGCGCAAAGCGGCATTGTTGACCTGATCAATGTTTGGTGCGCAGCGGAAAGATGGGTGTATGATCTCGGCGTCTCCTCTGGAGCGCGTTTCTTGTCTTGTGAAGTTTGGTCGTAATGCTCGCCGTTTGTGCCGCCAGCGACAGCCGACTTTTCCACTGATTTGTTCTCGGATTCCTCTTCCTCAACAATCACCAGCCGGACCCGTTCCACACAAGCACCGCTCCCATCCCGGCACGCTATGAATGTTCGCATCGCAAATTCTCTGGTGTCGGCGGATGATTGGACAATGGGAAGAACCATGAATTTTTGTTCCTTGTTATGAGCAAGAATCCTCGCGGCGTAAATTTCGTCTCCGCCGCTGGGTCGAAAAAAACTAGCGGGGTGAGAATGCACAAAACCAACCAGCCTCACGCCCGCCGGATTCCAGTCTTCCGTCAAAAGGCGGTTGACGGTTTCAGTATCAGGGGAATATGTCACGGCACTGCGACTCGCATTCTTGTCGTAGAAAAAGTGGGTAATTGTGCCGTTTTTAATATCGCCGCCCAACATTCCACCCGTCTCGGCACGACTGGCACCGATGGTATTCCGAATTTTTTCATACACCGCCAGCGTCATACGAATTTCTTCCGGCGCTGACTTTGTTAATTTTCTAATAAAGTTTTTCATGTTCGTTAAATGTAAATTGGGTTGTTAAAAGTTTTCGCCGAAGCGGATATATCTCTGCGTTTTGTCTCCCCATAATGCGGCAACATCCCGCGCCTCCTGTTCCGTCCGCAATGGGCGAGTCCAGCAAACATAATGACGGCCTCCATCCGTGAGCCGATGGGTGGAATGGCAGTCATCTGGACGACCGCCGTAATGAATGTCGCCAATGATGAACGCATGCCAACTTCCATCGGCCTGTTGTTCAAAGCTGAAGTGAAAATCGCGCAAGCCATCTTTCGTTCGATAAAACGTTGTGGTTCTCATAACTCTGTTTGGTTGAGTTGGATTCAAACGGCGAAAAATGTTTGCCAAGATGTTCATTTTAGCCACGAAGTTAGTTTTTAATTTATCTGTTTAGACCGGGGCGCACCGGCTGCCCGATGCGCCCACGGCGTGTTGCGCTCAATGAAACGTGCCGGCAGGCACCGAATCACCGTGGAAAGTGCCAGGCGGAACAGCATCGCCGGCACAGGTTGTATTGATGGTTTTAGTTTTTGTTTTCATTTTTGCTTGTTGTGTTTGTTGTGTTGCCGAGATGCACCCTCTCGACGGTGTTAAGGTCGCCAAGGCTTATGCGCTTGACGTTGGTGCTAAATTTATTTGCCGGACTGAAATTGATTTTCCCCTGGCAAATTAAGATTTTGAAAGCAGCCTCAGCGGTGAAGACCACACTGATTTGTTGCACCGCAGTTACAGGCAGCTTGACCGACGGAACTGGTTTCGTTTCGGTCAGTTCGTTTGTTGTTATCGCTTTCACAACACAACAATGACACCTTTTGAAACGCTGTATATTATTGTATATGAAGCCATTGAAGAATGTTTGCGCTGGTTTTTGTTGCGGGTCTTTTCCGTGCAGTTTTGTGTAGGAAAAGGTTGGCGAATAAAATCAGCGGAAATTTTGCGCGGAATTCCGACATCCGTTAGCTAGGTCGAAATCCGTCTTTGGTAACGGTTGAGCGACGCACCATGGGGAAAGTGCAACAACTATCAAAATGTTGCGCGGCGAGAAACCGGTGTGGAAGTCATAAGAATTGGCCTACTCGAATTCTATGAAACTTCCATCAGCCGACGGGTCGGTTTTCCCAATTTTCTCCACCACTGCCCCGTGTGCTTTCCACTCACAAAGAGTTAGTTCGACAGATTTCTTTGCTTGGGGATTCGGTGAAGATTGCTCTGCCCACTCGACGCCAACTTCAAAAACCCGGCGCTGTTTTGCAAGATGTGTGAGAACACCATGGAAAGCGTGTTTTTTTTCAGCACGGAGGTGGTGCATGGTCATTGAGTGATAGACAACCAAATTATCGCCATCCGCCCATTCATGTTCCAATCGTGGAAGCACATCCAGCACGCAACCTTGCTCGATGCGTGGCTTCACTCTGGCAACTGCTTCCAGCCCTGATCGTAAATTCTTACGGCCATCTTCATCATGCGGAGCAGTCAACGCAAAAAGCCAGCGAACATCTTTATCGCAAGTTGGGGACAAGGGTGCAGTCTCGATGCCACAGAGGAACGAAGGCTCCGACAGCACTCCGTTCAGCGGAATTGACGACGTGCCTTTGATTGGGCAAGTAAGTTCTCCAAAATTGTTCCCAGCAATAATATTTCCGTGGCCGGGGTAGTGAAAATAGAATTGAGGCCAAAGCAGACCGAGACCGACGGAACACCCAACATCTACAAAAGCCAGCGGCTTGGATGAGCGCCGGGCGATTTCAAGAAAGAGTGGCGCAAATAATGCCAAACGCCCAAGTTTGTTAATCTGCACTTCACGGGTTTGAACCATGCTCCAAATTTCCTCTCGCCGCCGCTGATAAAATTCCAAAAAGACCGTGCCAGCTTCGGCACGACTCAAGTTTGGATTATGCGCTGGTGACGCTGGAAAATACGCCGCAAGTGGTTCGCGTGGTTCATTGAGCACCAGATATTGGACAGCACCCATCAAGAGGTAGTGAATCATTTGCCGACGATCAGCGTCCAATTTCCCGGCCCGCATATTGATTTCTGCCCAAAAGCTACTTGAATCCGGCAATTTCCTAAAAATGTGCCAATACAAATCGTAGCGAGATGGCTTGCCATTTTCAAGGGGGCCAGCCCATTCGAGAAATTTGTCGGCAAGCGTCTGCACGATTCAGCTTTTATGATGGCTTTTTGCTGACAGAATTACGAAAGGCCACTGCGAGCAGTCGTTCCAATCGTCTTTAATTCTTTTGACAGGCCAAGTTCTGACTCCAACCAAGCATTAAGAACATTGCGTTGTAATTGGTTTGTTAATGGATTCGGATTTTTTTTGTCCACTTGACCAAGGGCCTGAATAAGCCCAGCGTGCATCAATCCCCTCGTTAGCTGAATTTCGTTTAGCGGGACAGATTCTGCCGTTCGATCAAAATTTACCGGGAATCCACCGTTTAAGATTTTAGCAGGAAGCTGATTACACGTGCGGACATGGACAGTCGAAAACTTGTCATACGGCAAGGTGAGGATTGCATCCTCTGATTTTAAGAGCGATTTGAATTCAATATCAGATGACGAACAGGAAATAAACCATTTGCCCGCCAGAGAACGCAAATCTGCTTCGGCTATGACACTCTCTCCGCCACTGCATCCGAAAAATATATCACATTCGGAAATCAATTTATTTGAGGTTGGGACGGAGTGAGGGAAATTACGCTTTTTAGGGTCAAGGTCATACGATTTAACATGAGAGTATCCACTATCGAGAAGGTGTTGCGCCAGCGTCGCACCAACCGCGCCAGAGCCAATAATGCCTATCTTTGCATTTTTATCACACAACCCCCTGCAAATCACCTTGGCCTTTTGCAAGGTTGTTTTTGCTATCAAATGTGATTCAACCTGCTTCTTTACATGGCATTCAGCCACGTTGACGAAAGGAATCTTTACAGACGTTGCCCTTTCAACACCGCTCTGCGTTTGCTCGACAGCCACGACGGTAAATTTTGATTGCAGTGATTTCGGCAATGTAGAAATTAAAAACCCTCCGTCATCAAGAATAAGGATTTTTCTGATTGATGGCAGTGCAGAACAACGCTTCTCGACCGTGCTCCAAAGTTCGTTCGCTTTCTTCAAAAGATAGTCATTGTAGCAACCCAATTCCCAATTCCATTCAAGTGATTCGATCAGATTAACACCCATTCGCACGAGCTGCCTGGCAATATGTGGACAGGTCGAATAATCCTTTCCGATTGTAAATATCTCGACGTTTGCGTTGATTTCCTTCAGATGGGAAAACCAACACTCCGTCTCTTTCAACAAGTGCTGACATGCAACAATCAGAACGCCTGACAGGGCTTCTTTTGGCGAAGGCCAGTCATCCGTTACCTTTTGCAAAACCTCAAGCGGTTCGAGGTGTGAACTCATTTCAATTTGAAGGCGGCTGAATGGATTGGCATCTGCTGCCTTTGCGAGTTCTATTGGTCTTCCAGAATATCCGTTTTGGTCGCCCCAACTTCGCAAGCGAACCCTGTTAAACCAAAGAGGCTTTTTCTTGTCTGTTGTTTGTGAACGCAAAAAACCCTTCAAAGCAATCTCGATTTTTGGAAGCGCGGTTTTTGGGGTTTCCTCATTCGTGTTCTTCTTGTGCATTTGCCCGGCCGCGAGTTCATCGCACAATTTCCACGCCTTATTCCCTTTAGTTTCCAACGCTCCTCTGACTAAATAATCTGCGAGCGAAACGGCACCAAAACGGTCTGTTTCCGATAGGTTACTGGAAATATAAACAGCCCCAGGTTTTATTTGGACGCGTTCGATGTTTTCCCCACCAAGTGTCTCGCAAAAGGAAGCCACCGCTGGGGCGGTATGCAGTTGCGCATCAAAAGGAGTCCACACGGGCATTTTGTTTTGTAGTGCTGCATCAACGTGTGAGAGTGTTGAATGAATATCTTGAGCATGGTTCGCATCAATTTTACCAACTGAACTAAGAAGCGAACCTCTTTGGTTTGGAAATGTTCGCACGCGTGAGGAGCCTGATTGTTTCCATGCCGATTCCATTACCGCTCTATGCAAAGCAAGCGTATGTGGATTTGTTGATCCAGAAACGTCATCTATGGAAATCACCAAGACTGTGGCATGAGATTTCATTAGCTCTTGCGCGTCGGCAAAAGCTTTTATCAAATAATAATTTTCTCCCGTTTGTTCCCAAGTTTGAAGATATTGAGATTTGGCATTGTAACTTTTGGCATCTTCAGTTTTGTTGATTTTGTTGAGCGCTTTTTCCAGAGCCAAATATCCCGCGCGGTCTTTTGAGAATGCGAAATAATCTCCATGATCAAATTGAACACAGACAGGTCCTGCCATCAGGCTGTAACCGTAGGCTTGCACTGAATGAACGAATCGGTCTGCATATTCAAAGGAGCCAACGATGGCTCCGGGTGAAAGTATAACACAAGGACGCGGTCTAACCGGCGAGATTATTTGGCCTTCCGATGGAGGAACGGCCTCAATGACTACTTCCACCCGACCTGATAGCACGATGCCAATGGCTGTCCCTTTCACCTCTGCCGGTAAATTGTTGTGCTGCCAAGAACCCTCTCGATAGACGAACGCTGCGTAGGGGAAATCCACCAACCATGCACAGGGTTTGCTGTCTTGATTTTTAGCGCGGAGAAAGTCAATGGCGCACTTCAGCACCGGATTCCATTGCTGATTAAGGCTGATAAGTTTTTTAGCGAGAGTTTCATTTTGCGAATCAAGGACAGAAATCGTGCCTGCGTCCTTCGTGCTCTCGCTTTGCTTTTTCTTCGATTTGTCTGATTTCATTTGATGTCCTTGTCCAGGTGAATTGTTTCGCTCGCGACGTGATCGGCAAAATTCTCATTGTGGGAAACAATAATGATTCCATAACCGCATTTCGCAAGACTTTGAAAAGCAGATGACAGCACGATTCTGGTTTGCTCATCCTGGCCGAGTGTCGGCTCGTCAAAAATAAGCCAAGGAGCCGCCGTGTGAAGAATCAATGTCAGGGCAAGCCGCTTGCGCAGAACAAACGGCAGATCGAATGGATGTTCATTGAGAAAACCACCAAGCCCCGCAAAACGAGCCGCGTTTTCGGAAATCTTGGAAGGCAGGGAACCCAATTCTGCACGCACAGTGTCCTCGAAAAGTTGCGAGTCCGGCGATTGAAAATGGAGCCGTGCCAGCGTGCCGGGTCGCACATACGAGTTAAACAATTTGCCGTTCACCTGAATTTCTCCACCAGAGAGAGGCAGGATGCCCGTGAGGATGCGAGCCAGCGTGGATTTCCCGCTGCCATTAGCACCAGCCAACCGATAGATGCGTCCAGGCTCAAGTTTCAAATTCAAGCCGGAAAAGACGGTTTTGCCACGCGGGTAACGAAAAGAAATATCCTTGAGAAAAATCGTCGCTGGTTCCTTGCAGCGTGGTGGTTCAAAACCGTTAATGTCCAAAGGTGGAGGTTTATCAGGTCGTTCGATGTCTGAAAAATCGGTCGCCGGAACTTGTCGAATCGCATTGCCGCCATTTTGAACAATCGCCCCGTTGTGCGTTAGCAGAAAACGAGGCGGACGAGATAAGCTCCTATCAGTGGTGATGGCAGAAAGAACCTGGCTCAGATTGGACGGGTCGAGTTGTTCCAGAGCGCCATCAATGGCCAAAAGAGTTGGCGCGAGTGCGAGTTTGCAAAGAATGACGAGCAGCGCTTGTTCGCCCCCGGACAGGCTATATGGGTCGCGTTCAGCCAATGCCGCCAGCCCCCATTTTTCAGCAAGTCGCTGAAACGCAGAGACGTCGTCGGGATTCCCGCCGAGGTGCAGTAGCAGTTCTTCCGCGACTGTTGGAACAAGCGCGGAAAGTGCCGAATATATTTCGGGAGGAATTATGATTCCCGCAGCAGGCTGATTTGAATAATGCTCGCAAGCTTTTTTCAAAATGGCGGATCGTCCTGAAAAATTATTTCCAGTCACCCAAGTCAGACGGCTAACTCCATTGCCGCTGATGGCTTCAATGGATGTCTTGGTTGATGGAGTTTCAGCAATCATTTTGGCCAAAGAGAAATTACTGTCCACACAGCGGCAACGAAACACCAAACGATGCCAGCCCAAAAAGCCGTTTTGGAATCACCTTGATTTTTTACCGTTTCGGCCAGTCGTTGCGGGAGCCGCTCGGCTTCCCACCGATGAGCGCGGTCAAGGCTGCTGCCAAGCGACCCGACAAAAAGAGTTCGTAATGCCCAAGGGAACTGGCGAACCCGTGTCCATAAGCGGCGGTCTGTCATCAAACCCCGCGCACAACGAGCGGCGACAACTTGATCTGTGCGTCTGGCAAATTCCGGCCAAAGGTTAAAAACTGAAACCAGCGTGGCTGTGGCGTTCGGTGACAAACCAAGCTCACGCAAAAAAGCCGCCAAGCGCAAACCTTCTAGCGAAAGAACAGCCGCTTGAAAAAGGGCGGCCAAAGCAGCAAGACGCAGAGCCACCATTCCTGCAAATTCAAGACCGTGTGCGATGCCACTGCCATAGCCGGCTTGTGGACTGCCACGCACAATCAATCCCCACACAAGGAATAATCCAGCCGCTAAAGGCAGCCAAAGTCTGAAAAGAAAACGAATGTAAAAACTGATTTTACCCTGCACGATCAAAATGCCGATGCACGCCGCCACGAGAAGCGCAAGGGCGGTTGGTTGGGCCGTGGCCACCACACCGACGAGAGCAATTCCAGTTGCCAATGCACGAGCGCGGGAACTTGGCCTAATTGTGGTCAATGACATCATTGGGTAAGAGGGCTATTCTGTTTAAGATAGCCGAGCGGCTCTAACTGTTTGCGAAAACGCTTTGGCAGAGTGCGGATGAGCCAAAATGCCAGCAGACATTGAATGGTTTTATCCACCGGCTCACATGAAATGCCAGTCAGAATCACGGATTCAACAATTTTTTTACCAGACGCAAGGAGGAACGAGGTGATAAATCCCGAACCGGAACCAGTTATGCCGCCGAAAAGCTTTATGATCACAGGAGCGCTCACTATTCCAGCGGCGACGCCGATACAAATCCCTGTGATTATTGTTCGTGGAATTGAACGGAACCACCCGCGCATTGCGAAAAGTCCAGCAACCAAAGCAATCACGGCTTGAGTTGCAGAAAAATAGGGCAATACGGGATTCACGATTACGCCGCCAATCAAGAATGAGAGGACTCCGGTGACGGCTCCCCAACGGATGCCGATTAAAATGGTGATGAGAATTGTGCCAACGGAATCAACAAAAAGGGGCAGCTTCAGCAAATGGACAATCGTGCCGATTCCGAGATTGATGAGGATTCCAAGGGGAACTAGCGCCATCGCAGCGGTGGCAGGTGCCAAGGATTGTTTATCAGATGAAACATTTGTATTCATGTGAGAACAATGCTTGATAACACTCGTTTTCGGCAAGTTTTTGAATGATGGGAACGAGCGAAAAAAGCCGCGCAAATTTTGCGCCGATTTTTCTCGTTTCCTTGCTGCGGCCAGAACGCGTCTCCTAAACCCGTCCGTCGAACTCGTGTCCTGATAACATTTTAGCCTTCAGTTTTTCAATGGTTGAAGCTCCAGCCCGTTCTGTCAGTTCGTCCACCAACGCCTGCGGCTCGGCCAGTTCCTGTTCAAACACTTCACGTCCCATCGCCGCTTTTGCGCTCTGAAGAAATTTTGGCAACGGGACGATTTGCACCGGCTCATTGGCCTGTCCCCAAAAAACTTCGACGGGATTGCTGGACGCCCACCACGGATAAGAATATGCCGCTTTTGCTTGAGCCGCCGTTTTGTTTGAATTCGCCGAGGCCGCGATGACTGGCGGGTTTGGTTTGGGCGGAGACACAACATTCGGGGTTGCGACTTCTCCGAAAATAACTTTCTCCGCCATGTTCGCGGAGTGCTTGTCCCGCAAGTGGCCGTAGGTTTGCATCGCCAGCACCCCGCCATCTTTATGCCCCAACCATTTTGCAACCGTCGGAATGTCCACGCCAGACTCAATGCAGCGTGTTGCAAACAGGTGTCGCAGGTCATGGTGCGTCAGGTGAAAAAGCCCCAGCTTCTTGCAGGCGTTTTTTAATGAGCGGTTGAATTTGCGGACTTTAAGAACCGGATTATCCAGAAATTCCGTTTCCCCGCGCTCTGCCTTCATGCGTTCCAACAATTTCCTCATTTCGGGAATCATCGGCACACGGCGCATTTCCCAATTCTTCGTTCCGGTTATCGGATCGCCACGAATGATGATTTCGTTTTTCAAAAAGCTGCAATCTCGTCCATAAATTTTTGCGGCCTCACTCAAACGCGAACCAACATAAGAAAAGAATTCAATCGCGTCTGCGGAATGTCCGCCCCTGCCGCTGCCATTTCCACGAACGTGGGATACCAATGCGAGAAACTGATCGGGTTCCGGCAATTGTAGTTCTTTCCGGCGCACTCTGGCACGTTTCACGTCTTTGTCTTTGGCGGGATTGTCATAACGCGCACCTGAATCAACGGTGATGTCCAGAATACGCCGGAGAACCGAAAGGGTTCCGTTTGTCACCGTTGGGGAATACCTTTTGCCAAACCGCGAACGCCATTCGAGACAGTCAAACTTCGTGATGCGCTTCACATCCGTCTGTTCCAAGCCGGGCCAGGTTTTAAGAAGATCAATGGCGGCTCGCTCGTTGTAATTTTTCGTGTTTTCCTTAATATCAGTGGCGTGTTTTTGGCGTTCTCTGAAAATTCCAAGCGCATCGGCAAAAGTCATCTTCCCGATAATCTTGGTTTGCGACGGCGCGACGGCGCGATGTTCGGCATCCACCACGTCTGCCAACCGCAGTTTGGCGACCGAAAGGATGTTGGTGTCGAGTGATTTTCGGACAAGCTTGCCCCGCACCTTCGCGCGGGCGAAATATATGCCAGAGGGTTCGTAGCGAACCAGATTGGCGACGGGAGCTTTTGTCCAGAGGCTTTCAGATTCAGGATTTTTAGTTTTCATGGAAACAGTATCAGATGGCGGTATCAGATTGGGTGTAATGGAATCATTACAAAATGAAGACCGCCCAATGTTTATTGTGTTCTCTTGATACCGACATGAAGGAAGGCTACGCTGTTTCCTAAACCGCGGATTCAGGTTCAATTCCTGATGGGGGCACCATTTATTTACAAGGGTTTTGTGAGTTTACTCCGTTTTTATATCCATTTTCTTCTGACAAGATTCTGACAAAACATTCT
>Ga0181530_10000664_pt1 | contig 44497 bp, 30 predicted proteins | sample PEATcosm2014_Bin_42_FD_119769 | JGI IMG/M metagenome (GOLD analysis project Ga0181530, IMG submission 119769) | Peatland microbial communities from MTU Mesocosm Facility, Houghton, MI, USA - PEATcosm2014_Bin10_60_metaG | ecosystem: Environmental > Terrestrial > Soil > Wetlands > Peat | place...
ACGGCCATGGGACGTTCCGTTTCCGATTCCAATTCGAGATCGACGACTACCTGCTCTGGTTGCGGCTTTTCGAGTTCCATGCGCTTGAGATTCGAAGAGGCGATCTGGAGCGCGTAGAGCAGGAGGCTGGCGGTTTTCCGTTCGATTCTCTTTTGCATGACCATCTGCACGACCTGGCGGATGACGGTTTGAATGGAGTGCGCATCTTCAAAAGCGGGCAGGAAGATTTCGCCGGTCGCCCATTCGCTCTCGGAGTAACATTCGACCGGCAGGGGACGATTCTGCTGATGGTAGAAACAAAAACTTTTTTTGCGGAGAGCGGGCGAACCGCATTGAGTTCCGTTGACCTTGATGTGCCGGCAACGTGGTGCTGCATAGGATGACATAGTTGCTCCTGGGTAAGGCTGATAGTCTTGGTAAGGGGTACCCCCCCGGTTGTCCGGGATGATTATCCACTTGACAAAAATAGCGACTAGGCATATTATTAATGCATGGTCAGGTTAAACACTAGCGATTCTTCCAGTTACGCGGCAAATCGCCAGCCTCTACAGCCTTCCGAATCCTGTCTTTTAGGTCTTTTTTCACAGCAGCAATCAACTTCCGTGTCGGTACCCGTTCAATTGCTGATCTCTCACGTTTCCCTGTGTTTTTTCGAGGTACAGTCATGACTCTCCTAGACGTTACCCAGATGTTCTCTTCCGACGAACAATGCCGCGAACTCCTCAAGCGTCTTCGTTGGCCTGAAGGTGTACGTTGCCCGCGCTGCAATGCCGATGCTATCAAACTGGCGACCACCAAAGAATTGTTCTTTTGCCAGTCCTGCGTCTATCAGTTCTCCGTGATCGCTGGCACGATCTTCAACGATTCTCACTTGCCGTTGCCTATTTGGTTTATGGCAACATTGCTTCTCTGCGAAGCCAAAAAAGGAATGAGTGCTCTCCAACTCAAGCGAACGATCTGGGGGCAGCACAAAGGTAGCTACAAGACAGCTTGGTATCTCTGTCACCGCATCCGTGCTGCCATGAAAGAAGTAGACCAGCCCATGCTTGACGGTACTGTCGAAATGGACGAAACCTACATTGGTGGCAGGCAGCGCCGTGTAGGTAGCGGATGGCGCAAAGACAAAGAAGTCGTGATCGGCATTCGGCAACGTGGCGGCGATCTCCGTTTTTTCCACGCCGAAGATGCGAAGTCGGGAACCTTGGCACAGTACATCAAGGAAAACGTGAGCGCCGATGTAGAGGTCATGGTCACCGACGATCACAGCGCCTATCCGTGGGCAATGAAGAAGTCGGGCGTTGGGCCGGAGCGCCACAAAACCATCAACCACAGCAGCGGCCATTACGTTGACGGCAACGTTCACACTAACACCGTGGAATCGGCATTCTCCCTGCTCAAGCGCGGCATCATTGGAACGTGGCATAAGATCAGCGCCAAGCACCTGCAAGCCTACTTGGACGAAATGACCTTCCGCTTCGACCGCCGAAAGCGTCCCGATCTGTTCATCGACACCCTGCGTCATATGGTCACTGCCGATCCACTTACGTTTGCGAATCTGACGGCTTAGGTTGCTTTTCTTTTTGCTCTGCCGCTTGACGCGCCTTTTCTCGCGCACGGTTAGATAATTCCTGTAAATGCTCGCGCATCTTCTGTTTTTGATATAGCTGGTCCTTGAGAAACCCCACATGATCTGCAAATGAGTTACTAATATCGGCGATCCCTTGTCTATCGAGGGCTGGATTAAACAGAGCTGATAATAGCTCTCTCTGGGGCGGATAAAGCATTTGAATAGCATTTTCAATCTCTAACACTTCTTCGTGTGTCATCCATCGAAAAGTCCCATTTTGTAAGATCAACACGAGTGTATTCCCATCGCACCCAACGATAGATTTCCTTACGTGCCAAAGAATATATATTCCAAAGCCAGCGATAACCTCAGCCGGACTGTTGTAGATTAGGCCAGCATCCGGTAGTAGACGATCTTTAATTGCCTGCGCCATGTGGTACCCGACTCCAATGCTGGCATAGTGGTCATACGAGGGCACTGGGTACAATGCTCCGTCCCGACTAATGAGCAAACCGCGACTCGGATTAGGATTGATACCTTGGATTGCGATTAGAAATTGCAATGATGGGCGTCCCTCGCTGCCGCGACGAAGCCATATGTATTGCTTGTGAATTTTGTGCAACGTAGCTTTTATTATGTTCACGCTTCGCATGTAGTTGAAATCCGTCCCAGCACTGCCGAGAGCACTCACTACGTCATTCTCAAATAACTCGATGTACTGCGAAGCGTCGGCGGCACCGGATATTGCCAGCCGCCAATTATTGAAAAAGGTCGTGACGCGGATTTTTTGCGTAGTTGTTTTGGTGTAATCGCTGACAGTCTCTTGAGAATCGGCACAAAGAATTACGGCATTGCCAGTGGTAAAACCTATGCCGATAGTCATTCTCTTCCTCATTGCCGCCCTAATGGACTGGAGAAAAGGCCGTGGACGTTCTTTGATAAAGGGCGGTGGGAGCATTTAACACGCTCCCTGTCGGGAAGAATAACGCTGTTCTGTATTTTTGTGAAGTGAATAATCTTGTTGTCCGGTATATTGGAATCATCGACTTAGCGGCGCGCCTGCGGCAAAGTCTTGAAAGGACGATAGTTATAGGTAAAGTCTTGATTCTTCATGGGTTGGTGGAAATTGCATCCTTCCCTGCCGGATAGGTTACGGCTGGCGCGGAGTTATAAGAGGATAGGCCGCGCGTATCTTTCTTGATTTTGTCTTTAGTTCTATTGTAAGACGGGTTGTCAAGTGTTATTCGCGAAAAAAGTCAAAGGCCCCGCCCAAGCGGAGCTTGGACGGGGCACCCTCCAGAGTAGACTGGACGCGATAGTCTGCCACGCGCCGACAGCCACTTCTCGAAAAGCGCGAGAAGTGGCGCACCCCCGGCTATTTGGTGTCCACGTTTGGAAACAGCGGCGTTATACTTGCCGGGTTGAAGTGGCCCGCCCTATGCGAAAGAGGCCAGACGGGCGGCCAGGCATATCAGGAGGCGAATGCCAACAACGGCGCTGTTCGTTGAGGTTCTCGTCGTCGGGGCGATGACGCTAGCCTGGCTTGTCACCCTGTTCGCGGCGTTCCTCCCCTTGCCGAACTCAGCCCAAATCGCAGCATTGGCCTCCCTGATACGCGAAGCCTCGCCGCTCTTGGTACTACCCTCCTTCGCGTTGACATATGCAGTTGGTTGGATCACGAATTTCTGCTCCGAACGCTTCTTGAAGATCTTCTTTCAGCATCGAATACGTGACAACCGATTCGGCGATCCAAAACGCTACGAGATGGCTAGGTTGATGATGTTTCAACATGGTTCGGACGAACTGGTGCACGACGTGCTCGTTGATCGCCATATCATCAGGCTTGCACGCGGCGGGGTCATGAACTTCACGCTACTGGCCGTCGCACTGTCAATCCACGGACTGCACGGCCGGACACTGGCGTGGCCGTTCGCATTTCTGTGCCTTGTCTTCGCTGCGTTATCGTTTGCACAGTGGCTGACCAGATATCGTTCGCATTATGCCCGCATCGAACGCATTGGGGATTTTTTGTCGAAGGAACGGTAAAGTCGAGATCGAGTTCTGGCGGATTGCTTTCAGGGCGCAGTAACGGGCCCAGCCTTGCCCTCAAGGAAATAGAGTGAGGCCGGGTGCCCCACTCATCGCGGACTCTGCGATGAGTGGGCTTCGCGGCAACATCAACGTTCGTCGACATCTTTCGTAAGGCCCTCACCCACAATCGCACAGAACGCGAATGTGTGGGGCACCCGCTATAACATCTTCGCACGCCGCTCCGAAGGCGAGACGCCTTCGGGACAGCCGGCAGGATGCCGGCGCTACCTGTTTTCATGCGGGCACTGGGGAAGTGGTGAATTGTTGCGGGCTGAGCGAAAATTGGAGCATGATCCACAAGATCCTGCCCGTCGGCCCGCTGCAATGTAACTGCTCCATCATTGGCGATGAGACCACGCACGAAGCCATGGTCATCGATCCGGGCGACGACATTGAAGACGTGCTCGCCGTCATCCGCCAGTACAAGCTCGAAGTGAAGCAGATCGTCATCACCCACGCCCACATCGATCACGTGGGCGGAGCGATGAAGCTGCGCGCGCTGACGGGCGCGCCCATCCTGCTCAATCAGAATGACTATGCGCTGCTGAAGATGCTCGACGTGCAGGCTTCATGGCTGGGCATGGCCGCTCCGGGCGAAGTTGCCATTGAAGCTAGCATCGCCGATGGCGAATCGTTGCAGACGGGCGGGCTGACGGCGAAGGTGCTCCACACTCCCGGACACACCGAGGGCAGCGTGTGCCTTTATTTTCCGGCGGAGAAATTACTGATCGCCGGCGACACGCTGTTCGCCCGCAGCATCGGACGCACCGATCTCCCCGGAGGATCGTTCGAGAAAATCATGCGGTCGCTGCATGAACGGGTCATGACTCTGCCCGACGACACGCTCGTGATTCCAGGGCATGGCCCAAGGACAACCATCGGCGAAGAAAGAGAAGAGAATCCCTTCCTGGTGGGATGATTCCGAAGCAAGCTCCACGGACTGCTACGGTGCAGGCGCTTCGAGAACATGGATCGTCCGCAGCCAGGTTTCCACGAGGTGTGGCCACGCCGTTACGGGAAGCTCTGTGCGTCGGAGTCCGTAACCGTGTCCGCCAGCGGCGTAGAGATGCATTTCGGCCGGAACCTTCGCGTTCTTCAGCGCCAGAAAGTAGACGATGGAGTTCTCGACATGCACGGTATCGTCTTCGGCCTGAAGAATGAAGGAAGGCGGAGTCTGATCGGTGACGTGGATTTCGGGATTGGGCGCGAAGTTCTGTTCGGCGAGAGCAAGGTAGCCGGGATAGACGATCACCGCGAAGTCGGGACGGCAACTGAGCTGATCGGCGGCGTCGACGGCGTCGTAAAGGCGCTGATCGAAGTGGGTGCTGAGGGCGGCAGCCAGGTGAGCTCCGGCAGAGAAGCCAAGCACGCCGATGCGATGCGGATCGATATGCCACTCGGCGGCGTGGGAGCGGACGATTCCGAGCGCGCGCTGGGCATCCTGAAGCGCGGCAGAAGACTTGGGATAAGGCCCGGAGTCGGGCACGCGATACTTAACCAGGACGCAGGTAACGCCGGCGGAGTTCAGCCAATCGCACACCTCGGTGCCTTCGAGGTCGATGGCCAGGATGCGGTAGCCGCCTCCGGGAAAGACGACCACCGCAGCGCCGGTGTTCTTGCCCTGAGGCGAGTAAACAGTCAGGGTCGGTGCAGAGACGTTGCCAAGACGCAGGACCGGCTGGCCGGCGATAACTTTATCCTTGGCGGTTGTAGTGTCGATCTCAGGGGCCGGATTCGACGGCGCGCCAGGTGCGCCATGCGGCCAGAGGGCAAGAGTCGTGTGGCCGGGCGCGGGCTGCCAGGCGGGCTTCTGAGCGAGCAGGCTAGTAGAGATGGCGGCAGCCGCGGCCAGAGAGAGCCAATGCCTGTACATGATGTGAGCCTTTGAAGTTAAGGGTGCATTTCAACGCAGCGATGATCGCAGCCGAAGGGCTTGCGGCGCAAGTGCAGATGTGTTCTAAGGCCGGACGCATCTCACTTACTTATGGAAGGCCGCGGGCGCGCCAGCCGTCTATTTCTGTGTCGGCGCCTGGTTTTGCGGAACGGTCGGAGGCGCGGCAGGAGTCGCTGGCTGCGACTTCGTCTGCGAGGGCTTCACTCCTGAAAGCACGGACGTGGGTCCGCTTCGCCGCGCCGCAAAAATCGACAGCGTGATCGAAGTGACCATGAAAATGATTGCCGACCAGGTTGTTGCCCGGGAGAGGACCGAAGCCGCGCCGCGCGGGCCAAATGCCGTCTGGCTACCCTGACCGCCGAAAGCCGCGGCCAGGTCGCCGCTCTTTCCGCTCTGCAGCAACACGACCGCAATCAGAAAGAAGCAAACAAATACATGAACGATGGTGATCAGGATCGTTACCCACATGCACAAAACTCCAAAGGAGCCGAAGCTCGGATTCGACAATCTTTCAGTGCGAAGTCAATCTGCGAAGCTAATATGATGGTGCGGAAGGGGGGATTTGAACTACTCCATCACGTTGATAACACGTAACTTACTGATTCTGCATCCAGCCTAAAGGTCCAAATGCCCCGCAATCCCGCTTCCATTGTACGTTTATTGTACGGCGAACGTGCGCAGAAGAGAAAACCGCGCCGAAGCGCTCTCTCTCAATCCTGCAATCAACAGTTTGACATCCGGCCCTCCCATTGGTCAAGGCCGCCGTTCGCAAATGCCTGAAAATGGAGAGCATGCTTCACAGCCCCGTCTCCGGATTTTTACTGATCACTGACTCGCGAGGTCGTGGCTCGATCGACTACTTGCGGTTTGGCCACCAACCGGGACCTACTCCATTCGTGGACACTAGCGCGTTTTTCAGTACCAATCTGACAGACGAACAGATAACTTCCGGGTTGCCCGTCATCCGGGAGTAGTTGCGATCGACTCACCCCGAGTTCCTAGTACCGATACCCGTAGAATGCCGGCTACTACTTCCTCGTGAGTACAGCCGCCAGATACCGCATTTCGGACTCTACTTCTGCGTGATCGGCGACAGTGTCCGCGATTTCTTGGCGAAAGAGCTCGCGATAACGTTTGCGAAGCCTGTGGATGGCTACTTTCAGCGCTCCTTCCGACGTGTTCATTTCGCGGGCCAGGTCTGCGTATGGCGCTTCGGACTGACCGAGAAGAAACACCTTCATCCGTTCGAAATTCTCCGGGCGGCCATGCTGGACGAACTCGTCGCGCAATCTCTCCATGACGCGTTCAAGCATCGACAGCGCCCAGCGGCGCTCGAAAATCCGATCTGGCGTCTCGTTGTGACCGGGCTCTCTCTGATACCGTTCTTCACCGGATGAAAATTCAAGGGACACAACTGCTCCGCCACCGCGTTTCTGGGCTCGCTGACGGTCTTGTTCGTCCGCCGCGAAGAATTTCAAGGAAGTCAAAATAAACGATCGAAATCGACCCTTTTCCGGATCGGCTCTATCGAGATATCGCCCTTCCAGCACGCGCGTGAAGAATTCCTGTGTGAGGTCCTGCGCTTGATCCGGAGCATAACCACGCCTGCGCAGATAGGCATAAAGCGGATACCAGTAGTTCTCGCACAGAGAAACTAGCGCGGAACGAGCATCCTTCCGTTGTGGATCGCCAGCCGCGACCACCAGGGTCCACCGCGTCGTCGGAAACTGAGATGATCCTGGAAGAGTGTGCATGGTCTGGCTGTTCATGGTCTTATCCTCGCGAGACCTCTAAAGCAGGATAAGGAATCAGAAGTAAAAAGTTACAGCGCAATCGCTAAAGCCCATCGTATTCTGCTCTGGCACTTTTCAGGATCGGAACGTCGGGGTCGGCATTCTTCCAGAGCGAGAGGAAGTCCTCGTATGCACTTTTTGCCTTGATCCTGTCTCCTGCCAAGACATACGCTCTCCCGAGTTGCAGATGCGACAGTGCACCGATGGGATCCAGCCCCACAAGACCGCGATGATTGAGAATCTTATGAAACTCGGCCGCCGCTTCCGCATAACGATGGGTGGCCATTAAAGCTACGCCTCGGACGTAGGCCGAATGCAAACCGCCAAGATAGAAATGATTGAAGTTGAGGCCATTAGCAGCCAGCTCATAGGGCAAAGAGATTTGCAGTTCATCCAGGCTGTTTACGGGCTTCCCGCGCTGCAGCGCCGATACAGCACGAAGAACAGGGACATAGGTAAATTTCACAAAAGTGTCTTCCGGGAATCGTTTTTCTAAATCGTTGGCAAGCGCCTCTGATCGAGAAGACTCTCGCGAAAGAGCCAGGGCAAGGCCGGCAGCGTATTGGACGTCCCGGCCCTTTGAAAGCTCGAGTGCCGCCAATGCGTTGTTTTTTGCTTCGGCACCATTTCCATAAACGGCTTCCAACACCGCTTGGGCGGCCCGATAACTTGCCGCCTTCTCGCGCTCCCCCTCTTGCAGGGCCAGATTCGCAGCCCGGCTCGACGATCGCCGCGAGTCCCGCAGGCGACCGGAACGAGCCAGAGCGAGAGCCTCCTCGTGAGCCACCCAGTGTTCCGCTCCATGCTTGCCCTTGGACAGAGCGACTACTCGATCCATCTGCTCCTTGTCGTCCTTTAACGCAGCGAGGGTGTATTGAAACACCAGGAGATAAGGTTCTTCCACTTTGCGTTCGGCGGCTTGCTCAAGAGTCTTCTCGGCTTCGGGGAAACGGTCGAGGAAAAACAAACTCGATGCCAGATTGTGGTACCCATAGACCACGGTAGGATCGGCCGCGATCTGTTCTCGGGATATTTCAATGGCTCTTTCAAACCGGCCGGTCCCCTGGGTGGAAAGGCCCCCCAACAAATCGTGGGGGCTCGGTTGCTTACCGCTAGGATACGTCTGATACCAGGTCTCAAGCGTTTGGTAGGCCTTTTCCAGATTTCCCGTCACCTCGCGCTCGTAGATGAAGTCGATAAAGAACTTCTCCCGGTCGCTGACTCGATCCCGCAGTTGCCAGGCTTTGGTGGTGCTTTCAGCCGACAACACCGACTCCCCAATATCGCTATAAGCCAGTCCCAAATCCGCATACGCCATCGCGAATTGGGGATCGATTTCGATGGCACGACGGAAAAAAGGGACGGCGGCGGCGCTCCCTGCCGATAGATTAGCCTTCATCCCAGTGCTGTAGGCCTTAAGAGCTTCGAGTGACGGCGTCGTAGCCTCGGCAAGCGGTGTCGAGTGCTTTTCCACGGTAGCCAACGATTCGCCTGCTCGAGTTCTGAATTCGCGCACGATCTGACTGAGGGAATTCAGGACACCTTCTCTGTTTGCCGATACCGCCTGCTCTTCATCCAGAATGCTTCCCGTGTTGCAGTTCTCCGCGCGCAGGCCCACCACATACCGGCTTCCGAGTGCTGCGATTGAGCCTGCTAACATCGCGGTGCTGCCAGTTCGTTCACAGATCTGCCGCGCGGTTTCCCGAGTCAGCCGCGCATCTTCCGGCTGGCCCATCAACGCGAGCGTCGCCTGGATCTGCTGGTCGGAAATCAGGCTGAAGAACGGCGACTGTTGAAGCTCCACAGACAGCCCCTGGCGAAGCGTATCGTCAAAAACCGGATCGCCAGTCTTATTGTCGAAATCCGCCAAGACAATCGTGTCCTTGTCAGTCAGTTTGGGTCTTGGCGAGGTGTTGCGGTGCATGAGCGACCAAACCGTCAGCCCGGCTAAAGCGATGAACACGAAACCGGCAGCTGTTCCGAGAACCGCCGATCTATGCCTGCGAACAAACTTGCGCGCCCGGTACAAGCCGCTTGGTGGAGAGGCCAGAACCGGCCGGTGTTCAACATATCTCTCGATATCGGAGGTCAGCTCGGCCACCGAAGAGTATCGACGCTCCCGCGCTTTTTCCAGAGCCTTGCCCGTGATCCAGTTGAGATCGCCATCTACGAGGCGGCGCAGGGAAGCTGGGTCGGTCTGGCGTTGCGAGGCGATGTCGGCTGTCGCTGCGCCCATTGCACTCAGCTTTCGCGAAAGCGATGGGGCCTCTTCTTCACGAACGATCCGCAGCATCTCGGCTAACCCTTCCTGCCGCAATTTGGTTGAGTCGAAAGGGACCGCTCCGATGAGGAGCTCGTACAAGATCACACCGAGCGAATACACGTCCGAGCGCTCATCTACGTCCCCGGTCATCACCTCGGCCTGCTCCGGACTGGCGTATTCCGGAGTGCCAACCATCTGGCCGAATTGAGTCAGCAGAGTCTTCTCCACGGCCCATTGGTCGGTAGCTTTTGCGATGCCGAAGTCGATCACTTTGGGAACAGGATTTTCCTCCAGTTCCATCACTAGAACATTCGACGGCTTGAGGTCGCGATGGATGACGCCTTTCTGGTGCGCGTGCTGAACCGCACGGCACACCGAGAGAAATAGCTCCAGGCGTTGGCCGATCGCCATCCGCTTGCGGTCGCAATACTGCGTGAGGGGGACCCCCTCGATGTACTCCATCACGAAGTAGGGCCGGCCCTTTGGCGTGGCGCCTGCGTCGAAGATGCGGGCGATACTCGGGTGGTCCATCATGGCCAGCGCCTGGCGTTCGTTTGCAAAACGGGCCAGCACCTGACCCGTATCCATTCCGAGCTTTACAACTTTGAGCGCCACAAGACGGCGAATAGGTTCGCGCTGCTCGGCGAGGTAAACGGTTCCCATGCCGCCTTCGCCAAGAGGTCGAAGGATGTCATAACGGCCGAAGTCGTCATCAGAGACTCCCGCCGTCACTGTGTCGACGGTTTCAATTCCGGAGTCGTTGCCGCCAAGCGAACTCTCGAACACGCCCTGCATCAGGCATTTAGGGCACAGTCCCGCGGGATCATCAGAACCCAATTCCGTTCTGCATTGAGGGCAGTTTGCCATCTGGGATAGATTTGCAGCGCCCCATTTTAATCCCTTCGCTGAGGCTTCTGTAACCTTTCGCCCTGCGATTCCTTATTCGTGCTAGGTGCGCCGAATTGAGACTGGCCACCCAATCGATCAAGTCGAAAAGGAGATCGTCATGAGAAACGTTTGGTTTGGTTGTCAAGTTGTGTGTCTTCTGGCAGCTTCCGCGTTCTATGCGCAAAACATGGTCGCGCAGGAGTCTGTAAAGATGAGATTTTCGGGAACTTCTGCGCCCAGCACAATCAATCTCCAACAACCCGACACAAGTAATGACGGTGACAACTTCGCCGGGCAAGGTACGCTGGGTTCGTTCACCGTTACGAATGTGCGAGCGATCGCAAATTCTCCGGGAACGTCCAGCACTTGCTCGGGCTCAAATCAGATCTATCTCCCGGAACTGGCCGGCGCGGGCGTTTTTCGGTTCCAGGATAGCAGTCTATTGGAAGTTAATCTCACGCAGGGAGGGGATTGCATAAATCTCACCACTGGAGAGGCCCACTGTAGCGTGACGTTTCAAATCACCGGTGGGACCGGCCGTTTCCATCATGCATCCGGCGTCCTTACAATGACTGAGACGGTGGAGACAGTGGCAGCCGACGCCCTGGGCAACCCTGTTTTTTTTGCCGCTACGGGGGGTTTTACGGGAACGATCTCTGGGGTGGCCAGAGAGGGCATCACAGATCGCGAGAAAGAGTAGAGGATCTGACCGACGTGGCTACACTCGGGGTTTCGCGAGCATGCTCGCGAAACCCTGCGCGTTCGCGCGTAATTATAGACCGGGCAGGACGATGCGTACGCGGGTGCGACGATTCTAGATGCATCGTCGGCTAACCGGAAACTATCCGGCTGCACAGTATTAAGTCCTGCTAAGTCGGCCAGGCACCAGTTTTCCGGAAGCAATCCAGAATGAGATTTTCCTGAACTCTGGGGCCGTTTCCGGGGGTGTATTTCTGTCTTGGCGCGCAATGTGAGCTCGATGAGCGCTTTGCCCTGAAATCACCAATGAGGAATTCAGGCTTGATCGTTCGGCCGAAGCGCCTCTGGTCGGAGCATTGAATCCAGCTCTTTGCCCACACGCAGGATCGGAGGTACGCAAAGGCGTCACGCATTTCTCGCGGTTGCAGACAGGCGCGCAGCCTCTTTCAAGCGGGGCGCGCACGGAGCTGCTGCGCTGCTTAATCTCACGCGTTGAGAACGGCCACACGGTGCCCACAGTGGAAACGCTGGAGAAGATGGCGCGCGCTGGGTAACAAGATCAATTATGGTCTTGACAGGTATTAGAGTACGGTCGTACTCTAACGTCATGCGATACTCGGTGAAACACAAAGCGCAGAACCACGAGAATATTCTTTCCGTAGCCGCTCGCTCCTTCCGCGAGCATGGCGGGAGCAGCGGCATCGGAACGGTGATGAAGAAGACAGGCCTTACGAAAGGGGGCTTCTACCGGCACTTCAGGAGCAAGGACGACCTCTTCGTTGGAGCGGTGGCACGAGCAGCCGACGAGGCGGGAAGAGGCATGGTGGAGGTTGCAAAGTCCGCGCCCGAAGGTCAGGCTCTGCGGGCCATCATCGAACGCTATCTAAGCGCGAGCCACGCGAAGTCGCTGGGAACGGGTTGCCCGCTCTCCGCCCTCGGGCCGGAGTTCGCACGAAAGCCGTTGTCAGTGCGGAAACGGATTGAGGCGTTGCTGGAAGAGTATCGGGAACGGCTATTGCCATTTATTCCTGGTCAGACGCGAGAAGAAAAACTAACGAAGTGCAGGTTGCTGTTTCCCAGTATGGCGGGAGTGTTGATGATGGCCCGCGTTACCTCGGCTCCTCAAAGACGTGAGCAGATGTTGATGGAGGCGAGGAACTTCTTTATAAAGTGCTTCGCTGAAGAGTAAAAGGTTTGTCCGGAAGAATACGGTCGTACTCTCTTTTGGGCGGTGGAACCATACTAAAACAGACCACGGATGAAGTCGATTCGACGGGACGGAAATGAGAGTGGAGACGATATAAGCGAGTAAGGAGAAGAACCACCATGACGGTCGAACCGATTTGGATGGAATTCCTGCTAGCGGTCCACGTGACGGCCGGTTTCGGTGCCTTTCTGCTTGCTCCCGTAGCGCTGATGACGTCCAAGGGCGGCAAACAGCATAAGCGGTGGGGAATGGTTTACCTGTGGTGCATGGGCCTGGTGGCGGGGACCGCGCTGCCAATGGCATTGTTCCGGCCGGTGCTGTTTCTGGCGCTGGTAGCGATTCTGTCGTTTTATCTCGCGTTCACTGGCTATCGCGTGCTGAAGCTCAAGAGTCTCGCCGGCGGCAACACGCAACCTGTGGATTGGATCGTGACCGGTGCTTGTTTCTTTTCTTCTGCGGCGCTGCTGTTGCTAGCTGTGTTGCGTCCGGCCTTGGTGCAGCATATGGGCATTGTGGCGATTTTGTTCGGCGCCCTGGGCATTCGCACATCAGGGATGCACCTGCTTAGCTTCGTGCGGAAGCCGACGGACAAGATGTTCTGGTTGTACAAGCACTTCCAGCATTTCATTGCCAGTTACATTGCGGCATGGACGGCGTTTAGCACGGTGACGCTGCCGCAACTCTTCGGCCATACTCTGTGGTTGTGGATCTGGCCGTCGGCCATCGGTGTGCCCGCCATCCTCCTGACGACGGCTTATTACAAACGGAAATTCACCCCGCGCGAGCGAGCAGTGACCACGGTTGCGGTGTAAGAACCGGCAGCATCCCGCCGGCCCTGGCCGAAGATGTGCGAAAACCGGCCGTACAGGGCAGAGCTGGGGGTCGCGATACCGATCATAAGGAAGTTGTTGCCGTAGTCGGTGGCACAGACGACCACCGGCGGCACAGGCACGGATAGGTCCTCAAAAGGCTTGTAGGAAGTGATCTGCGCGGTTCTACTCTTGCATTGCTCCCGAGTGACGGGCTATGCGGATGTTATGCGCTTGGAGGGTCTTGGTGCGGATGGAGAGATTCGAACTCTCATGGGTTTCCCCGCCGCCCCCTCAAGACGGTGTGTCTGCCAGTTCCACCACATCCGCAAAATAAGAACCTAACTGGCGACACGACCCTAGAAGGGACTGGGGGATTTGAACTACTCCATCACGTTGATAACACGTAACTTACTGATTCTGCATCAGGCTCAAAGGCCCAAATGCCCCGCAATCCCGCTCCCATTGTACGTTTATTGTACGGCGAACGCTCGCAGAAGAGAGAACCGCGCCGAAGCGCTTTCTCTCAATCCTGCAATCAACAGTTTGACATCCGGCCCTCCTATTGGTCAAGGCCGCCGTTCGCAAATGCCTGAAAATGGAGAGCATGCTTCGCAGCCCCGTCTCCGGATTTTTACTGATCTACTGACTCGCGAGGTCGTGGCTCGATCGACTACTTGCGGTTTGGCCACCAACCGGGACCTACTCCATTCGTGGACACTAGCGCGTTTATCGTTCCCGATCCTCCATTTTGCACGTAAACCAAATTGGATGAGTGCATTGGTCTGTTGGCAGCAGTTGAGAAGTGCAAACGCTTGTTTGCGATGAATCCAATGCGAGTCCAACAAGGCGCTACCAGAGGGTTCGCCTACCCTCGTCAGGCCCTGGAAGACCGGATATTCGAGTTTTTCCTTTCCGCGGCATTCAACGCTATCATGAGTGTCTCGCCGGAAACCGTTCCCGATACGCGCTCGGAGCAATTCCGAAGGACCGTTCAAAGGCGCGCCGGAAATTATCGCCGTCGCTAAATCCCACCGAACACGCTACGCCCTCCACCGTACACTCCGGCGCGGAGAGGCGGCGCCGCGCTTCGTCCAGCCGCAGTCGCCGCACAAACGAAGCCGGGCTACACCCGAACTCCTGTGTAAAGCGCCGCGAAAACTGCCGTGGGCACAACGAAACTCGCGCCGCAAGCGCCTCGACCGAAAGATCGTGCTCCAGGTGCGCCGTCATCCACGGCAAAAGGTCCGCAATGCGGCTGCGCGATTCTACTTGAAACTGCAGCGGCTCCGAATACTGCTCCTGTCCTCCGGACCTCTTCATGTACACGACCAGTTCGCGCGCGACCGAAAGCGCTACCTCCGAGCCGAAGTCCTCCTCAATCAGAGCCAGCGAAAGATCGATGCCCGCCGTCACTCCCGCGGCGGTCCAGAACTTCCCATCCCTTACGTAAAGCGAGCCGGAATCTACCTTCAGTTTGGGATAACGCTTCGACAGATCTCCAGTGAACCTCCAGTGCGTCGCGACTCTTCGGCCGTTCAACAATCCCGACGGTGCGAGGCCATAGATTCCCGTGCAAATCGACGCGATCCGCCGAATCGAGCCCGCGTTCTTCTGCAACCAGACCGTAAGCTTGTGGTGGCCATTCGGCTCGCGCAAGCCTCTGCCGCCGGGAATGAGGAATGTGTCCACATCGCGAATGTCGAAGAGGCTTTTTTCCGCCGTGATCGTGAGCCCGAATTCTGAGCGAAACGTTTTCCCCTCCAGCGCGGCTATGGTTACCCGATAACAAGCTTCTTTGCGCGCCATTTGCGAGTTCTGGTGCGCGCTTGCAAACGCCTCCATAGGTCCCACGAGGTCCAGGCCCATGATTTCGTCATAACCCAGGATCGCGATGTGTCTCGGTTTCATTTATGTGCACGGACGGAGCGGTCAATCACTTGAAGCACGCCTTTCGCGAAATGTCTCAAAAAGACGGATAATTGTCATTTGAGACATTCCAGTGTAGCCGTAAGCTGGTTTTGTTCGCAAATTCTTCAAGCAAGAGGTCCAACAATGACAAAAGGAATCCGCACGGTTTCCGCTCTGATCGCGCTGTGCGGCGCGTTCGCCGCGGCAAGCTACTTTCACCGGGCAAATGCGCAATCTGGCTCTGCCCAGTTGCGCATCCTCAAACCGCCCGCCACTGGAGCGATCAACGTGGCCTTCATCGTCTCCGACCAGACCGCTCTGATCGATCTTGCAGGGCCATGGGAAGTATTTGGCGATGCCATGACCACTCACGATGGCCGGCCCTGGCGCGGTGGCGACGATATGGTCATGCCCTTCAACCTGTACACCGTCTCCGACTCGCAGAAATCGATCTCAGCCGCCGGTCTTCAGATCGTTCCCAACTTCACCTTCGAGAATGCCCCCAGGCCCCAGGTGATCGTCGTTCCCGCACAGGGCGGCCGAACCGAGGCGCAGAAGAGATGGTTGCTGGAGAACGCCAAGACGGCGGACATAACCATGTCGGTGTGCACCGGCGCCTCCATGCTCGCTGCCTATGGCCTGCTCGACCATCAAAGAGCAACCACCCACCACCTGTTCGTGGATGACATGCAAAGGAAGTATCCTGCAGTGCATTTCGTCACTGGACTGCGCTACATCGATAATGGCAATTTTGCGACTGCGGGAGGACTGAGTTCCGGAATCGATCTCGCCCTGCATGTGGTTGAACGGTATTTCGGAAGCGAAATTGCGCAAGCGACTGCCGACTATATGGAATATAAAGGTGAGCTGTGGAAGAACCCGCAGTACGGAACCGTCAAGAGTGTCCCGGCTCGGTGAAGAATCCTTCGACGCCACAGGCGGTGATGGCTGCCGACCGATGGCAACCCTAGAACACGGAGACGCAAATGAGAAAGCTCAGAATCATGGAACACATCTCGCTGGACGGCGTGATCCAGCACTCCGCCGATGACGGCGATTTCCCCTACGGCGCCTGGACCGTGCCCTATCGGACCCCCGCTGGGAGGGACGAAATCATTGCGGCGTATAGCGGGAGCTACGCTCTGCTGCTTGGCCGTCGCACCTACGATATCTGGTCGGGCTTCTGGCCAAAGGCGCCAAGCAGTCCATTGGCGGATGGCATCAATGCGGCAACAAAGTATATCGCTACCCACCGTCCCGAAAGTCTCGAATGGGGCCCGTTCGAGGCCCTTGGACCGAACATCGTCGAGGACATTCGCCGCATCAAGTCTCAGGACGGCCCGGACCTTATCCTCTCGGGTAGCTCCACGCTGACATCGACGCTGCTCGAACATGGGCTTGCGGATGACGTCCTGCTCGTCGTCTATCCCGTCCTGTTGGGCACGGGCAAGCGCATCTTTGCGGATGGAACCCCGCCACGCTCATTCGAGCTCGTCAGCACGAAAGCATTGCCGTCCGGCATCATCCTCAGTTTGTACAGGGTCGCCGGGCCTTTGAAGACCGCATAGTTCGACGCCGCGACATCGGCAGTGAATACGGAACGCCGTGGTCGAGCCGGCATGAACGATTTGCCTAAGACGATTCAGGCCGTGTGGAAGATCGACGCCACACGGCTGGTCACCGCCATTGCCCGAGTAACCCACAACATCTGCATCGCAGAAGAACTGGCCTAGGAAGCCCTGGTCACTGCGCTCCCGCTCTGGCTCGTAGAAGACATCCCCGAAGATCCCGCGCCTAGCTGATGAACCTACGGGAACGGAAACTGCGGGCTAAGAGGCTGAGGCAGATTTAGAAGGCCGTCTATCAGAATAGAGGTACATGAGTTCTCTAAACGCGCATCTGGCAAGGAATGGCTTTCGTCTAACGATAAATCGCCGAGGCGCTCACCGACGGGCAGATAGGTCCTCGAAAGTCGGCTTGTAGGAAGTGATCGTGATTGCTCCCGGTTGACGGGCTCAGCGGAAGTTATGCCCTGGAGGGCCTTGGTGCAGATTGGAGCAGACGCGAACTCTCATGGATTTCCCCGCCCCCCTCAAGACGGTATGTCTGCCAGTTCCACCACATCCGCAATTCAAACTGGAGACACAAACCTTGGGTGGGTTAAGGGATACTATCCGCCACTGCTGATTTCCAGGGAGTAATTTCCGCCTTATGATGTAGTGAAAACGAGCCCGACTATACCTGAAAGCATCCAACTCGTGGCGTCGTCGTTGCGAACGATGTCCCCCCGTCTGAGCACGCGGGCTGGAAATGCAGTCATACTCCTCTCACTAGGACACTAGTCGGCGGCGCGACTTGCAATGGAGTAAATCAAGTAGTCAAGTCACCCCCACAAACACGAAATGGGCGCGGCAAGAAGCCGGTCGCCGAAAGGAACGATCTTCTCACTATCGTAGAGCACCATTCCTAGCTTGAAGTTATCGCCGGAGGCGTCCGCCAGCTTCCGAAGCCCCTTGAAATCGCCTGCATTTACGGTAGCGCTTGCCTTGACCTCGACACCGACCATCGCGCCGCTCCCGGCTTCAATCACTAGATCAACCTCATCCTGGTCTTTGTCCCGATAGTGATACAGAGCGCAGTCCTCGTCCAACCAAGATGCTTGTTTTAGTACTTCGGAAAACACGAATGTCTCCAGCAGAGGTCCGAAGATCGAACGGTCTTTTGCAATTCGCTCGGCAGTGGCGCCCACCAGGGTCGCAAGAAGACCGGAATCGAGGAAGTGCAGCTTCGGCGTTTTTACTAAACGCTTCAATTGGTTCCGAAACCAAGGTTCGATCCGGCGAACAAGGAACAACTGCTCCAGAATGCCCACGTACTTTCTCGTTGTCTTGTCATCAAAGCCAACTTGGCTACCGATCTGCGTGAAGTTCGTAAGTTGGCCAGAGTGATGCGCGAGAACCTGTATCAGCCGCGGCATTTGGTCGAGTTTTTCCACGTCGGCAACTTCGCGCACATCCCGTTGCACGATAGCTCGGATGTAGTCGCGGGCCCATATCTGGCGCCGCTTTGGATCTTGGCGTCGCAGCATTTCGGGGTAGCCGCCAGTCACCACGGCATGAACTAGATCCTCGCCAATCAGCGACTCAAGAGGTTTGCGAAGTTTGCCGCCGAAAGCCGCCTGCAGAAAATCCGGTTTCGTGCCTTGAATTTCGGTTCGCGACAGGGGCAGGAGACTCACGATCTCCATTCGGCCGGCCAAACTTTCTGAGACCCGGGGCAGAGTCAGGGTGTTGGCCGAACCCGTCAAAAGAAACCGACCGGGATGTCGATCATCATCGACTGACTTCTTGATGGCCCTGAGGAGATCTGGCACTCGTTGTACTTCGTCGATAGTAGCTTTATCGAGAGAGCGCACCAGTCCGGTTGGATCGGTGCGGGCGGCAGCAAGCACTGTGTCGTCGTCCAGAGTGATGAATTCGCGTTTGCCCGCGATTAAATCGCGCACCAGTGTGGTCTTGCCGCACTGTCGAGGGCCGGTAACCATGACCACCGGCGTGTCCTTGAGTGCGGTCGTGACCTGCTCGACGGCGAAGCGAGGGAAAAGTCCACGATGTGCGGCGTCCATCTCGGATAATGTCTCCGTCTGAGTCGGATTATAAGCTCGTCTATGTCGGATTATAGGCCCGTCTGGTTCGGAACGGAAGCTTCGCAAAGCAAGCTGACGGCGCTTGGCGTTGCTGCACAGCGCCGCGAGTTGCTAAGCGCGCTTCTTGACGAGGCGAAGTCCCTGGATCCGCCAGCTCTTTTCCACGGATGAAACTAATTGCTCCTGGCGGGCCTTGACGAAAGGAGCGTAATGCCGCTCGGTGGTCTTCACGCTGGCGTGCCCAAGCAGAATGGACACCTGGTCGATGGGGACGCCTGCCAACAGTAGTTCTACGGCAAAAGTGTCCCGGAGCATGTGGGGGTGCGCCCTTTTTTCGAGTTTTGCCCACTTGAACAGGCGCTGCAAACTGGCGTGCCAACAATTGCTGGCGCGATAATGCAGGCCATTACCAGTCCAGAAGAAGTACCGCGAGTTGCTGTTCGGTAGCGTCCCCAAAAGCTTGACTACGTGGGGCGGCAGCGGTACGTATACTGGCAGTCCTGTTTTCTGCTGGTACAGAAATAGCCGATTTTCCGTTAGGCGCGCCCGCTCCAGTGTTACCGCATCATTCAGGCGCAGTCCGCTGTAGCGCATGAGAAGCAACAGAGCCCGCACTCGGACCCGGTGTCCGGGGTTCGTGCTCCAATGAGACAGATCGTGAGTTACGTTCACCAGCTTCTGAAACTCTTCTTGCGAAAAATAATCAGTGGGCACCGGTCTGACCTTGATGGGGCCCAATTCTTCCACGGGGTTCTGTTTTAGCCAGCGTTTACGCACGCAGTAAGAAAAGAATGAGTGCCAGCGTTCCTGTCGCTTCTGGGCGGTGATGGGTGCGACCTTCCAAGATCGGCTGAGCAGGCCGAGTTCGTCATCAGTGAATTCGTCAATGTAGGTCAGACCTCGGCCGCGCGCGAAGTTAACCAGTTCACGCTGCATCAGCGTGAACTTGTAGAGCCAGCTGTGCGATAGCCGCTGTCCCTGCTTTCTTGCTATGAATGTGTCGAGTGCGTCCGCTACGGTCACGCGTGCCGGCGACGGGTCGGCCGCTTCTGCGTCCATCAGTCGCGCCTTCTTTTCCGCCTTCTCCCAGGCGCGGGTCCGGGCGCTCAAGCGCACGAAGGCGCCTGTCGTTTCGACAGTGCCCATGATCCATTTCGGGCAGTGGCAACGTCTGTAATAGGGATCTGACTGCGCGCAAGGAGGGTAGTGACGAGTGTAGACGCTCAACATAAATGCCTCCGGGAGAAGGTGAGTCCGCCGGAAGCATTGTACGATAATTGTACGGGACTAGGTAGTCGCCTGTAACCTATTCAATCTACAGCTTTAAAATTGGTGCGGAAGGGGGGATTTGAACCCCCACGCCTTTCGGCGCCACCCCCTCAAGATGGTGTGTCTGCCAGTTCCACCACTTCCGCTTTAGAATCAAAAACTTAGGGGCAGATAAAAAGCCAGCCCAAATTTCCAACGATCTCACATCTTATCAGATGCTTAGCGTCACTGGAAGACTTTTGTAGGCGCGGTCGCCTGATCTATTGGCGATTTCGCTTCAGCGCGCAGTCTGCAAGGGCCTTCTTGACTTCGGCATCGTCGGGCGCCACGGCAAGAATCTCTTTGCCGAAAGAAGTAGCGCCGTCACAATCCGAGTTTCGCAGGGCGGCGCGGAACTGCTCGCGATAATAAAACGCAATTCCGAAATTCGTATCGGCCTCGCTGATGCTGGGGTCGAGCTGCAGCGCTTTCTGCAAGTGCGCCGTCCCTTCGGCCAGTTTTCCCTGCCACTGCAACGCGACTCCGAGGTTGTTATGGGCCAGGGCATTGCGAGGATCTAGTTCTAAGACTTTCTTCCACTCCGCAATGGCCGCTTCAAGTTCGCCCTTAGCCGACAGGTCCAACGCCACGTCGAAGAGCCGGTAGGACTCGGCTGCGGGCACGTCGATCTTCATCATTCCGTCCGGGGGAATATTCACAAATTCCGGAATATTCACGGCGCGATTCGCGGCTGTCGCGTTGTCGATCAGGATCGCCGGGCTGTCGTTGCCCTCCGCATCGAGGTGGGTCAGAAACATCTGCGTGTAGGGCGAACGGCTCTTAGAGGAGAAAACCAGCCAACGGCCGTTGGGCGAGAAGCTGTGCCAGGAGTTCATCAACGGAGTATTGCATCGCATACGCCGCGCTACGCCGCCTTCGGCGGGCACAATGTAGAGCTGGCTATCGGGGCGCATCAACTCCGCGTTGCGGCTCTGCACAAAGACGATCCAGCGGCCATCGGGCGAAACCTTGGGAAAGCTGTTGCTCATGCCGTTGTGGGAAGCGCCCGCGATCGGCACCGGCTCGCCGCCTTGGCCGTCGTTGAAGGGAATCCGGTAGAGGTCGAACTGGATTTGGGTCTCCTCGGGAGCGTTGGCATGTTCGGGCAGCTTCTGGCCTGGGGACTGCGGATCCCTCGCTTCCGCGCGGGCAAAGACGACGTATTTGCCGTCGGGGCTCCAGACGGCGTTGGTTTGCACGTAGCGCGGATCATCGGCGCCGGGCAAGGCCTGGGTTCGGCCGGTCGCGCGGTTGTACCAGGCGAGGGTTCCGCGCGTCGGATAGAACACCTGCAGGAAGCGGTAGTCCTTGAAATTCACCACGAAGTAGCCATTGGCAAGTTCTCTTTTCAGCCCCCGCAACATGGTCAAGACGTACCTGCCGTCGGGCGAGACCTGAGACATGAACCCGACTCTCGAAGGGATCGGTGTTTTATCCCGGACCGAACGCCACGAAATCACGTCTTGATTGCCGATGGCCATTTCCGGCGCGATGGAGGCGAGTGCATACAGCCCCTTGTCGTTAGCGGGACCGTCGAGATCCATCCCCAGCGTCTTGCCGTCGCGGGAAAACGAGTGGCAATTGGCGCAAGTGTGAAGGCCTGTCAGCAGCAGACGGCTGCGGGGTTCGGCGATGTTGCGCAGGCGCCAGGCGAGCAGAGGCAGGTCGGCTTGGGCCAGCGGCTTGATCACTCCCTTTTGCAGTTCCGAAGGTATCAACGGCACGTCGCGGTAGAAGATCGGCGCTCCCACCGGATCCCTCGAGGTTTGAATCACTACCGCGCCGCGGGAAACGGGGTTTTCCGGATGCCCGTCCTGGAATCCGGTGATCGTGATGGTGGCGGGATGCTCCTTGGAGTGCCGTTTCATCGCCTCCCAGCCCGCCGCATCCGGTATCCAAGTGTGCGCCGCGGCTTGCTGGGGTGTCAGCTTGGGCAATTCGTTGCTTGCGGAAACACAACGCGGATCGATCTCGCCGATGCGCAACCGCTCGCCCGCCGAATTTGCCCGAATCCCGGCTGAGCCGTCGTCGAACGCCACATCGATCGTCCACGCGGATGCGCTGTTCGAAGCGTCACGCCAGAGGAATGTTGGAGGCGTGATCTCGGGAGGGAAAATCGATCCTTGCTCTGGGTAGTCGACCGTAATCGCAGCCAGCGCCGGAGCATCCGGGTTGGGCGATGGAGAAGAACCCATGGCGTGCGCACCTGCCAATTGCGCAAACGCCAAACCTGCCGTGCTTGGACCGCGCTGCACGGCGCCTCTCCACAGAACGAATGCGGCGGCAGCAGCCACAACGCAGACGCCCAGACTTCGGGCTCCCAATTGCTTCACGGCATCCCCACAATTGAGCGGGACCATTTATGGTCCACTGGCTCAGCTCTTCAGTTCGGACTATTATCCGACATTTCGATCTTAGCCCCGACCCCACCGCACCGCGCATCGTCCGCAGGCCGGCCATTCTTGCGCGTCCGGCGATGACGCCCGATCATGCCGACCACTGAATCGCCGTGTAGGAGCGCGCCGGCAACTCGAGTTTCGCGCGTCCGCTACTGGTCGAGGGCTTGTCCGCTGACTGCGGAACGACCCGCTGCGGCGCTTCAAAAGTGTTGAAGGCCTTCAGGTCGCTGCCGGTGAGTACGCTGGAACTTAGCACCTTGCCCGGCGTCCAGTCCTGCCAATTGATTTCGACCGTGCGCGGCTTGTTTAGATCGCGATTCAGGAGGAACAGCGACAACTTGCCATCCTCCGGGTTTAGAGTTCCGGCCACATCGACGTAGGGAGCCTGGCCCATTTCCGAAACTTCATAGGTTGGCGATTCCACCAGCAGGTTGAGTACGTTGCCGCGCGCCCATTGCAGCGCCCAACTATAGGGATAATAGATTGTCTGACGCAGCACGCCGTTCGCATTGGTGGCCAGAGGAGCAATGACGTTCACCAGTTGCGCCAGACACGCTATCTTAATGCGGTCCGCGTTGCGCATCAGGGTGTTGACGATGCCGCCGACCAGCAATGCATCCTCCAGGTTATAAACTTCTTCGAGAAGATGAGGCGCCTCTTTTTCATGTCCGTCCATCGCGTCACCGGTGCGTGCGCGATACCACACGTTCCACTCGTCAAAGGACAGCCATAGTTTCTTCGCCGAACGTTTGTGTCCGCGCACCAAATCACAGACGGCCAGCGTCTCCGCAATCTGCTTCTCCATGCTCAGGTTCATGGCTAAAAACTTGGCGCTGTCTTTGCCCGTTTCTTCCTGAGTATTTCCGATATAGCGATGCAACGACAGCGCATCGACATACCCATAACACTGCTCGAGGACCTCGCGATCCCATTCCAGGTAAGTCGGCATGCCGGGGCCACTCGATCCGCAGGCGATCAGCTTGAGGGATGGATCGACGGCGCGCATCTGACGGGCGGCATCCTGCGCTTTCATGCCGTATTCGGTTGCGGTCATGTGGCCGATTTGCCAGGGGCCGTCCATTTCATTGCCCAGGCACCAGTGCTCCACCTTGTGCGGCTGTTCAACGCCGTGAGTGCGCCGCAGGTCGCTCCATTTCGTGCCTTTTTCGATGTTGCAGTACTCAACCAGAGCAGCAGCCTTCTCGGCCGAGCCGGTTCCCAGGTTGAGACCCATCAGTGGCCGCGATCCGACGATTTTGGACCACGCCATGAACTCGTTGGTTCCGAACTGATTAGTGTCAATTGTGTTCCACGCCTTGTCGAGAACTCGCGGACGATCTTTTTTCGGTCCGACCCCGTCGAGCCAGTTGTAGCCCGAAACGAAATTGCCTCCGGGGTAGCGGATGATCGGAACCCCGAGATGGCGCACTTCTTCCATCACATCTTTGCGAAAGCCGGCGCCGTCCGACAACTTGGAGCCGGGTTCGTAGATGCCCTCGTAGATGGCGCGTCCCAGATGCTCCAGAAACGATCCGAACAAGTTGCGGTCGAGGGGAGCAATGGTGCGGCGGGAATCGACATAAATACGAGCCACATCGCCAGAGTTCGCCGGGGGCTGCGCGAAGGCGAAGCGGCCCAGGAAAGAGTTCGCGGAGCATGCAATTCCCGCCGTGGCGGCTTGCTTTAAGAAGTAGCGCCTTTTCTCGGAAAACATCGTTCAGTATCTCCTCCGCGGGTTCTTGCGGACTTTGGCTAGTAGAATCTTACCCCTCCACTTTGTGATAGAGACGATAGGTTTCATCACCCAGCGCGGCAAAGGGGCGGAGAGTCAAAGATCGGCCATCGCTCGCAGCCACCCAGTCTTGCGACGATTGAGAAACGGCACTCGCCGCCAGCAATTGGGAGCGAGTAAGCTTGGCCGGAAGGTCGCCGACAGCGAACAGCGCCACCGGTCCGCGGACGAGTGCTACGGTGTTGGGGTTTTGCTCATCGACCGCTTCCAGCCGAAGCGGCATTCCGATTTCAAACTCGACTCGGTCGCCCGCCTTCCAATTTCGGCTTAGCGCCAGAAATTTGCCGGGCGCGACCTCGCCTTCCACTCGCTTGCCGTTGATTGACACACGGGTTTTCGCATCCGCCCAGGCGGGGATTCTCAGATAAACCGTGAAGTTTTCCGGACGCGCCAGGTCAAACTTAAGTTCGGTTGTATTGGATGTGGGATAGCTGGTTTGCTGAGTGAGCGTGCACTGCGTCTTATTCTGTGACCAGCTAAGTCGCGACGGAATGAACAAGTTGACATAGATGCCGTCCGCGCTTGGATAGTAAGCACTGATGCCGTAATCGGCGGTTAGCTGCGGGAAAGTGCCGGAGCAGCATGGCCACTTATCTTTGTAATAGACCTTCTTTCCGTGATCGCTGTTGTAATCGGAGTAGTAAAAGGAGGTGCCGTCCGCAAGAATGGGCTTGGCGCCTGCGATCGTGCTGTACAGCACTCGCTCCATGCTGTCGCCGTAGCGGGAATCGCGCGTGACCCGCAACAAGTAGCGGGTAATCTTGAATTGGCCGTACGCTCCGCAGGGCGTTTCAAAGCTGGAGCGTGTGTTCGTCAGGCTGGCTGCCAGCAATCCTTTGCCCGGTTCTACGAATCCCTCGTTCGGTCCCCATCCACCGGTCGCGTAACTCTGCTCCTGCACCATGCGCAATCCGTTGGCAGCGGCGCGAAGATATTGTTCATCCCCCAAAACCAAATAGGCCTGCATGGCGGAACTTAGCGTGTTCACATGGCTGTAGGCGTGTTTGCCAGGCAAGGCATTGTGATTTTCGGCTAGCGGATCGTAGTAATCATGGTAGATGAAGCGCTTGGCCAGATCGCGATAGCGGCTGTCGCCGCTCCGCCGGTAAGCGAGAAAGAAATTTTCCGGCAGAGTGTACGATTCATCCCACGTATAGGCGATGGTCTTATGCGGACGAGCTTCCTGCTCGGCGCGGCTCAAGGCTTTTTCCGGCAAATGCGGAAGCACGGCATCGGTGCTCCGTTTGAGCACTTCCAGCGCAATTGGATCGGCGGCAAATTCGTGAGCGTCAATCAGCCCACAACAGGTTTTATCGAAAGTGTAAGCGGGCAGCCGATAGTCAACGTAGAACTTTCCCGTCGGTTCTACCGTCTCGCCATACGCACGAACTAAACGATGCACCTTCGCCTGGGTGGGTTTCGAGCCCGTGACCGCATAGGCTCTCGCCAGTCCAGAGACATATTGGCCGAACGTGTGACCCGGGATGAAGCCGTGAAAATTGTTTTCCGGATTGAAATCATCGCTGTTGTCGTACCATCCGCCGAGGTCGGGACCGGGCGCGGGCATCCCTTCACGCTGGCGGAAGGGCTTGAGCAGGCCATCTTCATCAAGGTTCAGGAAAAGCTTGTGGTTGTTTTCAAACTGCTGACGGAACAGGCCCTCGAGCAGTTGCACCTGCGAATACTCAAAGACCGAAAGCGGCGGTACGACCGACACCTCGACGCCGGGAAGTGCCCATGAAGGGAGGGAGCGCGCCGCCAGCGCCGCGCCCGTGGTGATTGCCGCTGTCTTTAGAAATTGCCGTCTGGAAGTGTTTTTCATCGCAAATCCTCCACGCTGATTCTCGAAATAATTACATAGGGCTGCGGGCGTCGGTGAAGCATGGCTCCGGGCCGATGCTTCATGGCAAACGTTTTCTCCGACTCGCTCTCTATATCACTAGTGGCATCCGCCGGTCAAATTGTTACGATCGATTTCCTAAATAGGATATTCTGTCTTGGCCCGCAGATTCTCCCATCTGCAACTTGCGGCGACAGCAATGTCATTTTTCAACAAGTTCGTTTTCTTCGCCGCGGTGCTGATGGGTTCGCTTCTCTCGTTCCCCCAAATCCAAGACGTCCAGATCGAGCCCATCACCGCGGCGCTGCGGGCCAAAGATTTTGAGAAGGCACTGCAGCTAAGCGGCGCGTCTCTGAAGGAGTTTCCGAACAATGCGCAACTGTGGGCTCTGCAAGGCATAGCGTTTGCCGGCAAGGGCGACAACAAAAATGCGCTAGCGGCGTTTCAGCGGGCTTTGAAGATTTCTCCTGACTACATTGCTGCGCTGGCGGGCGCAGTTCAGATCCTGTATGCGGAAGGAGACCCGAAGGCAATACCGCTGTTGACTCGCCTGGTGCAGTTGCGGCCGGGAGATCCCACAAGCCACGCCATGCTGGCGGTTTTCGAATACCGCGAAGGAAAGTGCGAGGCGGCGGTTGCTGATTTTGAAAAAGCAGGGACATTGCTGGATTCCCAGCCCGACGGGCAGCGCGCCTACGGCGCCTGCCTGATGGAGTTGAAGCAGACGGACAAGGCAATTCCCGTCTTTGAGAAACTGGTGACTTCTCACCCCGACGATCCTCGTGCGCACCGCAGCCTGGCGGCGGTTTATCTCGCGGCGGGGCAGCCGCAGGATGCGCTCGCCACGTTGCAGCCTCTGCTCGAGACAAGCGACCCGGACGTGAGCACGCTGCAGATGGCAGCCGCTGCCTACGAGGCCAACAAAGACACGCCCAACGCCGTCAAAATACTCCACGAAGCGATCGTCAAAGACCCCCGCAACATTGCGCTCTATGTGGATTTTGCCAACATCGCGCTGACCCACCAATCATTCCAGACCGGGATCGACATGATCGACGCGGGCCTCAGTCTACAACCCAGGGCGGCGGAACTTTACCTGGCGCGCGGAGTCCTCTACGTGCAACTCGCCGACTACGAGAAGGCGCAGGCTGATTTTGAAAAGGCGGAGCAACTGGACCCGCACCAGTCCATGAGCGCGGCGGCACAGGGAATGGTCGCGGAGGAGAAGAACCAGAACGATCCCGACCATGCCCTGGCGATCGTGCGGACAAAGCTGGCGAAGAAACCTGGCGATGCCTTTCTTTGGTACCTTCAGGCCGCGATTCTTTCGCAGAAGGCGCCCGCGCCTGGGAGTGCTGAGTTCGAACAAGCTGTGCGATCGGGCAAGAAGGCGGTTGCGCTTCAGCCTTCTCTTTCCGCCGCGCACGATGTTTTGGCGAAACTTTATTTGCAGACCGGGGAGACCGGACAGGCTATCAAGGAATGCCGTCTGGCCTTACAGGACAATCCGAAAGATCAGACCGCTCTGTATCACCTCGTCCTCGCGCTGCGAAAGACGAACGACAAAACGGAGATCCCCGACTTGCTGAAGCGGCTGGCGAAAGCGCGGCAGGACGCGACCCAAGAAGAGGCGGAGCATAATCGCTACAAACTGGTCGTCGGATCTGGCGCACAGTCCAACTAGCGGCGCGGTCGAGGACCGTTTTTCTTCTGCGGATGCGAGTACACCTTTACTCGCTACGGCATCGCCACCATAATGGAAGCGTCCGAGACAGACTCAGGGTTATGACGATCACACGCCGTTCGTTTGTTTTGTTTTCTCTCTGTGCCTCCGCCCAACAAATGCTGGGGCAAGGAATGGCCTCGCGCGATGTGAAGGCGCAGGCCAAGCCCGCCCTTTCCGGGCGCCCATTCCATGCCCACTTCAGCGACATTGCAGAGGCGGCAGGCTTGCGGGCACCCGTCATTTATGGGGGCGTGGAGGCCAAGAAATACATTCTGGAGGCAAATGGCTGTGGCTGCGCTTTCCTCGATTACGACAATGACGGTTGGATGGACATATTCCTGCTCTCCGGCACGCGACTGGAAGGCGCTCCTCCCGAAGCGACCAATCGGCTCTATAAGAACAATCGCGATGGGACCTTTACCGACGTTACCGACAAAGCGGGACTGCGGGCGGTGGGTTGGGCGAACGGCGTGTGTGTGGGCGACTACGACAACGACGGGTTCGACGACATCTTCTGCACCTACTTCGGGCAAAACCGCCTCTACCACAACAACGGCGATGGAACGTTTACCGATGCGACCAAGCCAGCCGGACTGGGGGAGGATTCCCCAGCGCGCTGGGGAGCGGGATGCGCCTTCGTAGACTACAACCGCGACGGTCATCTCGACCTTTTCGTGTCCAACTATATCCGCTTCTCGTTCGAACATGCCCCCATCCCAGGGGCAAGTTCCACCTGCAACTGGAAGGGAATCCCGGTCAATTGCGGACCGCGCGGCCTCCCAACCGGCAGGCACTCTCTCTATCGCAACAACGGCGATGGCACGTTTACGGACGTGACCAAGCAGGCGGGCATCGCTGGCGCAACCGAGAGCTACGGGATGACGGTGGTCACTGCCGACTTCGACGAAGACGGATGGCCGGACATCTTCGTGGCCTGCGATTCCACGCCCAGCCTGCTCTTCATGAACAATCATGACGGAACTTTTCGCGAGGAAGGGGTCATGCGCGGAGTGGCGCTGAGTGACGATGGCATGGAACAGGCGGGGATGGGCGTCGGAATTGGCGACTATGACTTGGACGGGCATCTCGACCTGTTCAAGACTCACTTCATCGGGGATACCGCCGGCTTCTACCACAACGACGGCAAGGGGAATTTCGACGAAGTCACGCGTTTGACGAAGGTCGGCGTCGAAACGCGATTCACCAGTTGGGGCGCGGGAATCGTCGACCTGGACAATGACGGTTACCCGGACGTGCTCTTCGTTACGGGTAGCGTTTACCCAGAAGTGGAACGCAAGTTGCCACAGTATCCTTACAAGACACCGCGAGTTTTATTTCGCAACCTGGGCAACGGTACCTTCGAGGAACTGGAGTCGCAGGCCGGCGATGGAATCACCGCAGCTCACAGCAGCCGCGGCTGCGCTTTCGGAGATTTTGACAATGACGGCGACATGGATGTCCTCATCGTCAACATGAACGAACCACCCACGCTGCTGCGCAACGATCTGGATCCCAAGCCGCACTGGATCAAAGTGAAACTGGAAGGGGTCAAGTCCAATCGAAGCGCGATCGGCTCCCGCGTGCTCGTTCATTATGGAGGCAAGACCCAAGCCCAGGCAGTCGTCAGCCAGTCCAGCTACTACTCCTGCAATGATCCCCGCCTGCACTTTGGCCTGGGCACAGTCACCTCGGTGGATATTGAAGTCTACTGGCCCAACGGACTTCACGAGACGCACAAAGGCATTGCTGCCGATCGACTGGTGACTCTGCGCGAAGGCATAGGGCGGGTCGCCAATAAGGGCTGGGGTAAAGGCTACTAGGGCAGCAGAGACTGAAAATCCAAATATTCATAGGCCCACTGAGTCTTGCAGTCGGTGGGGTGACCTGGCGGTTCTGATCCTTGACTGCTCCCAGTGTGATTATCCACAAAAAATCAGGTGTTGCCGAAAAAAATGCTTGACAACGGGAGGCCCTAGTATGTAAACAGTAGGCGAATGAAGTAAACGTTTTCTCGTTACCGCTTCCGAGATGAAGCGCTTATCATTTGGGAGGAATCCATGTCGAGAATGGTAAACCCTTGCCGTTTCGTTTGCTTACTATCTGCCATCCTTTGTTTTCACTGCGCCGCATTTGCCCAGTTCACCAGCAGCGTGCAAGGTGTCGTGCAAGATCCGTCGGGCGCCGGCATTTCCAAGGCCGCGGTTCGGATCGTGAACAAAGACACACAGGTCGCTCAGACCACCGCTTCCGACGATGCCGGCAACTTCCGTTTCGTTAGTCTCGCGCCAGGTTCCTACAAAGTTACGGTCGAGGCCAAGGGATTCTCAAAATCCGAAGCCGATGTCACCTTGCTGACCGAGCAGAACTTGAGTGTGCCAATTACGCTCAAGGTCGGCTCGATTGCCGAGACGATCACCGTCACCACGGAAGCGCCGATCGTCGACACAGCGGATAGCCGCACTCAGCTAACTCTCGAGAATCAGTCAGTGGCGCAGATGCCGATCGTCGGCCGCAACCTGGTCACGCTGGTGACGATGGCGCCAGGGGCCTCCGGTTTGGGAACAAGCACGTCCGGAAGTCCCGCATCGGGTGTGGACAACTACTCCACGGAGGAGCAGGTTGACGCCAGCGCCAACGGTCAGGGCCAGAACAACAACCAGTACGTTGTGGATGGGCTCGACGTGACCAGTGGAATTCGCCAAGGCGTCTTGAATCTGACTCCTCAGCCTGACTCCATCAAGGAAACCAGTGTTCAGGTCAACACTTTCTCGAGCGAGTACAGTCGCGCCGCCGGACTGCAAACCATGTTTACCACGAGGTCTGGTACGGACCAATTCCATGGTTCAGCGTCAGATTTTTTCAATTACCAGAAGATGTTCGCGAGCCAGCACTTCGTGGGCTACCCCTACCAGCCCTTCCATTCTAACAACATGGGGTTTGCGGTCGGCGGTCCGGTGATTCCGCACCACAACTTGTTCTTCTACTTTTCGGTGGAACCGCTGCGCTCAGCTTCGAGCGCGGGCGGATCGGTGACGTTCGCAGATCCGGCTTTCATAACGTGGGCCCAGGGCAACACCACGGGGACCCCGACCGCGGGCACGGTAGGCACTGGGGTGCTCGCCAACTATCGGCCCGTCGGTGTGTCCGGTGCCACCGTGTTGCAGACCGCGCAACAGGTTTTTGGTAACGATGCATCGGGCAATCCGATTTGCGGAACCGCAGCCGTTGACAGCATCCCCTGCTCCACGCCCATGATCGACACCGGCTCGTTTGGCGCCACATCAGTACGCAACGGCACGCAGTATTTTGGCCGCATAGACAAGGACTTCAAGAACGACCGGGTCTACGCCAGCATTTTCAGGACTCTGCTACTCACCGGCGCGCCGTCAGCCATGCCGCAATTCTCCGCCTTGAACAATACTTGGGAAGTCGCGGGGCAGGCGTCCTGGATACACACCTTCTCTCCCACCACGTTGAATGAATTCACTATCGGTCAGAGCCGGGTGGAGGGTGTCCTAGGCACAGGAGCCAAGGATTACACGATTCCCTCCATATCTGTAAACGGCATCAATGTGGATTCGGGCCAGGCCTTCGGCGTGGGCTTCGCACAGGGGGATTTCATTCAGCACAACTATCACTGGCGCGACGTCCTCACGCACGTGCAGGGTGCCCACACTCTCAAGTTTGGTTATGAAGGCTGGTATGGCGACGATGTCGAGCCTTTTCAGGGCCCATGGTCACAGCCGAAATTTTCCTTCAGCAATCTGCTGACGCTAGCGGAGGACGCTCCCACAAACGAAAACGGAATCTACTACAACCCCCAAACCGGTACCGAGCAATTGTGGAGTTGGGATGCAGCTTCCAGGACTTTCGGACTATTTGTGGAGGACACTTGGAAGGCGAGGAAGAATCTGACCGTGACCTTAGGCCTGCGCTATGACGACAGCGGCAACCCTTGGTCCAAGAGTCCGTCCACGGTATTCGGAAACTTTTACCTGGGTACCGGTACAACCGAACAAGAGCAAGTGGCGAATGGCTACGCCAAGGCTACCCACAACGCTCTACTGCACTCGGTTAACGACCTGTTCAGTCCTCGTGTCGGGTTTGCCTGGGACGTCACGGGGAAAAGCGACTGGGTGGTGCGCGGCGGGTTTGGCATATACAACAACTGGCTGACCCAAGCGAACGTGCAGGAAGAATTCCGAGGCAGCCCGCCGGGAGAAGTTGCGCCGACATTTGTGGCGGGAGGCACGGCGAGCACGGAAGCTCCTATTTTTGTTCTCGGAACCAGCAGCAAGCCACCGTTTGGATTTACGTTCCCGACTTTCGGGACGGGGCAAGGCCCGAACCCGCAATCAGGAGGCGGGCTTAACGCGCAAGGAGGCGTGGTTGGCGCCAGCTTCGCCATTGGCGGCATTAACCCGCTCCTTAAGTCCCCGAAATCGGACATTTGGTCCCTAACGTTGGAGCGGAGCATTGGGAGCAAGTTTGTGGCCAGCGTCGGTTACAACGGATCCCACTCCTACAATATCGTCGGTAACGGCAACTCGATCGGCAATGTCTCCTATGGAGTGGATATCAATGCTTTTCCGGGTGACCTGATTAGTCAGGATAACAACAGCCCGACCCCGCGCATTCCCAATCCAACCCGGCTCAATACCAGCTTTGGTGCTATTACTTACGCCGACAACGACCGCCATGGCAACTACGAAGCCGTGATCTTTGATTTGAGAGGACGCTTTTCGCGTGGGTTCGTGGATGCTTCCTACACCCGTTCCCGTTCCCAAGATGACGGACTATCCTATCCTGATTCTGAGGGGCTGAATCCGCAGCAGTATTACGGACCATCCATCTTCGATGTACCCAACCGCTTCTCGCTCAGTTTTAACTATCAACTGAAAGGCCTGAATGGTGGAGCGGGGGGCATCGGCCATCTGACTGGAGGGTGGGGAATCAGCGGTACCAGCATCTACCAGTCCGGTTATCCCTTGACCGCCGGGAATGGGAACGGCTATCTGGCGGTGTGTCAATCAGGCAACCTCAGTAACGTGCAAGGGTGTTCGCAATCGGACCCGGCCGTTGCTTACCAGGCCGGCAGCGGTGATTACAACGCCGACGGAGATAATAACGATTACCCGGATGCGGTGAGTTATGGCCAGGCATCCTCTAACAAAGCTTGGCTCACTGGAGCAATTCCTAAGAGCGACTTCGCCGTTCCCACCTTCGGTATGGAGGGGAATGAGAAGTCTAACGCGTTCCGCGGGCCGAACTTTTTCGAGACGAACATCAACCTTTACAAGGACACGCACATTACGGAAAGATTCAATTTTCAATTCCGGTTTGAGGTCTTTAATCTCTTCAACCGGGCGAATTATACAAACGTCGACACCAATTTCCCGGATGGCAATTTCGGCCAAGCGACGGCATCACACGAGCCCAGATTCTGGCAATTGGGAGGCAAGCTCTCGTTCTAAAGCCACGGCAACCCGACCACAAGCGCCGGCGCGCTTCGCTCGAAGCGTGCCGGCCTTCTCTCCTCCGAGTAAGGCGATGCCCGGCGTGGTTCCTGCAGAGCGCCAAAGGAACTGTCTGGCGGGGCAAGCAGAGGATCTCAAATGATCCTTCACAAGCGGCCTTCGACTACCATGTCCTTTTCGCCGCGGCATGAGATAAAGGCAGTGGTTGGGAGGGAGACAGCCAGACAATGACAGCAGTGCGCCCCATCCGAAGGACTCGCATCGTTCTCGTTCCGATCCTCTTCCTTTCCTGCACGCAGGCTCAAATTGCGGCGGACCGAATCGGTCCCATCGCCTCGGCATTGCAGACCCAGGAGTTTAGTAAGGCGCTGGATCTCCTTCAGAGTGCTCTTAAAGAGTCTCCCGGAAACGCGCAGCTTTGGGCGATGCAGGGTGCGGCGTATTCGGGAGAAGGGCGAAAGAAGGAAGCGCTGGCTTCGTTTCGCAATGCACTGAAGATCGCTCCCGACTATGTTCTCGCCTTGCAGGGCGCGGCCCAGATTGAATACGAGGCCGGCAGCCCCGCGGCCGTTCCGCTTCTGAAACATCTGCTGCGCCTGCGCCCTGACGACCTAACCAGCCACGGCATGCTCGCAGTGCTCGAGTACCAACAGGGGGACTGTGGTGCTGCGGTCACGCATTTTGAAAGGGCTGGCGACTTGTTTGATTCGCGGGTCGATGGGCTGCATGCCTATGCCGTCTGCCTGATGAGGCTCAAACAGTTCGATCGGGCGGCGAAAGTGTTTCAGCGCGTGGTAGGTCTTAAGCCAGACGATAAGCGGGAGCGCCAACTGCTGGCCTCCATCGAACTTATGGCGCATCAGCCTCAATCCGCCATGGCTACGCTGGCGCCGTTGCTGGGATCGGATCATCCAGAGGTCGCGACGCTCGAACTGGCTTCCGCGGCCTACGAAGACGCCCACGACACGGAGCGGGCAGTTGAACTTCTGCGGCAGGCGATTCTCCTTGATCCTGGCAATGTGAATCTCTACCTGGAGTTCGCCAACCTCTCCTCTGTGCATCAATCGTTTCAGGTCGGAATCGACGTCGTGAACGACGGCTTAAGTCAACAGCCGAAAGCGTCACCGCTTTATTTTGCGCGTGGCATTCTTTACGTCCAACTCGGCCAGTACGAACAAGGTCAGGCCGACTTTGAGAAGGCATACGAATTGGACCCCAACCAGTCTCTAAGTGTGGCGGCCCAAGGACTGGCCGAGGTCAATGCGAACGACCTTGATCGTGCGCTGACGACGGTTCAAACGAAGCTGGAGCGGAAACCAAACGATCCGACGCTGCTCTATCTGGAGGCGGACGTCCTTACTAAGAAAGGTGCGGAACCGGGTACGCCGGAATTTCAGCTGGCGATGCGGTCCGCCAAGAAAGCCGTATCGTTGCGCCCAACCCTTGGTCCCGCTCGCGCCGTGCTGGCGAAACTTTACTTGCAGGCGGGGCAATACAGTGAAGCCGTTGAACAGTGCAGGAAGGCTCTGGACATCGATCCGAAAGACCAAACATCGCTGTACCGGCTAATCCAGGCATTGCGGAAAACCGGGAACAACAAGGAGCTCCCCGGTTTGCTCAAGCAACTTGCGCTGCTTCGCCAAGAGGCCACGAAAGAAGAGAGGGAACAGTACCGCTACAAGTTAGTGGAAGGAGATGCCCCGCAGGCGCAGCCGCCGCAACCGTAGATTTCCCAATCGCGCTAACGGTTGTGGCAATCGACTTGAATTGTTCTTGTCATTAGCCCTATCGCTCTTTTGAGGCAGAAAATGATCGATCTTTCCAATCTGGAAGCTTGGTTCGTGACCGGAAGCCAGCAGCTCTACGGGCCAGAAACGCTAAAGAAAGTGGAAGAGCACGCCACTGCGATCGCGGGAGCATTGGCGGCGTCTTCGCAGATACCCGTAAAGATCGTTCCGAAACCGGTGATGACGAGCGGCGATTCGATTCACCAGTTGTGCCTGGACGCTAACAGTTCAAAGAGTTGCATCGGTCTCATAACCTGGATGCATACCTTCTCGCCGGCGCGTATGTGGATCGCCGGGCTCCGGTCGCTGGACAAGCCACTGCTGCACCTGCACACGCAATTTAACGAGGGGTTGCCGTGGTCCACCATCGACATGGACTTTATGAATCTGAACCAATCGGCGCATGGCGACCGCGAGTTCGGATTCATTGGAGCCCGGATGCATCTCAAGCGCAAGGTCGTGGTCGGCTTCTGGCAGGATACCGCCGTTCATGCAGAGTTGGGCGCCTGGACACGTGCCGCCTGTGCCTGGCAGGATGCCCAGCATCTAAAGGTCGCCCGATTCGGCGACAACATGCGGAACGTGGCCGTGACCGAGGGAAACAAGGTCAACGCAGCGATCAAGCTGGGCTATTCCGTGAATGGCTATGGTGTGGGAGATCTGGTAAGGCGCGTCCAGCAAGCGACGGACAAAGAGGTCGAGAGGCTAACCGCGGAATACGACGAGACCTATACTGTCGCTGAGTCGCTGCGTCTTGGCGGAAGCCGGCGCCAGTCGATGCGGGACGCGGCGAGAATTGAGTTGGGACTGCGGGCTTTTCTGGAAGAGACCGGTGCGAACGCTCTCACCGATACCTTCGAGGACTTGCATGGCCTTAAGCAACTCCCGGGCATCGCGGTGCAACGACTCATGGCCGAGGGGTATGGCTTCGGTGCGGAGGGCGATTGGAAAACAGCTGCTCTCGTGCGGGCAGTGAAGGTCATGAGCCATGGATTGGAAGGTGGTGCGTCGTTCATGGAGGACTATACCTATCATCTGCCAAATGGCGGGCAGGTGCTGGGTGCACACATGCTCGAAATCTGTCCGTCGATCGCAGAAGGCAAGCCTGCAGTAGAAATTCATCCGCTTAGCATCGGAGGAAAAGAAGATCCTGTCCGGCTGGTGTTTACGGCGGCCCCAGGGAATGCTGTCAACGCTTCGGTGGTGGACATGGGGAACCGCTTCCGGTTGATCGTCAACCAGGTGAACCTGCGGCGTCCCGAGCATCCTCTTCCCAAGTTGCCCGTTGCGCGGGCAGTCTGGGTGCCCGAGCCGAACTTGAAGGTCTCCGCGACCACTTGGATCTTGGCGGGAGGAGCGCACCACACCGCGCTAAGCCGCGCCCTTACTCCCGAACATTTGGAGAACTTCGCCGAGATGGCGGGCATGGAGTTTCTGCTCATCGATGGCAGCACGAAGGTGAGAGACTTTGCCAAGGAGTTGCGGTGGAATGACCTGTACTACCATCTTGCGCACGGCCTTTGAGGTCGCTCATGGAACCTTGACAGCTCTTCTCTGTTACAGCTACTTTCCACGAATTGAGAAAGCGTTTACGCTGCTAATTTGAGGGCCGGGGGCTCACACGACGATGCAACCGCTTTAGAAAAGGGGGTAGAAATCATGGCTGAAAAGGGAAGTATTTCGCGCCGGCAATTCGTGACCTCGGCGATCTCGGTGGCCGCGTTATCATCTCTGCCCGCTCAACGGGTATTCGCTGAGGTCGGAGCCGATGACAAACCGATGCCGCAGGCCGCAGCGACGTTGATCAACGCGCCCGACTGGAAGGACCAGGGTATCGAGAATCTCGCCAAGTCCCCTCATGCCAAGCTGCGGGATATCCCGGTACGCGCAGTGACCATTACCGGTGGCTTCTGGGGGCAGCGCCGAGAGATCAATGTGACCAGGAGCATCCCCAGCATGCACGACTTGCTGGAAGCCAACGGCCGCATGAACAACTTCCGCCGACTGGTCGGCAAGAGCGCTGCCGCGCAGAGCGGTCCGGTATTTTCCGATTCCGATGTGTACAAGTGGACCGAGGCGGTTGGATTCGTGCTGCAATCGGGTGATCGGCCCGAACTCCGCGCCGCGGCTGACAAAGCGATTGACGAGGTGGTTGCCGTCCAGGACCCGAGCGGCTACCTGAACACCTACTATCAAGACGATCGCAAGTCTTTGCGAATGCTTCCGCAAACGCAGACGACGGGTCATGAGTTGTACAACATCGGACACATGCTCCAGGGCGCCATTGCTTACTATCGCGCGACTGGCGACCGCCGGCTGCTCGATGCCGGCATTCGTTTCGTCGATGATTTCCTTATCCCGAATTACGGTCCGGCGCCTAAGAAGCCCATCGTCTCCGGCCATCCCGAAATTGAAATGGGGTTGATCGAACTCTATCGCATTACGGGCGACAAGCGTCAACTGGACCTCGCCGGATACATCTTGCACGGAGACGAACGTATCCAGTTGCCGGAACGTCGGACTATTTATATGTTCAGCGGGACTCCGTTCACTTCACGAACCAAGCTGGAAGGGCACGCGGTCCGGGCGATGTACGCCTGTTGCGGCGCGACCGATTATTTCATGGAGACCGGGGATTCGGCGTATTGGGAAACGCTGAACAAGCTTTGGAACGACATGACCGCCACCAAGATGTACGTCACGGGCGGAGTCGGTTCCCGGTCCGACGGGGAAGCGTTCGGCGATGCCTACGAGTTGCCAAACTTCCGCGCTTACGGCGAGAGCTGCGCCGCTATCGGCAACATGATGTGGAACTGGCGCATGCTCGCCGTCACCGGAGACGCGAAGTTTACCGACATTATGGAACGCGCTCTGTACAACGGTATCAATTCCGGGATGTCGCTCGATGGCACGCTCTATTGCTATCGCAACCCGCTGGCTTTCGATCCCTCTACCGGAGACAAGATTCGGAATCCCTGGTACGACGTGACTTGCTGTCCGCCGAACCTCGAGCGCACCTTCGGGTCGCTTCCTGGGTATTTCTACAGCACGAGCGCAGACGGAATCTACGCTCATCTCTACGACAATTCGGAACTCAACTGGCATCTGGAGAACGGGGTTGGCATTAAGGTCGCACAGAAGACGAATTACCCCTGGGACGGCGGTGTGGCGATCACGGTCACGCCCGCGGAAGTTTCGGAGTTCACTTTTTACCTGCGCATTCCTGGCTGGGCCGACAATGCGCTAGTCTCCGTGAACACGAAGACGCTGACGGGCGCGAAGCCGGGAGAATACCTTCCGGTCCGCCGCCGCTGGTCGCCCGGCGACGTTATTCAGCTAAAGCTGGAAGTGGTGCCGCAGGTGATCGAAGCCAATCCTCGCGTCGCGGATGACACTGGGCGAGTCGCGATACAGAGGGGGCCGCTGATCTACTGTCTGGAGGAGATCGATCAACCGAGCGGCGTATCCCTCAGCGATATTGCGGTTGATCTGAATGGCAAAGCGGCGCAGACGTTCCAGAGCGAGTTCAAGAACGACTTGCTGGGAGGGATGGTTGTGCTTCATCACACCGGCGTGGCCTACGAACGGGCAGCGCAGAAAGCGCTCTACTCGCGGCATGACAGCGAATCGTTGAAGACCCGGCGGATTCCTCTGACCTTCATTCCGTATTATGCCTGGGCGAACCGGCAGGCGACCTCCATGCAGGTCTGGAATCTGCTGTTGCGGGCGTAGCTGGAGTCAAAGATTCACCAATCGAGGCGCAACCGGGACGTGACTCGCTGCCCCCAAGAGTGCAATGCCATCGCTTAGCGGGCAGGGAAGCTGTAGACGGCGACAATGAAATAGCGCTCACCGCACTTTCAATTCTGTGGTTGGGGAATCGGCGTGGTTTGGAAAGTCGGGAAGACAATAGGGGTAAGTGCGTAATCGTTTACTCACAGAGAGTTCGCTGCTTAGGTTTATTCCCCGGTCGTGTTCAATTGCAACCTTCTTCTGGTGGATTGGGGGAATTCTTTCAGAAACGGAAGCCGCCAGTCTAGCGGCACAGCGGTAAAACCAGGAGTGCCGTTCTAACGCAAGCCCGTGGCCGAGGTTTTAGCGGACCCGCGGGCCCGGTTTCCTTTGGAGGGCGTCGGCGGCTGCTTTCCAGCTTGCGCCATCGCGGTCGAACGCCTCAGCACCAGGTGGGTAATCAGTTCATATCGGTGGCGCTCACGCACCGGCGGCGGACATTCGACCTCGTTCAACAGCGCCTGGAAAGCAATCGTGGCTAACTCCTTTTGCGACATCTGCACCGTCGTCAGCGGAGGAATGGTGAACTCGGCCAATCGGATGTCGTCGAATCCGACTACGGAAAGGTCATCCGGTATCTTGATATTCTGCTCGTAGGCTTCCCGCATGACTCCGATAGCGGTCATATCGTTGGAGCACATCACCGCCGTCGGCCGCCGGGTTAACCGGTTCAGCTCCAGCAATGCCTGCATCCCGCCTTCCATGCCATGGTCGCCCACGACGATCAAGTCGGGAGCAAGCCCGATTTCCACCATGGACGCTTGGAAAGCCTCCCGCCTTGCCAGGGCGGACTTTAAATGCAACGGGCCCGTCACAAACGCGATGCGCGTGTGCCGCAGGGCGGCCAGGTGCTGGACCGCCTGGCGAATTCCGTTTTGATAGTTGATCCGGATGTTGGCGACCCCTCGGACCTCGGGTCCCACGTCGACGAAGACCAGCGGAACCTTGCGGAAGCGAAGATCCTCCAGCAGCGCTTCTTCCATGCCGAAGGTCAGGATCGCCACTCCATCCACCCGGCGTTCCATCATGCGCCGCACCGACGATTCCATCCGTTTTGGATCGTGCACGGTCGAGGTCAGCAGGATCTCGTAGTTGTTAGCGACGGCGAGATTCTCGAAAGTCTGCACGATCTCCGGAAAAAATGGATTGGTGATTTCGGAAACGATGAGCCCAAAGATGCGGCTCCGTCCCGAAACCAGAGCTCGCGCCTGGGTGTTGGGAAAGTAGCCGAGCTCGTCCACCACCTTCCACACCCGCTTGGCGAGTTGGGGATCGACCGTGGGAACACGGTTCACGGCTCGGGATACAGTGGCGGTGGAAACTTTCGCTCTCCGCGCGATCTCACGGATATCCATGGGGAACTGTTTGGGAACCACCCCCTACGAAACAGTGCATTTTACCATAGACGGCAGGCAATTTCGGGGCGCAGATGCTAAATACAGAAAACGTTTGCCAAGTCTGGCTAGGAGTTTCTTCGGCGAAGGGAATTGCCGGCTTAGAGAGTATTGAGCAAGGCTCTCGTGCATCCGGACGATGGACGGCGGAGATGCGCCTTAATGGCGATCAAACTAACCAGGGCCCGGAGTTATTTCTTGACCCGAACCGGTAGCATATGTACCGTGTGCGGTTGTATTCCATCACTCCGGAAAGGGAGCACCAGCCTAAAAGAGGAGAGTGATTTGCGTATTACTGTTTGCATGAGCCTCCATTCGAGCGTTCGAACGGCCTTCTCCGCCGCACGTTTTCCGCGTATTCAGCGCATCGGTCCAATGTTGTTATTCCCCACTCTTCTGTGGCTCATCGTTGCAGCATATTGCAGTGATGGCGGCGCGGCCGAAGCCCAGTGGGTTGGCTCCTGGGCTGCGTCTCAACAACTGGTTGAGCCGGGCAATGCGCTAAGTGCAGACGACCTCCGCGATGCCACTCTGCGCCAGGTTGTGCATTTGTCTCTCGGCGGGAGCGAGATTCGGCTGCAGCTTTCGAATCGTTTTGGGACTGCCCCACTGCATCTGACAGCCGTGCACATCGCCAGGTCACTCTCTCCTGATACCGACAAGACCGTGCCCGGTAGCGACAAGCCCGTCACGTTCTCTGGTTTGCCGGATGTCACAATTCCTCCGCACGCCGACTACGTTTCTGACCCGGTCTCGTTTACGGTAAATGCACTCTCCGATCTGGCGATCACGCTGCACATCGATGTGCCGCCGGAGGAACAAACCGGCCATCCCGGTTCGCGCACTACTTCCTATCTTACGCATGGAGACTTGGTTCCCGCATTTGAACTCCCGGGCGCTAAGACATGTGAGCACTGGTACTTCATTGCCGGAATTGACGTTGCTGCTCCGCCCCAAGCGAGTGCTGTCGTAATCCTTGGTGACTCGATCACCGATGGGCATGGCGCCACAACCAACGGTAATGATCGGTGGACTGACATTCTGGCGAAGCGGCTGCAATCCCAACCAGGCACACGCCACTTCGCCGTTCTTAATCAGGGAATCGGGGGAAACCATCTGCTTACTGATGGTCTGGGACCGAATGCGTTAGCCCGCTTCGACCATGATGTGATTGCTCAGCCCGGGGTCCGCTACGTCATCATTCTTGAGGGAATTAACGATATTGGTATGCTCGCGCGGAATGGCGAAGTTCCCCGCGCGGAGCACGATGCGCTCGTTCACCGAATCGTCGGCGCGTATCAACAAATGATCGCGCGCGCTCACACCCATAACATCAAGGTCCTGGGCGCGACCATAATGCCCTTCGCCGGATCAAACTACTATCATCCCGGTCCGGCCAGCGAAGCAGATCGGCAGGCCATTAATGAATGGATCCGAACTCCCGGACACTTCGATGCGGTGATCGATTTCGACCGGATCACCCGCGATCCAACGCATCCTGACCGTCTGTTGCCTGCCTTTGATTCTGGCGACCACCTTCATCCATCGCCTGCGGGCTACGGTGCCATGGCAGGGAGCGTACCGCTCTCGCTATTTGTACCCTCCACGGAACCGGCGCCGAAGATCGCCATCGCGATCGATGATCTGCCAGCGCACGGTCCACTGCCCTCGGGAGGGACACGGATGGAGGTGATCTCGAAGATCATTACGGCATTGCGGGACGCCCATCTGCCCCCAGACGTATGGTTTCGTAAACGGAGTTGGCCAATCCCGCAACCCTACCGCGCCCTTTCTAATTGTGTCGAAAACTTGTTTTATAATTGACAAGAGAAATAAAAAGATATACAAAGAAAGAATTCCAGCCCGCCTTATCGTAAGCACAAAAGGGTTCGTGGTGCTTGAGGGGGAGGCCAGTGCGGAATCCTGATGTCGTATGCGCCACGCTGGTTGTGATCGTCCTGATGCTGGCGCAGTCGCTCGCCGGGCAAACCGGAACCACCTACTATGTGTCGGCCAGCGGCAACAACAGCAACCCTGGCACCATCAGCGCGCCCTGGCTCACCATCCAGCATGCGGCGAATAGAGTCAAGCCCGGCGCCATCGTGTACGTCTTCGGCGGAATCTACCACGAGTCCGTGAACTTTCACACGTCTGGAACGGCATCAGCGCCGATTACATTCCAAAGCTATCCCGGAGAGACTGCAGTGATCGACGGGACCGGCGTGAGCTGCTGCGGCTCATCCGCCACACAAGGTCTCATTAATATGACGGGAAGCCGGAGTTATATCACCATCAGCGGCTTTGAAATCCGCAGTTACACAACCAGCAACGCCGCAGATGTTCCGTGCGGCGTCTGGATCACGGGCTCGGGCACGGGCATTCAGATCTTGAACAATCGGGTGCACCACATCACGACCAAGTCGGAAAAGAACGGCAACGCCTTTGGCATCGTGGTTTATGGCACGTCGAAGACTCCCATCACCAGTTTGGTTATCAGCGGCAACGAGGTCTACGACAATAGGACCGGGAACAGCGAAACCCTGACCGTGAATGGAAACGTGACCCATTTTCAGATTACCAACAACCTCATTCACGACAATGACAACATCGGCATCGACGCGATTGGATACGAAGGCGTCGGTCCCGTCGGCTACGACGAGGCCATGTATGGGGAAATCAGCGGGAACACGGTCTATAACATCAGCGGGATCACGAATCCCGGTGAGGGCTATGAATACGACGCCGATGGACTCTACTGTGATGGGTGCGCCTATGTCACCTTCGAGCGGAACGTGATCATGCAGGTCGACTACGGCATCGAGACGACCAGCGAAAATCAAGTTTGCCAATCGAATGGCACCGAATGGTCCGGCCCCAACAATACCGGAACCGCCGCTAAAGGCAAGTTCCCGTGTTACGGCAGGTACGCGACCGTACGCAACAACCTCTTCTATAACTCCAACGCCTGCGGTAACTCCATCGGCGGTTATGCGGCCGCGTCCAAGAATGGCGGCCCCAGCAATGGAGGGGGTAGCAGCTACCACGACGTCTTCGTCAATAACACTCTGTACAACAACGCTACCCAACCCGGCAACTATTCTGAAGGTGGCTCAACCGGCGAATTCCAGATTCAGAACCAGGTGGGCAGCGCTCAAGGGAACATCTTCGAAAACAACGTGGTCTACGCCGGGGCATTCAATACCTGGATCTTCAGCTACGCCCCTTTTTCGCAGACGTACCCTGCCCCGCCAGCAACGCTCAATTGGAACCTATACAACTCCGCCGCGGGTTACGTAGAAGGCACGTCCATCTGGTGGGGAAACGTGACTTCCTACGCTAGTTTTTCAAACTGGCAGACCAGCAGCGGGGAAGATGCGAATTCCCTGAACACGGATCCCCTCTTCGTCGATCTTGGAGCTGCACCGCCAAACTTTGACACCATCCCTTCTTCGCCAACCGTCAGGGCCGGCAGTACCAGTCTCTCGTGCAGCGTCGGCTGGTGTGATCCCGACGGCAGTTCCCCAGACTCTATCTATGGCAGCACCGACTTTCTCGGGAATCCTCGGACGAACGGCTCGAGGATCGACATTGGCGCCTACGAAAACACTGGAGCCGCCGTCGCCAATTCACTGACAGTCAACCTGACCTCGGGGGCGTACACCCTTCAGCCCGGTCAGGCGACAACCCTCACGGTCACGGTGTCCGCCAATCCCGGTGGCGGCGGTGTCCCCAGCGGTACGGTGAAATTCATGCTTGGGTCGGCCTTGCTGAAAAAACGAACGCTGCTTCCAGCCAGTGCCACGGAGTCTGCGGCCACGCTGCCGCTCCGTGCGTCGCAGCTCGGGCCAGGCGCCAACACGTTGACGGCGGTGTATTCGGGGAATTCGATTGCGCCGTGCTGTCCTGTATCAGGACCGCCGGTTTCGGTTTACAGCGGTGCGACATCGCCGCCCATCACGGTGACTTTGGAATAGATTGCTGGAGACTATCCAGCGACAGGCTGGCCCGGGCGTTTTGAACCAGCCGAAGCGCTAGTCGTCGGATGACATGCGTTCGGCTCGTGGGCGGAGCAGCGTGCTCATCAGTAGATGTTCACGTGGGAAACAACACGGCTGATGGCGCCGTTCGGGCTGGGACAATCGGGCTTGAGGCCCAGCCGCAACGAGCAGAACAGGCCCAACAACTGGGCCAGGATCACGTCCACGGGTGCGCGA
>Ga0181530_10000667_pt1 | contig 44415 bp, 38 predicted proteins | sample PEATcosm2014_Bin_42_FD_119769 | JGI IMG/M metagenome (GOLD analysis project Ga0181530, IMG submission 119769) | Peatland microbial communities from MTU Mesocosm Facility, Houghton, MI, USA - PEATcosm2014_Bin10_60_metaG | ecosystem: Environmental > Terrestrial > Soil > Wetlands > Peat | place...
CGCCGCCGCCGCCGCCACCACCGCCACCACCACCGCCGCCACCGCCGCCGCCACCGCCGCCACCGCCGCCAGCGCCGGGAGCGCCGGGAGGGAGGGCCAACAACGCCGCCAACAGGCTCAAGCCCCCCCACCATTTCGCCCCCCGGTGAAAGGCCAACCCATCAAAGCACGGGCTTTGCCCCAGCACGGCTTCTTGCTCCGCGGCGCAGCCTCCGTCCGGCGCGCGGGCGACGGCAGTCTCCCACGCGGTTGGAGTTGGGTGCGGTGGACGCTCTGTTTTGCTGCCACCAAGAAGTCGTTTGAGCAAGCTCATCGTAATCCTTTTTTGATTATTCAAGCGTTTCCTTTTTAATTGCCAGCCAGTATAGGGTGCCGGGGGCTTGGAGACAAGCAAGAAAGGCAACAAAATTTAACCTTAATTAACCTTAATTAACCTTAATCGGCAACACTCAATTTGCGTCGTAAGTTGTTCATGGAAAGGAACTTGCGATGATTTGTCATATAAATTCTTAAACCAGCAGCATCGCGTCCCCGTAGCTGAAAAAACGGTAGCGCCGCTCCACCGCCTCCCGGTAGGCCCGGAATATCAACTCCCGCCCGCCCGTCGCCCCGGGCGCGGCGAAGGCGCACACCAGCATCAGCAGCGTGGACCGTGTCAAGTGAAAGTTGGTCAGCATGGAGTCCACGGCCTTGAATTCAAAGGGCGGATAAATGAAAATGCCCGTCGCGCCGCGACCGGGGACGATCCGCCCCGAATGGTTCGCCGCCACGCTTTCCAAAACGCGCACGGTGGTCGTGCCCGCCGCCACGACCCGCCCCCCGGCCGCCTTGCCTTCGGCGATGAGCCGCGCGGTTTCCGGGGGGATTTCAAACCGCTCCAGGTGCATCCGGTGTTCCGCCACAAATTCCGTCTTCACCGGCGCAAAAGTCCCCGCGCCCACATGGAGGGTGACGAAGCCGATTCTCACGCCGCGCGCGCGGATTTTTTCCAGCAGCGCCTCCGTGAAATGCAGCCCCGCCGTCGGCGCCGCCACGCTTCCCGGCGCCCGCGCATAGACCGTCTGGTAGCGTTCCCGATCCTCCGGCTCCGTTCCGTCCCGGCCGAGGTAAGGGGGGAGCGGGACCTCGCCCAGGGCGTCCAGCTCGTTGAATATATTGTTGACTTCCGAGAACCGCAGGAGGCGGTGGCCCGCGTCGTGGACCTCCTCCACGGTGGCGGTGATGCCGGCCGGCTTGCGGGCGGGATTGAGCAGCCCGATGCGGGTCCCCAGCCGCGCGCGCCGGCCCGGCCGCATCATGGCCCGCCAGACATTGGTCCCCGTTTCTTCCAGCAGGAGAATTTCAAAGCTGCCGCCGGTGTCCAGATTGCGTCCGCGCAGCCGCGCCGGGATGACGCGCGAATCGTTCAACACCAGGACATCCCCGCTCCGCAGAAAGTCCGGCAGGCAGGGAAACTGGAGGTGCTCAATGGACTGGGAATCGCGGCGGGCCACCAGCAGGCGCGATTGGTCGCGGAGCGGGGCGGGCCGGGTTGCGATCAAAGCAGGCGGGATCTCGATTTCGAAATCATCGGCGCGCAATCCAGGCAGCATGGCGGGCAATGTATCAGGCTGTGAATAAGTTGTGGATAAGTTTTTATGATTTTTGTTGACGAAAATGGGGAAATGTGGGAAATTACGTGAAAACTTGGTAAAAGTTGGGTAAGAATGTGTTTTATTGGAGTTCAGCCGATTTGCTGCGTGATGTCAACTTGAATTGAAGAATCGTGTTATGCCGGCTCCAGCCGCCCAGAAAGTGACCTACCAGTCGCTCCACCGTTACACGGTGGATGCGAACCGCCGGGTCCAGATGCCCCTGGCCTGGCGCTCGGCCAAACCGGTCGAGCTGACGATGATTGTCTGGCCGCAGCACGATTGCGGCCCCTGCCTGCGAGTTTTGCCGCCGGACCAAATGGACAAGCTCCGCGAAAGAATTGAGCTGATGGCGCCCGCCGAAAAGACTTCGCTCAAGCGCCACATTGGCAGTTCCTCCATCAAGGTGGAACTGGACAGCGCGAAGCGCATCGCCATTCCGCTGGAAATGGCCGACGCGGTCGGCATCCGCAACGATGCGGTCTTTGCCGGAATGCTGGACTATTTTGAAATCTGGAGTCCCGAACGCTACGCGGACATGCACTCCCAGGAAAAACGAGTGGTGGCCAACGTGCTCAAATCACTGGAATGAAAAAGCGAGTCATCACCTTGCTGACGATGGGCGGCGCCCTGGACCGGGCCAGAGACCGGAAGGGGGCTTACACGTTGCGGTATGTCAACAAGCTGCCCAAGTTCGGGGTGGCAGCCCGGGCTGCCGCGGCGGCTGCGGCGGCGGAGCCGCCTCCCGCCAGCCCCGCTGCGCCTGCCGCGCCAGCCGTGCAGCCTTCGCTTTTTGCGGCCCCAAAAGCCCCGGCAGAAGGGTCCCTTGGGTCCCTTGAGTCCCTTGAAAAGGGAAGGACGGAAAGGACAGAAAGGACGGAAAGGACGGAAAGGACCAATCAGCCCGTTCACCCCACCCCGCCCGCACTGCCGCCTCAGCCAGCGGCGCCGAAAGCCGGTTTCCCATGGTTCGCCAGGTTATCAGCCGTTGTGGCGGCGGCCTTCGCTGTTGTCCCGAAGACCGCCGCCCGCGTCCGGGGCAGGCTGCGCTCCCGGTCCGCCGACTCCCGTCCGCGCGCCCAGGCGGAGCTGGCCTTGGAGAAGGTGACGGTCCTGAGAAACGACTTGAGCGACGCCGACCTGGTGGTCGTTGCGGTGCAACCCACGGCGGAGGACTCCCGCGCCGCCGAGGCCCCGGCGCGCGAGCTGGCCCGAAATCCCTGGGCGCGCGTCACGGCGCGCTGGGGCGGCCAGAAGGAAACAGCGCCCGTTGCGGCCGGGACGCAAACGGGCCGCGCGGAGGAGCGCGCGCAAACACCCTGCTAAACATGCCGAGTGCCCGCTTACTTTCACAAATCAGTCTTGACAACGGAGGTCCTGGCGGCGCTCCGGCCCCGGACGGGCGGGCGCTACGCGGACGGGACGGTCGGCGGCGGCGGGCATGCGGCGGCGCTGCTCCGGGCGAGCGCGCCGGCGGGAACCTTGCTGGGCTGCGACCGGGACGGCGCGGCGGTGCGGGCGGCCCGGGAGCGGCTGGCGGAGTTCGAGGGCCGGTTCGACATCCGGCAAGGCAGTTTTGCGGACTTGGACCAGTGGATCGAAGCGGGGAGCTGCGACGGGGTGGTCCTGGACCTTGGCGCAAGTTCGCCGCAACTGGATTGGCCGGAACGCGGATTCAGTTTCCAGAGCGACGGCCCGCTGGACATGAGAATGGACCCGGAGCAGGAGCTGACGGCGGCGGCGCTGCTCAACCGGAGCGGGACGGAGGAGCTGGCGAAGATTTTTTGGGAATACGGGGGCGAAGCCAATTCGCGGCGGATTGCGCGGGCCATCGAGCGGGAGCGGGAGACGCGGCCTTTGCAGCGCACGCGGCAGTTGGCGGAGTTGATTGAGAGGGTTTCGCCCCGCGGCGGAAGAAGGATACATCCGGCCACGAAGGTGTTTCAGGCCCTGCGCATTGCGGTCAACGACGAAACGGGGCATTTGCAACGGGGATTGGAAGCGGCGGTGAGGATTTTGAAACCGGGCGGGCGGCTGGCAGCGATTTCGTTTCATGGATTGGAAGACCGGATGTTGAAAAAATTCGGCGGCCGGATGTCGCAGGATTACGAAGCGGCGGAGCCGGATGTGCCGGAACTGCGGCGGCCCCGGCCGGCGATTTTGCGGTGGGTGCAGCGCAAGGCGATCGTGCCCGGCGCGGCGGAACTGAGCGAAAACCCGCGCAGCCGCAGCGCGCAATGCCGGGTGCTGGAAAAACTGTGAGGCGGTCTGTGACCGCCGGAAAAACGATGAAGACGACGACGAACGAAGAGCAGGAGTGATGAAGTATTGGAGTGATGGAGTGATGCCAACACTCCAACACTCCACCACTCCAGAACCCCACCACCCCGCCACCCCACCACTCCACCACCCCACCTCCACATGGCGCGCAACAAAAAGCATGAATTCAGTTCCCGGCTCGGCTCCGGCCTGGTGGCGCTGGCGCTGTTCGCGTTGTTCGTGCCGCTGGGCATCGGTTACGTCTGGTTCAAGGACCAGAATGACGTGCTGGGCGATCAAGTCAAAAAGCAGGAGACCGCGCTGGCGGCGCTGCAACTGGAAAACCGCAACCTGCGCGGTCAATTGGCCGACTTGTGCCTGCCCGAGGCCTTGGACAAGCAGGTCAAGAAAATGAATCTCGGCCTGGCTTCCGCGCTCCAGACGCAGATCATTTGGCTGCCGGAAACGCCGGCGAATTTGCCATCGAATTTGCAATCGAAATTACCGGCGGCGCCGGTCGAGCAACGCCGGGCGCAGGGCGCGCCGAGAGAACGCAATTACTGATTTGGCCGCCGCTCACGCCCGTTCGGGAGGAGGAACCGAACAGCGTGAGCGGGCCGGCCGATTTTCGGAATCTAACATGAACGCGGTTTGGCAGTATCGGAAAATGACGGCGCTGGCCATCGGGTTGCTGGCGGCGTTCGCGGCGCTGGCGGGGCGGCTGGTGGATTTGCAGGTCCTCCGCCACGAAGAGCTTCTGGGCCTGGCCGCCAACAACACCGTCCGCACCATCGTCCAGGATCCCATGCGCGGCCAGATTCTGGACATCCGCGGCAATCCGCTGGCCACCAGCGTCCCTGTCAAGCTGATTTGCGCCGATCCGCCCCTGCTCGGCAATTACCGCGCCGCGGCGGCCCATGCGCTGGCCCCGTTGCTCGAAACCAACGAGGAGTACCTGCTGGCCCGCCTGGCCCCGCGCCCGGCCGTCCCCGGCAAAACCAACCTCTCGCACTACGTGGCGCTCAAACACCAGGTCTCCCTGGAAACCTGGGAACGAATCCGCAAAACCATGGCCGCGCTTCCCCTGGGCGTGGATGAATCCAAGCTCAAGAGCGCGGACAAGCCGTTTTTCAGCGCCTTGCATAACAAGGCGATCTTCGCCACCGACGACCAATTGCGCGTGTATCCGGGCCAATGCCTGGCCGCGCATGTCATTGGCTATGTCAGCGGCGAGGGGGGGGAACAAACCGGGATGAACGGCATCGAGCTGGAATACAACTCCAAGCTCAACGGCGTCCGCGGCTGGCGGCACACCGAGCTGGCCCACGACCAGCGCGAAATAGTGACTTACCGGGACGAGGACGTCGAGCCGCACGACGGTCTCAATGTGGTTCTCACCCTGGACGCCGGTTTGCAAACCATCGTGGAGTCCGAGCTGGCCGCCGGCATGCGCGAGCTTTCCCCCGTCAGCATCTCGGCCGTCATGGTTCGCCCGCGCACGGGCGAGATTCTGGCCCTGGCCAATTGCCCCACGTACGATCCCAATCATCCCGGCGCGTCTCCCCTGGATGCCCTTCGCAACCGGGTGATTGCCGACATGCACGAGCCGGGTTCCACGTTCAAAATCGTGGTGGTCAGCGGCGCCCTCAACGAGGGCCTGGTCAGCCTCAGCGATGTCTTCAATTGCGAGAACAGCCATTTCGTCTACGCGGGCAGGACGTTGCATGACAGCGCCTCGCATGGAGATCTGACGGTTGAAGGGATCATCACAAAATCGTCCAACATCGGCGCGGCCAAGATCGGCCTTCGCCTGGGCGAGGCCGGCCTTTACCAGTACATGCGCGACTTCGGATTCGGCTCCCGCACGGGGATTTTTCTGCCGGGCGAAGTCTATGGCAGCGTCCCGCCGGTCAAGAGCTGGACCAAAATTTCCATCGTGCAGATTCCCATGGGCCAGGGCATCGCAGTGACCCCCTTGCAGATGACGATGGCCATGAGCGCGATTGCCAACGGCGGCGTTTTGATGCAGCCGATGATCGTGGACCGCCTGGCGGAGCCGGACGGCCGGGTGGTCGTCCAGTATCATCCTCAGCGCGTCCGCGAGGTCGCCCGCCCCGCCGCCATGGCCCAGATGGTCACGGCCCTGAAAACGGTGGTGGGCAAAGATGGCACCGCGCCCAAAGCCCGCCTGGATCATTACACGGTGGCGGGAAAGACCGGCACCGCGGAAAAGGTGGAGAACGGACAGTACGTCCCTGGCAAGTTTTTCAGCACCTTCATCGGCTTTTTCCCGGCGGACAACCCGGAGCTGTGCATCGCGGTCTTCATTGACGAGCCGCCCAAGGGCGACCATTTCGGCGGCGCGGCGGCCGGCCCGATCTTCAAGGCCATCGCCGAGAGCGCCGCCAACTATTTGAATCTCAAACCGGATATTGACACCAACGCGCCCGCCGCGCCGGCGCTGGCCGCCGCCGCCCTTCCGCCCGGCGCGCGCCCTGTCAAAAATAATTAAACAGACTGAAATCGGCGCAGAGCGCCGACGCTACAAAACCGGCGCAGAGCGCCGGCGCAGCATTATGCCAACTCTTTTCCCAACCGAATAGCCGATGGACCCGCGCCCCCTCAGTTACATCGCGCAAGCCGTTTCGGGCGAACTGCTCCACGGTTCACCCGGCGTTCTGGTGTCGCGCCTTTGCACCGACTCGCGGGCGGCGCGGCCGGGCGATCTTTTCTTCGCACTGTCGGGAGAACGGCACGATTCGCACCGCTTCCTGGCCGAAGTGGCGCGGCGCGGCGCGGCGGCTGTTGTGGCGGAGCGGGACAAATTGCCCGCCGGTTTTTCTTCATGCGCGGTGGTTCTGATTAGGAACACCCGGCGCGCCCTCGGCCAACTGGGGGCGCGCTACCGCCGCGACTTCGACCTGCCCGTCATCGCCGTCGGCGGATCGAACGGAAAAACCACGACCAAGGAATTGATCGCCTCGGTGCTGCGCCAGCAGAAGGCCACACTTTGCTGCGAAGCCAGTTTCAACAACGAAATCGGGGTGCCCCTGACGTTGCTGCGCCTGGAACGCTCGCACCAGGCCGCCGTCCTGGAAGCCGGCTCCAACCACCCCGGCGAACTGGCCCCGCTGGTCCAAATGATCGCCCCTTCCCACGGCGTCGTCACCAACATCGCCCGCGAGCATCTCGAATTCTTTGGCGACCTGGCCGGCGTCGCCCGCGAGGAGGGAATGATGGCCGAAGGCTTGTCCGCCGACGGCACTCTTTTTCTCAACGGCGACGACGGCTGGGCGGAATCCCTGGCGCGGCGCTCGGCCGCCCGCGTCGTCCGCGCCGGATTAAGCGAGGGCAACGATTACCGCGCGGTGGACATTCGCAGCGACGACACCGGCTCGGTGTTTGAGGTCCGCTGCCGCCGGGCGCAATGGAACGGCCGGTATCGCATCCGGCTCCTCGGCCGCCATCAGGTGGCCAACGCGCTTTTTGCCCTGGCTGTCGGGGCGGAACTGGAACTGGACCGCGCGCAAATCCAGCGCGGCCTCGCCGCCTGCGCCCCGCCGAAAATGCGCCTGCAACTCAGCCTCGCCGGCGGGGTGCGGCTGCTCGACGACACCTATAACGCCAACGCCGATTCCATGCTGGCCGCCCTGGAAACCTTGCGCGCCCTTCCCTGCCCCGGCCGCCGCGTGGCCGTGCTGGGCGACATGGCCGAATTGGGCGCCTCCTCCGGCCCGGCTCACGCCGAGGCGGGCCGCCGCGCCGCCGAACTGGGACTCGACCAATTGTTCGCCGTCGGGACGCGCGCCGCGGAAATGGCCGCGTCGGCCCGCGGCGGCGGCCTGCGCAACGCCGTGGAATTCTCGGACGCGGAGGAGGCGGCGCGGGCGGTCAACGGGTTTGTCCAGCCGGGCGACGTTGTGCTGGTGAAGGCCTCGCGCGCCATGCGGCTGGAACGGATCACGGAAACATTGCGCCAATCGCGGCCAACGAAGGACTGACATGTTGTATTACCTCAGCCAAAGAATGCTGGAGATGGCCGCCCGGACGGCGCTGGAACCGTTCGCCTCGCCGCTGCGCCTTTTCCGCTACATCACCTTCCGCAGCGCGGGAGCGGCGGTGACGGCGCTGCTGTTGAGCTGGTGGCTGTATCCGCCTTTTATTCTCTGGCTCAAGCAGTTGAAGTTCGGCCAGGACTATGTGGACCGCGCGGAGGGGTCCGGCGGCCTGCAAGCCCGGATTCGCAGCAAGGAGGGCACTCCCACCATGGGCGGGCTGCTGATTGTGCTGGTGCTGGACTTCACCGCGCTGATGTGGGCGCAGTGGAACACCCAGATTCAGCTCGCCCTCCTCTCGCTGGTCGTCCTTTGCGGGCTGGGTTTTATAGACGACTACGCCAAAATCACGCGCCAGAACAGCGACGGCCTGCGCGCCTTCATCAAGCTCTGGGTGCAGGGCGCCCTGGCCCTGTTCGCGGCGGTCTACCTGTGGAAGTTGCCCGCCACCACAACGCTCATCAGCCAGGTCATGGTTCCCTTCTACAAATACCCCGTGCTCACGGGCGGGGCCGGCGCGGCCGTCGGACTCTTGCTGACCAGTTGCACCATCGTGGGCGCTTCCAACGCGGTCAACTTGACCGACGGCCTGGACGGCCTGGCCATCGGCTGCACGGTGATTGTCTCCTTCGTTTTCCTGGTCTTGACTGACCTGGCGGGGAACGCCAAGACGGCGGCCTACTTGCAAATCCCCCATGTGCCCGGAGCGGGGGAGTTGACGGTTTTTTGCGCGGCCATGCTGGGGGCGGGGCTGGGGTTCCTCTGGTTCAACTGCCATCCCGCCTGCCTGTTCATGGGGGACACCGGTTCGCTGGCGCTGGGCGGCGAGTTGGGGATCATCGCGGTGCTGATTCATCAGCCCCTGGTGCTGGTCATTGCCGGCGGGGTATTTGTGGCCGAAGCCGGCTCGGTCATCGTTCAGGTGGCCTTTTTCAAGTTCACCAAACTCCGCTATGGGGAGGGCCGGCGGGTTTTTCTCATGACGCCGATCCATCACCATTTTGAAAAGTTGGGCTGGGCTGAATCCCAGGTCGTCACCCGTTTTTACATCCTTTGCGTGCTGTGCGCCGTGGTGGCGCTCTCAACCCTAAAGATAAGGTAAGCGATGAGAATTATTTCTTCTTTTACTGCTTGCAAGCGGCCGCCAACGCTGTTAAAAGCGAACCCAGAAACGGGGATTCATCCGTTTCAGAAGCACTTGGCTGTGTCGTGGCCGGCTCGTTGTAGCGTTGAAAAATTTCATTCAACTCAACTGCCGGAGGTTTTATTGCCTGGGCCAAAACGGGGGCGGCGGCGCCCAAGCGGTTGTGGTTCGCCGCGCCGAGGCCACAAGATGCAGCAGGTATAAGTAATGAGAAAGTGATGAATTAGAGAATGTCGGATCAATAATTGATGATTTTCAGCTTTGCTCCGGGGTTTTTTGAGGGAAAACCCCGGCGCAAATTAACAAAAAACAAACCTCAATAGAATTAACAACATATTAGCGATCAAAATTATGAATACTCCAAATCCACTCCTGCCCCAGGGCGCTTTGCCGCCTGCGGGAAGATCCAGCCTTTATTTCAAAATCCTGATTATCCTGGCGGTCCATGTCGTCGTGCTCGGCGCCTTCCTGATGTCGGCTTGCAAGCCCACGGCCCAAACCAGTTCGACACCAAAGGACATCGCCGACATCGGGTCTGGCGCGGCGACAACCCCCGATCCGTACACCACGCCGGCAGCCCCGGTTCCGTTGCCGTCTGTCGGCGGCGGCCAAACCACGCCTATTGCTCCACAGCAGCAGGCGCAGACGCCTCCCGTTGTCTCAATGGGGGGACCAACGCCCGTGCCGCCGGTTCCCGCAATCCCGTCCCAAACGACAACCACGACAGCCAGGGATGCCACTGAGTATACGATTGCGTCCGGCGATACGATGGACGCCCTGCACAAGAAGTTCAACGTCCCCGTCAAGGCCATTGAGGATGCGAATCCGGGTCTTGATCCAAAGAAAATGCAAATTGGCAGCAAGTTGCATATCCCGGCCAGCACCGTGGCAGCGCCCGCGCCCGCCCCGGCAATTGCCGGCGGCGTTTCCGGCGGCCCCGCCGCTTCCGGCGATACGACCACATACGTCATCAAAGCTGGCGACGTGCTGTCCAAAATCGCCAAGGCGCACAACACCACGGTCCCGGCCATTGAGGCGCTCAACGGCATGAAGACCTCCGCCATCCAGGCCGGCAAAACCATCAAACTGCCGGTGATGAGAGTGGCTTCCGTGGATGCGGCTCCCGGTTCGGCCGGCGGGCCGGTCATCCCGGCCGCGCCCGCCACGCCGGCGACTCCGGTCCGGGCCAATTAGTCCAACGCGGCATCGGTTGAGGCGGGACGTCCGGCGGCCTCAGTCGGACGTCCGCCTGTTCTTTGGAAATTTCGTGAGGCGAGAAGCGCGCAGTTATGAACAGGGCCACGAGCATCCTCATTTTTTGTGTGGCGGTCTTGCTGGGGCTGGGAATGATCTCACTGTACAGCTCCAGCATGAACATGACGCTGAACCGCTCGGAGGTCGGCTCCGATTTGCTGCGGTCCCAGATGATGTGGGGCGCGTTCGGGCTTGTCGGCTGCGCTGTCGCGGCGGCGGTGGATTACCGGCGTTGGAAGAAAATGGCATACTGGATTCTGGGGGCGTCGGTGGTTCTGCTGGTCTTGGTGTATGTGCCGCACATCGGCTGGGCGGCCACGGCGGGGCGCGGCGGGGACGGCACGGTGGGGGCGCATCGTTGGATTGGCCCCAGTTTTCTTCCGCGCTTGCCCCACTTTCAGCCCTCGGAACTGGCGAAGCTGGCCGTGATATTGTTCCTGGCCGCTTATGGGGATTATCACCAACGGCACATAAGCCAGTTGAAACAGGGCCTGGTCATACCCATCGCGATTCTCATCATTCCCGTGGCGCTGGTTTTTAAGGAACCGGATCGCGGCTGCGCCATTCTGCTGTCGGCGGCGGCCGGGACGATGCTCATTGTCGCCGGGGTGCGCATGCTGTATCTGGCGCTGCCGGCCGTGCTGGGGGCGGGCGGCCTGGCGTATTCGCTGCTGCACGATCCGATGCGGCTGAAGCGGATTCTGGCATGGTTGCATCCCGAACTGACCAAGGAGGGCGTGGGCTACCAGGCCTATCAGGCCATGATCGCTTTCGGGTCCGGCGGCTGGATTGGCGTGGGCCTGGGGAACAGCCGCCAGAAACTCGGGTTCCTGCCGGCGCACCACACGGATTATATATTTGCGATTATCGGCGAGGAACTCGGTTTGGTGACCACGCTGGCCGTGGTGTTGATTTTTGTGACGCTGATGTTCTGCGGACTTTACATCGCGCGCCGGGCGGGCGACCCGTTTGGAATGCTGCTGGCGGCCGGGATCACGTTCATGATCAGCATCCAGGCGTTCATCAACATGGGCGTGGCCGCCGGCCTGCTGCCCTGCAAAGGCATGCCGCTTCCTTTTATCAGTTACGGGGGGTCCAATTTATTGTTGATGCTCGTGTGCGTCGGCCTTTTGTTGAGCATTTCCAGGGCGGCCGTCGAGCCGCCGGCGGTCAAGGCCAATCCTTTTGAAGTCTCCGAGAGTTGAGCGATGAATAAAACCGCCGCAACGAACTGCCTTCCCAAAGACGCGGCCATCGCCGGCGGTGGCACGACGGATGGGAGGGATGGGAATTATGGGAATTATGGGAATCACGGGACTGATGGGGTTCCCAAAGTCGCCGCTATTGCATGCGGCGGCACGGGGGGACATTTGTTTCCGGGGCTGGCGGTGGGCCGGGAATTGCTACGGCGCGGCTGCGCCGTCACGCTGCTGGTTTCGTGCAAGGAAATTGACCGCCAGGCCGCCGCGGCCGCCGTGGGGATGGAAGTGGAGCGGCTGCCGGGCGTGGGGCTGTCGCGGGGCAACGCGCCCGGTTTTCTGTGGCGCTTCTGGCAATCCTACCGGATGTCAAGACGATGTTTTCTCAAGCGCCCGCCCCAATGGGTGCTCGGCATGGGCGGGTTCACCGCCGCGCCGCCCCTCCTGGCCGCCAAACGCCTCGGCGCGCGGACCTTCCTCCACGAATCCAACTCCGTTCCCGGACGCGCCAACCGCTGGCTCGCGCCGCGCGTGGACGGGGCGTTTGTTTATTTCGCCGCGGCTGGGGAAGGATTGCGCGCGCGGCGGATCGAAGCGGCCGGGATGCCGGTGCGCGGGGAATTTTTGCAGTTGACTACGCCGGCGGCGGCGCGGGCCGCCCTCGGCTTGAAGCCGGACGCGCCGGTCCTGCTGGTCATGGGCGGAAGCCAGGGGGCGCGCCCGATTAACGAATTGATCGCCGCCGGTTTGCCGGCGCTGCTCCGTGCCGCGCCGGAATTGCAGTTTGTGCATTTGACAGGGCCGGACGACTTGGAAAAGGTCCGGGCCGCCTACGCGGCGCGGCAATGCCCGGCGGCGGCGCATGCTTTCCTGGGCGGCATGGCGGCGGCGCTGGCGGCGGCCGATCTCGCCGTCAGCCGCGCCGGGGCGTCGTCCCTGGCCGAACTTGCCGCCTGCCGGCTCCCGGCGCTTCTGATCCCCTATCCCGCGGCGGCGGACAATCATCAATATCACAACGCCCTGGCTTTCGCGCACAGCGGCGCGGCGCGCGCACTGCAACAGGACGCCCTTTCGCCGGAGTTGCTGGCGCAGGAAATTGCGGCCTTGCTGGGCGACACTTCCCGGCGAACGGCGATGCGCCAGGCGTTGCGCGCCTGGCATTTTCCCGAAGCCGCCGCCCAAATCGCCGACCGAATGCTCCATTGGAACGCCCGCGCCCAATCGCTGCCGGACCGGGCCGTGTCCGGCCCGGACGCGGCGAAACTGGGGGTGCTCAATGTGTGAAATCATGGCCAAAGAAGAGACAGTTTTCGACGAACTGCGGGCCGAGTTGCCCGGCGCCGTCGTGCTGGCCGGCGAGCCGCTGGCCCGGCGGACCACGCTGCGCGCCGGCGGCCGGGCGGATGTTTATGTGGAGCCGTCGTCGGAAACGGAGCTGGCGTGCGCCGTCCAGATTTGCGGGGAGCGGAACGTCCCGCTGCTGGTATTGGGGCGCGGCTCCAATTTGTTGATTCGGGACGGGGGCGTTCGGGGCGTGGTGGTTTGCCTGGCGCATGCGAAATTTTGCGGGATTGAAGTGTTCGGACGGCAATTGCGCTGCGGCGCGGGCGCGCGGCTGAAAGAGGTGTCGGCCCGCGCCCGCGAGGCGGAATTGTCGGGGCTGGAATTTCTGGAGGGCATTCCCGGCAGCGTGGGCGGCGCGTTGCGGATGAACGCCGGCGCGATGGGCAGCGCCACTTTTGATCTGGTGACGCAGGTCCGGTTCATGGACGATCTGGGGCGAATCCACGAGCGCGACGCGGCCGGGATGAACCCGGCGTATCGCTCCTGTTCGCTGCTCAAGTCGTGCATCGCCCTGGAGGCGGCCTTCGAGGGCCGGCCCGCCTCTCGCGAGATCATTGCCGCGCGGACCAGGGAATTCAACGAGCGTCGCTGGCGTTGCCAGCCCAAGGAGCCGAGCGCCGGCTGCATTTTCAAGAATCCCTCCCCGGCGATGACGGCCGGCGCGCTCATTGACCAGGCCGGGCTGAAAGGCGCGCGGGTCGGCGGCGCGTCGGTTTCGACCGTTCACGCCAATTTCATCATCACCGACGGCACGGCCGCCGCGCGCGACGTTCTGGAATTGATCGAGCTGATCCGTTCGCGGGTAAAAGCGTCGCGCGGCATAGACCTGCAAACCGAAGTGGAAATCGTGGGGGAGGATACGCCCTAACCGCCCCATGCCAAAACGCAAAGACAACCAGGACGATCCGGAGCTGTTGGAAATGCCCGAAGTGCGCAAACTCTACGGGCTGACGGCGGAGGAAATTCAACTTGTGGAGGATTCCATCAAATGACACACAAAGCCTTGAATGTTTGCGTGATGCTGGGCGGGCCGTCGGCGGAGCGGGAGGTGTCGCTGCGCTCCGGCGCGGCGGCGGCCAGGGCCTTGCGCGGCCTCGGCCATAAGGTGCGGGAACTGGACCCCGCCGGCGCCGACTGGCGGTTGCCGCCGGATACGGATGTGGTTTTCCTCGCCTTGCACGGCACTTACGGCGAGGATGGCGGCGTGCAGGCGCGCCTGGAGGAGTTGGGCGCGCCTTATACCGGCTGCGGCCCCGAAGCCAGCCGCATCGCCTTCGATAAAGTGTTGACAAAGAAATGCTGCCTGCGCGACGGCATCCCAACCGCGCGCTTCGCCGTGCTGGCCGCGCCCCGGCCGGATTTGCCGCCCGGCTGGACTCCGCCGGTCGTGCTCAAGCCGGCGCGGCAGGGTTCCAGCATCGGGCTGCAATTTGTCGAGCGCGCGGAGCAGTGGGAAGCGGCGCTGGCGGAGGCGTTTCGTTACGACTCGGAGGTGTTGATGGAGGAGAAAATTATCGGCCGCGAAACGACTGTAGGCATCCTCGAGGACCGCGCCCTGCCCGTGGCGGAAATCCGTGTCAAGAGCGGCGCGTTCGATTACCGCAACAAATACACCGCGGGCGCGGCGGAGCATTTTTGCCCCGCCGATTTTGACGCGGCCACGACGGGCAAAATCCAGGCCGCCGCGCTGGGGGCTTTTCGCGCCATCGGCGGACGCGATTTCGCGCGGGTGGATGTGATGGTCGCCGCCGGGGGCGGGCCGGTGGTGCTGGAAGTCAACACACTGCCCGGCCTGACGGAGTTGAGCATCATGCCGGAAGCCGCCGCCGCCGCCGGGCTGAATTACGGGCAGCTTTGCCAGCGCATGGTGGATCTGGCGCTGAAACATTCTCTCCGAAAATAACATGTTCCGCTGGCTCCATCCCAAACGCAACCGCCGCTACCGCGAGCGCCAGTTCGTGCTCGACGTGAAGTTGCGCACCCGGCAGATGCGCGTGGCGCGCTGGCGCGCGACCGGGATGGGACTGGCCGTCGTGATGGGCGCGGGGTTGTTCGCCCTGCTGTTCTGGCGGGGCGGACAGTGGTTGCTGGCCGACGCCGTGTATGAGAATCCCGCGTTCGCCATCCGGCAGGTGGATGTCCGCACCGACGGCGTGATCGCGCCGGCGGCGATCCGGCGCTGGGCCGTGGTGCGGCCCGGACAGAATTTGTTCGCGCTGGATTTGATGCGCGTCAAGCGCGACTTGGAAATGTATTCCCCGATAGAGTCCGTCTGCGTCGAGCGCGTGCTGCCCAACACGCTGCGGATTTCCGTGACCGAACGGCAGCCGGTGGCCCAGTCCGTCACTCTGGAACCGCGCCGCGGCGGCGGCTTCAGCGCGGTGCTCCATGATTTCGACAAGACGGGCGTGGTCATGCAGCCGCTGGATCCAGCCTGGCTCCTGACGCCCGCTCCGACCAATGAGTGCCTGCCCACGCTCATCGGCGTGCCGGCCAAGGATCTGAACTCCGGCCGCCAGGCCGAATCGCCCCAGGTTCTCGCCGCGCTGCGCCTGCTCATCGAGCTGGACCGCTCCCCCATGGCCGGGTTGGTGGAATTGCAGAGCATCAATGTGGCGTCGCCGGAAGTTCTGGAAGCGGAAACCAGCCAGGGGGCGCGCATCACATTTGCGCTCGACCGCTTTGATGTCCAGTTGCGGCGCTGGCGGGATATTTACAACCACGGCCAAGAGGAGGGCAAGGCCATCGCGACGCTGGACCTCTCCATCACCAACCATCTGCCGGTGCGCTGGATGGCCGCCGGCGCCCTGCCGCCGCTGCCCGCCCCGTCTGTCAAACCCAACAAACCAAAAAGGACTCATGTTTGATCCCCCTCTCATTGTCGGATTGGAAATTGGCACCTCAAAAATATGCGTGGTGGTGGGGGAAATCAACGCCGCCGGCGCCCTCAACATCATCGGCATCGGCCAGGCCTTCTCGCACGGGGTGCGCAAGGGCGAGATCGCCGAGCCGGCCCTGGCCGAGGAGGACGTCCGCAACGCCATTGTTGACGCCGAACAAATGGCCAACGTCGAAATCCGCAGCGTCTATCTCGGCGTCACCGGCAATCACATCCGCGGCTTCAGCAATCATGGCGTTCATCCCGTCGTCTCCGCCGACCGCGAAATCACGGAGGAGGACGTGCAGGACGTGATCAAGAACGCCAAGGCGATCAATCTCCCGGTCGAAAACAGCATCATCCACGCCATCCGTCAGCATTTCCAGGTGGACGCCCAGACCGGCATCCTCAACCCCGTCGGCATGTTCGGCGCCAAACTCGAGGTGGATGTCCATGTCGTCCACGGCCACGTCAACCGCCTCAAAAATTCCCTCGCCGTCGTCAAGGGACTCCAGTTGAACGTGGAGACCGTCGTCTTCAACGGGCTGGCTTCCGCGCTCGCCCTCCTCTCCAACGAACAGAAGGAACTCGGCTCGCTGGTCATTGACATGGGCGGCGGCACGACCGATTACGCCGTCTATTCCGACGGCATCATCAAGCACACCGGGGTTCTGGCCGTCGGGGGCGACCATGTGTCCAACGACCTGTCCTTCGGACTCAAAGTGCCGCTGGGCCGGGCGGAACAATTGAAACTGGACCACGCCTCCGCCGTCGTGCAACCGGAGGTCAAGGGCAAGACGGTTGAATTGCCGGGCCAAATGGGGCTTCCCTCCAAGACCATCAATCTCGAACACCTCCACCGCATCACATCGTTGCGCCTGGCGGAGATTTTCGAGCAGATCGAGCGCGAGATTGCCCCCCTGGGCTGGCTGGAGCGCCTGCGCGCCGGCGTGTTTCTCTGCGGCGGCGGGGCGCGCATCCCGCACATCCACACGCTGGCGGAAAACATCTTCCAGTTGCCCGCCTTTCCCGGCAAAACCAATTCCATCAGCGGGTTGAAGTCCGCCCTGGATCAGCCGGAGTTTGCCACCGCCATCGGCCTGGTCCGGTTCGGCTCGCTCCAGCAAAAACGCAAAAGCAACGGCGGCATGATCGGCAGCCTCAAGCAAACCCTGGCCGAGATATTCAAAAGGTAACCATGACCACCCCACTTGAAACCAACGCGGGCGCGCCCGTGGAAACAACCGGCCAGACCGCGCTGAAGAAGAAAATCTCCATCAAAGTCTGCGGCGTCGGCGGCGCGGGTTGCAACGCCGCCGGCTTCTTCGCCCAAACCAAATTGGACGGCGTTGAGGTGCTTCTCCTCAACACCGATGCCCAGGCCCTCGCCGCTTCCCCGCTGCCGGACAAATGGGTCCTCGGCCAGAAACGCACCCGCGGTCTTGGCACCGGCGGCGATCCCGAACGCGGCCGCGCCGCCGCCGAGGACGACGCGGCGCAACTGGCCTCCTTCTGCGCCGGGACGGACATCATTTTCATCCTCGCCGGCCTGGGCGGCGGTACCGGCACCGGCGCCGCTCCCGTCCTGGCCCGCGTGGCCCGCGAAAGCGGCGCGCTGGTTCTGGCGATGGTTACCCTGCCCTTCGACTTCGAGGGCAAGCCCCGCCGCTTGCAGGCCGACGCCGGCTTGGAGCGGTTGAAAGCCGCCGCCGATGCCGTCATCTGTTTGCCAAACGAGAAACTTTTCAAAATGGCGGATGAAAACACCAGCCTCTCCGAGACCCTGGGCATCGGCAACAGCCTCATGGCCGACGGCCTGCGCGGCGTCTGGCGTCTCATCACCCAGACCGGCTTGATCAACGTGGATTTCGCCGATCTTTGTTCCGTCACCCGCGGCCGCCATGTCGCCAGCCCCTTTGCCACGGCGGAAGCCGGCGGCGACAATCGGAGCGAGCAAGTCGTTGAAAAGCTCTTCGCCCATCCGCTCCTGGACGGCGGCCAAGTCCTCGACGAAGCCGACGCCGTGCTGGTCAGCCTGGCGGGCGGCCCGGATTTGACCATGAGCGAAGTCAACAAGATTATGGCCCCGGTCCAGCGCCGCTGTGAAAACGCGCATTTGATTTTCGGGGCCGTCATTGACGAGGCTCTCAGCGGCCGTCTCTCCGTCACCCTTATTGCGTCGAGCCGCCGCGCCGGTGAAGCGGCCCCCTTGTCCGCCGGCTCCCCGGCCCCGGCTCCGGCGCGGGCGCAAGCCCCGGCGGCGGCGGACCCCGCCCAAACCGCGCCCTCCGCCGCGATGCAATTCCTGGACCCCCTGGCCACGCCGCATCCTCCCTCCCGTTGCGTCGCGCCGCCGCCGGAGATGTCCGAGGAGAAGAAGGAGCAGCTTTACACCCGTCAAACGGGCCAGAACCGGAGGAAATCCGCGCGTTTGCAAAAGGAACTCCCGCTGGAAATAGTGTACAAAGGCCGGTTCGACAAAAGCGAGCCGACCATCCGGCACGGCGAGGACTTGGACTTGCCCACCTACATCCGCAAGGGGGTCGCGCTGAATTGAACGGCCCATCATGTCAATATGAATGCCGGAGGAAAGATCTTTTTCGGTTTGGTTCTACAAATATGCCGCGCCGATGGCGCTTTCCTCACCCCCGCAGCCGGCACACCGGCATGTTGGCGTCCGCAGCCAAGCGCCGTAGGCGCGAAATCTATGTAGAACCCCCGGAATCAAAAGCCAAAAGCCCCGTAGGGGCGGCCTATGCGGAAAATCAATCATCGCCCTCTTTAAAAATGTATCGTTGGTCATAATCCACACAGAACCGCTCCAGCAACGCCACGTACTCTTCCCGGAATGATCTTTTCGCGTGATGTTGTTGCTGGTTCTCAATGTAACGAATGACGCTGCCCAGTTGTGAACGGGAATAGGAAAACGCCCCAAATCCTTCCTGCCACGAAAACCTCCCGGCCACCCAACGCTTTTCATTGATGAATTTCGAAGAACTGGCCTTCACATCGCGCATCAAATCCGAAAGGGATGAATCCGGCCTCAAGCCAACCAACAAATGGAGATGATCGGGGATGTTGTTGATCGAAATCAGCTTCTGTCTTTGTGCGGCTAGAATGCCGCTGATGTACTTTTGCAACTCGTCGTTATGCTGCGGCGCGATGAGATTTTGCCGGCCCTCCACGGCGAACACGACGTGAATGTAGATTTGACTGTAGGTGTTTGCCATGACGGAAAGATGCCGCTCCTATCGGAGCTTGAAAATCTCTTTCGGTTTGGTTCTACAAATATGCCGCGCCGATGGCGCTTTCCTCACCCCGAAAGCCGGCACACCGGCATGTTGGCTTCCACCGTCGCAAATCATCCAATTACGGGACGCTCCAGGCGGGCGATCCGCTCTTCGATGGGGGGATGGGAGGCCAGAAGCGCCATGAATCCACCGCTCTTGCCTGAAATTTGCAGGGCTTGCAATGACGCACTCACCGGGCCGGCGTGGTCGGCGCCTTGCTCGTGAATCACCTTCAGCCGCCGCAGCGCCGCCAGCATGTCGCCGCGCCCGGCCAGCTTCGCGCCGCCGGCGTCGGCCCGGAATTCGCGCCAGCGCGAGAATTTGGCCACGACCAAAGTCCCCAACACCATGAACACGCTCTGGAAAAGCTGGGCTATCATCCATTGCATAAACCCGCCGCCGCGGCGGCTGTCGCGCGAACCTTGCGTCAGCAAGATGGCCAGCACCCATCCGAGAAACGTGGCGATCGTGTTGACCACACCTTGAATCAACGTCATCGTCACCATGTCGCCGTTGGCGATGTGCGTGATCTCGTGCCCCAAGACGCCCTCGATTTCCTCCGGCTTCATGGTCTGGAGCAGGCCGGACGACACGGCGACCAGCGCCTGCGCCGAGGAGGGGCCGGTGGCAAAGGCGTTGACTTCGGGCGATGGGTAAATGCCCACTTCCGGCATGGTGGAAAGCCCGGCGGCGCGGGCCAGATGATAAATGGTCTGCACCAGCCATTGCTCATTGCGGTCGGTGGTGTTGGGGTCCACCACCTTGACGCCGTGGAACATCTTGACCATCCACCGGGAGAGGAGGAGCGAAATAAACGCGCCGCCCATGCCGAACACGCAGCAGATGACGAGCAGACCGGCGAAATTGTCGAGTGGCACGCCGATCAGACTCAAAATGATCCCCAGCGTGAGCATCACCAGGATGTTCACGACCAAAAAAAGAACCGTTCGTTTTGCGATTTGGAAAAATTTCATATCAATTCATTCTCCATGATCATTCCCCATAATCATAGCCCTTCGCCCCCAAAAATCAAATGCGGACTCATTTCATTTCAACTAATATGACCCGCTTGAATGAGCCACCGACAGCGCGCTTGAAAATTGCCGTGCGGGGCGCCGTGCAAGGGGTCGGCTTCCGCCCCTTTGTGCATCGCCTCGCCACGGAACTCGGGCTGGCCGGCTGGGTCCATAATTCCACCCAGGGCGTTTTCATCGAAGCGGAAGGGCCGCGCGCCGGCCTGGAGCAATTCCTGCTCCGCCTCGAAGCGGAAAAACCGCCGCGCAGTTTCATCCAGAGCCTGGAATCCCGCTGGCTGGATGCGACGGGCTGCGCCGGTTTTGAAATCCGGCCCAGCGACGCCGCCGGCGGCAGGACGGCCGTCATCATGCCCGACCTGGCCACCTGTCCCGATTGCCGGCGCGAGATGTTCGATCCCGCCAACCGCCGCCACCGCTATCCCTTCACCAATTGCACCCATTGTGGGCCGCGCTTTTCCATTGTCGAGTCGCTCCCCTACGACCGCGCCAATACTTCCATGAAACGGTTCGCCCTCTGCCCGGATTGCGCGCGGGAGTACCGCGACCCCGCCGACCGCCGCTTCCACGCCCAGCCCAATGCCTGTCCCAAGTGCGGGCCGCATCTGGAATTATGGGACGCCGCCGGGACCGTGCTCGCCGCGCGCGACGAAGCCCTGTTGCAGGCAGCGCGGGCCATCCGCGAGGGGAGAATTCTGGCGCTCAAAGGCATCGGCGGCTTCCAGTTGATGGTGGACGCGCGCAACCCGGAAGCGGTGCGGCGGCTGCGCGAACGCAAGCGGCGCGAGGAGAAGCCTTTTGCTGTGATGTATCCGTCGCTGGAAGCCGTCCGCGCCATTTGCCGGGTCTCGCCCGCCGAAGCGCGCCTTCTGCTTTCGCCCGAATCCCCCATCGTCCTGCTGGAGAGACTCGCCGGGAATCTTAATCCTAATCCTAATCTTAATCCTAATCCTAATCTTAATCTTAATCCTAATCTTAATCTCAATCCTAATCTTGACTCCCTTGCTCCCCGCAACCCGAACCTCGGCGTAATGCTCCCCTATTCCCCGCTTCACCATCTCCTGCTCTTCGAACTGCAGTTCCCCGTGGTGGCGACCAGCGGCAACCTGAGCGACGAGCCGATTTGCATTGACGAACGGGAAGCCCTGCAACGCCTCCGCGGCATCGCCGACCTGTTCCTGGCGCACAACCGGCCGATTGTCCGGCATCTGGACGATTCCGTGGCGCGCGTGGTGCTGGGACGCGAGCAGATATTGCGGCGGGCGCGCGGTTATGCGCCCCTGCCCATTCAATTGTCAAGCGGACGGCCCGCGCCCGCGCCCGGCGGCGCCCCGCCGGTCTTGGCGGTGGGCGCGCATTTGAAAAACACCGTGGCGCTGGCCATCGGGCCGCAGGTGTTTGTCAGCCAGCACATCGGCGACCTGGAAACCTTGCAATCGCACGAGGCCTTTCTTCGCGTCATCAGCGATTTCGAGCGGCTCTATGAAGCCGATCCTCGGACGATTGCCAGCGACGGCCATCCCGGCTACCTTTCGACCCAATTCGCCGCCAAGCTCCTCGCCGGGAATCCGGCCCTGCGCGGCGTTTCCGTGCAACATCACATCGCGCATGTCCTCGCCTGCGCCGCCGAAAACGAACTGGCCCCGCCGTTCCTGGGGGTTTCCTGGGACGGCACGGGCCACGGATTGGACGGAACGGTTTGGGGCGGCGAATTTTTTCTTGTCACCAAAACGGCGTGCCGGCGGGTGGCCCGTCTGCGGCAATTCCGATTGCCCGGCGGCGAGCAGGCCGTGAAGGAGCCGCGCCGGGCCGCGCTGGGATTGCTTTACGAACTGTTTGGGGAAAAAGCCCCAATCCCTGCCGACTCTTCGGGGAGCGCGACCGTTCCGGTCGCCTCCGCCGGCGTCCCGCCGGCGGAATCTCCGAGTCCATTTTCCTCAGCCGATCTGGCGGCTTTGACGGGCATGTTGAAAGGCGGGGTCAATTCGCCCCTCACCTCCAGCGCGGGCCGTTTGTTTGACGCCGTGGCGGCGTTGCTCGGACTGCGGCAGATCGCCCGGTTTGAAGGGCAGGCGGCGATGGAACTGGAGTTTGCCATCGCCGGCCTCCAGACGGAGGAAGTTTATTCTTATGACATAATTGGCGGCGGTCATAGACCGCCGCTACAGGGCGGAGAAGCCTCCCTGCTGGTCATGGACCCGTCCACGCCGTCCACACCGTCCACAACGTCCACGCCAGATGTCCCAGCCGCCTCCCTGCTGGTCGTGGACTGGGGCCTCATGGTGCGGGGCATTTTGGCCAACTTGAAGCGCGAGGTTCCCATTGGGACGATTTCCGCCAAATTCCACAACACGCTGGCCGAAATGATCGTCGCCGTGGCCAGGCGGGCCGGAGTTCCCCAAGTGGCGCTTTCGGGCGGGTGCTTCCAGAACCGCTATCTCACCGAGAAGGCCGCCGACCGGCTCGCGCAGGAAGGATTCCGCCCTTACTGGCATCAGCGCATCCCGCCCAACGACGGCGGCATCGCCTTCGGCCAGATCATCGCCGCGCTCATGGGCTTGGAATAGCGAGCGTGTCAATTGCTCAGAGTTGCCAAGCCGGGCCGAACCCTGTAACTTAAGACCATGAGAAATCGCTACACGGCGGTAGTCCAGCGGGAGTGGAGATGGTTCATTGCCTTCTGTCCGGAGGTGCCGGAAGCAAACGGGCAAGGAAAAACCCGGCAGGAATGCCTGGAGAGTCTGGCTGCGGCGATTGAACTCGTGCTGGATTACAAGCGTGAGCAGGGACTGGAAAATGCGCCTCGGGGCGCGGAACAAACCCCCTTTTTGGTCTGATGAAACGGTGGTGGGTAGCACAGGCGACCCGCCTGTCCCGGCCGGCGACTCGCCGACCGGAACATTGAGTGACAGACTGTAATTGTGACGCGGCCCTTTTGTCTGGTGTTGCGTCAGAGGTTCCGAAGGGCCAGTGGCCCGGCGGGACGGGCGTGCCGCCCGTGCTGCCCGTCTCCAGGGGTCTGGAGCCGTTAGGTCGTTAGGACCCGCATAAACAAAGGGTTTTTTTGAGGTCGGACCCGTAAGGTGACCCGTAAGGAACCGTTAGGAGCCGTTAGGCAGCATGCGCAATGGCGGGTTGACAGGCAAAATTTGCCGGGCGACGCCCTCCCGCGCACCTGCCGACAGGCGGCTATGAACTATCCCGTTTAGCCGGGATAGTTCACACTTTCGGGTTCGGAGCGCCGATTTTCAATCGGCTTTCAGCGTCATTGTGCGCCCAAAGCCGACTGCAAGTCGGCGCTCCAGAGTGCAGGCATTTCGTGCGGGGTATGAAATATGCGGGTTAGGAGTCCCATCGGCGGAATCCCGGCGCCAAACCCGTCCCGCCTTTTCGGTGAGTCCGCTGATAATGTCCAGGAAGCTCTCAAATCTCGTGGCGGCGGTCTCGGGATGCGCCCGATTAGATGTAATGATGTACAAAAGGAGTGGCAGTTGTGCATGAAGTGGTGAGCTTGACAATCCCGAAACATACTGTAATCTATTTTTCAGCAGTTAATCAGGAAGCAGTCTTTCGGTCTTGCGCCGGGGCGGAAGTTCGCGCCTGCGCGGAGAGGTTTTTCTGAGATTATTTCAGGCATCCGGGTGCCAAGGGGCTTCGTGCGCGCCTCAGAGGTACGGGCGCATGGGTTTTACCCCGCTCCGCCCATTTCACCGGCGGTCTCCCCGTTCCCAAGGATTCGCAACCACGGATGGTATCCCCTGGCCATGATGATTCTTATGAAAATCAAAGCTTGTATGTGCGGTCATTCAAAGGCTTTCATCGAGTACGGAAGCTCCATCAAAATTCTTTTGGGCTTTTTGCTTCTGGCTGCGCCGGCGGCGGCGCAAGGCCAATACACTTACATCACAAACGCCGACGGCACTTTAGACTTAGTCCAATATTCCGGGCCTGGAGGGGCTGTGACCATTCCATCTAAAGTCAACGGGTTAACGGTTACCGTGATCGGGGTGAGTTTTCCCTATCCCTTCGTCGGCGGAAACGTCACCAGTGTCACGATGCCCAACACCGTTAAAAGCATCTCCGAGCTTGCGTTCTATAACTGCCCCAACCTGGCCAGTGTTACGATTCCCGACAGCGTCACCAACATCGGCGCCCTCGCGTTCAGTGAATGCACCGGCCTGACCAGCGTTTCAATTCCCGCCAGCGTTACCACCATTGGAGGCAATGCGTTCGAGTTCTGCTCCAACCTGAGAACGGCCACCCTCGCCTACGGCCTCAACATGATTGGAGGTGGGGCCTTTTATTCGGACGGCCGCCTGGCCGGCATCACGATTCCTGCCAGCGTCACCAGCATCGGGGATTATGCGTTTGGTTTTTGCACAAGCCTGAGGAGCGTGACGATTCCCGGAAGCGTGACCACCATAGGAGGGGTGGCGTTCTGTGGCTGCGCCAATCTGGCAAACGTGACCTTCCTCAACGGTAGCCTCACCAATATCGTGGATTATGCCTTCGAAGGCAGCGCGATAACCAGCCTCGTGCTCCCCGCCAGCCTCGCCGCCATCGGGCAAGGTGTATTTAGTTACTGCCCTTTTCTGAGCAACGTAACATTTCTCGGGGGCGTCGCCAGCATCGAGGACAGCTCATTCGTGGCCTGCCCTGATCTGACCAGTCTTTATTTCTATGGCGATGCACCCGCCCTTGATCCGTCTGTGTTTTCCGGTGACACTAATGCGATTGCTTATTACTTGCCCTGTACAACGGGTTGGAGCTCCACGCTTGGCGGTCTTCCGACAGCGCCGTGGTGGCAAGGCGAATTCAGATACGCGACCAACGCCGGCGCCATCACCATAACTGGTTCCACCGGATTGTGCGATCCTCTGGACATTCCAGAGGCCATCAATGGTTTGCCGGTCACCAGCATTGGGTCAAACGCCTTTGAAAACGTGGCCAATCTGGTCAGCATCACAATTCCTGCCACCGTCACGAACATCGGGGACAATGCATTCGCCGCCTGCTCCAACCTAACCAGTGTCTATTTCGGGGGCAACGCTCCCGTCGTTGGCACGGGGGTGTTCCAGGGCGATAATGGAGCGACGATTTATTATTCGCCTGCGACTGCTGGCTGGAGTTCCAGTTTTGCCGGTCTTTCATCCACGCCTGCAGTGGTTCTAACCCAATTCGATTACATGACAAATGCAGGCTCCATTACCATAACAGGTTACTCCGGGCCGGGCGGCGTCGTGAACATTCCAACCAACATCAACGGTCTGCCCGTCACCAGCATTTCCTACAACGCTTTCAGCAACTGCGCCAACATAATCAGCGTTATCATCCCCAGCAGCGTGACCAGCATCGGCGAGACTGCGTTTGCGTCATGCACGGCCCTGACCAACGCCACCATTTCCCAGGGTGTCACCAGTCTTGGGCAGGGCGCATTCCAGGGATGCTCCAACCTGACCAGCGTCACTATTCCCGGCACTGTTGCCAACATAGGGGAGTATGCGTTCCTAAACTGCGTCGCTCTGACAAATCTCACTCTCGCCAATGGGATCACGAGCATAGGCGATTGTGCGTTTTATGGAAGCGGCGGACTGACCAGCATTACGATTCCAAGCAGCGTAACCAACATCGGGCAGGAGGCATTCGAATACTGCGTGGACCTGCCAAACATCACAATTCCCCAAGGCGTCGCCAACATCGGTGAGTTGGCGTTCTATGGCTGCTACAGGCTGGCCAGTATCACGATTCCCGCCAGCGTCACCAACATCGGGGAGTATGCCTTCCAAAACTGCTTCAGCCTGACCAACATCACCATCGCCAGCGGAGTCGCCAATATCGGAGAGGCTGCGTTCTATCAATGCAGCGGCCTGACCAGCGTCACCATTCCCGCCAGTGTCATCAATATCGGGGAGTATGCGTTCGCTTATTGCTCCGCCCTGACCACGGTGACAATTCCCGATGGTGTCAATACCATTGGGGATTATGCCTTCGCTTGGTGCGACAATTTAACCAACGCCATTATTCCGGGCGGCGTCGCCCTCATCGGATACGCGACGTTTGCCGCGTCAACAAACCTGACCGGCGTCTATTTCCTGGGCAACGCTCCTTCCGTGGTTGGGAAACCGCAGGACGGCCCTGTGTTTTATGGCGACAACAGCGCGACCGTTTATTATTTGCCTGGCACAATTGGCTGGACCAACAGTTTTGAGGGTGTCCCGGCTGTGCTCTGGGTGCCATTTAGTTACGTGACGAATGGCGGGGCCATCACTATTACCGGCTATTCTGGATTGGGTGGCGCCGTGATTATCCCTTCCACCCTCAATGGACTGCCGGTCACCGGCATCGCCAACGATGCGTTCTATGACTGCGCCAACCTGACCGGTCTCACCATTCCGGCCAGTGTGACCAACATTGGAGACAGTGCATTCGGCTCCTGCACCGCCTTGGTCAGTATCTATTTCCTCGGCAACGCTCCCGCAATGGGCGCGGCTGTTTTCCTGAATGACAACGAAGCAACGGTCTGCTATTTGGCCAGCGCCACCGGCTGGGGTTCCACTTTTGCCGGTCTGCCGGCAGTTTCGACGGTTGTGCCAGTTCCATTCAGTTACACGACAAATGGCGGCGCCATCACCATCACCGGTTACTTCGGCGCTGCCGGCGTCGTGATCATTCCAACAAATATCAATGGCCTGCCCGTGACCGGCATCGGGCCGGATGCATTCGCCTCCAACAACGGCCTGACCAGCATTGCCATACCCGGCAGCGTGACCAACATCGGGGAGGCGGCGTTCGCCTACTGCGCCGGCCTGGAAAATGCGACGATTTCCCAGGGTGTCACCAGCCTGGGGCAGGGCGCATTCTATGGCTGCTACGGGCTGACCAGTGTCACCATTCCCGGCACTGTCACCAACATAGGGGAGTATGCGTTCCAAGACTGCGTCGCTCTGACAAATGTCACCCTCGCCAATGGAGTCACCAATATTGGGGCGGAGGCGTTTTATCAATGCAGCGGCCTGACAAGCGCCACCATTCCCCCCAGTGTCACCAGTATCGGACGGGATGCGTTCGCTTATTGCTCGAACCTGACGTCGGTGACAATTCCAAGCAGTATCACTTCCATAGGCGATTATGCCTACGCTTGGTGCGCCACCTTGACAAACGCCGTCATTCCCGGAAGCGTCACAAATATAGGATACGCCTTGTTCGCTGACTCGTTCGCGCTGGCCAGCGTCTATTTCCACGGCAACGCCCCCGCCATTGCCGGGCTTCCGAATGATGGCCCGGTGTTTGATGGTGACATCAACGCGAAGGTCTATTATTTGCCGGGCGCCACCGGCTGGAGCAGTACTTTTCAGGGTGTTCCGGCTGTTCTATGGAACCCGCTGATACAAACTGCCAACCGAAGCTTTGGAATTCGGAGTAATCAATTTGGTTTCAACATCACCGGCACGGCCAACATCCCCATCGTGGTGGAAGCCTGCACCAATCTGGCCGGCCCGGTCTGGCTACCGCTCACGAACGTGACGCTCACCAACGGTTCGTTCCTTTTCAGCGATCCCGCACAGATGAATGACTCCGCCCGCTTCTACCGCATCAGTTCGCCCTGATTTCTCGCCCCCGCCCCTGCGCATGAAAAACCTCGCCATCCAAAACGGTGAAGGCGGCCAACTCCCGGTCTTTGGCAAAATCATAGTCTGGTAGGGCGAAGCTGCTGCTTCGTGCCAATTCAGGGTGTGGCGTGTTCCACCACGGATATGAAATATGCGGGTTAGCGGCAAACGCCAGGACGAATCCTTGCCGCGCGCGACTCCAGGCCGTAGGATATTGTATAATGTGTCTTGCCATTCCAGGTAAAATCACCAGCGTCGCGGGCGACGACCCGCTGTGGCGCATGGGCAAGGTGGATTTCGGCGGCATCCAGAAGGATGTCAACCTCGCCTGCGTGCCCGAGGCCAATGTCGGCGATTACGTCATTGTCCATGTCGGATTCGCCCTCAGCAAAGTGGACGAGAGCGAAGCCAACGAGGTCTTCGAGTATCTGCGCCAGATGGAGGGCTTGTCGGAACTCAAGGAAGGCAGCCCGTGAAATTCCTGGACGAATACCGCGACGGCGCGAAGGCCGCCGAATATGCCCGCCAGATCGCGCGCGCCACCACGCGGCCCTGGGCCATCATGGAAGTTTGCGGCGGCCAGACTCATGCCATCGTCAAGTTCGGCATTGATGAATTGCTGCCCAAGTTCATCACGCTCATCCACGGCCCCGGCTGCCCGGTTTGCGTCACCCCGCTGGAATTCATCAACAAAGCCATCGAGATCGCCTCCCGGCCCGGCACGATCTTCTGCTCGTTCGGCGACATGCTGCGCGTGCCGGGAAGCGCGACGGATTTGCTCTCGGTCAAGGCCGCCGGCGCCGACGTGCGGATGGTCTATTCGCCGTCCGACGCGGTGAAGATCGCCCTGCAAAATCCGTCGAAGCAAGTGGTGTTCTTCGCGGTGGGCTTTGAAACAACCGCGCCCGCGACGGCGATGGCGGCGCGCCAGGCGGCGGAGCGCGGTGTCAAGAACTTTTCCATGCTGGTCTCCCATGTCCTCGTCCCGCCGGCGATGGAAGCGCTGCTTTCCTCGCCCGAATGCCGGGTGCAAGGCTTCCTGGCGGCCGGCCACGTTTGCGCCGTGATGGGCTGCGCGGAATACGCGCCGATCTCGGCCAAATACCGCGTGCCGATTGTGGTGACCGGTTTTGAGCCGCTCGACATTTTGCAAGGGGTGCTGATGTGCGCTCGGCAACTGGAGGAGGGCCGGGCCGAAGTGGAGAACCAGTACGCCCGCGCCGTCCGCCCGGACGGCAATGAACACGCGCGCAACCTGATCCGCCAGGTGTTTGAAGTCGCGCCGCGCAAATGGCGCGGCCTGGGCGAAATCCCCGCCAGCGGCTTGCGCCTGCGCAGTCAATATGAATCTTTGGACGCCGAAAAACGGTTCGGGCTTGCTGACCGCAACACGGCGGAGAACGCCGAATGTCTCAGCGGGCTGGTGTTGCAGGGGCGGATCAAACCGGCCGAATGTCCGGCCTTCGGCAGGGCCTGCTCGCCCGAACATCCGCTGGGTGCGCCGATGGTTTCCTCCGAGGGCGCCTGCGCCGCCTATTACCGCTACCGCAACCGCGCCCCCGCCGCAGTAACTTGACCCATGAACCCCAGTACGCAATCTAACCCGCATATTTCATACCTCGCACGAAATGCCTGCAATCCGGAGCGCCGACTTGCAGCCGGCTTTGGGCGCGCAATGACGCTGAAAGCCGATTCAAAATCGGCGCTCCGAACCTGAAAGTGTGAAATATCCGGGCTAATCCACTCACTAACTCACTGATTCACTGATTCATTCATTCATAACTGCCATGGCTCCCGTTAAGAATTTCGCCCCGTCCTGCCCGGTCCCCATCCGCCAATATCCGCGCATTCTGCTGGCCCACGGCGGCGGCGGCAAATTGATGCGCGATCTTCTGGAGAAAATCTTCTTTTCCGCGTTCGGCGCGCCGCCCGCGGAAGGCCGCCACGACGCCGCCGTGCTGCCATTTCCCGCCGGGCGGCTGGCCTTCACCACCGATTCCTATGTCGTCCGCCCGGTGGTTTTTCCAGGCGGCGACATCGGTTCGATGGCCGTCCACGGCACCGTCAATGACCTGGCGATGAGCGGCGCGCGCCCGCTCTGGCTGAGCGCGGCGTTCATCCTCGAAGAGGGCCTGCCGATGGAAACGCTGTGGGGCCTGGTTTGCTCGATGCGCGACGCGGCGGCGCGCTGCGGCGTGCGGATCGTCACCGGCGACACCAAGGTGGTGGACAAGGGCAAGGGCGACGGACTGTTCATCAACACGGCGGGCATTGGCGTGATCGAACATTCCCTTTGCATCGCGCCGGCCGGCGTGCGGGCGGGCGACGCGGTGCTGGCCAGCGGAGATTTGGGCCGTCACGGCATGGCGATCATGAGCGTGCGCGAAGGGTTGCAATTCCAGGGCCGGATCGAGAGCGATTCCGCGCCGGTCTCCGGCCTGGTGCAAAAACTCCTGGCCGCCGGCGTGGAAATCCATTGCCTGCGGGACTTGACGCGGGGCGGCCTGTCAAGCGCATTGAACGAGATCGCGGAAGACGCGAAACTGAGAATTATGATTGACGAGAAATCCGTCCCGGTGCGCGAGGACGTTCACGCCGCGTGCGAACTGCTCGGTCTGGACCCGTTGCAAGTGGCGTGCGAGGGACGGTTCGTGGCGTTTGTTCCGGCCAAGGATGCGGACCGCGCGCTGGCCCTCATGCGGCAGGACGAAAGCGGAGCCGGCGCGGGCCGGATCGGCGCGGTGGAAGCGGGCCCGCCGCCGCTGGTGGTGTTGAAGAGCGCCATCGGCGCGAGCCGTATCCTTGACATGCCCAGCGGCGAACAACTGCCGAGGATTTGTTGAAGATTCACCCCTTGACATCCAACTCAGCGGCGTTAAGGTGGCAAAGCGAGCACGAGTTCGCAACCGGCCCGGCGATTCCGGGAATATGCGATAAACTGATGAGGCTCTGACTTCAGTAACCTTGATTTTGTATGCGCCCGGCTGGAACCGAACATTTGACCATGAATGGAATTGCCGACACTGTGAAAACTCCAAGCACCGCCAAGGTGTCCAAGGTTCGCGAAAGGAAAAAGGCGCGGGCAGACACTGATTCGGACGATATGCTATTCATGCAGGAGGCTGCCGAATTAATGTTTCAGGATATGGACCAACAAGAGACCGCCGATGTCCGCCGCAAAACCAGGTGACATTTGGATGGTGGATTTGGGAATGGCCGCTAAAGTGCGCCCATGCCTCGTTCTTACACGCTATCCCAAGAACAACGAGTTGGATGTTTTCACGATAGTTGCTCACACCACAACACAGAGGGGAAACCGCTGGGAAATCGGGATTTCAAAGCCATTCCTTGACGACAAAGGCGTTTTTGACATACAGCGTGTCATGACCGTCGAAAGGGTGAAACTGGAACGCAAACTCGGCGAACTTACTGCGGACGAATTGGGCCTTATTCTTGACCATTTGGCGGAACGCCTCGGCATGTAGAACACCGTAGGAGAACCTGACACTATCCCCCGCACACGCGGCGGTATAGGTCCTGGTAGCGCGGGACGATAAGGTCGGCGGAAAAAAATTTGCGCGCGTGGCGTTGCGCGGCGCGGCCCAGTTCGCGGCGGCGGGCCGGATTGCCGATCAGTCCTTCCACCGCCGCAACCATCGCCGCAAGGTCGCCAAAAGGGACCAGTATCCCGCTGACGCCATGCTCCACGACTTCCGGGATTCCGCCAACACGCCACGCGACGCTCGGACACGCAAAACACATCGCCTCCAAAATGCTCAGGCCGAAAGTCTCCAGTTCCGAAGTGAAAAGGCCCAGGTCGGCCGCTTGCAGGTAGTCCTCGATGTCCCTGACTTTTTCGCGCACGATCACTCGGTCCTGCAAACCCAGCCGCCGCACTTCACCCTCAAAGGGAGCGAAGCTGTCCCCGGCCAGAATGACCAGCTTGAAGGCTTCGCGCGGACGGAGGCGCGCGGCGACCTCCAGCAACAGGTCAATCCGTTTGGGCGCGCGGAGATTGGAGGCGTGGAGAATCAGCGTTTCGCCGCGCAAGCCCAGTTCGCGCAGCGCCTCCTCGCGCGGGCGGCGCGGCGGGCGCGGCTCGAAGAAGTTATATATGACATCAATGGGCCGCGTCACGCCCAGCACTTCCTGCGTCTCCCGCCGCAGGTAGGCGGACACGGTGGTAATGGCGTCGGAGCGGGCCAGGGCGTGGCGGATGGCGGGCGCGTAACCCGGATCGCGCCCGAGCAGCATGGTGTCCGTGCCGTGCAAGGTCGTCACCACGCGCGGCTGTAGTTCGGGCGGCAGCATGGCGCGGGCCAGGATGGCGGCGGTGGCGTGCGGCACGGCATAATGCACATGGAGCACGTCCAGTTGATGGTCCCGGCTCACTTCCGCCATTTTGACCGAGAGCGGCAGGGTGTAGTCGGGGTATTTGAACAGCCCGTAATCATTGATCGTGACGGGATGGAAAAACAGGCGCGGCGCCCCGGCGGGAAGGCGGAACGGACGCTCGTAGCCGATGAAATGCACTTCCTCCCCGCGCCGCGCCAGTTCCTCGCCCAGCGCCGACGCCAGTATCCCGCTCCCGCCCACGGACGGATAACAGGTGATCCCGATTTTCAGCGGGCGGGCCATGTCAAAAGCGCCGCGCCCCGCGGCTTAACGGCGCCAGCGAGCCGGCCACGACGGGATCGCTGGGAAACAAAGCGACGGCATGACCAACCCCGGCGCGCAATCCTTGAAACCGCGCGCGGGCCAGTTGAAGTTCCACATAGGGACGGGTGCCCACCTGCGAGGCGTGCGCTTCCATCGCCGCAGTCCAGGCCGCGACAATTTCCGGCGCGGAAACGTCCACCAAAACGGGCGTGATGTCCGAAGGCTCCGCTTCGGGAGTAAGCGCGTAGAAGAAAAGCTGGGCGATGGCATGCGGCGGCTGGCGGCGCAATTCCTTCAAGCCTCCGTAGCGGGCCAGCCGCGCCGCGTCGCGCACGAGGCGTCCGAGGCGCGAATGATCGGGGTGCTGGTTCTCCGCCACGCTGGGCGCGAGCACCAAGCCGGGCCGCGCGCGCCGGATCACGCCCGCGAGCCGCAGGGCGTGGGCGGCGCGCATTTCCAGGCGCCCATCGCCGTCCAGCTTGATGAATTCCACCGTGGCGCCGAGGAGCGCGGCGGCTCTTTTCGCCTCGGCGGTTCGTTGCGCGGGCGTGCCGCGCGTGCCGGCTTCGCCGCGCGAACAGATCACCAAATGCGCGGGCCGGCCGGCGCGCGTCTCGCCGGCGATCACGCCGCCGCAGGCAAATTCCAGATCGTCGGGATGCGCGCCAAAGGCCAGCAGCGGCGCCAGTTCAGGGGAAGATTTCATCGGAGAAGTGCAGAGTGCAGAATGGGGAATGCAGAATTCAGGACGGGATTTCGGTGTAAGCTTCATCGGAGCGGTCAATGGGATCGCGGTTGACATACGTTATTTCCGGCGCGTCGGCCGCGCAAAGATAAGCCTGTTCGCCCGCCCCCGCAACATAATGCGTGCAATGGATGACCGATTGCATCCAGCGCAGCCGCGAGTCGCGCGCCGGGCTGATCTGTTCCTTGCCGAACTCCGCGCGGGGGAGCGTGATGAAAGAATCGCCGCCCTCGTGCAAGGTCAGCGCGCCGTTGGCGCAGCGGGCGCGCACCAATTCGCCTTCGTGCGGCACGTCCACAAAAAACTCCGCCACTTCGCACGCCGCGCGGCGGAAGGCCGGATCGCCCGAACGCGCCACGCGCACCCCGTCCAGCAGGCCCATGCGGCGGTACATCTCCAGGCAAAAATCGGCGGGGTTGGCGGCGTCCGTTGTCGCGAACGCCTCCACCCAGCGCGCGTCCACGAAAGGCGGCAATTGCAGCGCGGTCCGGTCGCGCCAGCCGGCGGCGATGCGTTTGGCGAACAGCGGCGAAAACTTCCGCTGCCACTTGTTTTGGTATGCGAAATTCAGCCGCAAGGCCTCCCCGGTTTTGCGATGCCGCAGGAGGGTGGCCGTCTCGCGCGGATCGTGGTCGCTGTCGTGATAAAAGAAGACGATTTCCCCGCCGATTTCCGCCTGGAGCCGCCGTGCCGTCTGGATTTTGGCAAAAAGGAATCGGCGCGGGAAAAACCCGCAAGGCTGCTGTCCAAAACATATTACCGGCATCGTGCTCATGGCTCGGGGCGCGCCTCCTCTGGTCGCTTAAAATCCATCGCCTGGATGAGGATGCTGAAGAGGACGCAGGCGGCGCAGCCGATCAGGTTGTACCATAGATAGCTGATGTTCAGGGTGAAATAGAGGCTGAAGACCAGCGCCTGCGCCAGAAGGGCGGCGAAGAATACGGCCGTCCCGCGCACCCACTTCACAAAGAACGCCACCAGGAACATTCCCAGCACGACGCCGTAAAAAACCGAGCCGACTATGTTGACCGCCTGGATCAGGTTCTCCTGCAAATGCGCGAACAGCGCGAAGCCCAGCGCCACCAAACCCCACAGCGCCGTGAACCACCGCGACGCCTTCACGTAATGCTCCTCGCCCGCCTCGCGTTTGAGCAGGTGCCGGTAGAAATCCACCGAGGTCGTCGAGCCGAGCGCGCTCAGTTCCGCCGCCTTGGAGGACAGCGCCGCCGCAAAAAACGCCGCCACCAGCAGGCCAATCACCCCATGCGGCAGTTCCGCCAGGATAAAGGTGATGAACACGTAGTCGCCGTCGTTGGTTTGCGCGTGAATGTCGGCGTCGCGCAGCGCGGCGCGGGCTTCCGCGCGCGCGGCTTCGCTTTGCTGGTGCGCGGCAAGCGTTTGCGCGAGCGCCCGGGTTTCCGCGGCGGAGTCGTGGACGCGGCGGGCGTCGAGCCAGGCGCGGAGGGATTGCTCCTTTTGCGCGCAAGCCGCCGCGAATTTTTGTTCGACAGCGTGAAATTTTCCGCCGTTGCGCTCCGCCGCCGCCTTCCACGAGGTTTGATTGAAAAAGACGGGCGGCGGCTCGAATTGGTAGAAGACAAACATCAGCACCCCCAGCAGCAGAATAAGGAACTGCATCGGGATTTTGCAAACCGCGTTGAACATCAGCCCCAGCCTGCCCTCCCGCAGCGACGCTCCCGAAATATAACGCTGCACCTGTGATTGGTCCGTGCCGAAGTAGGACAGCGAAAGGCACAACCCGCCAATCAAACCGGACCAGAAAGTGTAGCGCCGGTGCAGGTCCGGGGAAAAGTCAACCGCATTGAGTTTCTTAAACGTCCCGGCCAGGTGCAACGCATCGGGGAGCGTCAATTCGACCGGCAGCCGCGCCGGCAGCACGACAAACGCCGCCGCCATGCCGCCAAAAATGACCATCATCTGGTACTTCTGCGTCTGGCTCACCGCTTCGTTGCCGCCCGCCACGGTATAGACGATCACCAGCAATCCGCTGAATATAATTGTCAGGCCCAGCGGCCATCCGAACACCGTGGAGAGAATAATGGCAGGCGCGTAAATCGTGATGCCCGCGCCCAGGCCGCGTTGGAGGAGAAACAGCCCCGCGCCCAGCAGCCGCGTTTTGGTGTCGAAGCGCCGGCCGAGAAATTCGTATGCTGTATAGACATTCCAGCGCCGGAACATCGGCAGAAAAACCGCCGCCACGATGATCAACGCCAGCGGCATCCCAAAATAATTCTGCACAAACCCCAGCCCGTCCTGGTAGCCCTGTCCCGGCATGGAAATAAATGTAATCGCGCTGGCCTGCGTGGCCATGACGGAAAGCCCGATGGTTCTCCAGCCCGTCGTGCCGCTGCCCTTGAGGTAGGCGCTCAAGCCCCGCTGGCCGCGCGTCCGCCAGATGCCGTAGCCTGCGATCCCCAGCATCGTGCCGAACAGGACCAGGTAATCCAGCGGGTTCATGAAAAAAACTTCTCCAACGCCGTCAGCAGAGCCACCCAAAGCACGAACAGGCCGAAAACGACAAGATAAACCCCGCGCCACGTCCGCAAACCGCGCAGGCCGGTCTCCTCAGTGTCAACTCTGGGTTCCGGCGGGCCGGGCGGGGCTGGAGTTCCCGAGGACTTCATTTTCCTAGCGAGACCAAATTGGCGAACAGCCGGTAGGCGCCCGGCACGCCGTCGGGCAATTGCCGGAACCACGAGAGGGCCGTATAGACGAAGTAGCCCTTGCCGCACTGCGCCACCAGCAGGCTTCCCTTGAGCGGTTGCTCGCCGGGGTCGTGGCATGCGATCAGCGGCGTGAACTGGGGACCCCACTGGCTGGGAAAGTAAATGCCGCGCTCCTGCACCCAGCCGTCAAAATCCGCCGGGACAATTTTGTTGGGCGTGTTGAACACCGGATGCTCCGGCGCGAGCAGCGTCATCTCCGCCGTGAAGTCCGTCACCCGCTCGCTGGAAAGGGTCAGACTGTAAGGCGTCGCGGGCTGGTTTCCTTGCGGCCGGTTGTAAAGAACAATGACATTGCCGCCGTTGGTGGCAAAATCGAACAGCACGGAGATATGCGGCGCGAGGTCGGTGCGGACGTTGAAGGCGCGCACGCCCGTCACCACCGCATCCAGCCCGCGCAATTTCTCCGGTGTCAAGTCCGCGCCCGCCAGTTGCGTTACCTCGAAGCCCATCCGCGCCAGCGCCGCGGCCACATCGTCCCCCGCGCCGGGGACGTAACCGACTTTGCGCCCGCGAATTGCCAGGTCGAGGCACAGGGCCTTGAGCCGCGCAGGCGGTTGCAACAACTGGGGCGGAATATGATCGTACTTAAGTTCGACGCGGCCAGTGTGCCAGTCCACACCGCCAACATTCGCAACGGCCTGAATCTCCGCCGTGCCGGTTTGCGCCGGGGCGGTGATGGTGAAGGTCAACCGCGAGGAGCCTCCCCCCACCTTCCGTGGCCCAATGGTCGAAACCATCCAGGTGTGTAAGGAAAAAGTCCGTGTAGGAGGCGTCACCCGCCAACCCGGCGGAACGTCCAGACGCAGCATCCCCGCAATGTTCGTTCCTCCCTCCGGGGCATGACACAACGAAGTCGTGACTTCCACGACCACATCACGAGATGCGCCCGGAGGAAACAGTTCCACTTCGTTCAAGAATTTGAGCGACACCGGTGGAGTTACCCGCAACGGGAGGTGATCTTCTCTGTCAACCGGTTCGTTCGGAACGGAGAATATCTCGCCGTCCACCTCAAAGACTTGTTCAATGGGAAAATCGGGTGGATTTTCCGGCTGGCCGATGAGGGAGACATCCTCCACGCGGAAAAGGCCAACCGTGCCTTCAGCGCGCAACCAGTAAGGCTGGGTTATCGGTGTTTTGGCTGGGATCAGGGGGTCCTGGACCCTGATGGCAGCGTTGTCTGACCCCCGATTCATGGTTTCACCTATGACATCGGTGTTGCTGCGATAACGCACATCCCCGCCAATATTGCCGGCGCTAAGCTGCAACGTTTCACCTCTGATATTGGTTTCGCCAGGATAACGGACTCCCAGCCAGCGCACCACCTGAACATCGTTGCTCCTCTTCATTGCCTCAGAGAGCAAGGTAACTGTCTCACCCGGCACAAAATCGGCTTCCCAGATCGTCGTTGTCACGGAAAGACCAATGCACTCCTGCAAAATGTGGTCCAACTGGCGGCGCTTCTCGTCCACCAAGCGGTCCGAGGGGAGGCCAGCGAGGATATGATGAATCTTCAACAGCGCGGGGACGCTGGCCTCCGGATTCGCCGGATCGAAGTGAGTGATTACATCATCGGTCATTTTCCCAATCTCAGCGCCGCCGGGGACGCGGCCCCAGGTTGTGTCAATGCCGTCAAATATATCATTGGTCGCAGGCGCGCCAGCCAGGAAAGTAAAACCCGCGCTGCCCGCGCCGCCGCCGCGCCCGCCAAAGGCGCCGAAGCCCTGCGTTTTGTGCATAGAACGGCTGCGCCCGGCGATGGTCCCGAACTCCGCGCCGACTTGCATCGTCAATTCGCGACCGTGGTCTTGGAGAAGGCGCTTGGGCTGCCACGGCTTCAATTCGCCGAGTTGTTCGGGAAAGGCGGTCGGATCGCCGGCGAGCTTGAAGGCTTCGCCTGTCAGTATGGCCGAGGCGGTGTGATGGCCGTGCTGGTTTGGCGCGGGATTGGTGGAAAAATTGGCGATGAGCACGTCCGGTTGGAATGTGCGAATCACCCGCACCACGTCGGACAAGACATCTTGTTCGCCCCATTTTTTGAGGGTATCGCGGTAATCTTTGGAGTAACCAAAATCCCTGGCCCGCGTGAAGAACTGCTGGCCGCCGTCAATCCGCCGAGCCGCCAGCAATTCCTGCGTGCGGATCACTCCCAGTTCGTCGCCGAACTCCGGTCCGAGCACATTCTGCCCGCCGTCGCCGCGCGTGATCGAGAGATAGCCGGTGCGGACAAAACGGCCCCGCGCCAGGCAGGCGATCAGGCTCGAATCTTCGTCGTCCGGATGCGCCGCGACCAAGAGCACGCTTCCCATTTCCCGGAAACTCCGCAATTCCTGGAGAATGGCCGGAACCGAAGAGGGACCCGTTCCTCCGAGAACTTGGGGGAGACCACCCGACGTTTGAGCCGGGGCCACAAAAGGAAGCGCGGCCAGGAACGCCGCCACCGCGCAGGCAAGGCCCGCCGGGGAGATGGCTCCGCGGGAGCGTCGCCCTACCTTGCCCAACCCGTTGGGTAGCACAGGCGACCCGCCTGTCCCGGTCGGCGACTCGCCGACCGGAACATCGAGTGACAGACTGTAATTGCGACGCGGCCCTTTTGTCTGGTGTTGCGTCAGAGGTTCCGCCGGGCCAGTGGCCCGGCGGGACGGGCGAGCCGCCCGTGCTACCCAGGCACTATGAAATATGTGGGCCAGGCCCGCCGGAGGGACGGTAAATGCTGTAGGGGCAGGTCTCATCAGCGCGGGTTGGCAATAATTTCCTGGTTCAACTTGAAGTACGGAGTGGCCGGCCCTTCCACTTGGATTGCCTGTGTGCTGGACTGCTTGGCGGCGAGGATCGCGCCGGCGGTGTCGCCTTGTTTGGCCAGAATCTTCGCCTTCAGATACAGCAATTGGTAGGAGTAGGGCGGCTGGGCGTTGACCAGCCCCACATTCACCCATCCCAGCGCGCGGTCCAGGTCCTTGGGGGCATGGTCGAAGAAAAAGGTCGCCGCCTGAAGATAAGTGTTCGGCCTCTTGGCCATCGGGGAATCCATCGAAACTTGAATTCGCGCCAGGAGTTCGTTGACGATGTCCAACTGCACTTTTATTGGAACCCGCACCCTGGCCCAGCTCAGGTTGATCGTCGCCGAATCGTCCTGAATGTCGTTGACATCTATCGTAAAAGTCTCCACCGGCTCGGTCAGCTTCAGCGGCGCGACTTTGAAGCGCGCGACATCCAGCCTGGGGTCGTAATTATCCTTGCCCCACCCGCCCACGCCTTTGTTGAAGATCACGGTCCAGACCTTTTCGTCCGGGATGGTGAACAGTTCATAAGTCCCGGCGGGAAGTTGCGTGGCCTCGGGGCCGACTTGCACCGGCGTGGAGAACGTGATTTTGGTCGAGGCGTTGTCCCCGGTGCGCCAGATATCGCCGGTGTAAGGAATAATGCCGCCAAAAACGGTGTGACGCCTCGCGCTGGGCCGCGAATAGATAATTTCAATCCGGGTGAAACCGACGCGCTGAATGTTCGTGCAGGCCGGGCTGGCGGGGGGAAGGTCTGGAAACGCGACCGGCATGGTCCGCGGCTGCGCGGCCGCCGGGGGCTGCGCGCGCAATCCGCCGGCCAGAGCCAGCCCAACGGCGAATACGAGCGCCAACGGCAATTTTTTTGGATTCATGGCTTGAAGATTCGCCGCAACCGCTGCGCCCGGATCTTTCATACAATGGTGGGGCGAAGCTGCTGCTTCGCCCTGATTTCAGGGCGGCGCGGCAGCGCCGCCCTACCATTCAGGGTGGCGTATGTTCCACCGATGATACGAAATATCCGGGTTAGCGGCTGCGGCAAGGTTAACGGAGCGATCAACATTTGTCCGGCTTAGGGGGCGTTATGGAACTCAACGTGATACTCCGTTTTTTCCCACCGGATGTGGAGCAGATAGGGAACAGGCCCGATCACCTCGGGCCGCTGAACCTGCGGCACGATGGAAATTGTGAGCTGATCCACCTGGGTCTCCAACGTCGCTTTCTTCAAGTCCACCCGCGCCAGGTCATTTTTCTCGTCCACCGGAATTCCCCATTGGCCGGTTGTCTTGCTGATGGCCAGTTTGGAGACGCCCTTTTCCGAGGGAACCATGTAGAGGGTATAAGTGCCGGCCGGAACATTCGTGCCGCCGAGCACGATGGCTTTCTCAATGACCAGCGTGGTCGCCTGATCCGCGCCAAGCCGCCAGGCCTGGTCCCACGGCACCAGTCCCCCCCAGATCTTCCGCACGGTATCGGTGCCGGGTTTCTTGGAGAAGGGGCGCCCGTAAGTGATCTTGATCGTGTTGCCGTCGTTGGTGAAGCTGATGGTTTCATGGGGGCTGACGGGAGCGCCGCCGCCCCATGCGGGCAGCACCGCCGCCGCGCTGAGGACTGTGACAATTATTGCGTGTTTCAATGTATTCATATTACAACTGCTGTTCTTTTGGGTTTAGCTGAAGTTCGTGCCGCGAACCACTGTTCGTTTCATGGCCCGGTCAATATAGAACACCCCCGCCAAAAGACAAGCCCCGGGGTGCATTTCATTTTTCGGGAGTCGTCTTTTGCTAAATCGTAACTGGACTGAGGCAAGCGCCGCAGGCGCGACATCTCTGTAGCACCTAACACAACCAGAACTGCAAGCTCCGTCAGGAGCGGCATCTTCCTTCTACAGAGATGTCGCTCCTACGGGGCTTTTGGGTGTTGGTTCCGTGGGCTCTACAAAGATTTCGCGCCTACGGCGCTTGGCAGCGGACGACAACGTGTTGGTGTCAAATTGGGGATTCAGATTAAGAACCGCAAACCGCCGCCTTCTGCCTTTAGCCTTTTCCCTTTTGCCTTTCCCCCTTACACTTCCCCCCGATGAAAATCATCGGCATCATCCCGGCCCGCTACGGTTCCACCCGGTTTCCCGGCAAACCGCTCGCCCGCATCGCCGGCAAAACCCTCCTTCAGCATGTCGTCGAACGCTGCCTCCGCGCCCAATCCCTGGCCGAAGTCATCGTCGCCACCGACGACACCCGCATCTGGGAGGTCGCGCAGAACTTTTGCCGCGCGGAAATGACCGCCCCGGACCATGCCAGCGGCACGGACCGCATCGCTGAAGTGGCGCGCAATTGCCCTTGCGACGCCGTCGTCAACATCCAGGGCGACGAGCCGCTCATGGACCCCGCCGTGGTGGACGCCGTCGCGCGCGGTTTGGAGGGCGCGGAAATGTCCACCGCCGCCACCGCCCTGAGCGACCCGGCCGAATACGCCAATCCCAACGTGGTGAAAGTCGTTGTCAACGCCGCCGGGCGCGCGCTATATTTCTCCCGGCGCACGATTCCTTATGTGCGAGACGCCGCTCCCGGCGCCGAGCCGTTGGCGGCGTTTCCGTTTTTGAAGCACTTGGGCATCTATGGATACCGGCGCGAGACGTTGCTGCGCCTGGTGGCCCGGCCGGTTTCTCCGCTGGAAAACGCCGAGAAACTCGAACAACTGCGCGCCCTGGAAAACGGCGTTCAAATCGCCGTGGTCAAAGTTGCCTACGACGGCGTGGGCGTGGACGTGCCGGCGGATGTGAAACGGGTGGAAAGATTGTTGCACTGCTTATGAAATTTATCTTTGTCACTGGCGGGGTGGTCAGTTCTTTGGGCAAGGGGCTCACCGCCGCCGCGCTGGGCACACTACTGGAACACCGCGGCCTCAAAGTCACCCTGCAAAAGTTCGACCCCTATCTCAACGTGGACCCCGGCACGATGAGCCCCTACCAGCACGGCGAAGTCTATGTGCTGGACGACGGCGCCGAAACGGACCTGGACCTCGGCCATTACGAGCGGTTCACCAGCGTCAAGCTCACCCGCTTCAACAGCCTCACCAGCGGCCAGATCTATCAAGCCGTTCTGGACAAGGAACGCCGCGGCGATTACCTCGGCGCCACTGTCCAGGTCATCCCCCACATCACCGACGAAATCCAGCGCCGCATCCGCCTCGCTGGCGAGCTTTCCAAATCCGACGTCGTCATCACCGAAATCGGCGGCACCACCGGCGACATCGAAGGGCTGCCGTTCCTGGAAGCCATCCGCGCCTTCGCGTTGAAGGAGGGGCACAACAACGTCCTGTTCGTCCACCTTACCTATGTTCCCTTTATCAAGGCCGCCGGCGAACTCAAGACCAAGCCCACCCAGCAATCCGTCGCCAAACTCCGCGAAATCGGCATCACGCCCCACATCCTGGTCTGCCGTTGCGAAAAACCGCTGGAAAAGGACCTCCGCGAAAAAATCTCCCACTTCTGCAACGTCCCCGCCGAGGCCGTCATCGAGGAGCTGGACGTCGAGCACACCATCTACGAACTGCCTCTCGTCCTCCAGCGCGAGCGCGTGGACGACCTGGTTTGCCAGCACCTTCGGCTGGACACGCCGGCCGCCAACATGGCCGAGTGGCAGGAGGTTGTCCGCAAGCTCATCGCCCCGCGCCATCGCGTCCATATTGGCGTTGTCGGCAAATACATCGAGCTGCACGACGCCTACAAATCGGTCTATGAAGCCATTATTCACGGCGGCGTGGCCAACGATTGCGGGGTGAAAATCGAAAAGGTCGAAGCCGAGCAAATCGAAAAATTCGGCGCCGAAGCCATGCTGAAGGGCCTGGGCGGCATCCTGGTCCCCGGCGGATTTGGCCAGCGCGGCACCGAAGGCAAAATTCTCGCCGCGCAGTACGCCCGCGAGAAAAAAGTGCCCTACCTGGGCCTTTGCCTGGGCATGCAAATTGCCACCATTGAATTTGCCCGCAACGTCCTCAAACTCGCCGGCGCGCACTCCACCGAATTTGATCCCAAGACACCCCATCCCGTCATCGCCCTGCTGGACGACCAGAAGAACATCACCCGCAAAGGCGGCACCATGCGGCTGGGCCTGCAGCCCTGCCAGTTGGCTGTCGGTTCCCAGGCCGGCCGCCTCTACGGCGCCTTTGTCGCCAACGAGCGGCACCGCCACCGTTACGAATTCAACAACGCCTATCGCGCCGCCTTTGAAAAAGCCGGCTTTGTCTTCAGCGGCTTTTCCCCTGACAACAAACTGGTCGAACTGATCGAGATGCCGTCCCATCCGTTCTTTCTCGCCTGCCAATTCCACCCGGAATTCCAGAGCAAGCCCAACCACCCCCATCCGCTCTTCAAAGGTTTCATCGCCGCCGCCTGCGCCAAACCGTGAAAGGATTGAACAGAAGACAACGAAGATAACGAAGGAAAGAACCTCACCCCTTCGTGTCCTTCGTTATCTTCTGTTCAATATCCGCAATCCGCAAGAACGGAAGTCAGGGGAATGTCTGTCAGGGGAATAATCCCCACGGAAAAGGTCTTCATTCCCCTGACAACCATTCCCCTGCCTTCAAATCCCCAATCCGCAATCCGCAATTGAATCTCTCCCCCGCCAGTGTTCTATTCCCATCGTGCGTGTTCTCATCATCGGTTGCGGCTATGTCGGCCTGCCTCTGGGCGTTGAATTGCTCCGGCAGGGCCATCAAGTTTCCGGCCTGCGCCGTTCCGCCGCTGGCGCGGCCAGCCTCCAAAGCGCCGGCATCCAACCCATCACCGCCGACATCACCCGGCCCGGCGCCCTGGCCAAATTGCCCCTGCCCTGCGATTGGATAGTCAACACCATTTCCGCCGGCGCGGGCGGAGCTGGCGAATATCAGAAGGTCTATTTCGAGGGCACTCGCAACTTGCTCCAATGGCTGGAGTTCGCGCCGCCCAAGAAATTCATCCACATTGGCAGCACCGCCGTCTATGGCCAGACCGACGCCTCGCAGGTCATGGAAACCAGCCCCGCCGAGCCGGCCGCGCCAACCGCCCGGATACTCCTGGCCGCCGAAAAACTGCTGCTCGATGCCTTCCGCGACCGGCAATTCCCTGCCGTCCTCCTGCGCGTGGCCGGCATTTATGGTCCCGGACGCGGCCACTACTTGCTGCAATACCTCAAAGGCGAGGCGAAGATTCCCGGTCGGGGCGAACGCTTCCTCAACATGATCCACCGCGACGATGTCATCGGCGGCATCGTCACGGCCCTCAAGAGCGGGCGCGCGGGCCAAATCTACAATCTGGTGGACGACGAGCCGGTGCGGCAAATCCATTTCTTTCGCTGGCTTTCCGAAACGCTGGGCAAACCCCTGCCGCCCTTCGTCCCCGAATCCAGAAAAAACGCCTCCAAGCGCGGCGACACCAACAAGAGAGTCCTCAACCGCAAGCTCAAGATGGAACTGGGCTGCGTATTTCGTTATCCCACCTTCCGCCAGGGCTGCACCGCCGAAATCCAGCGCCTGCAAGACGCCAGCGCCACGTTAGGGTCCCGACTTGTCGGGATCGAGCCGTGACTCGATTGCGGATTGTGTATTTCGGATTGGCCGCGAAAAGGCGCAAAAGGCCCAGCGCGGCAAAGCCGCAACCAAAGGAATTGACCACGGATTACCCTGAGCGGCAAAGCCGCAACCAAGGGAATTGACCACGGATTACACGGATTACACGGATGGGAAAGACTCTGCATTCCCCACTCCCAACTCTGCAATTTAATCATCCGTGTAATCCGTGTAATCCG
>Ga0181530_10000669_pt1 | contig 44334 bp, 37 predicted proteins | sample PEATcosm2014_Bin_42_FD_119769 | JGI IMG/M metagenome (GOLD analysis project Ga0181530, IMG submission 119769) | Peatland microbial communities from MTU Mesocosm Facility, Houghton, MI, USA - PEATcosm2014_Bin10_60_metaG | ecosystem: Environmental > Terrestrial > Soil > Wetlands > Peat | place...
CGGCATCTCGACCGGCTCGAACTCTTTCGTTTCCTACGACCGCCGCCGGCTCTCTAATCCTGCATCTTAAATTATCTGGTTTGTGGTTCTATTTGGCCGTCGTTCCTGGCCCGCCGGGGCCGGCGAGCCCCAGTTGCACGATTCGAGCGAGAAACACTCATGCAGATCCGTCTGAAACACGCTCTGCTCGTGGCCGGAGGAGCTCTGGCTTGCGTCGCGATTGGCGCGCTAGTCCTCCGCCGCGTGCAAGCCGATCCCGCCCGCGAGTCCGGCAGCGCCAACGCCGCCCCGCGTGCCGCCATCGCGGTGGTGAAGCGGGAGGCGGTTACCAACACGCTCTCCATCGCCGGCGAGTTTACCCCTTACCAGGAAGTCGAACTCCACGCCAAGGTCTCCGGATACATCCGCAAGATCAACGTCGATATCGGAGACCGGGTGAAGACCGGGCAGGTGCTGGCGGTGCTGGAAGTGCCGGAGCTGAATGCGCAGGTGGAGGGCGCCGACGCCGGCGTGCGCCACAGCGGGGAAGAGATCCAGAGGGCAAAGAACGAGGTCGCCCGGGCAAAGGCCACCCGCGACGCCCTGCACGCGCAGGCCACGCGTTTGGAGCAAGTGGCGAAACAGCGGCCGGAGTTGATCGCGCAGCAGGAGATCGACGATGTCGAGGCCAAGGACCTCGCCGCGGAAGCGCAGGTGGAGATGGCAAAGTCTGCGCTGGCGGCGGCCGAGCAACAGCTCGACGTTTCCAAGGCCGCGCACACGCAGGTCGCCGCGATGCAGGACTATTCACGCATCGTCGCTCCCTTCGATGGTGTCGTGACTTGGCGTTATTCCGATACTGGGGCGCTGATCCAGGCCGGCACCTCCAACGCGAACTCGGCGCCGGTGGTCAAGCTGGCCCAGGTGAACCTGCTGCGCCTGCGTATTCCCCTGCCGGAATCCATGGCCGAGGGAGTGCAAATCGGAACGGTGGGGAACGTCCGCGTGCAGGCGACCGGCGAGCGCTTCACCGCCACGGTGACACGCTTCACCAGATCCTTCGACCGCTCCACGCGCACCATGCAGGTGGAATTCGATGTGCCCAACACGGACTACAAGCTGTCTCCGGGCATGTACGCCGACGTGGTGCTGGAGATCCAGAAGCGGGCCGATGCCATCACCGTCCCGGTGCAGGCGATCTCGTACAACAATGACAAGAAGACGGTACTGCTGGTGGATGCCAACAACCGCGTGCAGGTACGCGAGATCCGCACCGGCATCGAAGATCCCAACCGCGTCGAGGTGCTGGCGGGATTGGACCCGGGGGATCGTGTGATCGTGGGCAATCTGGGCGCCTTTAAGCCGGGACAGCTGGTCGATCCCAGGCCCAGCCGGATGGCCAACGTCAAGGTGGATGAAGGGGGCAGCGAGTGATGCAGATCCACAATAGCCGTATGCAGGTTCTTGAAAGGGCACGCCTTTCAGGCGTGCCGTTGAACGCACGAAAAAACATGGCTTCAGCCGCTGAGGGGAGTTTCCCCCAGGGCCTGAAGGCCCGCTCATTTCTGGTTACATTGGCGGCACGGCTGGAAGCCGTGCCCTTTCAAAACTTCGACACGTCAACTCAGGATCGGCGCTGATGTCAAGCTTCGCCATTAAGTACCCCTACTTCATCATCATGATGTGCCTGATCATCGCCGTGGTGGGCGTGGTCACCATGGCGCGCATGCCGGTGGACCTGTTCCCTTCCATCGATATTCCGGTGGTGGTGGTGGCAACTTTCTATGCCGGCATGCCGCCGGAGGAGATCGAAGCCAACATTACCAATCCCTTCGAGCGCTTCTTCACCCTGGGCAGCGGCATTGACCACATCGAATCGCGCTCGCTGACCGGCGTGAGTCTGATCAAGGTGTACTTCCAGCCCGGCTCGAATCCCGACGCCGCGGTCAGCACCATCTCCAACCTCGCTATGGCGCAGTTGCGCCGGCTTCCGCCCGGCACGCTGCCTCCGGTGGTGCTGAAGTTCGATGCCTCAAGTCTTCCCGTCTGCCTGATCACGCTCAAAGGCCAAGGGCTGAACGAGACGGAGCTGCATGATTTGGGACAGTTCACGGTGCGCAACCAGATCGCGAACGTCCCCGGAGCCTCGATCCCGCAGCCCTTCGGCGGCAAGTACCGGCAGATCCAAGTCTATGTGGACCCGGTGAAGCTGGAGGCGCACCAGTTGAGCCTGATGGATGTGGTGCGCACCGTCAACAGCGCCAACACCATCCTGCCGGCGGGTGACGTGCGCATCGGGCCCAAGGACTACAACATCTACACCAACAGCCAGCTTCCCACCACGGAAGAAATCAACCGGCTGCCGCTGAAGGTGGAGGGCAACAGCGTGCTGATGGTGGCCGACGTGGGCCACGCCGCGGATGCGGCCGCGATCCAGACCAACATCGTGCGCGTGGACGGGCAGAAATCCGTTTACCTGCCCATCCTCAAGCAGGGGGGCAATAGCAACACCATCGCCATCGTCAACGGCGTCAAGGACCGCATTAAAGATCTTCTGGATGTCCCTAAAACACTGGTAGCCAATGTGGTGTTCGACCAGTCCATCTACGTCAAGACCGCTATCTGGAACGTACTGCGGGAAGGCGGCATCGGCCTGCTGCTAACCGCGGTGATGATCCTCATCTTCCTGGGCAGCATTCGCGGTACGTTTTCAGTCATGCTCTCGATCCCCCTTTCCTGCCTGGCCACCTTCCTGGCTCTGGCCATGGTGGGCGGGACCATCAACACCATGGTGCTGGGGGGCATGGCGCTGGTGCTCTCGCGATTGATCGACAACTCGGTGGTGGTGCTGGAAAACATCTTTCGCCACCTGGAACTGGGCGACGACCCCAAGGAGGCAGCGGAGTTTGGCGGCCGCGAGGTGGCCCTGGCGGTGCTGGCCGCCACCATCACCACCGCCATCGTCTTCTTCCCGGTGGTGTTCCTCTACGGCGTGAGCCGCTTCCTGTTCACCGCGCTGGCTGTGGGGGTGGTGCTGTCGCTGGCAGCTTCCTATTTCGTCGCCATGAGTGTGGTGCCGCTGTTCTGCTGCAAGTTCATTCATGCGCACGGCCACGCAGGAGATCCGGGGCTGCTGCAGCGGGTCGTCGGCCCATTTAACCGGCTCTACGACCGGCTCCTGGCCGCCTATGACCGCGCCATTGTGAAGAGCCTGGCCCGTCCCAAGTTCACCGTAGCCTGCATCATGGGAGTCTTTTTTGTGAGCCTGGCGCTGTCGCCGCTGCTGGGGGTTTCCTTCTTCCCCCGCACCGATCCGGGGCAGTTCGTCATCAATGTTAAGGCTCCGACAGGAACCCGCATCGAACTCACCAACCAGTACATCAAGGCGGTGGAGAACGATATCCGGGAGGTAGTACCGGCGCGTGACCTGCAGATGATCGTCTCCAATATCGGCATTACCCCGGATTTTTCCGCCATGTACACCAGCAACTCCGGCCAGCATACCGCCTTCGTACAAGTGAACCTGAAGGAGGAGCACAAGGGTGGAAGTTACGAGTACATGGACCGGGTGCGGAAGAAGCTGGCGAACGATCTGCCCGAGCTCTCGACCTACTTCCAGACCGGCGGTCTGGTGGACTCGATCGTGAACCTGGGCCTGCCGGCGCCCATCGACATCCAGGTCAGCGGCAACGACATGCCGGCCGCCCTCGGCGCCGCCAACCATATTGCGCAGCAGGTGCGGCATCTGCCGGGGGTGAGCGATGTCCTCATCCCCCAGGATCTGGATTATCCCGGCATCCAGCTCGACGTGGATCGCGAGATGGCGGCGCGCCTGGGACTGTCGTCGCAGGAAGTGGTGGATAACGTCATCACCGCCCTCTCCTCGAACGGCATGATCGCGCCCAGCTACTGGGTCGATCCCAAGAATGGCAACAACTACATGTTGACCGTTCAGTACCTGGACACGCAGGTGCACTCGCTGACCGACCTGAAGGAAATACCCCTGCGCGCCGCCGGCAACCTGAACCCCACCGAGCTCGAAGCGGTCTCCCATGTAAGGACCATAAACACGCCTACGGAGGTGGATCACTATCAGCTCCAGCGCGTGTTCGACATCTACGTTTCGCCGGCGGGCCAGGACCTGGGCAGCTTGGCCAAGCGGGTCCAGAAGGTGATCGATTCCACCAAGCTGCCGGCTAATGTGCGGGTGGCCCTGCACGGCTCCGTGCAAGGCATGCGGCAGTCCTTCCGCAGTTTTACGGTCGGCCTGATCCTGTCCATCATTCTGGTTTACCTGATCCTCATGGCGCAGTTCGCCTCGTTCAAAGACCCCTTCATCATCCTGCTGGCGATCCCGCCCGGATTCACGGGCGTGATCCTGCTGCTGCTGATCACCAGGACGACGGTGAACATCATGTCCCTGATGGGGGTGATGATGATGGTCGGCATCGTGGTGTCGGACTCGATTTTGATCGTGGAGTTCGCCCGCGAACTGCGGAGACGGGGCGAGCCTCTGGCAGAGGCGCTCAAGAACGCCTGCCACGTCCGGCTGCGTCCTATCACGATGACGACTCTGGCGACGCTGCTGGGCCTGCTGCCCTTGGCTCTGGCCCTGGAACCCGGCAGCGAGCAATACGCCCCCCTGGCCCGCGCCATCATCGGCGGGCTCAGCCTCTCGTTCCTGGTCACGCTGTTCCTGGTTCCGTCGGCATACCTGCTCATGCACCGCGGCGAAGAGGCGGAAGCCGCCGAGGAGGCACAATAAATGAGGCAAAGACACCTGTTCGCCCTGGCTTTGTTTTCCTGCGCGGCGTTCGCGCAAGCTCCTTCGCCCGCCCCGCAGAGGCTGACGCTCAAACAAGCGGAGACCATCGCCATCGCCAATCATCCCCAGATTAAGGCGGCATCTTTGACGGCGGCTGCCGCCGAGCAAGTAACCACCGAAGTCCGCTCGGCTTACTATCCGTCCGTCTACGGCGATCTCACCGGTGTGCAGGCGGAGACGGGCACGCGCCTGGCGGCGGGCGGGCTGAGCAATCCCCTTATCTTCGACCGCTTTGCCAGCGGCCTCGCTGTCGGCCAGCTCCTCACCGATTTCGGCCGCACCCACCGGCTCAGCCAGTCCGCCGGACTCCACGCCGGCGCCGAGCGCGAAGGCGTGGTGGTTACCCGCGCGGACGTCCTGCTGCTGGTGGACCAGGCTTACTTCCGCACCCTGAAAGCGCAGGCGGTACTGACCGTCGCTCAGGAGACGGTGAAGGAGCGGCAAACTGTCACCGACCGCGTGCAAGCCCTGGCCAACGCTAAACTGAAGTCCGGGCTCGACGTCAGCTTTGCGGAGGTGAATCTCGGGCAAGCCAAGCTCCTGCTGGTGCAGGCGCAGAACGAGATCAAGGCAGCGTACGCGGAGCTGGCTCTCACCCTTGGCTTTCCCGATCAGCGTGAGTTCGAGCTGGCGGAAGAGCCGCTGCCCCCGGCGCCTCCCTCCGACGTCCTTCCCCTGGTTGCCGACGCCTTCCGCGAGCGGCCCGAGCTGGTTCGCCAGCGCCTTGCGGTGCAATCGGCACAAGCCTTCGCCACCGCCGAACGCGATCTCCGGTTCCCGACCATCAGCGCGGCGGGAAATTTCGGGCTGGTCCCGGTGGGGGATACCACCTTGCGCAGTTCTTACGCCGCCGGCGGTTTCAACGTCAGCATCCCTGTTTTTAACGGTAAGCTGTTTTCCGCACGCTACGCCGAGGCCAACCTGCGCGCGAAAGCGGAAGACCAGCGGCTGCTAGATCTGGAAAACAACGTTGCCCGTGAAGTACGCGTGGCCTGGCTGGATGTGATCACCGCCTACCAGCGCCTCGATCTCACCGCGCAGATCCTTGCCCAGGCCCGGCAGGCCCTCGATTTGGCCGATGCTCGCTACAAGCTGGGCTTGAGTTCGATCGTCGAGTTGCAGCAGGCCCAGCTCAATGAAACCCAGGCCGCCATCGACCAGGCCAGCGCCAAGTACGACTACGGCGCCAAAACGGCAGCCTTGAACTATGCCATCGGCCTGCTGCGCTGATCCTCATTCCACCGCGCACCTGGACGCAGCGCCCTTACCGCCAAAGCTCCTTTGACGTTTCTTTACGAAGTCTTTACCCGCCTGCCCTGCGGCGCTTGGTTAAAATAGGTGCAGGCTGGCGGGTGCTGGACCACCCTGGAGGTTGTCGTGCTAAAGCGCTGGGCAATCATCGTCATAATTTCGCTGGCTCCTGCGCTGGCGATGACGCAGGACAATTCGCCGAAACCGGCCGAGGGCCAGACGCAAGCTCATCCGAATCGGCCCGGGGGCGGCCGCTTCCAAGGAGTAGCCGGTACCATCACCGCCATCGAAGGCAATCAACTCTCCTTAAAAACCACGGAGGGCAAGGCCGTGACCGTCACGGTGTCGGCCGACACCCAGTTCCGCAAAGACCGGCAGCCGGCCGCGCTGGCGGACTTCAAAGTCGGCGACACGGTAACGGTGGCCGGCGCCCCCGCCGGGGAGAACGCCTGGAACGCACGCTTCGTCACTATGCGCTCGATCGGCCAGCAGTTTGGTGAGGGCCTGGGCAAGCGCTTCATCGCCGGCGAAATCAAGGCGATCGACGGCGCCAGCCTGGCTATCCTGCGCGTCGATGGCCAGACCCAGACCATTCTGGTGGATGAGAACACCTCGTTTCGCAAGCAGGACCAGAGCATCACGCTCGCCGATTTCAAGCCCGGCGATCACGTGTTTGGCCGCGGCGAGGTCAAGAATGGGACCTTCGTTGCCGCCGTGCTGAATTGGGGTGACTTCAAGCCGATGGAGATGCCTCGCCCCCAGGGCTCGCCCGACCGGCGCTGAGGTCATCCGGATGCCGGGGAATTCGTCTAACTCTGACAGCGCCCTTTGATGTCCTCGACGCGAAACTCCCGCCCGAACCATCCTCGATGCCCCCGGGCAAGTGCCTGCAGGATGGCCGCTGCCGTTGCGCTGATGCTGGTCTGCGCATCGGCGGCAGCGCAGACTCCGCCCGCGGCCGGCGGCAACCTCAGCGGCGTCGTGAAATCGGGAGGCATGCTTCTGCCGGGCGTGACGGTTTCCGCGGCCAACACCTTGACCGGCCAGAAGGCGGTGACGTCCACGGGGGATGACGGCAGCTACGCGCTGCACCTTTCGGCCAACGGCCGCTACGTGGTGCGCGCGGAGATGGCCGCCTTCGCCGCCGTTACTCGCGAAGTGGTGATCAACGCCGAAAACCGCAACGCGCGTGTGGACCTGGAGTTGGTGCTTCTCTCCCGCGCCCAGCAAGCGGCGGAAAAGCAGCAGCAGCGCGCGGCCGCGGCGCCTCCCAACCGCGGCTTCCAGAGCCTGGCGGTGATGCAGTCGGGGCTGGGCGATACCGAGAACGGCGGCTTCAACGCAGCCGACCAGGGTGCACCTGCCGGCCTGCAGGTGCCCGGCATGTCGGCGGAAGCGGCGACGGAATCCGTCTCCATCACCGGCAACACCGCCAACTCCGGATGGTCGACCCTCAGCAGCGAGGAGCTCCGCCAGCGCGTGCAGGAAATGCGCGATCAGCCAGGCGGATCGTTCGGCGCCGGCGGCCCCGGCGGTTTCGGAGGTCCAGGCGGCGGCCGCGGTGGTTTTGGCGGTGGCGGAGGCGGTCCGTTCACGCTCGGCGGCGGCCGCGGCCGTTACAACTTCAATCAGCCGCACGGATCTATCTACTACCGGGCCGATGATTCCGCGCTGGACGCTTCCCCCTTCTCGCTGACCGGAGTCCCTCAGGCCAAACCGTCATACCAGCAGAACAACTTCGGCGGCTCGCTCGGCGGACCCCTCAATATTCCCAAGATCTACAACGGCGGACAGAAGACCTTCTTCTTCGTCAACTACAACGGAGCGCGTTCCGAGAATCCGTTCGACGCCTTTTCCACTGTGCCCACCGACGGCAGCTTCGGTACGGCGAACGAGCGCGCGGGTGATTTCACTAGTTTGCCGATCACGCTGCAGAACCCGAATGTCCCCCAGTGCCAGCCTCCCAACCCTCCGTGCGTGCAAAATAACCATGTACTCGCCATCAATACCTCAGCCCAGGCCTTGTTGAATTTCATCCCCTCGCCCAACCTGCCGGGCACGGTCAAGAACTTCCACTTCATTACCACGGCGGCCAGCAATTTGGATGACCTGAACCTCCGCATCATCCGCTCCTTCGGCAAGGCCACGCCGGGACAGCGGCGGGGAGGCGGCGGGCGGGGTGCGGGCGGTGGCGGGCGCAACAACTTAAACGTGGGCTTCCACTATCACGCCACGGGAAACAACCTGACCAATCCCTTTCCGTCGGTCGGCGGCAGCACCTCGGTGCGCAGCTTCGACATTCCCGTCGGCTACGTGCGCTCCTTCGGCAAGCTGACCAACAACCTGCGCTTCGATTTCAACCGCAACCGCATCCACACCCAGAATCTGTACGCGTTCAACACCAACGTGGCTGGCGCTGCCGGGATCACCGGCGTCTCCACCAATCCCTTCGACTTTGGCATCCCCAATCTCTCCTTCAGAGACTTGTCTGGTCTGAATGACTTCAATCCGCTGCTGCGTCGCGACCAGACATTCACCCTCTCCGACTCCATGATCTGGAGCCACGGCAAACACACATGGCGCTGGGGAGGCGACTTCCGCCGCATCCAGATCAATCCCGAGACCGACAACAACCCGCGCGGAAGCTTCACCTTCAGCGGGTTCAACACAGGTTTTGACTTCGCCGATTTTCTGCTGGGACTGCCGCAATTGAGTTCCGCGCAGTTTGGGGCGAACAACTATCATTTCCGCGGCAATTCCTGGGACCTGTTCGCACAGGATGAGTGGCGCGTGCGCGGCAACCTGACCCTGAACCTCGGCCTGCGCTATGAGTACGTCTCGCCGTACAGCGAGATCAACAACCTGATCGCGAATCTCCTGATCACGAGCCTGACTCCCAGCTCAATTAAGGTGGCCCGCGTGGTGCCGGGCACTGCGGGCGTTCCCGCATCGCTGGTCCACCCCGATCGCGCCGGTTTTGCGCCCCGCGTGGGCATGGCCTGGAAGCCGTTCACAAAGACAGTCGTGCGCGCCGGCTACGGCATCAATTACAACACCAGCGCCTACTCCACCATCGTCCAGCAGCTTGCGTTCCAGCCGCCGTTCACATTCACCCAGACCAACCCGGAATGCCTGCCGACGGGGTCCTCTGCGAGTTGCATCCCGGCCGCACAGCTCAAGCTGGGGTTTTCCCCGACGCCGCCCGCCGCTATCACCAACAATTACGGCGTGGATCCCAACTACCGTATGGGATACGTCCAGATATGGAACCTCAACATCCAGCGCGAGCTGAAAGGGGACGTCCTGCTGAACGTTGATTACACGGGCACCAAGGGCACACGGCTGGACGTTCTGGAAGCACCGAACCGCACCGGCACGGGACTCCTCAACAACGACGTGCCTATCTTCAACTTCCAGACTTCGCAGGCGGATTCCATAGCCCATGCCGGGACGGTGCGCCTGCGCAAGCGGCTGCGCCACGGCGTCTCCATCGGCGGCAGCTACACCTATTCCAAGTCCATCGACGACGCTTCCACCATCGGCGGGGGCGCAGTGGTGGTGGCGCAGAACGCCTTCGATCTGGCCGCCGAACGCGGCCTCTCCAGCTTCGACCAGCGCCACCGCTTCGTCGCCGACTATCTCATAGAGCTCCCCTTCGGCCATGACAAGCGCTGGCTTTCCAACAAGAGCCTGCTGCGCGATGTCTTCGGGGACTGGCAGTGGAGCGGCGATTGGACCATTGCCTCCGGGCTTCCGTTCAGCCCTCAGGTGATCGGCAGTTTCACCGAGGTCAACAGCGGCGTCAATGGCACGCTGCGCCCCAACCTTACCGGGCAGCCCATCGCCTTGCCCAACCCCTCTGTCGCGGAATGGTTCAACACTGCCGCCTTCATTGCTCCGCCACAGGGGAGTTTCGGCGATGCCGGACGCAACAGCATCGAAGGCCCGGGCAGCCTGGTCTTCGACATGGCCTTCACCAGGGTGATCCCTATGGGCGACGTGCGCGTGCTAGAGTTCCGCGCCCAGATGAGCAACATTTTCAACACTCCGCAGTTCGCCGGTATCGACACCAACGTAAACTCGCCCAGCTTCGGGCAGGTGACCAGCACCGGCTCCATGCGCAGGATCCAGATGCAGGCACGGTTTCGGTTTTGATATGAAACAGTTCGCTCCAATTCGATTGTTGCGGACAATGCTAGAGCCGGTCCACAGTAGGTATATGCGGGCTTGTGAAGGGGCACGCCTTGAGGCATGCCGTAAGGGGCGGGTAGAAACTCGGCTTCAGCTGCTGAGGGAATCTCCCTCGGGGCCTAAAGGCCCGTCCCTGTGTACGGACGTTAACGGCACGGCTGGAAGCCGTGCTCCTTCACAACCTGGACGCGTCAACAGCAGATGCGCTCTAGCCGCCGTGCTTTGTTTCGTTCTTCTGGCATCCACGTTGCCCGCGCAGCAGCCGTCGCAGACCCCCTACACCCTTAAAGCCCGCAGCGAGGTCGTGCTGGTCAACGTCACCGCGCGCGACAAGAAGGGGGCTCTCGTCCGCGACCTCACTGCCGACGATTTCACCGTCACCGAGGACGGCAAGCAGCAGAAGGTCACGTCGTTCGACCTCGAGAACACCGACGCCGCGCCCGAGACCGCCGCCGGTCCCGAACAGACTACCGTGCTTACCCTGCCCAAGCCCCGCGCCGAAGCGAAACCGGCGGAAGTCCAGCCGCAACAGGCATCCGCGCTCAAGGACCACCGGCTGCTCATTCTGTTCTTCGACCTGAGCGCCATGCAGCCCGACGAAATCGATCGCTCCCTGACCGCCGCCCAGAAGTACATCGATCAGCAGATGGCCCCGGCCGACCTGGTGTCGGTGGTCTCGCTGGGCAGCACGGTGCGCGTGGAGCAGGACTTCACCAGCGACCGGGCGCTGCTCAAGCAAGCGCTAGACCGGCTGAACCCCTCGTCCGGCGCGGGTTTCGAAGAGGGCTCCACCGGCACCACCGAAGGCACGCCCGATACCGGCGCGCCCTTCACAGCGGACGACACCGAGTACAACATCTTCAATACCGATCGCCGCCTGGAGGCCTTGCGTACGGTCGCCGCTGCCGTCTCCCGCATCGACCAGAAGAAATCGCTGATTTATTTTTCCAGCGGGATGGATCGCACCGGGATCGAGAACCAGTCGCAGTTGCGTGCCGCCATCAACGCCGCCGTGCGCTCCAACCTCGCCATCTACACCCTGGACATTCGCGGGCTGCAGGCGCTGGTCCCCGGCGGCGAGGCGCAGTCGGCCAGCCTGCGCGGCACCGCTCCCTACTCCGGCCGCGCCACCCAGAACGCGCTGAATTCGAATTTCACCACCCAGGAAACCCTGGTCACGCTGGCCGGCGACACCGGCGGCCGCGCCTTCCTCGACAGCAACGATTTCGGACAGGTCTTCAAGCGGGTACAGGAAGACACCGCTACCTACTACATGCTGGGCTACCACAGCAGCAATCCCGCGCGCGACGGCAGGTTCCGCCGCATCGTAGTGCAGGTGAAACGTCCCGGGCTCAAGCTCGAATACCGTCGCGGATATTACGCGCCCGCCGATTTCCAGCACGCCAACCGCGCGGACCGCGAGCTTCAGTTGGACGAGGAGCTGGCCTCCGAACTGCCCACCACCGATCTGCCCGTCTATCTCGCCACCGGCTATTTCCGCATGGCGGACAACAAGTTCTTCGTACCCATTTCGCTCGTGGTCCCCGGTTCGGAGATTCCATTCACTCGCGGCGGCGACCAGGACAAAGCCACCCTGGACGTCATCGGAGCGGTCACGGACGGCAGCAATCGGCGTCCGATTAGTTCACTGCGCGACACCGTCAAGTTCAACGTGGCGGGATCGCAGGAGGTGCGCCGCAAGAACGTGCAGTACAACAGCGGCTTCGTGCTGCCCGCCGGCAAGTACCACCTGAAGTTCGTGGTGCGCGAGAACCAGAGCGGGCGCCTGGGCTCGTTCGAGACCGACCTCATCGTCCCTGAACTCAAGACCGTGCCGCTGAAGATGAGCTCGGTCGTGCTCGCCAGCCAGATCCAGCCCGCCGCGGCCAAGCGCCGCAACGAAAGCCCGCTCATCCGCGACGGCTCGGAGCTGATCCCCAATGTGACGCACGTGTTTTCCTCCGGGCAGCATCTTTATCTTTATTACGAGGTGTACGATCCCGCGCGGCAGGCGGCCGGCAAAACCGCGGAGAAGCAGCAGGACATCCGTCTGCTGACCAACGTGGCGTTCTTTTCCGGCAAAGTAAAGACCTATGAGACGCCGCTGGTTGAAGCCCAGCAACTGAATGCTCCCGACCGCAAAGCCGCGGTCTTTCAGCTCGACGTCCCGCTCACGTCGCTCAAGCCCGGGTTCTACACCTGCCAGGTGAACGTGATCGATGACGCCGCCGGACGCTTCACCTTCCCGCGCCTGGGGCTGCTGGTAAGGCAGTAGGGATGCGCTGGTAGTGGTGCTAAAACTGTACCACTACCGATGCGCTTTGCCGGCGCGAAATGCCGGGCTTGCCATGTACAATACCGCCAGCCTCGGCGGGCCCGCGTCCGAGGCCACTTGCGGAGGCAGGGAAGCATGTCCGATGAACTGGCGGAAAAAGTCGTATCGGTGATCGCCACCAGCAAGCGCATTCCCCGTGAGCAGGTCTCGCTGGAAAGCACGCTCGAAGATCTCGGCCTGGACTCGCTCGATCAGCTCAATCTTCTGTTCGCGCTGGAGAGCGACTTCAACATTTCCATTCCTGACGAAGAAGCCAAGTCCATTCGCACCGTGCGCGAGATGGTCGAGGGAGTAAGGAAGCTGGCCGCAGCCGGCGCCTCCGGGCAGTCCGCCGCCTCGGTCGCGTAGGCCATGGCGCCGCGCCGAGTGGCGGTCACGGGGCTGGGGGTGATCTGCGCTCTCGGCCACGACGTGCCTTCATTCTGGAATGCCCTGTGCGCCGGGCGCCCCGGGATCGCGCGCATTGAATCCGTGGATATGAGCGCTCTGCGGTTTCAGAACGGCGCCGAGGTGCGCAATTACGATCCGGCGCAGCACTTCGAGCGCGCGCAGGCCGACCTGCTCGACCGTTTCGCACAGTTTGCCCTGATCGCGGCCCGCCAGGCGGTCCGCGATTCCGGGATCGTCTTCACTCCCGAGTTGCGGCCGCGGACGGCCATCATCACCGGCTCGTCGGTCGGCGGGCAGTCCACGCAGGATACGCAGTTCTGGGCCGTATACCGCAACCACTCCCCGCGCGTCCACCCTCTGACCATTCCGCGGATCATGCCCAATGCCGGCGCCAGCCACATCTCGATGGAGTTCGGGATCTCGGGGCCGGCCTATACCGTCTCGACCGCTTGCGCTTCCTCGAATCACGCCATTGGCCAGGCGTTCTGGATGGTGCGCTCGGGCGCGGCGGAACTGGCGGTCGCCGGCGGCAGCGAGACTCCGTTCAGCTTCGGCTTTCTGAAGGCGTGGGAAGCCATGCGCGTGGTGGCTCCCGACACCTGCCGCCCGTTTTCGCGCGACCGCCGCGGTTTGATCCTGGGCGAAGGCGGAGCCATGCTGGTGCTGGAGCCGCTGGAGCGCGCGCAGGCCCGCGGGGCGCCCGTGTACGCCGAGGTCATCGGATTCGGCATGTCGTCCGACGCCGGCCACATCACTACGCCTTCCACCGACGGGCCGGCTCGCGCCATGACCGCGGCTTTAGAGGACGCTCAAATCAGCGCGGAAGCCGTGGGCTACATCAGCGCGCACGGCACCGGCACGCCCAGCAACGATCCCACGGAAACCCGCGCCATCCGCCAGGTGTTCGGCGCGCACGCAGGCAAACTGGCGGTCAGCTCCACCAAATCCATGCACGGGCACGCGCTGGGTGCGGCCAGCGCGCTGGAAGCAGTGGCTACCGTCCTTGCCCTGCGCCACGCGATCCTTCCTCCCACCGCCAACTTCACCACGCCCGACCCGGAGTGCGATCTCGACGTGGTGCCTAACCAGTCGCGCCCGGCCGAGGTGGAGTACGCGCTGTCGAACGCGTTCGCGTTTGGGGGATTGAATGCGGTGCTGGCGTTCCGGCGGGCGTGACCGGCTAGGGCTAAGCCACTCAAAACCGCAGAGGACGCCGAGGACGCAGAGGGTTTTCGTGAAGCTTCAGAATCACTTCAGCCCTGCGCTCTCCGCCGCCAGCACCGCGATCGCGGACCAGTCTTTCTCTCCCAGCCCGCGCGAGATCCCAGTCAGGAAGCGGTCGTGCAGCACGCCAGCGACGGGCATGGGCACGTTGGCGGCGTCGGCGGCGGCCAGGATCAGCCGCACGTCCTTCGCTGCCAGCCGCAGACTGAAGCCCGCAGGCTCGTACTTCTCCTGCGCGATAATGCTGCCGTAATTCTTCTGGAAGGGCGCAGTGAAGAAGCTGTTGGTGAGAATGTCCAGGCACTGCTGCGGATCCATACCGTACTTGCGCACCAGGGCGAACGCTTCTCCGATCGACTCCAGAGTTGACATGATCAGGAAATTCCCGCTCAGCTTGAACACGTTGGCTGCGGGCGCATCTTCGCCCAGGACGAACGTCCTCTGTCCCATGGCGCTGAACAGCGGTTCGCATTTTGCGACCGCCGGTTTCGGCCCTGCGGCCACGATGAACAGCTTGGCGGCTTCGGCGGCCTCCGGGCGCCCGAACACCGGCGCGGAAACGTAAGCCGTCCCATGGCGGCCATGCGCTTCCACCAGGTTGCGTGAGAGTTCCACGCTGATGGTGCTCATCGAAACGTGGATCTGCTCCGGGCGGAGCTTCGCGAGCAGATCGCCGCGACCGAGCAGCACCTCTTCCAGCGCGTGGTCGTCGGCCAGCATGGTAATCACGACCTCACCCGCTGCGGTTTCTGCTGGCGACGAGGCGACCCGGGCTCCTTCGCGCGCCAGATCCTCGGCACGCGCGCGCGTGCGGTTGTACACCGTGACCTCGTGCCCGGCCTTGAGCAGATTGCGCGCCATGCCGCGTCCCATGACTCCCAGTCCGACGAACCCGACTTTCATCTTGGTTCTCTCCTGTCCTTGGCGGACCGTAAGAGTGTAAATGGGGCGGGGATGGACGGCGAGCCGTTCAGGACCGGCAACGGCGGGATGGCGTCAGTTGCCGCGGTGGTCGTGCTGATCTGCGTCCTGGCCGTAGAGCAACAGGTCGAAGCCGTCGACACTGTGCTGGCTGAGCAACTTGTAGCGTTGCGCATGCCAGGCGCACAGGACCTCGCTGCCCATGTCCATGTGTCCCGAGGTGCGGTGCTGGTTCAGGAAGAGCCAAACGCGTTTGCGCCGAGGCGGCGGATCCTGGAGAACTTCCGCCAGAGGAGTCACCAGGAAATCCCGGTAGGTGATCCGCTCGCCCGAGGAAGGGTACAGGACCTCCGGATCATGGATGTTCTTGCCGGCCAGCGAGCGGTAGTACTCAAAGGTCATCCTGCCTGGAGCGTTATAAAAGAACACTCCGTCGCCCGGTTCGGCATGGCTCAGGACGTACTGGCTGGCGGTACGCCAGTCATCGCGCCCGAAGTCAAAATCGTGCTGGTAGTAGGCGAGCACTCCGCCAACCGACAGTGCCCCCATCACGAGAAGCATCCCGAATCTCAAAGCGCCGGAACGCAAGCGCGAAATTCCTGCGGCGGCGAGCAGGACCGATGCCGGAAGACACGGGATAAGGTAGCGCGCGAGGAAAAGCGACTTGAACGGTGACGCCACCAGCACCGCCGCAATCGGAAACGCCAGCCAGATGAGCAGGAAGTCATAGCCCCAGGGGCGTATCCGAGAAGCTCCATCTGCTTTTGTTCGCCACCGGGCCCAGGTGGCCAATATCCAGGCGAAGATATAGAGCGCCAGAAGCGGGTATCCGCCATTGCCGGCGAGCGCCCGGAAGAAGTGGCTCACGATAGCCGCATTGGGGCGAGGCAGCCAGTCCATCCGCTGCGTGCCTGCTCTCAATACGTACATGGCGATCGGCGACGCACCGTAGGCAAAGAAGCGGAACGAGCGAAACCAGCCGGCGCCGTCCCTGTGCTGCCGTGGTAGCGCTGCCAGCGACAGTGCGTGCGCCACGACTACCAGCACGCCATAAACGTGGACATAGACGAGCAGCACGCTGGCGGCAGTGTAGAGGTTCCAATTTCGGGTTCGGGGCTCCTCGACGCACCGAACGAAGAGCAACGAGCACAATGCGCTCAGGAAGACCAGCAGAGTGTAACCGCGCGCGTCCTGCGAGTGCCGCACGTGGAATGCGTTGGCCGCGAGAAGCAGCGCCGCGATAAGGCCCGCGCGTGGCCGAAAGAGACGGGCTCCCAGGGCATACACCACGGGGATCGCTGCCAGGCCGAAGACGACCGACAGGCTGCGTACGAAGAACTCGCTCATCCCCATCTTCAGCCAGAACTTCAGGAGCACGAAATACAGCGCCATGTTGATATCAAACCCCCACAGCAGGTGCAGGAGGTTGGGCCAGTCGAGACGCGCCGTCTCGACGCTGATTCCCTCGTCAAACCAGAAACTCCTGTGGGCAAGCAGGTGGAAGCGAAGAGCTGCAGCTCCGGCGATCGTCAGCGCCAGCAGGAGGAGATGGCGATACTGCGAAATCCCTTCGTGCAGGCGCGGAGATGCGGTTCGCACCCGTACGGTCCGCCAGGCGGTCTTGTGCGCTGTCGCCGCTTTGATCTCCACCGGTTCGGTTGTGGCGGCTTTGCGGATGGGAAGGTCCTCGGGCGGCAAACTTGTTGCGGTCGCAGCCTTATAAGGACATTGTCATCCGCGGCTGGGCGTGCCATCACACTTCCTCGTGACCACGGCAGTCGATGGTGCATGTACTCCCAGGTGTGAGAAGTTTGCTGCCGGAGAAGCGAATGCGGGAAGAAGGCAGGTTCCTCTATTTCAACCGGCGCAAGCGGGGGTTAGGCCGGTATTCGCGCCCGACTTTGGCGCAGGGGATGAAACGGCCGCTCTCGTGGTAGCCGACCACGTCGGAAGTGAACGGGGTGCTGCCCTGCAAGGCATTCTCGCCCACGCCATACGCGTCGACTCGGGCACCGGCGCGTTCGAACGCGCGGATCTTCTCGGGATTGAAGCCGCCACTGACGGCGATCTTCACGTCCTTGCCGCCGGCTTCGTCCAGGCGCCGCCGCACGATCTCGACCAGCACAGGATTGACGCCCGTGAGCTGGTGACCCGCCTGCTCGACGGCTTGATCCACCAGCGTGGCCGCGGTGTCCAGGCGCACGCCCGCGAGCGCCAGCCCGCGCTCTTTGAGCGCCTGGTAGACTTCGACGGCGGTCCGCGCGGAGTCGTTTTCGAAATCCACCAGCGACCAGATCGGCTGGTCGGGAGTGGCTTCGGCGAGCGCCAGCGTGGCGGCTACCGTGTCTCCCTTGAAGGCGGCGATCAGCGCGTGCGGCATGGTGCCGACCGCGGCTGCACCGAAGGCGGCGGCACCGGCAGGAGTCGAAGCCCCCATCGCGCCCCCGACCTTGGCCGCATAGCCATCGTATTCCTGCACCTCGGGCGCGTCGAAGCGGGCAGGGAAGAAGAGCACGGGCTTGCCGCTCGCCGCTCCGACTACCGCGCGCACGTTGGTCGCTACCCGGGTCATGCGCGAGAGCAGCCCGAGGTAAACCGTCTCCAGTTCGACCAACTCCTGGACCGGTCCGTGGAGGTGCAGCACGCTTTCGAGCGGCGCGATGCGATCGCCATCCGCCAGCCCCTCGACTTCGACCTCAGGGCCGGTCTGCCCCAGCAGTTCCATGGCGTACTTGAGCCCGCAGAGCACGGCGTCTCCGCGCTGGAAGACCTGGTACACCACCCGGCGATTGTTGCCCGCGCGCGTGCAGGTGATCTGGGCGCGCCTGAAATAGGAGTCGGTGTAGCGTGGTACTTCGTTCAACCTCATGAGGCGGGATATGTTACCGCTTTCCGAGTGCCGTGATTGTTGCTGCACCGCAGCGTGATCGTCGTCACAGTCCCCCGGTATTTAGTCGAGCGACATGGGCGCGACAGGCGTAGGATAGCTGGCTGGGCTCCCAGCCATGTGGTCGAGAAGCAGTCCGTATCGGTTCATGGGACTGTCTTCTGCCCTGCAGGACTTTCAGCTCGCAAACAGATCCAGTGGAGAGAGGCGGCCGGCGCCGTGCCCGGGCCGACGACCGCCTCGCTCCTTGACAAGTTGGTCGCGTTGCAGGAGCATCTCTGCCTCCATCCTTGCCGCGACAATCTGGGGGAGTTCGATTCGACATTTGGTGCCGGCCGCGAATTCAGGCGTCGGCAATAATCCGTCGCCCGACGGCGTCTCGGCTGTCGGGATTCGGTGCAAGGAGGAAGATCAAGGTCATGAAACCTTTTGTGATCAATCGCCACGGCCGGATCGTCTTCCCCGGCAACTTCTATCCGGAGCTGGACTTCTCCGTGTTCGACACGCTCGAGCAGTTCACGGCTGTGATCACGCGCGACTTCGGAGACAAGGCGCCCAGCGAGGCCGACCTGGTGACCCGCATACGAGCCGGCCACTACCAGAACCGCTACGAGGTCTGCCGCGATCTGGCGTTGGACCTCTTCTGGGTGAATCGCTATGCCTTGACCATGTACGACAAGCGTCCCACCCGGTGGGGAGATATGCCGCGGCACCGCGAAGACATCTTCCTGCCGGTGTTCAAACCCTGGGACAAAGCCGCGATCACCAAAGCCATCGAGGAGGCCTATCAGGCCCTGCCGCCGCTGTGGGACGCGGAGGTGGAGGACGAGAGCTTCCGCATCCTGCTGAACGTCTTCCGCAATAAGCTGAGCGCCGGGGGATTTGTTCATGCCATCAAGCCCACCATCCCAGAACTTCTGGCCCTTCCGGAGAGCCTGACCTACCATTTGCGGAGCTACGACCCCGACTACCCCGGCTATGGCTACGACGATGTAATCGATTACGCGCATGCGGTCCCGGAGCTGGAAGCGCTGATGCGGCAGGCGATGACCCTCCATAACCGGTACCGCTGGGATCCGGCCACCAGCCACTGCATCGAAGTGGGAAAACTCAAGCGCGATGATTACGTGATCGCCTTCTATCCGCGGAACCAGGACGTGCTGGAGTTCATCCACCGGGTGAAAAGCTTGAAGAGTGGGGACCCGGGTCCGGCGCGGCTCAAGCCGTGCAAGCCTCCGACCCTGGCGCTGAGTCAGCCGATACGGCCCTACCCTCCGATTAATGTCCGCCAGCACTTCAAGATCATGCCTCGCCTGGAAGCCATTGCCAGCTATGAAGGCGAGATCCCCTGCACCAACGCCGACCTGATCCGCAATCACGCCTACTGCTGGTCGCGCATGAGCGAATCCGAGATCTTCGAGAAGACCGGCATCGAGCGGCGCTGCTATACCGAGCTGAGGCTGGAGGAAATGGCGCTGCTGGCCGCCCGGGCGGCGCTGGCCAAGTCCAAGCGCCGGCCCGCGGAAATCGGTGCGGTCCTGTTTTGCAGTTGCACCAGCACCCGGATCATCCCCTCGGTCGCCTGCTGGCTTTCCGGGGAGCTGGGATTGATGCAGACCCACGCTTCCTGCGACATCGTGGCCGCCTGTGCGGGGATGTCCTACGGCTTCTCCGAGGCGGTGCGCCTGCTGCAGGAGGTCGAGCGGCCCATTCTGGTGGTGTGCGCGGAGAAGTTCTCCGACAAGATCGGGACCATCCGCACCTCGCGCATGCTCTTCGGGGATGGCGCGGCCGCCGTGGTGGTGGGCCCCGCTCCCGCCGGCGCCCCGCCCGATATCGAAGTGATGCAGACCTACGCCAGCGGCCCCTGGTCGGAGGTGAACTCCATCATCTGGCCCAACCCGGAATTCGACAATAACATTACCGTGTACGGGCCGGAGGTGAAGGCCCTGGCGGGGCGTTACCTGACGCAGATGATCGGCGAGCTCATTGCGCAGCCACACCCCGACGGAGAGGCCGCCGGTACCCTGCTGGATGCCATCGAACTGGTGGTCCCCCACCAAGCCAATAAGAACATGGTGGTGGCCCTCGCCGAGGCCGCGGGGGTGGCGGAAGAGCGGCTGTACTTCAACATTCAGCACGTCGGCAACACCTCGGCCGCCAGTATTCTCATGGCCATTCACGATGCCGTACGCGACGGTCGGATCAACCGCCCCATGCGGGTGTTCGCGCCCGGGTTCGGAGCGGGTGCGGTGGGCGGCTACCTGGTCATGCGCGTGGACCCGGCCATCGTGAGTTGCAGCGCCCAACCCAGCCAGGCCGCGGAGGAGCATCGCAACGGAGTGGCCTCGCTGAAGGGCAAGGTGGCGCTGGTCACGGGCGCGTCGCGGGGCATTGGCCGCGCCATCGCGCTCGAACTGGCCTACCGGGGCGCCGCCATTGCCATCAACTTCCGCTCCGACAAGGGGCACGCCGAGTCCGCCGCCAAGCAGATCCGCGAGATGGGCGGCGAGTGCATGCTGGTCCAGGGGGATGTCTCCAAGAAGGAAGAGGCCCGCCGCATCGTCAAGGAAGTTCTCGACCAGTGGCTGCGGCTCGACATCCTGGTGAACAACGCCGGCATCACCCGCGACCGGACCATGAAGAGGATGAGTGATGATGACTGGGCGGAAGTTATTGCCGTCAACCTGAATGGCACCTTCTACACCACCAGCGCCGCCCTGCCGGCGATGATGAACCAGAGGTTCGGGCGCATCATCAACATCAGCTCGGTGGTGGGCCAGTCGGGCGCCTTTGGCCAGGCCAACTATTCGGCCAGCAAAGGCGGAATCATTGCCTTCACCAAGACGCTGGCGCTGGAGACCGCCAGATACAACATCACCGCCAACGTGATCGCCCCGGGATACACCTCCACCGAGATGGTGCAGGCCATTCCCAAGCTGATTGCGGACAAGGTCAAAGAGACCATCCCGCTGGGGCGGTTCGCGGAGCCGGAAGAAGTGGCCAAAGCAGCCGCTTTCCTGGCCGGGGATGCCGACTACATCACAGGGCAAGAGCTGAACGTGAACGGTGGTTTTCACATGTAGAGGTTCGCTCAGGTGCGGACAGGAGCAAGCGTATGCAGGACGCCAATGGACACGGAGCAAGCTCACTGAAGGGCAAGGTGGCCCTGGTCACCGGCGCGTCGCGCGGCATCGGACGCGCCATCGCCATCGAACTGGCTCGCCGGGGCGCCGCGGTGGCCATCAACTTTCGTGCCGATACTGTCCAAGCGGACGTGGTGGCCAAAGAAATTCAGGAGTTAGGCGGCGAGTGCCTGCTGGCCCAGGGCGACGTCTCCAAGAAGGAAGACGCGCACCGCATCGTCCAGGAGGTCCTGGACAAATGGCAACGCCTCGACATCCTGGTGAACAACGCCGGGATTACCCGCGACAAGTCCATGCGAAAAATGACCGAGGACGATTGGACGGAAGTCATCTCCGTCAACCTGAACGGCACCTTCTTTTGCACCAGCGCCGCCGTGCCGGCGATGATGAAACAGCAGTTCGGGCGCATCATCAACATCGCCTCGGTGGTGGGCCAGGCCGGCGCCTTCGGACAAGCCAACTACTCCGCCAGCAAGGGCGGTATCATCGCCTTCACCAAGACTCTGGCTCTCGAGCTGGCGCGGCACAACATCACCGCCAACGCCATCGCGCCGGGATATACCTCCACTGAAATGGTGGCCGCCATTCCCGAGGATGTGGCCGCGAAGATCAAGGCCAAAATTCCGCTGGGGCGGTTCGCGGAGCCCGAAGAAGTGGCCAAAGCCGCGGTTTTTCTCGCTGCCGACGGCGACTACATCACCGGCCAGGAACTGAACGTCAACGGTGGCGTTTACATGTAACTCGTGGTTCGGGCAGCATGACGGCAGCCGTCGGCCCGAGCCGAAATCTCTCCTTTCTTGCGTGCGCCGTCCCGGCATGCCATGGATGAAACCTGGGGAACCTGCAGAATGGGGTGGAGCATGTCAGCACAACCTGCCTTTCAACCGCCGCCCGAGTCACAATCAGAGCTGGCGCCGGCTTTAGAACAACTGGGGACCGCGGTGGTGAGCCCGTGCGGGACGATTGTGTTCCAGCAAGGACAGCCGCCCAGCGGCGTATTTGTGGTGCGCAAAGGGAAGGTGCGGCTCTCGCGCATCGGCCCTGACGGACAACGCACTTACCGAACCGTGGGCGCAGGACACATTCTCGGCCTGCTGGCCACGGTGTCCGATCAGCCCTACCTGAAGACGGCCGAGGCGGTGGCGGATTGCGAGTTCTCGTCCGTTGACCGGCTCCGCGTCATGAGCCTGCTGGACCGACGCACCGATTTCTGGCTGCAGGCGGTGGCCGTCATCAATGACGAAATGAAGCTGATACGAAAGCGGGTGATGACTTCCAACCATAAGAAGGTGGCCGGGAAGGCTGGAGAGGCCGAAGCCAGCACTGGTTGAGGTCGGCACGCGGGCTTTCAATAATGGGCACTGAGAGAGCGGTGTGCACCAATGCCGATTGCCACCACGAGCTATCCGGCTTGGCCCAGCCACCGGCTTTCTGCCCGGCGTGCGCCGCCCCGGTCATCACCGCCTGCGCCCACTGCAACAAAGCTCTCGCGGACATGCAAGACCCGTGGACGAGCCTCTGTGAAGGATGTGGTCGGCGGCTCCGTTTTCGTACTAACGAATCCTATTATGGGGTGATGTGACGGGACGGCGAGTGATTCTCTCCCGCCGCCCCGTTGCCGCGAATCCAGATCAGACCCCCACAGCATGTAACCGGCGCCCCAGGGCGCTGAGGGCGTAGTCCACCATCTCATCCCGCAATCCCTCCGGGGTGAGCCCGGGCCATGCGGACTCCAGGTGTTTGCCGCCGTAGAAGTTCATGTCGCTCTGTGGCGGGCGCATCACGCTCGGTATCAAGGGGCGGAATTCCCGGATGGTGTCCCGAACCAGAGGGACGTAACGGCCGGGATTTTCCGTGACTTTGTCCCTCAGGTACTTCACGCCGAACAGCACGTGCCGCGACTCATCGCGAGTGGCCGCGGTAAAGCCCTGATAAAAGCCCCAGGTGCGGCCCCAGCGGCGGGCGCCTTCGAGCTGGTAGCGCATCCCCGTCAAGAACATGGCGCCTTCCACAATCAGGTGATAGACGGTCACGAACTGCACCGTGGCGTCAACATCATCCGGGTGGGAGGCCAGCCGTTGCGATTGCCCGGGGAGCCAATCGTAGAACAGGTAACGATAGGCGGGATTCTCTTCCGCGGTGATACCAATCTGGCTCACCATCTGGTGGAGATCCTGGGCATCGGTGCCCACCACCTCGCGCCAGTAGCGGTCGAACAGCATGGTGTGGCGGACCTCGTCGGTGAGTTGAGTGGCCACGAACGCCTCCACATCCTTGCTGGGAGATGCCCACACCAGCGGTGCCAACAGGCTGGCTACCCGTTCTTCGCCGGCGAAGAACATGCGCAGGCTCCAGATGCGGCGCTTCTTGGTTTCCGGCGACAGGCGCTGCCATTCCTCACGGTCTGGCGAAAAATCCAGCTCATACGGCGACCAGGCTTGCTCCACCGATTTGCGGTAAAGATCCAGGTAGGAGGGAAGCTTCTTGGCTCCGCGCTCCACCACCGCCAGCACATCGTCGATGTACAGGCTGCTCATGGAACCCAGCGGTGCGGAGCCGACCTGCTGTTCAACCTGCTCGTCGCTTATCTGTCGAACCTCTAACATGACCACACCCCCTTTGGTGTTGAGTTCGCGCAATCTATCACTGCGGGAAGCGGGCAGTCAAACCGGCCATGCTGCAACTTGGCATTGACCTTAAGCGCGGGCGAGCGTAGCTTATTTTGTCGCACTCAAACTATTGCGGAAAGGAGTATCTGCCATGTTCGTCCGCGTTGTCGAAGTGAAAACCAAGCCGGGAAAGGCCCGCGAGGTTTGCGATACCTTGCATGAGAAAATCCTGTCGACTCTAAAGGCGCAGCCGGGTTTTGTGGATGAGGTTGTCCTGGTGTCGGAAGCAGAGGGCATCCTGGCGCTCAGTTTCTGGAAGACCAAAGACGATGCCGAGCGGTACAGCCGTCAGGACTATGGCCAGGTCAGCGAATTGATCCAGCATCTGGTCCACAGCAAACCAAGGATCCACTCCTACGACGTGGAGACCTCGACCAGCCACAAGATCACCAAGGGCCAGGCAGCCTGAGCCTCACTCCGGCCAGATGGTAAGCGCGGTGTCGCTGAGGATGCGCCGCTTGGTTTCCTCCGGCAACGGCAATGCCCGGAAAGCATCCAACCCTTGCTTGAGGTCGCGGACGCCGGGGCCGGGCCAATCGGTGCCAAACAACGTCTTGTGCGCGATCTCCGGCAGCCGTGGAAAATAGCTGAGCAGGGAAGCCGGGGGAATGCTGCTGATATCCAGGTAAACGTTGGGATGGCGGCGCACCAGGAAGAAAGCAGTGTCCATCCACAACGGGCGTCCGCCGTGCGCCAGCACAATCTTCAATTGCGGAAAATCAACCGCCACATCATCCACATACATGGGATCCCCATACTTGTTGCGCGCGCCGGGAAAGATTGAGGTGCCGGTGTGGAACATCACCGGGATGCCGTTGCTCTCCGCTGCCCGGTACAGCAGTTCCAGCTCTTTCATCCCGTGAAGGTATTGGTTGGGATAAAAAAGCTGGTGGGGAGGATGGATCTTGATCAGCCGCAGCCGCAGCCGGACGATCTCCTCGATATCCGCCGTCACGTTGAGCGAATGCCGCGGGTGCAGGCTGCCGCACGAGATGAGCCGCCGCGGGTCTTCCTTGGCATAATTCGCGGCCATGGCGTTGAGTCCTGGCGGGTAGCCGGTGACCTCGGGCGCGGCCGCATTGATCAGTACGGCGCGGTCGAGTCCGGACCGGTCCATGTATTTCAGGAACGCCTTGGGCGAGCGCGTGAACTCCAGCACCTGTTCGAAATCGGGCTGATGCTTCCTCATCAATGCCAGAGAAGGCGGGTTCAGCAGGAGTTCGAATGGCTGGATGTGGATGTGGCAGTCGGTGATCAAGAAGCTTGCCGGCCAGTCCCAAATGCAGCCGACCGCAAGGCTGAGACGGAACCGTGCTTGCCGGGAACCGGTGGCACTCCGACAGGCTCGGTTGTGGAGGGAGCCATGCCGGCGATCTTCTCCAATTCTGCCCGGTTCTTCACCAACAGCATGGTTCGGGTCAAATTCGCCAGTTGCTTTTTGCGGAAGTTGGCCAGCGCACGCGTGACTGTCTCGCGTGAGGCCCCAATGGCCTGCGCGATTTCGTCGTGGGTCAAATCCAGATCCACTCGCAGGGTGTCGCAGCCGTCCTTCTCAGAGCCATTCTCGGTGGAAAGCGTCAGCAGGAACCGGGCCAGTTTCTCGCTGGCGGAGTGCGAGAACCGGACGGAACCGACCTGGCTATAAGCTTCGTGGCATGTCCGGCTTAGCCGCTGCGTCGCTGCCACGCAAGCTTCCGGACTATTGCGCATCAGGCGCAACAGATCCTCGCGCTTCACAAAGCTCACGCGGCTGGCCTGCAGGGTCTGCGCCGTCATTTCGTAAGGAGCGCCGGTAATGCAGTTGTGCAGGCCCAGAATCTCGCCTGGGTCGATGATCTTGACAATCAGCACCCGTCCTTCGCGGGAGCAGACGGTGAGTTTGATGTGGCCTTGAGAGATCAGGTGAATCCCGCGGGGCACATCGCCTTCCATGAACAATATGGCGCGCGACGGCAGGGAACAGACAAATCCTTCGGCCTCCAACTGCCTGGCCAGGCAATCGCTAGGAGCCTCAGAGTCATGAGGGGAACTCATGTGGCGCCTCCTCCCCCCACTCATTTCGGAGTTTTCCACAGACCGACCAGAGTGGTAGTGCCGCGTAAGGTAACACGTTTGTGACCGCGGCCGAGACTTTTTTTGCTCCCACGCACGACAAAAGTTTCGCCGAGTCAATGACTTAGTTCAACCGCTCCCTGGCGGAGGCAGGGACTCGCAGTGCGGAGCGCCGGCCAGCGTCACACCGGCTGTGACAGCAATCGGTGCATTGTGCCTGGCCCCGGCCCGGGTCCGATGCCGGGGCTCGCGCGAGATGACGGCGGTCACAGCGTCCCGTGATCATCGTCACAGAGCGATCTTGCGGGCAGCAAGATAATCATCCATTCATCCCGCACCGGCGCGCGCGGTAACGGATTGGCCGGGATCAGCGTGGCCAGCGGTTCGGGGTGAGGCCGGGTACCTTGACGCCTCATTCACAGGTCGCAAGTATCGGTCGGGCGGAGCGGCAGGCCACCCTGCTTGCTCCTGCCGGCAGCCTGGACGCGGCGGCCCAAGCGTTCGCCGCCGGCGCGGATGCGGTTTATGCGGGATTGAAGGGCTGGAGCCGCGGCGGGGCCCGGGGTGAACTCGACCGCGAGCAGTTGCGCCAGTGCATCGAACTGGCTCACGGGCTGGGAAGGAAAGTGCAGCTTGCGCTGAACATTATTCCCAGGCCTCCGGAGCGCGAGCGGCTGCTCGAAGAGCTGGCCGAAGCGGCGGGTTGGGGACTGCACGCCGTCATCGTCAACGACCTCGGCGTGTTGCGCGACATCCAGCGCAAGCTGCCGGAGATGGCCATAACCGTCAGTATCGGCTGCGGCGCGCTGAACCTGGATGACGTGCTGTTTTATCAGGACCTGGGCGCGAGCGCCGTGGTCCTGCCAGGTTACCTGGAACCGCGCGAGATCGCGGCGATCAAGGCGAAAAGCTCGATCGCCATCGAGCTGATGTTGCACATGGTCGAGGAGTTCACCCAGTTGGGCAAGTGCTGGATGCCGAGCTATTACCATTTCGCCGCGGCGGAGCGGATACAACCGGCGCCGCGCCTGGCCGGCAGCGTGAAACGCGGGGGAGTGGGCACGTGTTTTCGCATCTGCCAGCAGCCGTGGAAGCTGCTGCAGGAGGGCGTGGAAGTTGATTGCCGGGTCTTGCCCAGCCGGCAAATCAGCCGCTTGGCGGAACTTGGGGAGTTCCTCGAGGCGGGTGTGGACGTAGTCAAGATCCAGGGCCGCAGCCTTTCTGCGGAGACGGTGGGCGCGCTGACGGGCAAGTATCGTTCCGCCCTGGACGCCTGGAAATGCGGCGGCAGGGTGGATTGGGACGCTGCTGTGCTGCCCCCAATGTGGACTGTACAAGGACGCTGAATGCAAACCTTCGAGCTGAATACGACAATCTCCAACCTGCGTAGTCTGTGCGAAACCGACCTGAGCGCGTATGACGCGGTTTACCTCGGCAACATCTATTGCCGCACCTTCCAGGACAACTTCCTGGAGCGCCTGGACGACCTCCGGGAAGGCATTGCCCGCGTGAAAGATCACGGCTTGCGAGCCTATGTAACCTCCTACGGCGCACCGCGCAACGATACCCTGCCGAAAATACAGAAGGCGCTGGAGACCGCGGTCGAGGCCGGCGCCGACGCCATCGAAGTGCACAACCTCGGCGTGCTGCACATGATTCGTGAGCAGTTTCCAGCCATGCCCGTGCACATCGGCGGCTTCGCCAACGTTTACACCGATGCTGGCGCGGCGGTGCTGAAGGAGCATGGCGCGGTTCGCTTCACCCCCAATTACGAGATCAGCCTGGAGGAAGTCAAAGCCATCGCGGATGGCGTCGGGCTGCCGGCGGAGATCCTGGTCCACGGCAAGATGCCCCTGGGGATCTCCGATTACTGTTTTCTGCTGGAGTATGAACACAAGTGGGCGGAGAAATGCCCGACCGTGTGTCAGAAGAGTCTGTTCCTCCGCCAGGAGGACTGGGCGATGAGGTCCGTGGGCAAGGGCGTGCTGAGCGGCAAGGATGTGTGCATGCTCGAGCACCTGCCCGCGCTGCTGGCTGCCGGCTGCAGAATATTTCGCATCGAGGCCGCGTACGAGACGCCAGCCTACCGCAGCAGCATCGCCAACATCTACCGCTCGGCGCTGGAGCGCACGGCCGCCGGCGACGGCACGGTGGACGAGTTGGCATGGCACACGGTCCGCCAGCACACGGCGGTTGGGTTGTGTAATGGTTTCTACTTCGGACGCACGGGTGGCGAATACGTCGGCAGCCAAGGCGACGCGGCCGAGGTTTGCTGGGTGGGTACGAGGTGAGTGATGGTGGAGCTACTGGCACCTGCGGGCAATCTGGAGATGCTGAAGGCGGTGGTGGAGAACGGCGCCAACGCCGTCTATGTCGGGGCCCGGGGCTGGAGCCGCCGGCGCGACGCCTACGAACTCTCCGACGGGCAAATCAACGAGGCCATCACCATCGCTCATGCGGGCGGAGCCAAGCTGCGGGTGGCCATCAACACCAACATGCAGTCGTCGGAGATTCCCGCGCTGCTCGCGAAGATGGAAAGGTTCGTCGGCTGGGGCGTGGACGGGGCCATCATGACGGACGTGGGCGCCATCGCCGAGGTGCACCGGCGCTTCCCGCATCTGGTCCTGCACGCCAGCATCGGCGCCAATATCCTGAATAACGAGGACGTGAAATTCTACCAAGGCATCGGCGTTTCCCAAGTCGTGGCGGACACCAAGCTCACGCTGCGCGAACTGGTTGCGCGCAAGGCCCAGGGCGAGGTTGGCATCGAGGTCCTCATCCACGCCAACATGTGCTACACCTACCTGGGGAAGTGCTGGATGTCGCCCTATCACCGCCTGGAGCGCGCCACCGATGATTTTGGCAAGGACCTGTTCCGCGGCAGCCCCAACCGCGGCGGACTGGATTACCGCGTCTGCCTGGAGCAATGGCAACTGTTCGCCGGCCAGGAGTTGCTGGAACCAAGGATCGCGCTCAAGAACGACGCGTTCTTCTACCTGGATGACATCCCGCCGCTCATCGACCTGGGCGTGCACTGCCTGAAGATCCAGGGGCGAGAGTATCCCGTGCCCCTGGTGGCCGAGATCGTACGCTTCTATCGCGAGCTGATCGATGCCTGCGTCAGCAAGCCGCCGGACCGGGCCTTCGACCTCGGGCCGTGGCGCGCGCAACTTGAGGCCATCCAGGCGGAGCGCGACGCCCGCCGCAGCAACACCACCCTGGTGTTGCTGAACGAAGCTCGCCAACCGGTGCCGCGCCGAGCCTAGCGGCGCAGACACTGACGGACTCATCCCTCATTTTGTTGGCAAGCTGATCCCGGCGAATTGTTGGGAGGTCAGCCGGAACGAGGGGACTGCCCTGCCACGGCACGGGGTGGTGGTCCCCGCACCGTGGCAGACACTCAGCCCGATGCGCCTAGGCAGGCACTTTCACAGCGGCCGTGGCGCTGGCCGGTACGGCGGGCCGCTTGGCAAGCAATTCGCACACCAGCGCGATTGCCGCCAGCCCGCCGGCCCAGTAGAACGACATCTTGTAGTCATGGTACTTGTCGAACAGCGCCCCGCCGATAAACTTTGCCCCGACGGCCCCGGCCACGCCCCAGGCGGTGAACAGCAGGCCGTAGTTGATGCCTGCATTCTTCGTCCCCCAGAAGTCCGAACAGGTCGAAGCGTTTACTGACAACTGCGTCCCGTAGCACCAGTACACCACGAACACCACGATATACAGCAGCGATACGGTGCCCCCCACCTTGTACAGGATAGGCATGGCGATCATGGAGATGGCGATCATCAAGCGCAGCACGTTCAACCGCCCCAGCGCATCCGACATCCAGCCCGACAGGATGCGCCCGCTGGCATTGCCCGCCGCGCCCACCACCAATCCCATGGTGGCCAGCGCTGCGCCCGGAATGCCCACGCTTTTCGCGAACGGCACCAGTTGGCTGATCACCATCAATCCGGCCGAGGTGCCGAGCGCGTAGGCGATCCACATCAAGTAGAAGGCGGGTGTCGCCAGCACTTCGCCCGGGGTGAACTCGTGGGTCGTCGCCGCCGCCTTGGCCGCCGGCTTCGGCGCCCAACCCGGAACCTTGTACCCCGCAGGCGGGTTCTTCAGCAGGAATGCGCCGATCAAGGTCATGACCAGGAAGATCACGCCCAGGATCTGGAAGGTGGTCGCTAGCCCGTAGCTAGGAATCAGCTTCAGGTTGGCCAGCGGTCCGAAAATCGCCGAGCCGCCACCGTAGCCAGCCACCGCTAGGCCTACAGCCAACCCGCGTTTGTCAGGAAACCACTTGGCCATGACCGGAATAGGCGTAGCGTAGCCCAATCCATTGCCCACTCCTCCGAGCACGCCAAAGCACACGTACAGATAATTCAGGCTATGGGTATAGGAGCAGAGGAAAAAGCCTAAGCTCACCAGCACTCCGCCGCTCAGAGATATCCAGAACGGCCCGAACTTGTCCTGCAGCCGCCCCGCCACGATGAAGGTCAAGGCGAACACCACCACCGCAATGGTGAATACGTTCGAGGTCTGCGCCCGCTTCCAGCCAAACTGCTTCTCCAGCGGTGCCACAAATATGCTCCAGGCATACAACGTCCCTAGAGCCAGGTTCATCGACATGCCGCCCACCACCCGCCACCAGCGGTTGATGGACGTGCCGGACTGGAATGATTGTGCGGTACTCGCCATGAGGTCACTCTCCTTCGTGCTTTGGAATTTGGCACTGGAACGGGCCTGACATCATCATCAACGCCGGAAGGGCCACCGCGCCCACTAACCCGGGCCGCCGCCGGACGCACCAGCTAACCCCTCCTGGAGTCCGCACCTCGGACTTGGACCGCGTAAAAACGAATCCACCATCATCTAAAAGGCCGGCTTGCCCCATGAGCCCTCGATCCGGGTCGCGCGTTCGTAATCTGGAGCTGGGATTCGGGATTGTTAAGAAGAACAAACATTTGTGCAGTGACCGCCGTCACAAGCAATTGTGACGACCCTTCCCTGGCCCCGCAGCGGAGGCGCTGCTGCCCGCTTCCGGGGTGCCATCCTCCGACTGTCCCCGCGCCGGCCGGGAACCCCGCATGCAATCACAAACATTTGTGACAACGGTCACAGACAGCCGGGTATCGCCCGAGGAAAATACCCGGGCTTTGCATCCTGGGACCTTATCCGCCCCCAGGAACCCGCTATCGCGTTTAAATTTAAAAGGGATCGTTGCAAGAGACATTTCCTGTGCCCGCGCGTATGATGGCCGGCGGGTAAGGGTATGAATTTGGGCCAACACTTTTCCGGCTTCCAGGTTTACTCTCATGTGTTCGCGCTCACGGCTTGGCGCTCGTGTACGCGGCCTGCAGCAAACGGATCCAAACTGCGCACCACGGTTCGATTTTTCTGACGGCACTTAGGAGGCTCGACATGGCCGATACCAAAGTCCTACCTTGGCCGGCGGTACCCATCCTCAAGCCCGAGGAAGTTTATGCCGGGCTGAGCGACCAGGCCAAGGAGTATCCGCTCTTCCTGGAATCGATTTGTCGCCAGGAACACAACTTCGAAAAGCCGGAGGCGCTTTCCCGCGTCCGCGTTCTCGATTGCACCACCAGCATGATGATCGGCCACTGGTGCTCCTCGCAGCTTTCCGAGCTGGGCGCGGAGGTGATCCAGGTCGAGCCTCCGGGCGGCGACCCGCTTCGCAAACTGACTCCCTTCGGCCGCAAGGAGTACATGTTCAAGGACAAGGAGTCGGGCGAAGAGTGCGGGGCGCAATTCCTGCATGAAATGCGCAACAAGTTCTCCGTCACCATGAACCTGGAGACCGAGCAGGGCCGTGAACTGCTCAAGCAGCTCGCCGTGCAGGTGGACGTGATCATCGAGAATTCTCCGCCCGGACAATGGGACAGTTGGGGCATCGGCTACCGTCAGCTCCGCGAGCTCAATCCCCGGCTGATCTACTGCTGGGTGGGCCAGCGCGGCCAGTGGGGCCCGCTCAAGGACAAGCCCGGCATGCTGGATCCCGTGGCCCAATCGGCTTGCGGCTTCGTGCACGGCACCGGCGATCCCAAGGAATTCGGCGGGCAGCCGACGCGCTCGGCGCTGTGGATGGCCGACCACGTGGGCGGCAGTGCGGCGGCCATGGGAATCCTGGCGGCGCTGCTCTACCGGGAGAACGTCAGCGGCGAAGGCCAGTTCGTGGAGGCGACTTCCGCCGAGGCCATCATCCGCATCCTGGACTACAGTTGGGCGTGGTATTCGATGGATGGCAGCATCCGCCCGCGCTTCGGGAATTGGGACCTGGCCATCAACATCTACGCCGTCAACCCCTGCAAGGACGGGTACATGATGGTGGGTGGCGGCCACGATCGCCTCTGGTACCGCATCTGGCGCACGGTGGGCGATGCCAATCCCGAGGTCGAAGAAGACATCCTGGGCGATCCCCATTTGCGGGAAGTGGCCGATCGGCTCGCCTACAACCAGCAGGTCAAGACCTACACCATGCTGTGCGAGTGGTTGAAGGACAACTCCCGCAGCGAGGCCGAGGCCAAACTGGGCAAGCAGCAGGTAGCCTCGGGCGGTGTGCTCTATGTCAATGAAGTGGCCGAGTACCCGCACTTCAAGTATCGCGGCCACGTCGCCGAAACCGATTCGCCGCATTACGGGAAGATCCTCTACGGCACCACTCCTTACCAGCAGCATAAGACGCCCGGCCGCCTGAAGTGGCTGGGCCGTCCCACCGGCTACGACAACCAGGACATCTATCGCCGGCTGCTGGGCTTCACCCGCGATGATTTCGCCCGGCTCCAGCAGGCCAAGGTAATCTGACGCAGGAGGAACACTCATGGCAACGACTGCAACCAAGAATGGGCAGAGCTTCGAGGAGTTCTGCCAGGAGACGTTCAACCCCAAGAAGGAATTCACCAAGCCTGAAGCCCTGAAGGGGTATCGCGTCCTGTCGTGCACGCAGTACATCCTTGGCCCCTCCTGCGCTTCCTACCTGGCTGAGTTGGGCGCCGAGGTGATCAAGATTGAAGCCCCGCGGCGCGGCGAAGCGATGCGCCACACCACCCCCTTCAACGAACCGTTCCTCTATCCTCTTTCCCGGTGGGTTCCGGAGCGCGGGACGGGCTTGGGGTTTGTGGGTGCGAATCCGAACGAGTACTTCATGTCGCTCGATTTCCACCGTCCCGAGGCGCAAGCGATTCTCAAGAAGCTGGCAGCCAAGTCTGACGTGTTCGTCGAGAACTATCGACCGGGCACGTTCGACCGCTGGGGCATCGGATACCGGCAGCTCAAAGAGATTAATCCCCGGCTGGTGTACTGCTGGCTGGGCGGTTTCGGGGGCTGGGGACCGGGGCGCGTGCGCGCCTCCTACGACATCCTCGGCCAGTCGCAGGGCGGCAACTTCGGGATGACCGGCAAGCAGGAGATCTTTGGCGGCGCGCCCGCCAAGCACACCATCTGGCTGGCCGATTATTGGGGCGGCATGATGGGTGCTACGCAGATCCTGGCGGCGCTGTACTACCGCGACAAGATCTCCGGTGAGGGCACCTTCACCGAGTATTCCCAGGTGCACGGCGTCACCCGTCAACTGGAGTACGCTCTCCCCCTCTACGGTCGTCACGGCATTACCCGCGAGCGCTGGGGCAACTGGGACACGCAGCTCTGCGTGCACGGCATCATCATGTGCGGCAAGTCTTCGTATCCCAAATCCGAAAACCCGCAGGAAGCCGAAGAAGGCTACATTATGGTCAGCGCTTACTCGGACCAGGACTTCGCCCGCCTCTGCCACACCGTCGGGGATAGCAGCCTGGCCACCAAGTATGCCAAGGCCGACGTCCGCATCAAGGCCCAGAGCCAGATGGAAATCTATCCCGCCCTGGAGAAGTGGGCGGCGGACAAGACCAAGGAACAGGTGGCGCAGATCCTGGACGCCGCCAACATCATCAACCAGCCGGTCTGGAACTCCAAGGAGGTTGCCAACCAGCCCCACTTCCAGCAGCGCGGCGCGGTGCGCTGGCTCGACGATCCTACCTACGGCGATCTGCTGCACCAGGGGCCGGCCTACCACTTGTCGCACACTCCGGCGCGCCTGAAGTGGGCCTTGAAGCCGGTGGGCGCCGACAACGAGTACATCCTTGGCAAACTGGCCGGCTTGAGCGCGGAAGAGATCAAGCGCCTGGAAGAACAGGAGTGCATCTAGGAGACCAACTATGCTGCTCACATGTCCGAAGTGCAAGACTAAGAATTTCCTCGATCCTTATCCCTTCTGGAATTTCAAAGGGACGACCAAGTGCGCCGGGTGCGCCACCGTGTACCGCCTGCAGACCTCGAACGGCGCTTGCGTGGCCGGCCCGGACCCGGCGGATGGCAAGGTGGATCTGCTGCCTGGCTTCGCGGAGAAGCAAGACTACAGCGGGATCGACGGACCGGGGCTGACCCGCCCGGCGCCCCGCGCGCGCAAAGACTCGGTGTGCAAGCCCATCCCCATGAGCAAGAACGTGCGTGGCAACCCCATCAGCGGTCATCCCTTGAAGAAGGACGAACTCATCGGCAGCACGGCGAAGTTCATGGTTGCCGGAGCTCATTAGAACTGGAGGCAATATGGCCCACTACAACGCGAACTGCCTGTGCGTCCATTGCAAGCACATGCGCCCGGCATTGGATTCCAACATCCAGAAGGCGTACCTGGGAAAATGCATGAAGCGCGAATGGCCGTTTACCCTGGCCATCACCCTTCAGGGCTGGACCGAATGCGATGTGTTCGAGGAGAGCGGCCAGAAGTACGTGCCGCCCGATCCGATGGCGCCCAAGGCCGCGGCTGCGGCGGCCGCCGCCAAAGGGCCGAAGCGCGTCGAGTTCTACTACTCGACCGCCCAGAAGCCCGGCGAGACCTTCCCCTGCGACATTAATCGCGCCCTGGAGCTGGTGAAAAAGCTGCAGGCCGGTGGCGTCGAGGCCAAGGCCACTGATATGGCCGGCGTCAAGGATCCGTTCCCGATTTATCACAAATCGGTGAGCGGCCCGGATGCCTCCGTGCGCCCGGTGTTTGGTTTCAAAGGCGCTCTGGTTCCGGACTTCGGGACTACGGTCCCGGCGCTGCTGGTGTTCGAGGGCGACCGCTATCCGACGATGGCATTCCCCCGCACCGACCAGAAGCGCGGGACCATTCGCGTGGAGCAGGCGCTTGAGGATCTGCTCGCCGAGTGCGCAAGCCCCGCGAAGGCCGTGGCGCGATAACCAAGGAGGGACATCTTATGGCGGAATATCTGCCTCCGCGCGAAACGTGGCCGGCGCGCATTTACACGCTGCCGGAGTTCCAGTCCTATGCCGAGCGCTTCAACCCCACGGAAGAACTGCTGGGCAAGGCGGTGGCGGCCGGCCGCGGCAGTCGCGCAGCGGTTCTCTTCGATGACCAGACCATCACCTACGGCCAACTGCTGACCCAGGCCAACAAGTTCGGCAACTCGCTGCGCGAGCTTGGAGTGACGGAGGGCGATCGCGTCATCCTGCGCACGCCCAACATCCCTCCGGCGCTGGTGGCCAACTTCGGAATCCTCAAGCTGGGAGCGGTGGTCACTCCCACCTCGCCGCTGTTCTCTCGCACCGAGATCGCGCACGTCGCCAACGATGCCGAGGCGGTCGCGATCGTGGTTAGCGCCATGCTGCTCGGCGAAGTGGAGGCGGCCAGGGAGAACTTCAAGACCGTCCGCGAGATCATTGTTATTGGCGGCGACGTCGCGGAGGTCAAGGCCAAGGGGTTCCGCCCTTATGCGGAGCTCGTGCAGGCTGGATCTGCGGAACTCGACCCCGTGCTTCGCAAACGCGAGGACGTCGGCCTGCTCTTGTACACCTCCGGCACCACCGGCCGTCCCAAGGGCACGGTGCACTTCGTGGAGGAGTTGCTGGTTATCCCCGACAGCTTTGGCAAGTACGGCTGGAAGGTGACGGAGAACGACGTCATCGGCGGCTCGGCTCCGCTGGCCTTCGGCGCCGGATACTCCAGCTACGCGACCATTCCTTTCCGATTCGGCGCGGCGGCTTCGCTCATCGCCAAGTTCGATCCGGAAAAGATGTTCGAGACCATCCAGAAGCACCACATTTCGATCCTGACGCTGGCTCCTACCGCCTACCGCAAGATGCTCCAGGTGCCGGACGCTAACAAGAAGTACGACCTCAGCAGCCTGAAGGTTTGCACCGGTGGCGGCGAGAGCCTCACCGCTCCCACTTACCACGCCTGGAAGGAAAAGTTTGGCCTGGATATTTATGAGGGGCTGGGCACGACGGAGATGATGTACGTCTTCGCATCCAATGTGGTCAGCCGCAAGGCGAAGGCCGGCTCCTTCGGCCAGGCTGTGCCCGGCTACGAACTCAAAGTGGTGGACGAGAACGGCAATCCGGTGGCGAACGGCAACATTGGCCACTTCATGGCCCGGGGACCGACCGGGACCATCTACTGGCGCGATCCGGACAAGCAGCGCCATGCCATCACCAAGGACGGCTGGAACCGCGCTGGCGATTTTGTGTACGTGGATGACGACGGCTATTTCTGGTTCGTTTCGCGCGAGGACGACATCATCAAGAGCTCGGCCTACCGCATCGGACCGGAGGAGATCGAGGTCGAACTCGCCACTCACCCGGCGGTGCTCGACGTGGGCGTAATCGGTGTCCCCGACGAGATCCGCGGCCAGATCGCGAAGGCCTTCGTGGTGCTCAAGCCGGGCGCCTCGGCTACCCCGCAGGAGTTGCTGGAATTCTGTAAGGGTAAGATCGCCACCTACAAGCTGCCGCGTGAGATCGAGGTCGTCAGCGAGCTGCCGCGCACGCCCACCGGCAAGCTGCTGCGGCGTGTGCTGCGGCAGCGCGAGGTCGAAACGCAGCAGGCCAAAGCCGCTTCCTAGGCTTCCCCGCACTCGGAGAAGCTGGCACGTGCCGCAGCAAACCGGCTGCGAGAAGGTGCCAGCTTCTTACGGTGCCTCCCGGCCGTGACATCAATGCCTGACGGCGGTATCATCTCCCACCTATGCCCGGCGAACTCGATCCTGACCGGCTCTGCCGCAACATCATTGACCACACTCCAGTCGCGGTTGTTTTCGGCGATCGCGAAGGTGTCATCCGCTTGTGGAACTCGGGCGCGGAAACCATGTTCGGCTACACCGCTCAGGAAGCCGTCGGGCAGTCCATGGACATCATCGTTCCCGAGAAACACCGGGCCAAGCACTGGGAAGGCTACGACCGCGTCATGCAGACCGGTGTGACCAAGTATGGCCGGGAAGCTCTTGCTGTTCCCGCGCTCACCAAGAGCGGCCAGCGCATCTCCATCGAGTTCAATATCGCGCTGCTGCGCGACGATGCCGGCCAGATAATTGGCGCCGCTGCCACCATCAGCGACGTGACTGCGCGCTGGGAACGGGAAAAATCTCTGCGCGCGCGCATGGCGGAACTGGAAGCCAAGGTCAAGGCGCTCGGCGGGGCTGGTGAAGCCAAGACCACGGTCCAGTAGATCAGCCCATGTCTGCCCAACCTTGATGATCGAGCGCTGCCGTCAATCCGTGGTCGCTGGGATGATCTGCATTCTCGCGGTCGTCGCTCCAGCACAGACGCGCCCTACGGCGGCGCCCGCCGAGAAGCCGGCGGTAAGTGTTCAGCTTATCGCGCTGCATACCAGTGATTCGGTTCGGCTCGATGGCGTCCTCTATCAGCCCCTCAAACCCACTCCGGTTGGACTGATGCTGGTGCACGGTTACGGCGGCACTTTCTACGGGGCTTATTTTCGCCAACTCGGACAAGCCGCCGCAGAACAGGGAATCACCACGCTGGCGCTCAACATGCGCGACCACGACACCGGTCCCAAGGTGTCCGATTTCACCGACAACCAGACCGACATCGCCGCCGGCATCGCTCACTTGCGCAGCCTGGGCCTCCGCAAGATCGTGCTGCTGGGCCAGAGCATGGGCACCAACCGCGTCCTCTACTACGAGGCGGCTACGGCCGACTCGATCATCGCCGCCACCGTGTTGGTGAGCGGGCCCGGCAATCTCTTCCAATGGAACGTGTGGCAGTTCGGCCGGGAGAAGGCCCAGGAATCGGTGGATGAGGCGCAGCGCCTGCGCGCGGCCGGCCACGACCGCGATCGCATGCTGGTGGACCTGGGCCCGCTGGGCAAGGCGCTCTACACTCCGCGTTATCTGCTCAGCCTGCGCGGTCCCGAAGCCAAGTCGGACCCTTACCAGAACATCTCCAAGGTGAAGAATCCGGTGCTGATCTTGCAGGGCAGAGCCGACAAGCTGATTGAGCACGATATCGCGGAGCGTCTGCACAAGGCCGCGCCCGACAATCCCAAAGTGACTGTGGTCTACGTCGAGGGCGCCGATCACGGCTTTAGCCAGCACCAATCCGAGCTGGCGGAGCGTGTGCTGGGCTGGATAAAGTCGGTAGTCCCGGAGTGACTTTAGGTACAATGCGGCGGGCTTCGACTCCATGAGGCGATCATGAACCTGATTCACGTCGAGGATCTCAAGGCCCCCGACGGCCACAGCATTCCAGCGCTGCTGCTCGCTCCCGACGTTGCCCCGCGTGGCGGCGCCCTGGTGATGCATCCCTACGGCGGAACCAAGGAGCAGATGCTGGGCGTCGCTCTCGGCCTGGTGGAGAAGGGAATCGCCTGCCTGCTGCCGGATTTCTGTGGTCATGGCGAGAACCACGCCGAGATCGGAGTGGGCATGTTGCAGGAGATGGAGGCCGGCGTCCAGCACACGCGCCGCTTTGGTCCCACCACTGCCGTGGGCATCAGCCTGGGCGGGCGCCTGGCGCTGATGTCGTCGGCCGATTGCATGGTGGCCATCTCCCCAGCGGTGGTGGCCGAGATCTCGCCGCAGGGCAAATGGATGTTCGAGAATTTCCCCAGCCCCGCCGTCCGCGAGCCCTACTCAGGGTACGTGACCGAACTGTTGGACAAGCTCGGTCCCGTCCCCAAACACGCTCGTCCGTGCCTGCTGCTCTATTCCGAGCGCGACATCCCCATGATCCTGGAAGGCGCTGCGGGGCTGAAGGCGGGCCTCTCCGGAGCCGAGCTGCGTTTCGTCACCAGGGACATCCGTCCCGATATCAAGCACGATAACGGCCTGGTTCGTTACTTGCCGCGCTGGTTCAATCATGGGGAATTGAAGTTCAATGCCGAGTGCGTCGAAGTAGCCGCGGAATGGGCTGCTGCGCGGTTGCCGCAGGTGCAGCACGCCTGACAAGTCCTCTTGGTTGAGCCGGGAGGCGGATCGGAGCCATATGAAATGGGAATACTATGATCGCATGATCGTTTTCGAGGACAGCGAGCAGGGCATGGTCAGCGGGCTGGATTCGTGGATCAACGGAGCCGGCGCCGAGGGATGGGAACTGGTGAGCGCCGTCCCGCTGATCGCTCCCAACAAGGACGGCATCGCCTACGGCACGATTGGCACGCACCTGGTGTTCAAGCGTCCCGTGGCCGAAGCCGCCGGGGCCCCCAGCGCGGGTCTTTAGCCCGCGATGGGGTGTCAGGGGTGAGGTGTGTATGCCGGAATTGCACGGGCGCGCCCTGATCGAGAGTCGCTTTGGGCGTCTGGGCAAGGGGCTCGATGCGGTCGTCATCAACGACGCCGAATACGACCTCGACACCCTGCTGGCCCGCATGGACCTGAAGCTCGAGGATACCTGGCCCATTGACATCGTCGTCGTCTCCGAGAACCTCTATTGCGTGCGCTACTACGATGGCCAGGACCAGCGCGTCGTCGCCCACGAATTCGATGGCGAGTTCCGCTTCGTCCACGAGACCCGCGGCCACATCGCCGAATGGATCGGCGACGACGCCTACTATGAGTGGATCAGCAGCGCAGCCTTCCGTTGCCCGCTCGTCCCCGGGGACGACTTTTGATCTGACCACGTATGCCTGAACTGCACGGCCGCGCCTTGATCGAAGCTCGCTTCGGGCCCTTGGGCGCGGGCGCTCAGCGGGTGACCATCGCTGGGATCGACTACGACCTGCCCGCCTTACTCTCCCAGATCGGCGTCGAGTTCGACGACGCCAAGCCCATCGACGCCCTCGAACTGCCGGACCGCTTCGTCGTCCGTTACCTCGACGCCCAGGACCAGCGCGTGGTGGCGTACGAATTTGACGCCGAGTTCCACTGCCTCGGCGAAATCCGCGCCCACATCGCGGAATGGGAAGGCGACCAGGCCTACTTCACCGAATACAGCGGGCACTAGAAGCCATCTGACCACCTCATCAATGTCTCGCTAGGCTAGTTACTGGTGGCGATTAATGAGATGGTCCGCCGCGTGATCAACCTGCGATAGTGGTTGGATCACGTGGGAAGAGGGAGGATCATATAGCGATATCGAGATAGCCAGCCAGTTATGGCGTAAATCGGTACTGGGCTAATTGTGGAATTAGCCCAGTACCCGTAAATCACGCATGCATGGCTCGGTGGCATTCCGAACAGAGGCTGATGAGATTTTCTTCAGAATCTTCGCCTTGGTGGCTCCTACGCTGAATGTGATGGACCTCGAGCCCACGCATGGAGCCGCAAGCTTGGCAACGCCAGCCATCTCTTTGGAGGATTTCCTGATGCAGCGTGCGGTAGGCATCGGCACCCAGCGGAATCCGGCGGGGTTTTGCTGAGGACGGTTTCACGCAGCCTCGGTTACCTGCTGGAGGAATTCCTGCCTCAGGGTCGCGGGCAGCAACCGGAAGAGCCGCATCATGGATAGCAGCAGGATCTTGGGGTTTCCGCCCTCCAGATGCGCCCCCGCCAAGAAATCCGCGCAGATCATCTCCAGACAATACCCCCGCGCCTTGTCCGATCCGAGCATGAGAGCCGCCGTATCGATCGCCTGTTCGATTACCGGCGCCTGGCTCTTGTAGACCTTGAAATAGATCAGCTCGCTGGGTTCGGCATCCCGCCCGGTCAGTTCCTTTTCCACCTCCCGCGTGAACTCTTCCCTCGGCATGGAGCGGGCTTTGTGCACCCAGGGTGCACAATCGAACTGCTTACCTTCCGCCCGCGCCAGCTTCGCCAGTTCCCTGCCTTTCGTCCAGCCGATATTCTTCAGTTCCTTCCTCACTTGTGGTGGCAGGTGTTCGTGGATGGACATCAGGTAGTACGCTTTTCTCCTCGACTCCGGAAAGCGCCTTTCCAGGAAGTCGTCGAACGAACTGAGGTTTTCCAGTCGCCAGTACTGGCCCGCCCGCACCTCGCACAAGTACCTTCCTAGTTCTACGAATCGCGTGTCGCGCTCGGCCTCTTTCCGCTGCTCCCAGGCGAGTATCTCGTCGATCTTGGAGAGCACGAACAGGGCCCGGCGGCGATTGAGTTTGGGCGGCATCGGTGCGTCCCTAGAAGTCAAGCTGGTCAAGCCAACCAAGATCGCCTCCCGGGCGGCGGATAAGCCGGGCATCCACCATGTCCTGCTTCCCCAGGCAAAGCCCCAGGTGCGAACAGCTCAAGCACCCGTTCTGGGGAAAGCGGATGCCGCTGCGGGCAGGGAACTGGGCGGCTTCGATCTGCCGAATGGTGCTGGCGATCATCTCCCCGAAGCGGTCCCGTTGCTCCTGAGTCACGGTGGCGCGCAGATACTGAACCTCCACCAGCCGCTTGCGCACGAAAACTACAAAGCCCACGTTGGGTTCTCCGGTGATCCAGGAATAACAGACGAGTTGGGGATCCAGAGCCAGCAGACCTGCCGGGTGGTCGGGGTAGCGCGCACCAGTGGTTTTCCAGTCAATGACCGAACGTTCTCCGTCGAGCTGGCCAATAGCATCGACGTACGCGACGAATTCGTTGCCGTTTCCGATAGGGCGCGTGAACTTGATCTGCAGATTACGGCGGGGATTCCGGATTTGCACCAGGCCATCCTGAACAAATCGCGTGAGCAAGTGGATCCCTTGCTCAAGCATCTGATCCCAGGTTTCGCTCTTGGGGTATTCCAGGGGAGAATTTTTGTACTGCGACCAAGCCTCGAATAGGGCACAGCCCGGATCTTCGCGGCGGAACAGCGCAGCCAATGCTTGCTCAAACGCACGTCCGAACAGCAGCCCGGCCCGGGTTTCTTTCTCCTGCCAGCCGTCCAGGTAGCGATAGCGGTATCGCAAGGGGCAGGCGAGATACTGCGCGAGTTGGGTGTAGCTGTAGGTCATGAGGCCAATTCCGAGCGCAGCGGGGGAGGAGCCGGCGTAGAAATCGATTCCCAGGCGCTTGCTGGCGCGAAGGCGTCCAAGTTGACCAACGTGCGACCGTTCACTACGGTGTGGGAGAGCTTGACCACCCCGCGGAGTCCGATGAGGCCCTTTTCCTCCACCTCATCCCGGCCGAGCAGCTCCGGGTCATAGCCGAAATCGCGCAGAAACCAGCTGAACTTCCACAAGGCCTTAGGTGTGCAACAGAGCCTGCCGGGGAAGGTGCGCCCGGCCAAAGGTTCGGGTTCGATCACGGAGAGCCGAACGGTATAAAACGGCTTCTGGTGCTCCTTCGAGTACCGGACCTGATCGACGCGGACCAGGAACACGCCGTCGGGAAACTCGGTGCTGGCTTGCGCCGTTGAAGCCAGGCCCTGGAAACGCCGTTTCATGCGGCACCCGCCTGCTGGGCGAAGCTGTTGAGCTTGACGAGCAATTCTTCCCTGTCCCGGGCTGCGAATTCGGCGATGTGCTTAATGAAGGAGGCGACCTGCTCACGGTTGGCCTGGCGGAGGTCCTTGGTGCCGCAAAAATCGGCGGCGTACTGCTTAACCAACGCGGCATCCAGGCGGTGCTGGCGGATCAACCGGCAGAGCTGGTCGCGGAGTTTGGGTTCGCCATTGCCGTTGGCAGGCTGGGGCGGAAGCTTCCTTACATTCGCCTCGGGCTGGCCGCGAGCGGGCAGGGATCCGATCTCTTCGACCGAGCAGATCCCGATTCCATATGCCTTGCGGAGAGCGCGGTTCACGGCCCGGGTTTCGGCCACGCGCATCTCCGCGCCGCGGACCAAGGGAGAAACATTGGACGGATCGGCATCTCCATAGCCGACGAATCCTTTGCACCGCGGTGACTTGTAGACAATCGCCCTGAAAGCCCAGCGCGACGCTGCAGCATCGCAGAACTGCACGGCTGGCCGGACGTCGATTCCGACGCAGCGATTTCGCCGCGCTAAACGCAGCAAGCCTGTGTGAGTGACGTACCAGCTTCGGTCGAGCAGCAGAAGATCACCGTGAGCGACCGAGAACTGGAATTGGTTGGTGAGGGCGCTGAGCAAATGGCGCAAATGGCGGCTGAGCCGGTCCGCCCAGAGCGATTTCGCGACTCTCAGATTAGTGGTTACGGAGGCGTTATCCTGGCTCATGCGCTCCTCCTTGTTTAGTGGACAGGACTATTAGTCAAGTCCATAATATCGAGGACCGGCTCGCTTGTCAAGTCTTTGCCGCGGCGTTAAGCTCCCCAGAATGACCATGGGCGAGATGATCCGCAGCGCCAGAGAGCGACTGAGGATGTCGCGAGCGGAACTGGCGAAGCGAGTCGGGCGAGACTACACGACTATCGTAAAAGTCGAGAAAAATCAGCGGCTTCCCAGTGCAGTACTCGCCTCACGAATGGAACAGGCTCTTTCGCTGAAACCGGGGGATCTTCTGAATCAGCTTCTGCAACAGAAGGAAAGGACCAACCGAGAGCGGGAAAAGAAGCGAGAAATTGTTTACAGGTCCGCTCTCACCGCGGAGGAGATCGAGAAAGTCCTTCGCCGCCATGAGGAAGCGAAATCGAAACGTATTAAATCACGGCCCGGTCAGCCACGCTAAGAACTCCTCATCGATGCACAATGTTCTTCTTTTATTCGCTCATGGTTTCTGCCATAAATACGGCGATTTCCGGGGGGCGAACAATTGGCGATAATCCAAACCTGTGCCTGCCCTCGCAACTGCACAGAGATGGATATAAGGAGAATCATCGAGCGCCGGAAGAGGAGGGGAATTACCAAGGAAACGGGAACTCAAGCAGTTCGGAGGTCGAGAGCGCGTCCCGGACCAGCGCTCAAAAAGTGCACCCCGGGTGCCCCTGGGATCCTCTGGAGAGCAGGCCCGCGCTAGAATGCGAGTCGCTCGGCCGCACACCGAGTTCCCCGCCTTTCCTCTTGCGCAACTCCATAGATGGATGTATATTCCTCCATATATGGAGATGAGCTCCATGGCGACACTACAACCGCCACTTGCCGGGTTTTCAACGCAAAGGACTGCAGATCTTTCCAGCCGCGATGTTCAGGAGCGGCTCAGCCGTTCCGCTATTCCAGCATTCTTCAAGCTCGCACGTGCCTGGCAATTGCGTGACGAATCAACTCGGCAGCTCCTGGGCGGTGTCTCCAATGGCGTGTTTTATCAGTTGAAGCGCGGGCACAAGAAAACCCTGGACCAGGACAAGCTGACCCGGATCTCTTTGCTCCTCGGGATTTTCAAGGCGCTCAATATCCTGTACAGCCGGA
>Ga0181530_10000671_pt1 | contig 44313 bp, 45 predicted proteins | sample PEATcosm2014_Bin_42_FD_119769 | JGI IMG/M metagenome (GOLD analysis project Ga0181530, IMG submission 119769) | Peatland microbial communities from MTU Mesocosm Facility, Houghton, MI, USA - PEATcosm2014_Bin10_60_metaG | ecosystem: Environmental > Terrestrial > Soil > Wetlands > Peat | place...
GCTGAAAAAGCCCGGCTTGTTCGCGCGCCTGATCGAACGCGCGCAGCGGCCGCTGGGAGCCTCGGCCACTACGGCTCGGACACCGCCGCGTTAGGGACGAACATCGTGCGGATCGAATTCAGCGCCCCGTACAAGCTAGCGAACCGCTGTACCTCCGAGCCATGACCGACTGACGACACGAGCCAGCAGCGTAGCCCGGCCGGGGCGTGGATGAGGTGGGATGGAGTCCGATTCTGCCCGACGGTCACGACGATCCGGCGATAGAGGGCCGGATCGTCGCTGCGGCGTTCGCTGACATAGGCCGATGTGACATTGGACGTAGTCGCCAGCCACGAGGTCACCAGTGCGCGCTCAACCCGATTGAGCGGGCGAGGCGGAAACGTACACAAGATGTCCCCCGCGCGATCTGTCATCGTGTGATTCCCGTGCATAGCTCAGGTTGTTTGTGGCCGCGTCGCGGTTGCAACGTGGTTGCAGCCTGCCGTCTCGCCGATGTCACCACGCGATTGCGACGCTCACGCCGCTGTCGATCTGCTAACCCATCTTTAACCCTAAATCCGGCAGTTGCTTCTCACAAACCTGCTGAGACCACCTGCGGCTGCAATCATGGCGAGCGGTTCAGGCCGGTGCGAGCTGCCGCGGTGGGTCGAGTTGGCGCCCCTTCAGATAGCGTTTGAGCGCCTCGCTGAGGATCCGATACCAGCGTTGCAGCGGCCCCAACTGCTCCGCAGTTTCCCGCAGCCGGCCGAGGAAGCCAGCGATCCGCCAATACGCTTGCCGCGCCTTGTGCTGCTGGCCATGTGTGCTGCTGAGTGTCAGCGTTAGCTGGCCAGCATGGCGGGTCTGCCGCGCGATTGCCTGCATCAGCAAGGGACGGCTGGTGATCGCCTCCGGTCGGTGATCGGGATCGGCCAGCCGCACGAACAGGCTCCACCAATTGAAGGCCAGTGCGACACAGCCGGCGAGCAGCCGACAGCGCTTCAGGTCGTGCGTGGTGAAACCGCCCCAGACCCACTGATTCTTCAGTTCATCGAAGTTGTTCTCGCAATCCGCCCGATCGCGGTAAAGGTGACCCAACGTGAGGATCTCGTTGTCCAGTGAGGTGACCAGCGCGGCATGTTCCCACACTTCACCACCCGCTCCGACCTCCGCGAAACTCAGCAGCGGTTGCTCCGGCTGGCGGCGATCGACCAGCACCAAGGGTTGCTTCAGCTTGCGGCGCAGCAGCACGACGCGGCGCTGCCGGCTCCAGCCGTGCAGCCGCAGCGTCGTCTCCTTGCCTGGCCAGCCTTGTCCGGCATCGGCCCAATCGCGCTCCGCCGTCATCCGCGTCAGCGCCTTCTTGACGTTCGCCGTCAGGCGCAAACGGAACAGATAGGGCAACCCGTCCTGCTCGGCTCGCGACATCACCGGTTCGACGCCCCACGCCACGTCACCCCGTAGCAGAGCCGGCCAGCGCTCGCGCCCCAGTCGGCGCAGCAATGACCAGAGGCCGTCCTGGCCATGCTTCGGCGTGTGTTCATCGCCGGGATGCACATCCACGCCAAGCACCAGACGCAGGTTGCCCATCAGGTAGGTATGATAGCAGTGCGACGGCCGCCCGGGCTTGTGCGGGTTGTAGCCCAGCACCGCACCTTCCTGGTGACCGTACAGCGGCTTGATCGTGCTATCGATGTCCAGCTCCCAAGGCTCGGTCAGCAGCGGCCGGAGGCAGTAGTCCAGGTGGTTCTGCAGCCAGGCCAGCCCGGACGCCTCCTCGATCTTCGCCAGGCCGCGGCGCACCGCGTCTTCGCTGATGACCTTCGCCATGCCGAGCAGATGCGGGTTCACCGCGTCACATCGCAGCGTGGTGATGTGGGCATAACGATAGTGACCCGACAGCACTGACAGCAGCACGGTGCCCAGCAGGTCGCGTTTGGACGGTGCATTCGGAGTGCTGTAGCTGAGCGGGCAGTCTGCCACCCAGCCGTCGAACAACCCGCCCTGCTTCAGATAGTCGATGAAGAAGGGCAGCTGCCCCCAGCGGCGTCATCTGGCCGTCGCGATCCCACTCGACATGCACGCGGCCGGCAAATGTGTCGGCGCTCGCATGCCAGTCTTCTACCGATGGTTGTTCACCCGCAGGGTGAGGCAAAAGTATCGGGAGATCTGGGTCCATCCCCTACTGTTCCGCCGATTCGGGCGGAATAGGCAATCGTTCAACTCCGGATTTAGGGTCAAACCTTTGAGCACATGGTTGTGCTTGGTCGCCATGTTTCCTGCGCTGACAGGGAACCCGCACAGCTCACCGCTCCCGTTGGCAAACCGATCTTCGGGTCAACTACTCGCCTGAGATTGCTCGCGAAGCTGGCGGGCCCGGGCTAATACCTTATTCTCGATTTCACCCACCGTGACGGCGCTGATCGGCGCATCGACCCACTGGCCATTTTGCATCACCTGCCGGAAGATCGCCACGCGGACTCCGTCGCTGCGCAGTTCGCGTCCCATGACGTAGGCTGTCGCCTTGAAACGCTCGCCCGACGTCGTGGGAGGCGAGTACCAATCGGTGATGATGACACCACTGAATGGATCGGCCGAAGAAAGCGGCATGAAGCTCAACGTGTCAAGCGCACCACGCCATAAATAGGCGTTGACGCCGATCCCCGTACCGCCGCCTTGGTCCGGCTTCGGCTGCTTGTCGGTGCCGAAGCTGAGCAGGCTGCCCTCACCCGTCAGGTTGCCGTATTGACCAAGTGCGGAACCTGGTTCGCCGGCGTAGTCAGGCGATCCCGGTTCGGGATTGTTCGGTCGTGTTTGCCCGCACCCCGCCAGCAACGTCAGACAAAACAGGAAGGCGAGCACCCTGCACGGCGAAAAAGTCATTTGGTTCGGCCTGTCGCAATGAAGCGCATGCGCCGGACGGCCATGCTGTCCCTATCTAGCGTGTCTGACGGGTAGTCGCCAAGCGGGTCAGTTTTGTTTCCTCGGTCAGTGCTGCGGCGGTTGAGGCGATGGCTGCGGCTGCCTGGACGCCGGACAGGTTTGGCATGAGGAGGTCTGGCCTGAGGCGGACGGCGGGGGCGGGAATGCCTGGAAATGCTCTGGTCCATAGCCGCTGGAGCCCGGCACGCCGACGAACCCGCTCGGCGAGGTGGACATCGGGGGTTGTGTGTCGCCCTGCGGCGCAAACTCCACCGCCCGCGCCAGGCTGGGCCAGGCGCCCGCCAGGCAAATCAGCAGTGAGACGAGACAGCGGTTAAGCATCGGCCCCTCCATGTATGCTCCAATATCGCGCTCCCGCCGTGACGCGGGCAATGCACGGCTAAGATAGGGCGCTGATGGCTCCCACCCCGCTGCACAGCCCGACCGGCAGCCGCCCCACTGTCGCATGGTCGATGCCGCCAAGGGCTGCGACAGGCAAGGATGCGCCGCGCGCGAGTCGTGACCAGCGCGCCGGGCCGAGACCGACGGCATCCGGATGACTTCGAGTCGGGAACGCGGGTGACAGGAAGGCGAGGTTCGCTCCAGCCTGCCTGGCGCGGCGCAGCTCCACCGGACCATGGGCCGAACTGGTCAGCAGGCCGCGCCGCGTCCGGGCGTGATCTGGCCAGCGTCCGCCGCGCAGATGCACGCCCGCTCCCAATGCCGCCGCCAGACGGACGTCGCCCGCCACAACCAGGGCGAGCCGTCGCGCCCGGCAGAGTCGTGCCAATGCGCGGCCCAATGCCTCGCGACCGGGGGCGCCATCGTGGCGCAACACGACACCGGCGAGTCCGCGCGGCAGCCTGGCGACCGAGGGGCATGGATCGGCCAGGCGGCGCTCGTCGGTGAAGAGCCACAGCACGGGCAGTGCGCTTCGGCTGTGCGTGCGCCGCGCCTTGACTGCACGCGCCCAAGCGACAAGCTTCGCATCCATGGCACCCCCTACCCAATCCATCGAGACCAGTATCGCCGAAAACCTGCGAAGTGTGCGGGATCGCATCTCCGATGCCGCGATCAAGGCCGGACGCAAGCCGGAGGACGTCACTCTCGTGGCGGTCAGCAAGACCAAGCCCGTCGAGGCGATACGCGCTGCGCTCGCTGCCGGACAGACGGTGTTCGGTGAAAACCGGGTGCAGGAGGCGGCGGCGAAATTCCCGGCGTTGCGTGCGGAGCATCGGTTCAGCCTGCATCTGATCGGCGGACTGCAAACCAACAAGGCGCGTGACGCGGTGCGGCTTGCCGAGGTGATCGAGACGCTGGACCGGCGGCATCTAGCCGACGCGATCGCCGCTGCGATCGCCAAGGAGGGCCGTACGCCAGTGTTGCTGATTGAAGTGAACGTTGGCGACGAGGCACAGAAATCCGGCATTGGGCGCGCGGATGCCGATGCGTTCATCGACGAGTGCAAGGGACGCTTCGGCGCGGCGTTGGCCGGACTGATGTGCGTGCCGCCGCTCGATGAGGACCCGCGGCCGCATTTCACCTGGCTCGCCGATCGCGCCGCGAAGCATGGGTTACCGATATTGTCGATGGGGATGTCGGCGGATTTCGAGGTGGCGATCGCCTGCGGCGCGACCTGGGTGCGGGTCGGCAGCGCGATTTTCGGGGCACGGTAGGGCTTAGGAAACCTCTCCCGCGCGCAGAACGCGGGAGAGCCTTCCTCGCCTGCTACGCCGCCACTTTCAGTTCCGGCGACACGGCAAAGCCAGCTTCCGTCTTCGAGCGGACCTCCTCGACCGTCACTTCGGGAGCGATGTCCACCAACGTCAGCCCCTGCTCGCCGACCTCGAAAACACCCAGGTCAGTGATCACGAGATCGACCACGCCTGCCCCGGTCAGCGGCAGATTGCACCTGTGCAACAGCTTGGGCTTGCCGCCCGCGGTGTGCTCCATGAGCACCACGACACGCTTCACCCCGGCCACCAGGTCCATCGCACCACCCATCCCCTTCACCATCTTGCCGGGGATCATCCAGTTCGCCAGGTCGCCGTTCTCCGCCACCTGCAAGGCGCCAAGGATAGAGATGTCGATGTGCCCGCCGCGCACCATCGCGAAGCTGCCGGCGGAATCGAAGAAGCTGGTGGTCGGCAGTTCGGTGACGGTCTGCTTGCCGGCGTTGATCAGGTCTGGGTCCTCCTCGCCCTCGAACGGGAAGGGACCCATGCCCAACATGCCGTTCTCCGAGTGGAGCTGGATCGACATGCCTTCCGGAATATGGTTCGCCACCAGGGTCGGAATACCGATCCCCAGATTGACGTAGAACCCATCATGCAGCTCGCGTGCCGCGCGTGCCGCCATCTGATCGCGCGTCCAGGCCATCGCCCGCCCTCCTCAGAACCGTTTGCGCACGGTGCGTTGCTCGATCCGCTTGTCCACGGTCTCGAGCAGCACGATGCGATTGACGAAAATCCCCGGGGTGATGATGTGGTCCGGGTCGATCTGGCCGTTGGGCACCAGGTCCTCGACCTCCGCCACGACGACCTCGGCCGCGGTCGCCATGATCGGATTGAAGTTCCGTGCGGTCTTCCGATAGATCAGGTTGCCCTCATGGTCCGACTTCCAGGCGTGGATCACCGCCAAATCGGCGCGCAGGCCGCGTTCCATTACATAGGTACGGCCGTCGAATTCCTTGGTGTCCTTGCCTTCGGCGATCTGCGTCCCGGCGCCGGTGGCGGTGTAGAAGGCCGGGATGCCCGCGCCACCGGCGCGGATGCGCTCGGCCAGCGTGCCTTGCGGGTTGAATTCGATCTCCAGTTCGCCGGCGAGGTATTGCTGCGCGAAGGTCGCGTTCTCCCCGACATAGGAGCTGATCATCTTGCGCACCTGGCGGGTTTGCAGCAGCACGCCCAGGCCGACCTCGTCGATCCCGGCGTTGTTCGAGATGATCGTAAGGTCCTTCGCGCCACTTTCCCGCACCGCCTCGATCAGCACGCTGGGTATGCCGCACAGCCCGAACCCACCGGACATGATCACCATGCCGTCGTGCAGCAGCCCGGCCAAGGCCGCCGTCGCATCGGGATAGATTTTGTTGACCGCCATGTTCACCCCCGCCGTGACGGGCGCAAACTGCCGCGTGGGCGGTCGAGAAGCAAGATGTCCGGTCCCCGACGGTAGCGCCGCCGACCCGTGTCATTGGCTGGACCGAAACCGTGACCTTCAGACGGCACCGCGCTGGCCCAGCTCGGTGATCGCCACCGCGTCGTAGCCAAGTTCGCCCAGGATCGCGTCGGTGTGCTCGCCCAGTTCCGGCGTGGGTCGCATCGTTTCCGGTTGCGGCGCCTCGGTGAGGGTGAACGGCTGGCCGACCACGCTGATGTCTCCCAGCTTCGGATGGTGGACAGGGCGCGCGATGCCGAGATGCTGCGTCTGCGGCTCTGCGAACACCCCCTCGATGTTGTTGATCGGGCCGCAGGGCACGTCGGCCTTGTTCAATGCGGTCAGCCAGTGGGCGTTGGGGCGCGTACGGGTGATCGCCCCGAGCCGTTCGTTCAGCGCCTTGCGGTTCTTCGAGCGCAGCGGCCCAGTAGCGTAGTCCGGATCAGCCAGCGCCTCGGTCCAACCGATCGCCTGACAGAACCGGGTCCACAGCGCCTCGCCGGATGCGGCGATGTTGACGTGGCCCTCCGCGGTGGGAAACACACCGGTGGGAATGCCGGTCGGGGTCGTTGCCCGCTTGGCCGGGCACCTCATGGAGGATGAGCCAGTGTGACGCCTGGAAGTCCAGCATGAAGATTTGCGCCTCCAGCAACGAAGTGTGTACCCACTGCCCCTTTCCCGTCTGCGCTCGCTGCATCAGGGCGAGCGATATGGCCTGTGACAGGAAGATGCCCGAGGTAAGGTCGGCGATGGGGATGCCAACCCGCACTGGCCCCTGCCCTTCCAGGCCGGTGATCGACATCAGCCCGCCCACGCCCTGGGCGATCTGAACAACACCTGGCCGCGTCGCGTCGGGACCGCTCTGCCCGAAGCCGGAGATGCTGCCATAGACGATCCGCGGATTCACCTTGGCCATTGTGTCGTAGTCCACGCGTAGCCGGTACTTCACGTCGGATCGATAGTTCTCCACGACCACATCGGCCTTGGCGGCAAGCTGCATGAAGATCGCGTGCGCCTCATCCTGCTTCAGGTTGAGGGTCATACTGCGCTTGTTGCGATGCAGGTTCTGGAAATCGAAGCCATGTCGGGTGGTGTCGATGATGTCGCCCTTGCCGGCACCCGGCGGCTCGATCTTGATGACGTTGGCGCCCCAATCCGCGAGCTGCCGTACCGCAGTGGGGCCGGCGCCGGCGCGATCGCGTCAGCGTGCGGCCATCGCGCGCCGGGCCAGGGTCAGCACAGCGTGGCGGGACAGCGTATGGTCCGGCGCTCCGGTACGTTTGCAATTGCGCTCCGCCTTGCTCAGCCCTGCCATCGCCGCGGCCAGCGACGACGACGACCACAAGCTCAGCGCCTTGGTGAAAGCGCCGACCCGCCGGAAGAACACCGGCGGACGCGCCGCCTTGGCCGCGTCGCCCGCGCTCATGCCCGTCTCCACCAGTAGACGAGCCCGATACAGCCGCTGCAGATGCATCAGGCCGCCGCGCAATACGCCGACGGGTGCCGCACCCTCGGCCACAGCAAGTTCCAGCGCCCGGTCTGCCGTCGCCAAATCCCCCGCCGTCGCGGCAAACAACGCGTCATCCAGCGACAACCCGGCCAGGTCGCCGACGCAGTGCATCGCCGTGTCCAGATCGACCCGACCGTTGGATCCGGCATACAGCGCCAACTTCTCCAGCTCGGCATGGGTCGATACCTGGTCCGCGCCAAGCTGCCCGCTGAGCCATGCGAGCGCGTCCTGGTCCACGGCGACAGTCGCGGCCCCCAGCACGCGTCGGATGGTCCCCTCCAAAGCGTGACCCTCCTCCGGATGGCAAGCAATCGCAGCGCCATCCGGTGCAGCGTCCAGTAAGGCGCGCAGCTTCGAACGAGTCGCTATGCCGGGGGCCTCCAGAACCACTAGCGCCGGGGCGCGGCTGTTCAAAACCGCTTGAACCGCTCCGGTTGCCGCGTCGGTTGCCTCGCGCACACGTACGACGCGTCGGCCTCCGGTTAGCGGCAGCGAGGCTGCCTCGTCGGTCAGGCGATCCAGTTCGCCACGCCCCAGTTCGGCGACCAGGAATGGATCATCGAGCGATCCGGCCACAGCGCGCACGAGTGTTTCCGCGCGATGGTGGATCATGCCGAGGTCCTCGCCGAAGAGCAGAACGACTCGGCAATCGCCGGGGTCTCGCAGGAAAGCAGCCAGGCGTTGCGGCGTGAGCCTCATCGCCTTCAGCTCGACGCAACGGCCGCCCGACGGCGAAAGAAGACCGCCAGTTGCATCGCAATCTGATCCGCCAACGCGGATGCCAGCCGCCGCTGCACCTGCTCGTTGTCGATGTCTGCGGCGAAGTACTGTTGATCGAGTACGTTGAAGGCATCCATGGCACGGGCAGAGCCGCTGGTAACCTGCGTTTGGGCCGGATCCCGCGCCTTGAGGGTCCAATGCGCATTGCCGATCAGACGAATCCGCGTTGCCGCATTGTCCGGCTCGACGCCAATTCCCTCGCCGGAAATCGAGAAGGTCACGGCAAGATCGTAACGCTGTGGAGTCTCGCCCGAATCGCTCGCCAGCCGCTCTTGCAAATCCTGCCGAAGCAACTGACCGGGACGATCTGGGATCAGGTTTATGTTGATGGCCGCAAGTTCCCGTTGCGCCGGTCCCGCTCGGCCTGCGGCCGTCGGCATATACACCGGCTGGAAGCCGCAGCCGGCGAGCACTCCGGTGCTACCCAGTGTCAGCAACTTGCGACGCGACAGGTTGGCGATCATCCGGCGATCACGAAGTTGACGATACGGTTTGGCACATGAATACGCTTGACCACACGCTTGCCCTCCAGCGCCCGGGCCACGTTCGGCTCTTCTTCAGCAATTGCAATGACTTGCGCGGCGGGGGCGTCCGGTGGTGCGGCGATCGTGCCCCGTAGCTTGCCCATCACTTGAACTGCGATCGTCACGCTCTCCATTGCCAGCAACACCGGATCGGGCTCCGGCCATGGAAGCTCCGCCACCAATGTCTCGGAGTCCGGTTGCAGCCGAGCGTGCACTTCCTCGGCCAAGTGCGGCATCATCGGAGACATGATGCGGGACAGCGTTTCCAACGCCTCACGCCGTGCCCAGACGAGTCCTGGCTGATTCGGCGCGCGCTCCGCGTCGGCGATCGCATTGGCGAATTCGTAGAGACGAGCAACCCCTACATTGAAGGCGAAGCTGTCCAGTGCCTCGGTCACCGCTGCTATGGCCCGGTGCGTGGCCTGGCGCAACGCGCGGACCGTCGGTCCGACGTCGCCGGGCGCCCCCACTGCCGCGGCCGGGTCCAGCGATTCCGCAAGCCGAAATACACGTTGGGTAAATCGAAACGCCCCGGCGACCCCGGCTTCGGTCCATTCCATGTCCCGATCGGGCGGGTTATCCGACAGGATGAACCACCGCGCCGTATCGGCGCCAAATCGGGCAATGATGGCTCCGGGATCAACCGTGTTGCGCTTCGATTTGCTCATGGCTTCGACGCGGCCGACGACCACCGGCTCACCGGTGTCGCGTCCGATCGCGCTGCCATCGGGCTGCTTCACGACCTCCTCGGGATAGAGCCACACCCCATCGGGTCCGGCAGTCGTGCGGTAGCTTTCGTGCGTCACCATGCCCTGGGTAAACAATCCAGCGAACGGCTCGTCCACGTTCAGGTGGCCGGTTTCCTTCATCGCCCGGGTAAAGAAGCGGGAATAGAGCAGGTGCAGGATCGCATGCTCGATGCCGCCGATGTATTGATCGACCGGCATCCAGTGATCAACCGCCGCACGCGTGACCGGATCATCGGCTTGCGGGCTGCAAAATCGGGCAAAATACCACGAGCTGTCGACAAAAGTGTCGCAGGTGTCCGTCTCGCGCCGCGCCTGCGCCCCGCAACGGGGGCAGGCCACGTGTTTCCATGTGGGATGATGGTCAAGCGGGTTACCAGGCCGATCGAACGTCACGTCATCCGGCAACAGGACCGGCAATTGCTCATCCGGCACGGGGACCACGCCGCAGCCGGCACAATGGATCACCGGGATCGGACAACCCCAATAGCGCTGGCGCGACACGCCCCAGTCGCGCAAGCGCCAGTTCGTGACACCCTTGCCGACTCCGCGGTGTTCGAGTTCGGCGATAACCGCCCGCTTCGCCGCCTCGACCTCCAGACCATCGAATGGTCCGGAGTTGAAGATGGTGCCGGGACCGACATAGGCTTCATTTGCGACGTTGAACGAATCCGGGTCGGCGCCCGGAGGCAAAACCACGGGTACAACCTGGAGACCGTACTTTCGGGCGAAGTCAATGTCGCGCTGATCGTGCGCCGGGCAGCCGAAGATCGCCCCGGTGCCGTATTCCATCAGCACGAAGTTGGCGATCCAGACCGGGAAAGTTGCGCCCGCTAGCAACGGATGACGAACGCGCAGGCCGGTGTCGTAGCCGCGCTTTTCGGCCGTTTCGATCGCGGCTTCGCTGGTGCCCATCCGGCGACATTCCGCGATGAACCCGGCAGCAGTTCGGTCGCGTGCCGCAACCGCCGCAGCGAGCGGATGTTCCGGCGCCAAGGCCAGGAACGACATGCCGTAGAGCGTGTCCGGCCGGGTGGTATATACCTCCACCCGATCGATCGATTGCTCCGGCTTCGCCAGATCGAAATGCAGCCGCGCACCTTCGCTGCGGCCGATCCACTTCTCCTGCATCACCCGGACCCGTTCCGGCCACCGATCGAGCTGGCCGAGAGCCGTTAGCAACTCCCCGGCATAGTGTGTGATGCGGAAGAACCACTGGCTGAGCTGTTTCTTCTCGACCGGCGCACCCGAGCGCCAGCCGCGGCCATCGATTACCTGCTCGTTGGCCAGGACGGTGCCATCCACCGGATCCCAGTTGACCCAGCTTTCCTTGCGTTCTACCAGGCCCGCCTTCAGGAAATCCAGGAACAACTTCTGCTGGTGGCCGTAATAGGCCGGATCACAGGTCGCGAACTCACGTCGCCAGTCGAGCGACAACCCCATGCGCTGCAACTCGGCCCGCATGTTGGCGATGTTTTCCCAGGTCCATTTGGCGGGATGGATACCGCGTTCGCGCGCGGCGTTCTCGGCCGGGAGACCGAATGCATCCCAACCCATTGGATGCATCACCGAAAAGCCCCGCGCCCGCTTGTAGCGCGCCACCACGTCGCCGAGAGTGTAGTTGCGCACGTGGCCCATATGGATCTTGCCACTGGGATACGGGAACATTTCGAGAACATAGTATTTCGGCTTGCCATCGGCCGGCACGTCGTCCACGCCGAAACAGCCGCGCTCTGCCCAAGCGCGCTGCCATTTCGGCTCGGCGACCCCGAAATCGTAGCGCGGCGCCTCTGCTGGCGCCGCGGTCACAGTCTCATTCATAGTGTCTGTATCGACCGCAGTGGACCGCTAGGCAAGACCCACCGCAACGTCACGGTGTGGCGGGCTGCCCTGCCATCCGGCGGTTGTGCCAGGCGTCCATTAGCTGGAGCACCGTTGCCGCCGTCTCCTCGATCGAACGGCGGGTAACGTCGATCACCGGCCAACCACGGCTATTGCAGAGGCGGCGAGCCCAGAGCAACTCAGAGCGAACCGCCTCCTCATCGACGTATTCTGTGGTGGTCGGCCGAACCGCTCCGGCCGGCCCACCGGAAGCGATCATGCGCAATCGGAACCGCCGAATTTCGATCAGTGAGCCCGCATCCAGAGTCAGGCCGATCACCGGACAGTGCGGCCGCTCCAGGTCTGGCGGAATTGGCAGGTTGGGGACGAGCGGGACGTTGGCTGCCTTGATTCCTCGGTTGGCGAGGTAGAAGCAGGTGGGCGTCTTGGAGCTGCGTGAGACGCCCACGAGGATGACGTCCGCTTCCGCCAGACCCGCTGCGGCCTGACCGTCATCATGGGCAAGGACATAATGCATAGCATCGATCCGACGGAAATAATCGGCATTCAAAGCGTACTGGCGGCCAGGCCGGGCCGAGGCCTGCTGTCCGATCGACTCCTGCAACAGGTTCATTACCGGATCTAGCACATTGACCACAGGTACGTTTAGCCGCACGCAGGTGGTTTCCAGCTCGCTGCGCAGCGCCCGGTCGACGAGGGTTGACAATACCGGTCCCGGTTCATGCTCTATACCTTCCAGCACGCGGTGGAGCTGAAACCGGGTGCGGATCAGACTCCACCGGTGATGGATGATGTCCGCCTGGTCGAATTGGACCGTTGTCGCCCGGGCGATCGCATTCAGCGTCTCGCCGGTTGCGTCTGAGACCAGATGAAGGTTGATCCGATGGTTATCCATAGGGGTAGAATAGCGGGGATAGCCGGGACTACCAGCCCACCTTGCCACGCCGCAGGGCAAACCGGGGGTAACGCCTGCCCTTGCGTAACACCGAGATAGCTGGCAGCAGTTGTCCCTCAGGTGCGGATAGCGTCCGAATACCGAGCCAACAGCGATAGTTATAGGACGACTCTGATGTGGACAACCGACCGGGAATTCCAGTGGCATCTGGTACCCCACAATCCACACCCCCTACTGCTACAGCATCCCACTAAGATTCTTTCTTATATCTGAGTCTTTCATGGACAATCCGAAACACCTGTTGCGAGCGCTTACAGGGATCTCAGTGTGGCCGCCGCCAATCTGGCTGATGCGTCAAGCCGGCCGCTACCTGCCGGAATATCGGGCCGTGCGGGCCAAGGCGAAAGACTTCATCGCGCTTTGCACGACCCCGGAGCTGGCAACCGAGGTCACGTTGCAGCCGATCCGCCGCTATCGGCTGGACGCGGCAATCCTGTTCAGTGATATCCTGATGGTTCCGTGGGCTCTCGGACAGGGGTTGGCCTTCCGCGAGGGCGAAGGGCCTGTGCTGCCTCCGTTGCGGGATGCTTCCGGAGTGGCCGCCCTCGATCCGAGCCGACTGCTAGATCGCGTGGCACCCATTCTTGAGACAGTACGTCAGGTCCGGCAGACATTGCCCGAGGAAGGATTGGGTGGCACGGCCTTGATCGGTTTCGCTGGGTCGCCGTTTACCGTGGCTTGCTACATGGTCGAAGGTGGCGGCTCACGCGACTTTGCCGCAACCCGCAGCATGGCATTCGGCAGTCCTGCCTTGTTCGCTCAACTACTGGATATACTTGCCGATGCGACCGTGAGCTATCTGTCAGCGCAGATCGACGCGGGTGCTGAGGCAGTGATGCTGTTTGATTCCTGGGCTGGCGTGTTGTCGCCTGGCCAATTTCGCACTCATGTGGTTAGGACAACGCGCAGAATCGTGGGGGAGCTTGGCCGGAGGCATCCTGCCGTGCCGGTGATCGGGTTTCCGCGTTTGGCGGGCTTGCTGGTCGGCGAGTATGCACGGGCAACTGGTGTTCACGCGGTTGGGCTGGACACCGGAACGGACTTGGTTTTGGCTAAATCCTTGATGCAAAGTCGGGTGGCGTTGCAAGGAAATCTCGATCCTATAGCCTTGCTCGCCGGCGGCTCGGCCATGCGGATCGAAGCGACCAGCATCCTGGAAGCGATGCGCGGCTGGCCGTTTGTCTTCAATCTAGGGCATGGCATCGTGCCACAAACGCCACCTGCCTACGTGGCGGAACTGGTGGAGCTGGTGCGTGCAGCTTGAGCACCGTCGTAAGCTCGCCTTGATCCTGTTCAACCTGGGGGGTCCCGATCGGCCGTCGGCGATACGTCCGTTCCTGGTGAATTTGTTCCTAGATCCTGCCATTCTGCGTGTGCCGCTTTTGGTGCGCGCCTTGTTGGCGCGAGCGATCGCCTATCTCCGGCTGCGAGCGGCCCGCGCCAACTATGCATTGTTGAATGGCTCTTCGCCGCTTCTGGACATGACCCGCTTGCAGGCATCTGCGCTGCAAGCAGCGCTGCCCGAGCTGCAGGTCAGGTCCTTCATCGCTATGCGGTATTGGCATCCATTCAGCGACGCCACGGCTCGGGCTGTGCGAGCTTGGCGTCCGGATGTCGTCGTACTGCTGCCGCTCTATCCGCAGTACTCGACGACGACCACCGCCAGTTCATTGGCTGCGTGGCACGATGCTGCTGCCAACGCCGGGCTTGTGGCGGCGACCCATACGATCTGCTGCTATGCCACCGACCATGCTTTTGTTTCCTCAATTGCCACTCTGGTGCGGGTGGCTTATTCGCAGGCGTGTTCGCGCCTGACAGCGGGAACGCCGTTGCGCGTCTTGTTCTCAGCCCATGGGTTGCCGGAAAAGATCATCTCCTCGGGTGATCCTTATCAATGGCAGGTTGAACAGACCGTGGCGGCGGTGTTGGCCGTGTGGGGCGAGCCGAACCTAGACTGGACAATTTGCTATCAATCGCGGGCAACGCCGGTGCGCTGGATCGAGCCGAGCACGGTCGCCGAAATTGAGCGAGCCGCGCGTGAGAAGGTCGCGGTCATGCTTGTACCCATTGCCTTTGTCTCCGAGCATTCGGAAACTCTGGTCGAGCTCGACATCGAGTATCGACACCTTGCGGATCGGCTTGGTGTTCCCGGGTATTTTCGTGTCCCAACACCAAACGCCGACTCGGTTTTCGTCGCCGCTCTGGCTGAAGCAGTGCGTCGCGCCAGGGCATCAACAACCGGCTTAAATAGCCATATCGGCTCACGCGTCTGTCCGCAGCGATATACCGGATGCCCCTATAGCGTGAGGAAGCCTGCATAGGATAGTGCTGCAGAGACGGTAACGTGGGTTGCGGATAGCTCGGAGCTGGGAGCAGAGACGTTGGGTGTTCTGAGTTCGCTCTATCCATGGATCAAGGCGCTGCATGTCATTTCCATGGTCGCGTGGATGGCGGGGATGCTCTATCTTCCACGCCTCTACGTTTACCACTGTGAGACCGTGCCTGGCTCGGCAGAGAGCGAGCGGTTTAAGGTGATGGAACGGCGATTGCTCAAGCAGATCACCAATCCGGCTATGATCGCCACCTGGACCTTCGGTATTCTGCTTGTCTTGATGCCTGGCGTGCTTGACTGGGGGTGGGGCTGGTGGCACGTTAAGCTGGTTGCCGTGATTCTGCTCTCGGGTGTCCACGGGATGCTGTCCCATTGGCGGCGCGATTTCCTGGCGGACCGCAATGTCCGGTCGCAAAAGTTCTATCGGGTGGCCAATGAGGTGCCGACACTGCTTCTCATGGTCATTGTGGTCATGGTGATCGTGAGGCCGTTTTGACCTCTTGACATCTCTCAATCCGATGCCCACCTATCGGTTGACGCAGGCGGGCCGGATCGGCTAGACTGCGCGTTCCCCCAGATTGGAGACGGCCGTCGGCCGCTCCGGATCTCCTTACCTAGCGGGATTACCAGTCGACCATTCCCCTTACGAATGGTCTCCCCCGGTTCTGGGCATCTTGCCCGAATCCCGTTCAATCATGTCGCGACCACCTCCGAGGCATCCCTATGCACCTCGCTGAACTCAAAGCAAAATCTCCGTCCGACCTGTTGAGCTACGCCGAGTCGTTACAGATAGAGAACGCGTCATCGCTGCGCAAGCAGGACATGATGTTCGCGATTCTGAAAAATCTGGCAGAGAACGATCAGGCTATCCACGGCGAGGGAACGCTGGAAATCCTCTCGGATGGCTTCGGATTCTTGCGCAGCCCGGAAGCCAATTACCTGCCCGGCCCCGATGATATCTATGTGAGCCCCAGCCAGGTCCGGCGATTTGGCCTGCGGACCGGCGACACCGTCGAGGGCCAGATCCGCGCCCCAAAGGACGGGGAACGCTACTTCGCCCTGCTCAAGGTCGATACGGTCAATTTCGAGCCGCCGGAGTCGGTGCGGCATCGAATAAACTTCGACAACCTGACGCCGCTCTATCCCGACGAGCGGCTGAAAATGGAAACGGAGAATTTCCAGTCCGTCGCCAAAGGCCCGAGCAAGGACAACACGCCACGGGTCATCGACCTGATCTCGCCAATCGGCAAGGGCCAGCGGGCGTTGATTGTGGCACCGCCGCGGACCGGCAAAACCGTGATGCTGCAGAACATCGCCACGGCGATCGCGGCCAACCACCCCGAGGTCTTCCTGATCGTGCTGCTGATCGACGAGCGGCCGGAGGAAGTCACCGACATGGCCCGCTCGGTGAAGGGCGAAGTGATCAGCTCCACCTTCGACGAGCCGGCCACCCGTCACGTGCAGGTCACCGAAATGGTGCTGGAGAAAGCGAAACGCCTGGTCGAGCACAAGCGTGACGTAGTGATCCTGTTGGATTCCATTACCCGACTGGCGCGTGCCTACAATACGGTTGTGCCGTCGTCCGGCAAGGTGTTGACCGGCGGCGTGGACGCTAACGCCCTTCAGCGACCAAAGCGCTTCTTCGGTGCCGCGCGCAATATCGAGGAAGGCGGCTCGCTGACGATCATCGCCACGGCCCTGGTCGATACCGGCAGCCGGATGGACGAGGTGATCTTCGAAGAATTCAAGGGTACCGGCAACTCGGAAATCATTCTGGACCGCAAGCTGTCCGACAAGCGGACCTTCCCGGCTATCGACATCACCAAGTCGGGGACCCGTAAGGAGGAACTGCTGGTTGAAAAGAGTACGCTCTCCAAGATGTGGGTACTGCGGCGTATCCTGAACCCTATGGGCACCGTGGACGCGATGGAGTTCCTGTTGGACAAGCTGAAATACAGCAAGACCAACAACGACTTCTTCGATGCGATGAACACCTGAGTGGGGCGGGCGGGTAGCCCGTCCCCTGCCCCGCATCTTGGCCTTAGTGGAAGCGCGGGATGACTTCCTGGCAAAGCAGCCGCGTCGCCGCCATGACCCGTTGATGCGGGATCCTGCCGCCGCAATTCAGCTCCAGCAGCACACCGTCCAGACCGAGTTCGTCTTGTAGCGCCTGCAACTGGGTGCCGACCGAATCCGGCGTACCGATGAACACGGAACCGCGCAGAGCCTGGTCGTAAGTCATCGTCGCCAGTCGCTCGGCTGTCTCGTTGCGGCGGGCCACTTGATCGACGCCTGCGCGTGTGGCCGAGTCGGCCAGCAACCTGGCCTGGGCACGGTAGTAGTGCAGCAGACTGGCCTCGGCGTCATCGCGGGCTTCTTCCAAGGTCGTGCCGATATATCCGGGCGCGCGCAGGAACACCTGGCCTCTGCCGGAATGGCCCGCGGCGGCATAGGCCTCTCGATAGATCGCGATCTGCGGTGCGAACATCCGGGCATCTTCGTGCCGCACCGCGAGGAAGATCGGCAGGCCCTGTCGGCCAGTGGTGGCAAACGTGTCGGGACTGGTCGCGGCGACACGGATCGGCGGCACCGGCTTCTGAAAGGGCTGCGGCGTCACGGTGACATCGCGAAACGAATGGAAGCGTCCCTGGAAGGACATCACCGGCTCTGTCCATGCCTTCAGGATGATCTCCAGCGCCTCGGCAAAGCGCTCGCGGCTTTCGGCGTACGGCACGCCATATGCTTCATAGGTCTTCGCCACGCCGCTGCGGCCGACGCCGAAGATAAGGCGGCCGCGGCTGATCTGATCGACGGTCGCCGCTTCCTCGGCGATGCGCAGAGGATTGCACAGCGGCAGCACCTGCACTGCAACGCCGATCTTCATCCGTTCGGTGCGTGCAGCGATCGCACTGGCGACGCACATCGGCGAAGACAGGACGGAGCGCGCGGGATCGAAGTGCAGCTCCGCCAGCCAGATTGCGTCCAGACCCCATTTCTCGGCGCCATCCACGACGTCGAAGGCTGCGGCGAACGAATCCGCGTCGGAGCCGCCCGACAACGATGGAAACTCGTGAAAGATGCCGAACTCCATCGCTGCTGCCCTCCCCGGCGCGACCCCGAACCCCAGTATACCCGGGTTCCAAAGTCACGCCATGGCGGGCCTTCTAGTAGCGATAGAGGTCGTGCTTGAACGGTCCGCTCACTGGCACGCCGATATACTCCGCCTGCTGCGGTGATAACGTCGTCAGTTTTGCCCCGACTTTCGCGAGATGCAGCGCGGCGACCTTTTCGTCGAGCTGCTTGGGCAGGGTATAAACCTGCCGTTCGTATTTGCCGGGTGGCGCGGTGAACAACTCGATTTGCGCCAGGACCTGGTTGCTGAACGATGCGCTCATCACGAAGCTGGGATGGCCGGTGGCGTTGCCCAGGTTCACCAGGCGGCCTTCCGACAGCACGATCAGGCGCTTGCCGTCCGGGAACACCACCTCATCGACCTGCGGCTTGACGTTTTCCCAGCGGTAGTTGCGCAACGCCTCGATCTGGATCTCGGAATCGAAGTGGCCGATGTTGCAGACGATGGCGCGATGCTTCATGCGGCGCATGTGGTCCAGCGTGATGACATCGACGTTGCCGGTCGCCGTCACGAAGATATCGCCGAGCGGCGCCGCTTCGTTCATGGTGGTAACTTCGTAGCCCTCCATTGCCGCTTGCAGCGCACAGATCGGATCGATCTCCGTCACCATCACCCGGCAGCCGGCATTGCGAAGGCTGGCAGATGATCCCTTGCCGACATCGCCGAACCCGTTCACCACCGCGATCTTGCCGGCCATCATGACATCGGTGCCGCGGCGAATGCCGTCCACCAAGGATTCCCGGCAACCGTACAGGTTGTCGAACTTCGATTTCGTCACGCTGTCATTCACATTGATCGCCGGCGTCAGCAACTTGCCGTCACGCGCCATGTCGCGCAGCCGGTGCACGCCGGTCGTCGTCTCCTCCGAGATGCCGCGAACGTCTGCGAGCAACTCGGGGTGTTTCTGGTGCATCAGCAGAGTGAGGTCGCCGCCGTCGTCGAGGATCATGTTCGGGGTCCAATCGTCGGGACCGCGAATGGTCTGGTCGATACACCACCAGAACTCTTCCTCGGTCATGCCTTTCCAGGCGAAGACCGGCACGCCGGCGGCGGCGATCGCGGAGGCCGCGTGGTCCTGGGTCGAGAAGATGTTGCAGGACGACCAGCGCACCGTGGCTCCGAGTACCTGCAATGTCTCGATCAGCACCGCCGTCTGTATGGTCATGTGCAGGCAGCCGGCGATGCGAGCGCCCTTCAACGGCTTGCTGGTGCCGAACTCTTTGCGGATGGCCATCAGGCCGGGCATTTCGTCCTCGGCCATGGCGATCTCCTTGCGGCCCCAGTCCGCCAGCGAGATGTCCTTCACCTTGTGGTCCTGGGCGTTCGGCATCCATCACACTCCTGTTGGCGGCCGCACTCATATAAAGATATCTGCATGTGTGCAAGGGATCTGTTGGACGGCCGCAGGTTGCTGCGCCAAGCGCAACGGATTACCCTGGACCCTGGCCGGCCTTTTCGGCATCGGCCAACGGAGGAAATGCTCTATGACGCAGCATCGTGTGCTGGCCGGCATTGGTCTGGCCGGCTGTTTGCTCCTGCCCTGCCTGGCGCAAGCCGGCACGAGCGACATCCTGATCGGCCTCGATGAAAAAATCACTTACGACGCCAACGGGCAGGTGAACGGTCCGCCCGGCAAGGATGCCGTCCTGGTGCTGGACGTAGCCAACCCGGCAAAACCGAAAATTCGTGCCAGCCTGCCGCTGATGAACTCGCTGCTTGGCCCGCCGACGAATCTGCAGATCACGCCGGACGGCAAGCTTGGCCTGGTCGCCAACTCGGTGGTGATGAACCAGGACGGCAGCGCCTGGAAGGTCGCACCCGACAACAAGCTGTTCGTCATCGACCTGACGGCCAATCCGCCCAAGCTGGTCGATACCGTCACGGTCGGCATGCAGCCGTCGGGACTGGCGATTTCGAAGCGCGGTGACCTCGTCCTGATCGCCAACCGCGCCGGCAAAAGCGTGTCGGTGGTGTCGATCCAGGGCGGCAGCGTGAAAGCCGTGGGCGACGTGCCGATGGGGCAGGAAGCCGCTGCTGTCGTCATCGCGCCCGACGGCAAACGCGCGTTCGTCTGCCTGAACCTGGTGAACCGGGTCGCGGTGCTGAACATCGACGGCCAGACGGTGACCTACGACAAGACGCTGGACATTCCGGCGGCAATCAATCCGTACGACATCGACATCACGCCGGACGGCAAATACGTGATCGCCTCCAATACCGGGGCGGGCAGCAACAACGGCGATGCCGAGGTGACGATCGACGCGACCGGTCCACATCCGCACGTCATCGACCTGATGACACCCGGCAACGGACCCGAAGGTTTCGCCATTTCCGCCAACGGCAAATGGGCTGTCGCACCGTTGCTGCTCGGGTCAGGGGCGAAGCACACCGATTGGTTCTACACCAAGGGCGGCGAACTCGCGCTGATGTCGGTCGGCGCCGGTGGGAAATTGTCGGTCGTCAGCCGTGCCCCGCTTGGAGCCCTGCCGGAAGGCGTCGCCTTCAGTCCCAAGAGTGACTATCTCTATGTCGGCAACTATATCGATCGCAACCTGCAGACCTTCCACATCGTGGGAGACAAGTTGGTCTCGGTCGGCACGATACCTCTGCCTGGACAGCCAGCCTCGATGCGCGCCTTGGCGCGGTAAGGGGCCGTTCGGAAGCAACCGAATGGACTGGCCGCAGGCCAATCCATTCGCGGCCATGCCGCCACCGGGTCAAGCGCCCGGTGGCAGGCTCCGGTCGGCATCCACGACTTTCCTTGCTGCGAGCAGCGGCATAGTCGTGGATGGCGGGCCTTCGCTCGCCATCACCGGGAAACCGCTGTACCGTCAACCCTGACGGTACAGCGACATCGCGTTGTTGAAGAAAAAGTCGCGCCGCTGCTGCTCCGGCAGAGGCATCGGCAATACCTGCGCCGGATCGTCGTAGTCCCAATGCGGATAGTCGGTGGCAAACAGCAGCCGATCCCAGCCGATCCAGCCGATCGCATCCAGCACATGCTCGCGCGGCTGCGGCTCCTCCATCGGCTGCGTCGTCAACCACACTTGCTCACGGATGTATTCTGACGGCGCGCGCTTCAGGAAAGGAGTCTCCTCCTTCAGCCGGCGCCAGAGCTTGTCCAGCCGCCATGCCAGCGGCGGCAGCCAGGCGAAGCCCGATTCGATCAGCACCAGCTTGAATGCCGGGATGCGCTCGAACACGCCCTCGATCACCAGGCTGGTGAGGAACGACTGTGCTGACTGGGCGTGACCGACCATGTCCTCGATATAGAACGACGGCCAGCCACTGCCGCTGACCGGATAGCCGCCGAAGCCGAAGGCGTGCACGCCGATCGGCAGCCCCGCCGCGGCGGCGGCCTCGTAGATCTTCCAATACTGCTTCTGGCCGGGTGGATTGGCAGTGCGGGTGACCATCAGCACCTGGACGAAACGCGGATCGCCGGCCCAGCGCTCGATCTCCGCCACCGCCGCGTCGGTGTCTTCGTACGGCACGACGATGGAGCCCTTCAGCCGAGGCTCGATCAGCCACTCCGCCTCCACCCAGCGGTTCATGGCCGAGGCCACGCCGGCACCGAACTCGCGGTTCTGGAAGCTGGCCCCGTTGTCGCCGGTCGGGTTCAGGATGCCGAGCTGGATGTTGTTCTCGTCCAGCAACTGCTTCTGCATGAACGGCAGGCTGCTGCCCGGACGGCCACCTTCCGGCGGCCAGGCATCACGGCGCGACGCATTCGGCTGACCTTTCGGATAGGCGGGTCCGGCCTGGTACGCCTGCCGCGGCCGCGATCCGAACGTCTTCGCCATCTCCACCCAACGCTGCTCCATATAAGGGTACAGATCCTTATAGGAGTTGCGCTGCGGATGGATGTCGCCGTCAGCAATGGCGAGCTTCGAGCTCGCGGACGGCTGGATCGTCGGGCGGCTGGTCACCTGCACGTTCATTGGACTGTCTCCAGCAGGCGGGAATAGGTATCCCGCGGATTGTCGATCATGATCTTGCGCACGAGATCGCGCGACAGGCCATCCGGCAGCACGGCATCGCCGTCGAACTGCCAATGCGGATAGTCGGTGGAAAACAACAGCATCTCGTCCGACTGCATGTGGTCCAGCAAACGCTGAAACGCCTCGGTGGTGGGCGGCGCGTCACAAGGCTGGATCGTCAGACGCACATTGGAACGCACGATCTCAGCCGGCGAGCGGTCCACCCATGGCACTTCCATGCGCAGCCCACGCCAGAACTTGGTCAGGCGCCAGAGATGTGCCGGCAGCCAGGTAAAGCCCGACTCAAGCAATACGACCTTTAGCTCGGGGTATTTGGTGAATACGCCCTCGCAGATCAGGCTGGACAACGCCTGCTGAAAGGCCGGCGCCTGTGCGGCGTAATCCTCGGTGTAGTAGGTCGGCCAGCCGAGCGGCGTGACGGGATGGCGATAGGCGCTGCCGGCATGGATGCCGATCGGCAGGCCGTGCCGCTCGGCGGCGGCGTAGATCGGCCAATAGTGCCGCTTGCCCAGCGGCATATCGTGCATCACCAGTAGCAACACCTGAACGAAGCGGTGGTCGGAGGCGACACGATCGATCTCCTCCACCGCCAGCTCCGGGTTCTGCATCGGAACCACGATCGAGCCGCGCAGGCGAGGCTCCTGGTCCAGCCACTCGTGCGCTAACCAGTCGTTGACCGCGCGGGCGAAGCCGGCCGCCATGTCCTCGCTGAACAGCAATTGCACACCGTAGAGACAGTTGCAGACCGCCAGGCTGGTGCCGAACGGGTCCAGCGCGTGCTGGCGCAGCAACGGCAGGTCGGAGCCTGGCTTGCCGGAAGCCGGCCGCCAGTCCGGGCGCGAGGTCAGCGGTGAATTGGCCGGATAGGCGATGGATTCCAGCTCGCTCACGCCGCGCTGGATGATCGTGTCGCGCCAGTGGTCGGACAAATAGGGGTGCAGCGCCTTGAGGCTGGGCACCGCCGGATGGATGTCGCAGTCGATTCCGCCTGGCTGGATGACGCTCATTGACCCTCGCCGGCATTGTGCCGGCGCCCGCATTGCGAGGGAGATTGTGACATGAAACGGACCGAACGACCAAATTTCCTCGTTCATACCCCCAGATACCGCCGCTGCAACGCGCTCTCCTCGCGCAAGTCCGACGAGCTGCCGTGCCAGACGACCCGTCCCTTCTCCAGGATGTAGTGCCGGTCGGCGATGCGCGACAGCGCCGTCACATTCTTGTCGATTACCAGGATCGACTGTCCGCCGGCTTTCAGTCGCTCAAGGGCACGCCAGATTTCGTGACGCACCAGCGGCGCGAGGCCCTCCGTCGCCTCGTCCAGGATCAGCAGCCGCGGGTTCGTCATCAGCGCTCGTCCAATCGCCAGCATCTGCTGCTCGCCGCCCGACAGGAACCCGCCGGGGCTGCTCAGCCGCTCACGCAACGCCGGAAACAACCCAAGCACTCTGTCGAGTACCCATGGTCCCGGCTGGCCGCCACGGTTTGCCGCGGTGGCAACCAGATTCTCGCGCACTGTCAGGTTGGGAAACACCTGGCGACCCTCCGGCACCAGCCCCAGCCCGAGACGCGCGATGCGATACGGTGGCAGGCGATGGATCGGTGCGCCGTCCATCTCGATTTTCCCCTGGTGTGCCGGAAGGATGCCCATGATCGCGCGGATGGTGGTGGTCTTCCCCATGCCGTTGCGTCCAAGCAGCGTCACAACCTCGCCGACGCCGACCTTGAAACTGACGTCAAACAGTACGGGCGTGTCGCCGTAGCCGGCCGCAAGCTCGGCGACGCGCAGCATCAGGCGGCTTCCTCGCCGAGATAGGCTGCCAGCACTGCCGGATCATGGCGGATCATGGCGGGCGTGCCGGTAGCGATCGCGCGGCCGTATACCAGCACGGTGATGCGGTCGGCCAGCGCGAACACCGCGTCCATGTCATGCTCGATCAGCAGCATGGTGACCTGGCCTTTCAGGCGCGTCAGCAGTTCCACCATGCGTACGGAGTCCTCGGGACCCATGCCGGCCATCGGTTCGTCGAGCAGGAGCAGACGCGGTTGGGTTGCCAGCACCATCGCCAGCTCAAGGGCACGCTTTTCGCCATGCGCCAGGGTGCCGGCGGCGACTTCGGCGCGATCGGCCAGCCCGACCTCCGCCAGCCGGGCGCGGGCGGGCTCGCGCAACACGGGATCGTGCCGGGCCGGCCGCCAGAAACGGAAACTGTGCCCGGCGCGGGCCTGCACTGCGAGCGCAACGTTGTCCAGCACCGAGAATTCCGCGAACACCGTCGTCACCTGAAACGAACGGGCGAGGCCGAGCGCTGCGCGACGGGCTGGCGGCTCGTGCGTGATGTCGCTGCCGGCGAAGCGGATCGTGCCGGCGTCGGGCGCATGCTCGCCGGCGAGCTGTGCGACCAGCGTCGTCTTGCCGGCGCCGTTCGGGCCGATCAGCGCGTGGATTTCTCCCGAGATGATGTCCAGATCGAGCAGATTGGTCGCGACCAGGCCGCCGAAGCGCTTCAGCAGCCCGCGCGTGGAGAGCAACACGTCAGCCATGGCGACGCCGTGTGAACGCGGTGATGGCGCCCAGGATGCCGCCGCGCGAGAATAGCACCAGCAGCACCAGCAGCGGTCCGAGGATCGCCTGCCAATGCGCGGTCAGGCCGGACAGTACGTTCTCCAGCAACAGATAAGCGACAGCGCCGAGCACCGGCCCGAATAGCGTGCCCATGCCGCCGAGAATCACCATCACCATGATCTCGCCCGAGCGCGTCCAGTGCATGATCGCCGGCGAGAGGAACAGCGTCTGGTTGGCCAGCAGCGCGCCAGCCAGGCCGCCGATCGCGCCGGCGATGACGAACGCGGTCAGCCGGTAGCGGAAGGTCGGGAAGCCGAGCGCCTCCATCCGTCGCGCGTTCGACTTGATGCCGCGCAGTGCCATGCCGAAGCGCGATTCCACCAGCCGGCGCCCGAGCAGCAGGCATAGCGCCAGACAGGCGAAGGCCAGGTAGTAGAGCGTCGTGCCGTCGTCCAGATCGAGCAGCCCGGCGAAACGGCTATGATCGGCGATGTTCAGGCCGTTGTCGCCGCCGAACTGGTTGAGGCTCTCGCACAGGAAATAGATCATCTGGCTGAACGCGAGCGTGATCATGATGAAATACACACCGCTGGTGCGCAGCGACACGAAGCCGATCAGCAGCGCCGCTGCGCCGGCGCCGGCAATGGCCACGAAGAACTGCAAGAACCCGTTGGTGATGCCGTAAAATGCCAGGATGCCGACGGCGTAGGAGCCGATGCCGAGATAGGCGGCGTGGCCAAAGCTCACCATGCCGCCATAGCCTAGGATGAGATCCAGGCTCACCGCCGCGATGGCAAAGATCACGACGCGGGTGAACAGATCGACATAGAAGGGTTGGTCGAGCGCGGCGGCGAGCGACGGCACCAGGGCCAGCGCGACCAGGCCGATCAGCTCGGCGCTGCGCATGCCGCGTCGCATGCTCAACGGCCGGGCGTGGGGAACAAGCCGGTGGGCCGGAAGAACAGCACCGTCGCCATCAGCACATAGATCAGCATCGAGGCGACGGTCGGCCCCGCGTTGTCGGCGGCGGTACTGCTCATTACCAGCGCGAACAGAGGGCGCAGGAAGGCGCGGCCGGTGGTGTCCACCACGCCCACCAGAACCGCGGCGATGAATGCTCCACGGATCGAGCCGATCCCGCCGATGACGATGACCACGAACGAGAGGATCAGGAAGTCGTCGCCCATGCCGGACTCGACGGTGAAGACCGGAGCGGCCATCGCTCCGGATAGCGCCGCCAGCGCCGCGCCCAGGCCGAACACCAGCATGTAGAGCAAGGAGACGTTGACGCCGAGCGCGCCGACCATGGTTCGGTTGGCGGCGCCGGCGCGGATCAGCATGCCGGTCCGCGTGCGGCTGATCAGCAACCAGAGCAGGACAGCCACCAGCAGTCCGACGGCGATGATGGCGAGACGGTAGGCGGGATAGGGTGCGCCGGGTAGCAGCTCCACCTGGCCGGAGAGGAAGCCGGGCACCTGGGTATACAGCGCCGTCGCGCCCCAGATGATGCGTACCATCTCGTTGAAGAACAGGATCAGCCCGAAGGTCGCCAGCACCTGGTCGAGATGGTCACGCTCGTACAGTGTGCGGAATACGAGGCGCTCGATGACGATGCCAACCGCGGCGGTGGCGGTCACGGCAGCCAGCAGCGAGAGCAGAAAGGAGTGTGTCGCGCCGAACGTCGATGCCGCGACATACGCGCCGATCATGTAGAGCGAACCATGCGCCAGGTTGATCAGGTTCATGATGCCGAAGATCAGCGTGAGACCCGCGGCCATCAGGAACAGCATGACGCCGAACTGGAGGCCGTTGAGGAGCTGTTCGAGAAGGGTGATCACCGGGCAAAAACCTCTCCCGCGTCGCGGGAGAGGTCAAGGCGCGACAGCGCCGAGGGTGAGGGTGCCGCTTTCCCCGCCGATCCTGCTTCACGTCTGTACCAAAGGTTGGCCATGCGGCGCTCGCAATACCCTCACCCGCCGCTTCGCGGCGACCTCTCCCGCGCGCAGCGCGGGAGAGGTTTCGCTCACTCGAACGGTTTCATGTGGCATTCGGTGTAATAGGCGTCCTTGTGGTCCGTGAAGATCGTGGACTGGATCTTCCGCACGTACTGCCCCTCCGCATCCTGCACGATCTTCAACAGGTAGAAATTCTCGATCGGAAAGTGGTTGGTGTTGTAGCTGAAGTGACCGCGCACGGATGGAAAATCCGCCTGCGCCAGCCGCGCGATCATTGCCTTCTTGTCGGCCAGGTTCCCGTGCACCGCCTTCACCGCATCGTCGATCATGTTGATCGCATCGAAAGTCTGCGCCGCGTAGTAGGACGGCATGTAGTGGTACTTCGCGCGGAACGCCGTGACGAACGCCTTGTTGGGTGCGTTGTCGAGGTCGGGCGACCAGAAGCTCACCTCGTAATTGCCGGCCGCCGCGTCGCCGATCGCCGGCAGCGTCGTCTCGTCCACGGTGAACGCGGAATACAACGGAATCTGCCCGCGCAGGCCGGACTGTGCGTATTGCTTGACGAACTGGATACCCATGCCGCCGGGCAGGAAGATGAACAGCGCCTTCGGATTGGCGGCGCGGATCTGGCTGATCTCGACCTGGTAATCTGACTGGCCGGGCTTCGTGTAGACCTCGGCCGCGACCTTGCCTTTGAAGAAGCGCTTGAAGCCGGCGACCATGTCCTTGCCCGCCGCGTAGTCCGGCGCAATGAGATAGACGTCCTCCATGTTCTGGCTGGCCATGTAGGCGCCCATCGATTCCGGCGTCTCGTCGTTCTGCCATGACGCGGAGAAGTAGTTCGGCGCGCACATCTCGCCGGCGAGTTCGTGCGGGCCGGCATTGGCGCCGATCAGGATGGTGCCGGACTTGATGATCGGCTGGTAGGCGGCCAGCAACACGTTCGACCAGATAAAGCCGGTCATGAAATCGACGCGGTCGCGCTTCAGCATTTCCTCGGCAACCTGGCGCCCGACATCCGGACGGAACTGGTCGTCGCCATAGACGATGCTGGCCGGCTTGCCGCCGATCGTGCCGTTGAGCAACTCCAGCGCAAGATCGCCCGCGTCCTTCATGTGCTTGCCGATCACACCGGCCGGTCCGCTCAGCGTGGTGACGAGGCCGATTTTGACGTCGTCGCCCGCCAGCGCCGGCGTGGCGAGCAAGCACAGTCCTGCGATGAGGTCCAGCAACGATCGTTTCACGCACGCCTCCCCGGAGTTGGCCGCCGCGCGGCACGGTCTTGTTGCTGCCACTATACGATGCGGTGGCGACGGACAAGAAGGCGTGGCGAAGCACAGGACGGCGCGCCGCGGTATGGCAGCAGGCGCACGGCGCCGGTATGGTCCGCCCGCAGAAAATCACTCAGGGAACCAGATCATGCGCCCATCCGGCCGCGCCGCCGACGCTCTGCGCAGCGTATCGCTGACGCCAGGTTTTGCCCGGCATGCGGAAGGCTCGTGCCTCGTTCGCATGGGCGATACCGAGGTGTTGTGCGCCGCCAGCGTCGAGGGCCGGGTGCCGCCGTTCCTGCGAGGCTCGGGCCAAGGCTGGGTCACCGCGGAATACGGCATGCTGCCGCGCGCCACCCATACGCGCGGCGATCGCGAGGCCGCGCGAGGCAAGCAGTCCGGCCGTACGCAGGAGATCCAGCGGCTGATCGGCCGCGCCCTGCGCGCGGTGGTGGACCGCGCGGCCATGGGCGAGATGACCATCACTCTGGATTGCGACGTGCTGAACGCCGATGGCGGCACGCGCTGCGCCGCGATCACCGGCGCCTGGGTCGCGCTGGCACTGGCATGCCACCATTTGCAAAAGATGAAGGTGATGGCGCGTTCGCCGTTGACCGGCCAGGTGGCGGCGGTGTCCTGTGGGCTGGTGGCCGGCGAGGCGGCACTGGACCTGGACTACCAGGAAGATTCGACCGCGGACGCGGATGCCAACTTCGTGCTCACCGACGGCGGCGGCCTGGTGGAGCTGCAAGCCACCGCGGAACGCGCGCCATTCACCGAGGCGCAACTCCTGGTCCTGCTGGGGTTGGCGCGAAAGGGCACGGGCGAACTGTTCGCGGCCCAGCGGGAGGCCGCGGGAGCCTGATGACGCGCAAGTTGACGGCTGGCGGCAAGTTGGTCGTCGCCACGCACAATCCGGGCAAGCTGCGGGAGATCGCCGACCTGCTGCGGCCGTACGCGATCGAGGCGGTGTCCGCCGGCGCGCTCGGCCTGCCCGAACCGGAGGAGACCGCGCCGGACTTCGTTGGCAACGCACGCATCAAAGCGATGGCGGCAGCCATGGCGAGCGGATTGCCGGCGCTGGCGGACGATTCCGGCTTCTGCGTCGCGGCGCTGGAGGGCGCGCCGGGTGTGCACTCGGCGCGCTGGGCCGGGCCAGACAGGGATTTTGCCATTGCCATGGCGCGGGTGCACGAGCAGATGGGCGTTGGCGCGGAGCGGCGCGCGTGGTTCGTAGCGGGGTTGTGCCTCGCCTGGCCGGACGGGCACACCGAGACGTTCGTCGGCCGGGTCGATGGCGAGGCGGTGTGGCCTCCGCGCGGCGAGCGGGGTTTCGGCTACGACCCGATGTTCCTGCCGCGCGGCGGCACGCTGACCTTTGGCGAGATGGAGCCCGGGCAGAAACATGCGGTCAGCCACCGGGCACGCGCGTTCGCCCAGCTTATGGCGGCGTGCTTCGTCGACCTCTCCCGCGCATAGCGCGGGAGAGGTCGAGGCGCGAGAGCGCCGAGGGTGAGGGTGCCGCGGTCAGACTCGATCTTGCAGCACACCGCCCGACAGTTTGGCTATGGGGCGACCCGATCACCCTCACCCGCCGCTTCGCGGCGCGTCGATCCGCTTCGCGGCTCAACCCCGCCGCAGGCGGGAGAGGTTTTCTTGCGGTTCAGACCGTGGGCGCGTTGGTCTCGCGCGCCAGCTTCTGCTTCATCGCCGCCGCGAAATCCGGGTAATCGGCGCACACCACGGCAAACGCGCCCGGCCCGCCGATCACGTCCCGCGTGTAGGATTCCAGCAAATCCGGCTCCTCATGCAGGATGCATAGCCCGTTGATGGTGATATTGGTCGAGGCCATGCGATCGCGGATCGGGCCGGGCGCGATCCCCTGGTTGGAACGGCCGTCGCCGACCACGTCCACCACGCTGCGCGCCGGGTTCGCGGGAACCCGACCGAGCAGGGTGAGCGCGCCCAGGAGCGCTTCGCCGATGGCGGTCTGTCCGGCCGGGACCGTGCGCGGCATGTTTTCCACCGCAGTGGCAAACGTCTCCGCGTCGGCGGCACTGCCGATACGGGTCCAGTCGGCGATTACCTCCTGGGCGCCGGTCCCCGACCACAGCAGCAGGCAGCAATAGCTGGCCTTGGCCGGACCGCCGGTCAGGCCGGCGATCACGACCGGGTCGCGCAATGCGGCCGCCATGCCGCCCGCGATCAGGCCGAACTCGTCATACGTCACGCTGGCCGAGCCATCGACCGCCAGCACCAGGGCAAGATCCACGGTATCCATGGCGGCCGATTGAACCCCAATCGCACCTCACGCGCACGCGCACTCTTGAGCGGGGGGAAAATGCGGCGGAGTATCGGCCCCGGACGGAGGAGAAACCAGAATGCCGGAGAGCCCTGCCGATAGGTCCATGCTGGCCCAGACCCAGAGCCGCATGCCGCTGAACGGCCTGAAAGTGCTGGACCTGACCTTGGCGCGGGCGGGCCCCACCTGCGTGCGGCACCTGGCGGACTGGGGCGCCGATGTCATCAAGATCGAGCCGCCCGCCACCGACGGCGAGGATGTCGCCGGCAACCGGCACGGCTTCGACTTCCAGAACCTGCACCGCAACAAGCGCGCGATGACACTGAACCTGAAGTCGCCCGAGGGCCACGCGGCGTTCATGCGGCTGGTGGAGGGGGCAGATATCATCGTCGAGAACATGCGCGCCCAGGTGAAGCACCGGCTGAAGGTGTCGTACGATGACGTGAAGGTGGTAAACCCGCGCATCGTCTATGGCAGCATCAGCGGGTTCGGCCAGACCGGACCGTATGGCCATCGCGCCGGCGTGGATCAGATCGCGCAAGGCATGGGCGGCCTGATGTCGATCACCGGCCTGCCCGGCCAGGGGCCGGTGCGCGTCGGCATCCCGATCGACGACCTCACCGCGGGCAACCTGCTGGCGCTCGGCATCATGATGGCGATCTTCGATCGCGAGCGCACCGGCGTCGGCCGCTGGGTCACCACATCGCTGCTGGAAGCGCAGATCTTCATGCTGGACTTCCAGGCCTCGCGCTGGCTGATCGCCAAGGAGGTCGCGCCGCAGGCCGGCAACGACCATCCGACCGGCATTCCCACCGGCGTGTTTCCGACCAGCGACGGCCACATCAACATCGCCGCCAGCTCGAGCAGGGTGTTCGGGCGGTTCTGCGACGCAATCGGCCAGCCCGACTGGAAGAACAAGCCGGAGTGGAAGGACCAGAAGGCGCGCAGCGCCCGGCGTAAGGAGATCAACGCGGCAATCGGCGAGATCACGCGGACGAAACCGTCCGAACACTGGATCGAGTTGCTGGAAGGTGCGGGCGTGCCGTGCGGGCCGATCTACTCGATCGACCAGGTGTTCGCCGATCCGCAGGTCCAGCATCTGCAAATGGCGACACCGATGCATAGTCCGGTGGTCGGCGATGTGGAGGTGGTGGCCTCGGCGATCAGCATGACCGGGTTCTCCAAGGCGATCCGCCTGCCGACGCCGGAAATGAGTTCCAGCACTGACGAAGTGCTGGCTTCGGTGGGTTACAGCGCTGATGAGATTGCCGAGATGCGCAAGAAGGGAGCGATTTGAGATGAACGACATGCCAGGTGGCGGCATCACCCGCGAATACGCCGGGGGGAAAATGCTGGCGGCCAAGGATGAGGGCGTCGGGTTGATCACCTTCAACCAGCCGGAGAAGCGCAATGCCATGTCACTCGAGATGTGGACCGGGCTGGGCGAGATCCTCGACGAGTTCCGCGAGGACGACTCGGTGCGGGTGGTGATCCTGAGTGGCGCGGGCAACAAGGCGTTCGTCTCGGGCGCGGATATCAGCCAGTTCGAGAAGAACCGGTCGGACGCCAATGCGCAGCAGGAATATGACCGGCTGGCCGGGGTCGGGCGCGCGAAATACGCCAGCTTTCCCAAGCCGATCATTGCGCGCATCCGCGGCTTCTGCCTGGGCGGCGGTCTGGCGATCGCGATGCAGGCCGATCTGCGCATCGCCGCGGTGGATAGCCAGTTCGGCATTCCCGCGGCGAAGCTGTCGATCGCCTATGCCCCGGCATCGGTGAAGCGGCTGATCGACCTGGTGGGCCCGGCGCATGCGCGGATGATTCTCTACACCGCGCGGCGCATCGATGCGGTCGAGGCGGAACGCATCGGCCTGATCAACAAGATGGTCGAGGATGAGGCCCTGAATGAGTACGTCCTCGACGTGGCTCGCACCATCGCCGACAACGCGCCGCTGTCGGTGGCTGCGTCCAAGCTGACGATCAACGAGATGCTGAAGGACGAAAGCAAGCGCGATACTGCCGCGATGGCGCGGATGATGGAGGTCTGCTTCAACAGTGCGGACTATAAGGAGGGACGGACGGCCTTCATGGAAAAGCGCGCGCCACGGTGGCAAGGGCGGTAGTCGAAAAAACCTCTCCCGCGCTGCGGAGAGACGCCCCGCATCGGCCGGCTCGATGCGCCACCGGAGACGAAACGGCGGAGACGTCGCGACTGCCGTGCCAACCCGTCATGCCGGCGTAGGCCGGCATCCACGACTGTGCCGCACCCACAAAGGAAAGGCGTGGATGCCGACCTTCGTCGGCATGACGGGGGGGCGCCGGCGGGGAGTTTTCATAGCAGGTCGAGTTGCGCAGCATCGAGGGGGAGGGTGATCGGGTCAGCACGCTACACCTTGCTTCGATCTTGCACCGCAGGCGAGCGAGCAAGCAAGGGCACTGTGCCGACCGCAACACTCTCACCCGGCGCTACGCGCCGACCTCTCCCGCCGGAGGCGGGAGAGGTTACCCGCCCGCCGGCCTCCGCCCCGTCAGGTCGTCCCCGGCGTCGCGCGGCATCAGCAGGGCGATCGGCGCGGCGAGCAGGGGCAGGCACGCCACCGCGACGAAGGCCACGGCGAAATCGGCGGGTCGCCCGGGATGGTCGCCCGACAGTCGCATCGCCACCTCCAGCGCCAGTGCGCCGGCCGAGACGCCGATCGTCGCGGCAAGCTGCTGGCCCGTCATGTACAGGCTGGTCGCGGCACTCATGCGGGACCGCGGCACGTCGCCGTACGCCAGCGTGTTGTAGGCGGTGAACTGTAACGAGCGGAAGAACCCGCCCACCAGCAGCACGGCGTAGATCGCAGCCACAGGCCAGGCCGGACGGAACGCCGCGCACAGCCCCAGCATCGTGCCGGACATGAGTCCGTTCCACAGCAATGTGTCGCGGAAGCCGAACAGCCGCAGCGCGTGCTGCGCCGCCGGCTTCATCACGAAGGCCCCGGCAGCGCTGGCGAAGGTGATCAGTCCGCTCTCTACCGCCGAGTCGCCGAAGCCGACCTGCATCATCATCGGCAGCAGGAACGGAATGGCGCCGATGCCGGTGCGGAACAGCATCATCGCGCAGAACGCCACGCCGAAGCAGGGCAGCTTCAGCAGCGAGAAATCCAGCAGCGGCGCCGGGTGGCGCCAGGCGTGCAAGGCGTAGCCGGCCCCTGCCAGCAGGCCGACGCCGACCATGGCGTCGGTCAGCAGCGGCGGCACGACGCCGCGTCCGGCGGTCTCCAGCCCGAACATCACTCCGGCGAGCGCCACGCCCGACAGTGCCAGGCCGACGAAGTCGAATTTGCCGCGCGGCGGTTCGCGCGCGTCCTGGATGAACAGGGTCACCAGGACGATGCCGAGGATGCCGATCGGCACGTTGATGTCGAAGATCCAGCGCCAGTTGAAATAGGTGACGATGAAGCCGCCGACCGGCGGCCCCAGCACCGGGCCGAGCAGGGACGGCATGGAAAGCCACGCCATCGCCGCTACCAGTTCGTGGCGTGCCGCGGTGCGCAGCAGCACCAGCCGTCCGACCGGCACCATCATCGCCCCACCGATCCCTTGCAGGACGCGCGACGCAACCAGAAAGCCCAAGGTGTCCGCCCGGCCGCACAGGACCGAGCCGACGGTGAACACTGCGATCGCCGCGCGGAACACGTTGCGTGTGCCGTAGCGGTCGGCGACCCAGCCGCTCGCCGGGATGAACACCGCAAGGCTCAGCAGATATGACGTCAGCGCCACGTTCATGCGCACCGGCTCGACGCCGAACACCCGCGCCATGGTGGGCAATGCCGTGGCGATCACGGTGGAGTCGAGGTTCTGCATGAACAACGCGCAGGCGACGATCACCGCCGTCAGCCGCGTGCGGCCGCTGGTGCCGGAGACGACCTTTACCGGGCTGGTGGAGGAAAGCGCAGGCTGCTCCGACATGCCGCCAGTGTCGCCTCTGCCGCGCGGCGGGAAAAGCCCTGGCGCGGTCAACCCAGATACGATCGGCCGACGTGCCCCTTGGCGGCCCAAGCAACAAGGGCGCTATCATCGGCGGTCACAAAACCGGGAGGAAGCAAAATGCCCACGACCAAACCAGCGCGTCTGCTCGCGGCGGCGCTGCTCGCCACGCTGCCGGCCGCCGCGCACGCCGACATCTTGCTGTCGTCCAACGACGGGCACTCCGTCATGGATGCCCAGATGACCATCGTCGCGGCCAATCCGCCCGCCCCCGACACGGTCAGCCTGATCGAGGTCGGCCGCTACCCGCCGGTCGTCAAGGCAACGATCGAGGTGCCGGGCAGTGTCGTCGGCCCACCCATGGCGGCCTGGATCGCCAAGGACGCAAGCTGGGCAATCGTCACCTCGGCGACCAAGGCCGATGCGCAGGCCAAGGGTGGTATTTCGCCGGATGATCGGGTGAGCGTGATCGACCTCACCAGCAATCCGCCGAAGATCGTGCAGAGTCTGACCTCCGGCCTGGGTGCCACCGAAGTCCGGGTTTCGCCCAATGGCGGCCTGGCGTTGATCGCCAACCGGGCCGAGGGAACCGTCTCGGCGTTCACCGTCAAGGACAAGCGGCTGACTGCGGCCGGCAAGGTGGACACCGGCAACAAGGCCTCGCTGCCGAGCGCGGTCGATTTCGTCGACGACAAGACCGCGCTGCTGACCCGCGGCGGCGACAACCAGGTGAACGTGCTGCACGTCGACGGCACCAGCGTCACCATCGACCCACGCGTCATCACTACCGGCATCGCGCCGTACACCATGGACATCAATGCCGCCCACACGCTGGCCGCGGTCTCCAACATGGGCCGCGGGGATGGTGACGCGGACTCCGTCAGCCTGATCGACCTGACCGCCAAGCCGTTCCGCACCGTCTTCACCATCGGGGTGCCCAGCGGCCCGGAGCCGATGAAGTTCTCGCCCGACGGTAAATACCTGGCGGTTGGGGCGCAAAATGGCACCACCAAGCTGAAGACTCACCCGTTCCACCACGATCAAGGCTTGGTCACGGTGTTCGCGGTCGAGGGCAAGAGCCTGCGGCGGCTGACCGATGCACCGGTCGGTCCCTGGGCCGAAGCCGCTGCCTGGTCGCGCGACGGTCACATCCTGCTGGTCCAAAGCATGCAAGACAGGGTGATCAACGTGTTCCGCTGGGATGGCCAGCGGCTGACCCCGGGCAAGGCACTCGCGATCCAGGGCGCGGGACCGGAGTCCTTCGCCACGCCGTGGCCCTGAGTTGCTCGCGCATTCGTGAACCTGCCGCTCGCATCCTGACGGGTTCGTAATATCGCGGCATATCAATGGACAGGCACGCCCGCGCAGTCTGCGAGCCCTGCCGCTGGGAGGCGCAGGGTGGGACCGGAGCGATGGCGTGGGGGGCCGCACCCCTGGCGGTACTCCTACGCCGTCGCCCGGTCGCCATTTCGTATCCAGCCGATGGCCTGGTGTGACGTTCTCACCGGCGGATCGGACTGGGGGCGAATTCTTTCCCGGCGCCGCCATGAAATCTTGGACACAACATCGCGGTACAAGCACTAGTTACGAGACACGACTCGGTGCGCGGGCCAACTAGTAGCGGGTGGTTGTCGCTACGGTCAGGTGACGACCTGCTCCTTTCAGGAAAGGTTTCGAGTATGATCAGCAACGAAGTCAGTGATGGATTGGCCGGCATCCTGCGTACCGCCATCGTGGAGCTCGTCCGTCGCGATGGTCCCGATCTGTCGGCACGGCAGCTTGGCGTCTTTCTGACCTGTTATCTGGAAACCGAGGCGCAGACCGTGCGCGGCCTCGCCGCCAAGCTCGGTGTCTCGAAGCCGGCGATCACCCGCGCGCTCGACCGCCTGTCGGAGTTCGATCTGGTGCGCCGGAAGACTGATCCGCTTGATCGGCGCAGCGTGCTGGTGCAGCGGACGGCGACCGGTATGGCCTTCCTTCGCGAGTTGCGCACCATCCTGCGCGACGCGGCGACCGCCTTGCACATCACTGCGGAGCCGGCTCAATCTGCCCGCCACCGGGCGGGTACCGAAGCGGTCCGAGCGACGCATTGACGGCGGCTCCGCGTCGAGCGGCTCAAAGTCTGCGCCGCTGAGCGACGGCGTGGCCCGGTGAGGCAGCTTAGCAGCCTGCGTGATTGCGGGCTGCGTTGCCTGCCACTCTTTCGCTTTGCCATTCCTGCCATGGCGGGGATTCGGTCTCGGTTTGGGTGCTGAGCGAACGGGGCCCGCGGTTTCCCGGCGGTGGCGCGTGCGCGGGATCGTTCTGGCGGACACGGGCCGGGCAAACGAAATTCGCTTGCGGGGCGGGCTGCCGCTATGCAACGCTGCATTGCAGCAATGGGCGTGTGTTCGTGACCCTCTGACGCGGTTGCGACATCGCCTTCTGGGGGGTGGCTCCTCGAGGCAGAACCTGGGTGCAACCGCATCCCCGGGGGACGCGTGGTATCGGCGCACCCCCAGGGTTCCGAACCGAGGAGCCTGCCCAAATGCTCGACCAACCGCTCGTGACTCTGTTCGCCCACGTCAAGCCCGGCGATACGCCATGGAAGGGCGAGGGGCTGCGCGACTTCTTCCTGTATCGCGACCTTGGGGTCGCCGACGCAACCGGCGGTCGCGTCATCGCCCAACTGGTCAAGGCGAATGAACCGCCCGAGCATGGTACTGGCTGGCATCGGCACGTCGCCGACTTCCATATCGTCATCATGCTGAAGGGCTGGGCGCGCTTCATGTATGAGGACAAAGAGCATCTCGTGGCGGCCGGCGATTGCGTCCATCAGCGGCCGGGGATCACCCATTACCTGTTCGACTACTCGCCGGACATGGAATACCTGGAGATCGCCGCCCCAGCCGATTTCAAGACGGTGGACGTGGCAGGTCCCTGCGACGTTCCGGCGCCCACACCGTGGGTTGCGACCGCCTGAGCCTCGGGCTCAGAACTCGACCTCCAACTCCTCGATCTGCTCCGGCTCCTGCTGCGCGGCCGCAATCCACTCCTGCATCGCCGGCCAACCCATGACATGGGTGCAATACGCGTCGCAGACTGCGTCGAGCGCCACGTCATAGCTGCGGAACCGGGTGACGACCGGTGCATACATCGCGTCGGCAACCGTAGGCTGCCGGCCGAACAGCCAGGGGCCTCCCCACGTCGCCAGGCAGTCCCGCCAGATATCGGTGATCCGACCGATGTCGGCGCGGGCGGCCGACCATAAAGTGAAGCCGGACCGATGCATCCGCAGGTTCATCGGCAGCGACGACCGCAACGCGGAAAAGCCGGAATGCATTTCGCCGGAGATCGATCGGCAGCGCGCCCGCGCCATGCGGTCGCCAGGATACATGCCGGCTCCAGGGCAGGTTTCATGGAGATATTCGGCGATCGCCAGCGTGTCCCAGACGGTCACGCCGTCATGGATCAGGCAGGGCACCCGGATCGATGAGGACCGGAGCAACAGCTCCGCGAGGTTGTCGGGATCGTCATGCGCCACTGCCTTCTCCTCGAAATGCAGCCGCGCCAAATGGCACAGCAGGAAGCCCCGCAGGGACCAGGAGGAGTAGTTCTTGCTGCTGATCAGGAGCGTTGCCGCCGCCATGTTGCGTCCCTGCACCCGTTGCGCCATGCTGCGTCGCAACATTAGACACGGCTCCGCTGGCGGGGACAAGCGTCACGTGCACCGATGATGTATCAGCTCTATCAGGCCCAGGCTGACCTGCTGTTGCCGCTGCGTCAGGCGGCCCGATTCGGCGCCGGCTTCGCACGCCTCATGGCGTGTAACACGCGCTCCTCTCCCTTGCTCCGGCATCTGCATGCGAGCTGCAGCCTGTTTGCCGACGCAGGCCTCACCCATCAGCGGCCGGCGTTCGGCATCGAGGCAGTGGATATCGGCAACCGGCTCGTTGGGGTGATGGAGGAGACGGCGGACGACACGCCGTTCGGCACCCTGCTGCACTTCCGCAAAGACGCCGCGATCGTGCAGCCGCGCGTGCTGCTGGTAGCGCCGATGTCCGGTCATTTCGCCACGCTGCTGCGCAATACCGTGGAAGTCATGCTGCCGGAACATGACATGTTCATCACCGACTGGAAGAACGCGCGCGACGTCCCGCTGCGCGACGGCGACTTCGGGCTTGATGAGTTCGTCGCGCATCTTATACGCTTCGTTGAAGCGATCGGGCCAGGCGCGCATGTCATCGCGGTGTGCCAGCCGGCGGTGGCGGCGCTCGCCGCGGTCGCCCTGATGGCCGAGGCGGCCAATCCGGCGCAGCCGCGCAGCATGACACTGATGGCCGGGCCGATCGACACGCGGGTCAATCCGACCAAGGTGAACGAACTGGCAATGTCGCGACCGATCAAGTGGTTCGAGAAGAACCTGATCGGCACGGTGCCCTGGGGGTTTGCGGGTGCACACCGTCACGTCTATCCCGGGTTCCTGCAGCTCGCCGCCTTCATCAGCATGAACCTCGACCGCCATGTCACCGCGCACCTGGCGCAGTTCCGCAACCTGGTCGGCGGGGATGCCACCAGCGCCGAGGCGCATCGGCGGTTCTATGACGAATATGGCGCGGTCATGGACCTGCCGGCCGAATTCTACCTGGAGACCGTGCAGCGGGTGTTCCAGGAACACCATTTGCCCGAAGGGCGCCTTACCTGGCGCGGCCAGACCGTGCAGCCGTCAGCGATCCGGCGCACCGGGTTGCTCACCGTGGAAGGCGAGCGCGATGACATCTGCGCCATCGGGCAGACCATGGCGGCACTCGATCTGTGTTCCGGCATTCGTGTCAACCTCAAGCAGAATCATCTGCAAACCGGCGTCGGCCATTACGGCGTGTTCGCTGGCAAACGTTGGGCGCGCGAGGTCTATCCGCGGGTGCGCGAGATGATCCAGGTGATGAACTGACCGTACGAGCTTTCCGGCTTCGCGGAAGAGGTCGGCGCGCAGCGCCGGGCGAGAGTGATCGGGCCAGCACGCAGCATAAGACCGCTGCGGGGCGACCCGATCACCCTCGCCCTCGGTGCTCGCGGACCTCGACCTCTCCCGCCAAGCGGGAGAGGTTGTTATTCAGCCGTCAGCATCCGTCCCAGCGGCCGGCCGCCAAACAGGTGCAGGTGCAGATGCGGTACGTCCTGCCCGCTATACGCGCCCATGTTGAGCAATAACCGGTATCCGTGTGCTTCGAGCCCGAGGTCTTGGGCTATCTTGCCGACCGCGCGCATGAACCCGGCGATCTCTGCGTCGCTCGCGGTGGCGCTGAAATCGGCAAAGGAACAATACTTGCCCTTTGGCAGCACGAGAACGTGTGTGGGCGCCTGCGGATTGATGTCGTGGAACGCCAGCGCCCACGCGTCCTCGTAAACCTTCCTGCACGGTATTTCGCCGCGCAGAATCTTTGCGAAGATGTTGTTGTCGTCGTATGGCGGCAGTCCACTGACCGGCATGGCAAAGCTCCCTGGACCAGGCTCAGGGGATTTTCGTCGTCTCCAGGCCGAAAGCAACCGGCAGAGTCTTCACTCGCGCCGCTTTCTCGGCGATGCCGCTGATTCCCTCGCGCCGCTTCAGTTCGTCCCAGACCTCATCCGGACTGACACCCGCCGACACCCACAGCACGATCAGGTGGTAGAGCACGTCGGCGCTCTCCGCGACGAGGGCGTCGCGATTGCCGGCGACCGCCTCGATCAGACACTCCACCGCCTCTTCGCCGAATTTTTGCGCCACCTTCGCGGTGCCGCGCGACAGCAGCCGGGCGGAGTGGCTCACTGCGGGATTGGCCGCGCGGCGACTCATGACCACCGACCACAGCCGGTCCATCACCGCTGCGGCCGGCCCGATCGCCAAGGGCGGCGGCGGGCGCGGCACGGCTTGCTCATGCTGCGCCGCGACGCCAGGGCGGGCGGGTTTGCGCCGCTTTTTCGGTTTCAGCGTCTTGCTTGCCTTCAGCGTCTTCTTGGCCCGCGTGATCAGCGGATCGCGCGGCACCGGACGCTTTTTCTTGGTGGACTTGGCCATGGTCGCCCTACGCCGCCTGCCGAGGCAGACGCACCGGCAAGCCCGCTGCTGCCAACGCCGCCTTAACCTCGGCGATCGTGAATGTGCCGAAGTGGAACACACTCGCTGCCAGCAGGCCGGTCGCGCCGGCGCGCGCGCCATCGACAAAATGCTGTAGCGTGCCGACGCCGCCCGAAGCGATCACCGGCACGCGCACCGCGCCGCAGACCGCGCGCAGCAACGCAAGGTCGAAGCCGAGACCGGTACCGTCGCGGTCCATGCTGGTCAGCAGGATTTCGCCTGCGCCAAGCTCGGTCACCTGCCGGCACCAGGCGACGGCGTCGATGCCGGTGGGACGTCGGCCGCCATGGGTGAACACCTCCCAGCGGTCCGCACCGGCCTGTTTGGCATCGACCGCCACCACCACGCACTGGCTGCCGAATTTCGTTGCCGCTTCGCGCACCAGCGCGGGCCGCGCCACGGCCGCCGAGTTGATGCTGCACTTGTCGGTGCCCGCCAGTAGCAGGCGGCGCATGTCCTCGGTAGAGCGGATGCCGCCCCCCACCGTCAGCGGCAGGAATACGCGCGCCGCGGTACGCGACACTACGTCCAGGATCGTATCGCGATCCTCATGGCTGGCGGTGATGTCCAGGAAGCACAGCTCGTCCGCTCCGGCCGCGTCATACACCGCGGCTTGCTCCACCGGATCGCCGGCGTCGCGGAGCGAAACGAAATTGACGCCCTTGACGACGCGGCCGTCCTTCACGTCCAGACAGGGAATGACACGCAGCTTCAACATCTGAGACTCTCATAGACTGGGCCGCCGTGGGCATGGCAAGTGCTTATCAGGCAGAGGTGACGCGGCCATGCCGCGATACGCGGATGACCCGGGGAGTCGTCCAGATATGGGACGGGTTCAGCCGGAAAGCAGGGCCAGCGCTGCGGCGGGGTCGATCCGACCGTCGTACAGGGCGCGGCCGATCACCACGCCTTCGACCAATGTGCCAGCGGCGGCATGCTGCAATGCAGCAAGATCCTGTAGCCCGCCCACGCCCCCGGAAGCGATCACCGGGGTGGTGAGGTGGCGCGCCAGTTCGACCGTTTGCTCTATGTTGACGCCGCTCAACATGCCGTCGCGACCGATGTCGGTGTAGATGATTGCCGCGACGCCGGTGTCCTCGAACCGCAATGCCAGTTCGCGCGCAGCCAGGCTGGACGTCTCCGCCCAGCCTTCGGTGGCTACCAGCCCGTCGCGCGCATCGATGCCGACGGCGACGCGCTCCGGGAAGGCGCGGCAGGCCTCCAGCACCAGCGACGGGTTTTTCGCCGCGGCACTGCCCAGGATGACCCGATGCACGCCGGCGGCCAGCCAGGCCGCGATGCCAGCCATGTTGCGGATGCCGCCGCCAAGTTGCACCGGGATCTGCACCGCACCGAGGATGGCGTTGACTGCGGCGGCGTTCACCGGATGGCCGGCGAAAGCGCCGTTCAGGTCGACCACGTGCAGCCAGGCAAAGCCCGCATCTTGCCAAGCCCGTGCCTGCGCGGCGGGGTCGTCGGCGTACACGGTGGCCCGATCCATGACCCCGCGCCGCAGCCGCACGCACTGGCCGTCCTTCAGGTCGATCGCGGGGTAGAGGATCAACGACATGGCGTGTCTGTCATGTGGAGCATGTCATTGCGCGTTGGCCACCGGCCGGCGGAGGCCGACCCGCCCTGAATGAAAGAATTTCCTTCGATCCGTCGGAGACGGAGCAAATCTTCCGATCCGGTTCTTGCCAGGAGTGCGACGACACGGCAATCCTCCGCCTGACGAGGGGCAGCTCCGCAGGCAGGGGATTGCCGCGCCGCTGCGCTGCGCACAATGACGAAGGCACAGGCGCTCACGCCGAGCGGCCCCGGCGCGCGCGAAGTCGCTTGTAGTAATAGAATCCGCGCACGATCTTGCCGCGCACCGATGCGTATTCGGGATGCACGCCCCACCGTATATAGCCGAGCGACTCGTAAAGCCGTATCGCGGCTTCCTGCGTCTCGCGCACGTCAAGATTCAGGATGTGGTAGCCAAGCTCCCGCGCGCGTTCCTCCACGCCCAGCGTCAGCATCGTGGCCAGGCCATGCCCTCGGGCATAGGGCGCGATGTAGGAATGCATGAAATGCGCGGCGAAGGACTGTGCCTCGTTATTGCGCGGCGGACGCACCAGATGTGCGGAACCGACCACGGTCCCGTCGAGCCGCGCCACGAACAGCTCGCGTTCAGGCACCAGCAGCACGCCGCGGAAATAGCTCTCCAGTGCGCGACGCCCCGGCGGGTGCACCCAGCCGAAACCGCCGCCGTCGATGATCGCGGCGTCGGTCGCCTCGCACAGCGCGTGCAGGTCCTCGTCGGTGAACTCGGAGACGCGCTCGACGAAGAGCTCGGGCTCGATCTCGGGCTGCGGTACAATGGTTCCGGACATCGGCTCAGGGCGTCCAGTGCAGGAAATTGGCCAGGATTTGCAAGCCGACTTCCTGGCTTTTCTCGACGTGAAACTGCGTGCCGGCGCGATTGCCCGCGGCGACCATGGCAACCACCGGACCGCCGTAATCGGTCATGGCGATCTCGTGGCGTGGATCGCCGCCGACCAGTGCGAAGCTGTGCACGAAATAGGCATGGTCGCCGGGCACCAGCCCATCCAGCAGCCGGTGCGCGCCCGGGGTGAATTCCAACTCGTTCCAGCCCATTTGCGGCAAGCGCAGGCCCGGGGCGGGCATTTCCGCGATATCGCCGCGGATCCAGCCGAAGCCCGGCGTGACGTGATGCTCCAGCCCGCGCTCCGCCATCAACTGCATGCCGACGCAGATGCCGAGGAACGGATTGCCGCGCGCGGTGACGGTTTCGATCGCCTCGCGCATGCCGGAGACCGCGGCCAGGCCGCGCGCGCAATCGGCGAAGGCGCCCTGGCCGGGCAGCACGACCCGATCGGCGCTGGCGACATAATCGGGATCGGCGGTGACCTTCACCTCGGCGTCCAACCCGGACCGTTCGGCCGCCAGCATGAGCGCGCGTGACGCCGACGCCAGGTTGCCGCTGCCGTAGTCCACCACCGCGACCTTCATCCCGCTGCTCGACATCACACCGCACCCGGCGGCAGGAAGCGGCCCGCCAGGTCCGGGCGGCGATCCAGCAATTTGGCCAGTGCATCGGCTTCGTTGCGGGCGGCGATGATCTCGAACAGGGTGAACCCGCGTCGCCGCATCGACCAGCGGCGCAGGTCATGGCCGGAAAGGCCGAGCCAGACCGCGAGCGCGAGCATCAGCGCGGTCGCCGAGGCGCCCGTGGTCAGCGCGACAATCAGGAGGCCGGCCGCGAACGCCAACGCGGCGGGAATCCAGGCGCGATGCGCGGCCAGCCACAAAGGTCCAAACAGCAGCGCGCCCCACGCGAAGCCCTCACCCACCAGCACGGGTGTGGTGCCGGAGCGCAGATGGCCGGTCCAGAACCTCACAATGCCCCCTTGGTGGATGGGATCGCGTCGGCCGCCCGGGGATCGATCGTTACCGCCGCGCGCAGGGCGCGGGCGGTGGCCTTGAAGCAGGCCTCGGCCACGTGATGCGCATTGTGGCCCGCCCGCTGCGTGACGTGCAGGGTGATCGCCGCGTTGGTGGCGAGGGCGCGGAAGAACTCCTCGAACAGTTCGGTGTCCATCTCACCAATCTTGGGGCGTTCGAAGCCCACATTCCAGACCAGGAACGGCCGGCCGGAAATATCGATCACGGCTTCCGCCAGCGCCTCGTCCATCGGCACCAGCGCGTGGCCGAATCGGGTAATGCCGCGCTTGTCGCCCAGCGCCTGGGCGACGGCGCGGCCCAGCACGATGCCGACATCCTCGGTGGTATGGTGGAAGTCGATGTGCAGGTCGCCCTTGGCGCGCACGGTCAGATCGAACAGGCCATGGCGGGTGAGCGCGGTGAGCATGTGATCGAGGAAGCCGATGCCGGTGGCAATATCCGCCTGCCCCGACCCGTCGAGATCGAGGGTCAGGGTGATGTCGGTCTCCGAGGTCTGGCGGCTCAGCGTGGTGATGCGGGCCATGATGCACGCTCCACTACCCCGGCGTGCGTCGCCGGGCAATCGGGTGAACGAAGGAAGTCCAGGGCTCTGCCCCATAGGCGCTAACTTAAGTGGTTTGGCCGACGGTCTGCCCCAATGTGTCATCACCGGGCTTGACCCGGTGACCCGCGACTTTGCAGCGCACGGCATAGCACGTCGTGGGTGGCCGGCCGGAGCCGGGCCACGGGCGGGCCTTTGGCCCGACCCGTGGGCCGGCCATGACACAGGAGGCCGGACCGTGCTCGAATTGGCCTTAAGTTA
>Ga0181530_10000673_pt1 | contig 44296 bp, 36 predicted proteins | sample PEATcosm2014_Bin_42_FD_119769 | JGI IMG/M metagenome (GOLD analysis project Ga0181530, IMG submission 119769) | Peatland microbial communities from MTU Mesocosm Facility, Houghton, MI, USA - PEATcosm2014_Bin10_60_metaG | ecosystem: Environmental > Terrestrial > Soil > Wetlands > Peat | place...
CAGCTTGGCGTAGATGCCGCCTTCGGTCCACGACCGCAGCTTGATCGCCGCCAGGTGCGCCTCATCGATCGTGCGTTGCATCTTCTCGGCATCGCGCCAATTGGCGAGCTCTTCTCGCAGGTCGTTGAAGGTCGGTATCGGATTGGAATAGCGAATTGAGCAGCGTTTGTAGACTCGTGTAATCGCGTCAGTGAGTACGTTGTCCAGCAGCGACGTGTCCGAGTCATGACTGTCGCCGAGCATGTGCCGCGTCAGGTTTTTTAGAAATGCCGTTTTTTCGTTGCTAGGGACAGACTCGCCTTCCGGGAGGTCCCATGGATTCAGGGTTTCTCTGCCATCCAGATCGACATTGATCACACGGCCGCCCATCAGATCGACCAGTGGTTCGTAGGAATCCCCGCGCTCCAGAATCGATACCAGCGGCCGGGCACGCGCCATCATCAACAGCTTGAGCTGCGCAAGGAACGTCTTGCCTCCGCCGCTCTTGGCCATGACGAGCATGTTGGCGTCGCCCAGCCCGGAATCGAACGGCGAGAACGGTATGAGTTGGCGGTAGGGAGTTTCAAACAGCATCAACGGAGAATTGGGCGTCCCTTTCCATGGCATCTCCACGGGAAGCAGGTCGGCGGCGTGCAGGGTAAGAACATCCTTTTCCCGCTTGTTGATCTCACCCAGCCCCGGAAGACTGGAGAAGAAGAAGCGCTTTTGCGCCAATGTCTCCGGAATCCCGCGTGCGCCGTTCATGCGCCCGATGGCGTGCAACACCCGCTGCCGTCGATCGGCAAGAGTGCGTTCCGCTTGTTCCGCTTCAAAGCGATTGCGGGTTGGCCGTGAGGTGCGGACGGCAATGGTCAGGCTGAGCTGGCAGGATTTGAGCGAACTCGAGATTAACTCCTGCAACACTTTGATCAGTTGATGCTCCGCCACCTGGGCATCCACATTGAGCCGGAAGCCTCCGTGGATGTCCTTCTGTGCCGCCGTCATTTTGCGCAGCCGGCTCTTGTACTGCTTCACCGCTTTTGCCTGATCGGGAAGTAGAACTTCGGCATTGATGATGATGGGGAAGTCCATCACCACCAGTTCCCGCAACACTCCCGGGAAGGTGGCGTCGGGAAGGTCTTTCAGGCTAATGAACGAGTACAGCAGTCCGCCGATCTTGAGGTGCTCATCGAGTTCGTCCTCAATATTGACGCTGGCCATCTGACTTCGCGCGCTCTCATACACCAGCGATTCTGCCGGAGGAAGGAACGGCCGTTTGTCGTTCACCAACGGATTGAGGGCTCGCTTAACCTCCAGAAAAATGTCGTTCTGCGTCAACCGCTCGATCTTCATGCCCGTGGCTTGCAGTGTGGCCTCAACTCCGGACATGAGACTGTTGAACTCGGCAACCAGGTCCTCATGCTCTCGCCGGCTGCGCTCGATGCATTTGCTGGCCGACATGCTGAAGCTCGGGCTGCGCATCTTCTTTTTCCACTCCAATTCCGGCGACTGGTGGTGGATGCGTGGGTCCCAGATGAAGTAAAAGTGCAGCAGGTGTTGCAGGTAATAACCCTCCGCGTTTTTTCTCAGCCAGACATCGGACTGTTCGCGGTCCACTGCCTGCAAAACTGCATTGGGATTTTGTTGTTCCCGGTTGTAGCGTGCGATCAGATCGTCAGCTCCTTCGGCAATCTCAAATCGCACTTGCAATCGCATAGATCTCTCCGGCAAGGAGCGGATCAGGGCCTCAAGTACCAGCTTCGTCCGGTTCCGCTCCTCATCGCTCGCGTAGTACGAGTGATTACCGCTCACCCTGTATCCGGCAACGAATGAGCCGTTCAGTTGAATCAACAGATCGTCAGCAAGATCACGGACTTTCAGTTGCTCACACAGCGGTGGCTGAGCCAATGACTTCTGGTACTGTTCCATCTTTAACGGCATCGCCAGCTCCCTAGTCCTTGATGTATTCGCGAGTTAGTTCCCGGTCTCGCTCCAGTGCCGAGTAAACGTGAGGCTTGGTGTGGAACAGCACCCAGTCCAGCAGATACCCACGCTGCTTGCCGTACTTGAAGAGCATCAGAGCAGGCACACTCAGGATGGGCACCAGGTATTGCAGCACCATATTCATCGGCAGGCCGAACATCTCGCGGTTCAGGAACCTGCCGCAAATGTTCATCACGACCGCCACCGCGAGGATGGCGAACAAGTCTTCTGCTTCGAGCCCGAAGAAGGTGACTCTGGTTCGCAAGTTACGGTATATCGGTGTTACATCGAGCGCCATTGTTTTTCTCTCCTAAGTCACTCCGCCGGTCCCATGAGCTACGAAAAACTCAGCCAGGCGAAGCAGGCCTGAAACCATGAGGCACAGAGCCGCCGTTACAAAGTGGCGCAGCCAGCCGCTGGTGGGATGAACCAGTGAGAAGATCCCCAAACGCAGCGCCATTGCCGCGACCTGGGAAGCTGCATAGACGGGCAAAATGACATTCGCTACCCAATCGATCAGGGTCCTGATCGAAATCCAGTACAGATCGGGATTGTTCCAAGCCGCTTGCGAAGCGAACGTCTCAAAGGCCCGTGTCAATCCTGAGACCAGCAGACAGGCCAAGGCCCCGTACATGCTGTGCGAGAACTCCTGCCCCTTGGAAAATTGCAGGATGGCGATGATGATGAAGGCCGCGGCAATCGTGGGCATGATCACGTTGCCCATCCAGTTCGCCAGATGAAGGATTCCGTTGTCGAAAGTCATGTTCCCGAGGTTCATTTGCGCTCCTACATCATGGAGACCAGCAGTTTCCAAACGGCTGAGACCGTGAGCAAAGCTAACGCCACAGCGACCAGTCGCATGAATGGTTTCTTCGTCGCAAAGTTCAAAATCGCTCCCACCAGTGCCAGGACGGCAGCGATCGGCATGATCGTCCCGACCAGGTGGTTCCATAGACTGTCCAAAACATCGACAGTCGCGTACTGCGTTCCGGTGTTGTAGCTCCGAAGCAGGTTGTAAGTGGTCTGGGTGCCAAGCAGGAACATGGCTGCCAGAATCGACGGCAGCGGATGTTGACCTGAGGCAGCGTCCAGGATGGCGCGCAATACGAAGAAAGCCGCCAGTGTCGGCACCAGTCGCTGCACCACGAAGTTGGTCACGAATTGCGCCACGTCTGCCTGAAGGCTTGCCAGCCATCCGGTCGCAATTCCCCCACTGGGCAATGGCACGGGTACTCCGAACGAGGTGAACCAACTCAAAAGAGGCTGCAGTGTCAGGAATATGACTGCCCAGAACATCCACTTGGTGAATCCTCCGCCGATGGCAAACGTCATCGTTCCCTCGCGCCGCAAATTGACGCCGGCAATCACCAGGGACAGCAGCGCGGCTGATGGGGCCAGCAAGAGCAGGACCGAGATAATGTCGTTGAGCAGCTGCGGCGTTGCCATCTGTCCTATTCCCCAAGTTGGGACTTACATCGAGAAGAAGCATCCTGGTTATAGGCAGCCCGCATTGCTTCACAGCCGTTGCGGGCTGCCTGGTTGGTGTGCAGCCCTTTACTCGTGGACGCACAGTTAAGTCACCCCTCCTGTTCCGTTGGTGATCCAGAACTCGACCAAGCGCGTGACACCTGACACAGCAAGTAGAGCTCCGGCTGCGAACAACCACCGCCCAAAGCCGCGGCCCGTCAGCCACGACACGACGGCCCCAAGTACCGCGCCGCCGGCGCCGACCGGTGCGATGACGTTGCCGATCCAGTTAATGAAGTTCAGGAAGCTGCCTTCCGGTTGGGCGCCGGTCTGTCCTTGAACAGCCACATTGAATTGCGGAGAGCTGCCGAGGTTCTGCGCTGCCACAAACTGCACAACGACCAACAGCGTGATGGCCAGCACAACCAGAGGTTTCTTCCATCCGAGATCTGCCTGAAATTTCCTCACCAAAGATTTCTCCTTTCCCAGACTCGTCGATTGCCTCGCCGCTCGCCAAAATTGGTGGCGGAAAAGTGATCGATGTGCGAGGGACAGTAGCGGTGAAACAAAAAACTGTCAAACGGGCGCTAATTCAGCGGGGATGAAAGATCGAGGGACTAGAGAGATGAGTAACGGAGAGAGGGTAAGACCGAAAGCGGGGTTCCTGGGTGCTTCGCTATTGCAACCCGGTATTGTCCGATTGAGCCCTGTCCCCGTGAACACGCTCGGCGGCCCTTTCAAAATCGGACCAGTTCAGAGGTGGCAGTTGGTCGCTATTGGCAATTCGATTGAAAGCCATGCGCTTTGCGGCCATGCAAATCGCCTGGAGATCCGCAGGCGACAATCCGTTCAGCCGCTTGCCGATCTCTTCAATGGTCAATCCTGCTTCCAGTCGAACGCCTTTGAGATAGAGTCCGAGCAGTCGCACTCTTTGTGCAGGGTCCGGAGGCGGGATCAGAATTTTCTCGGAGAACCGGCCGCCTCGGAGTACTCGGGGATCGATGTTTTCTGGATGATTGGTCGTGCCGACCAGAAACACATTGTTTTCCGCCTGCAAGCTGCTGATTTCGGTAAGGAATTGCTCCACGAGTTGGACATCATGCTGAGCCAGGTAGCGGTTGGTTGCCGGCAACAGCCCATCCATTTCATCGAGGAAGACGATTGCGGGACTGTGTTCCTTGGCGCGCGCGAAAACAGCGGCCACACGCTTGACCGAATCTCCGACGCCTCCGCCCAAAACGGTAGCTGGGGTCAGCGGATAGAAGCTACGTTTCGTTTGACTCGCGATCAGGGTCGCAATCAACGTTTTTCCTGTTCCTGGCGGACCGATCAACAGCAAACCCGTTGGGATCTGCAACCCCAAAGAATGAGTTCGCGTTGGGTCGTCGAGTAGGCGAATGAGCGACTTCAGGTCCTGCTTGACGGATTCCGCGATGACGACATCGTCCCATTCCACGCGCTCCAGCTGTGGCCGGTCTCTACCGCCATTTGCATCCACAGCCCGCCGCAAATCCTTTGATTCGATCTTCCGGTTGTCCGTCAGTGCGTAGTTTGCTGCCTGATCTACCAGAGCGCGCAACTTGGCTGCACCGGCTCCCGGCGTCCGGCGTGCGAATTCCTGCAGGTCGAATCGTTTCCACGGTTTCTTGCTGAGCTGCGCTTCCAGAATCTTCACTCGCGTGGCTTCGTCTGGAAGATCGACACGCACTTTTATGTCAAATCTCCCTTCCCGAATCAGCGCTTCATCGAGGCCATCCAGACGGTTGGTCGCGGCCATCAACACAAAGCCGCTGATCGTGCGGTATTGATCGATCGCGCTCATCAGGGCCATGGTGATGTTGTTGAACTCACGTCCCGCCCCGCCTGGGTCGCTAAAGGCGTCCTGCCGCCCGCCTCCAATCGTGTCGATCTCGTCGATGAAAAAGAGGACGGGCTTCCGGCCTGCTGCCTGTGCGAACACTCCCTGAATGTTCTCGCCAGTCGCTCCAATCCAGCGGTTAAGCAGTTTCGGCGCGGATATGTATTCGAAGTGCAGCGCGAACTCGCCTGCGGTCGCTCTCGCCAAAAATGTCTTTCCGGTTCCGCGCGGGCCGTATAAGAGGATTCCGTTTCTCAGCAGCCCATAGCGTCGGTACTTTTCTGGATCCAGATGTCCCTGCACTACCTCGCGGATTTGTTCCTTTGCCTCTTCCATGCCCCCGACATCGGCGAACCGCTCCGCTGGCACATTACGAACCGCCTCGGTCGGTCTGGGTGCCGGTCGCTGAAGCGGGCCGCCGACCGTCGCGAGAGTCCTCCTTCGACTCGGCTTTGACAACAGAATCCTAAAAAACGAAACGATCAAACCGATAGGGACCAGTCCTATAAGCAGAATCCACAATGCGGTGAAAACTGGAGACGCCTTGCTAGCGTTGATGATCGGTTCCCACACAAGTACGACTAGCAAGCCAAGCGCGATTAGGATTGCCACTGCAAGACTAAGGAGCTTCTTGATGAACATTGGGGCGTTGCGGAGAGGACCTCGTATGGTACTTATCAACACGAGTGCTCCCAGCCATAACGCTGGCGTGTTGAGGAACCATTCTCGAGGCAAGCGCGCCACTTCATCACCAATCGGCACAGGACCAAAATCAAGCCTGCGGCCCTTGCCGTCCCGACAGAGCTTTAATTTAGCCCATCTCAGGGCTTGGCCGCTGGATTATGAAGTAGATGTGGAAGGGTGACCCAAACATGAGGAAACGCGGGTGCGACAAGCGGTGGCGGCGTGTTTTCAGTGAATGTTTATGTCCTGCGGCTGGACCTCGATCGTCAGAAGCGAAATCCCTTGTTGCTGCAATGCGTTACGCTTCCGAACGATAAACTCCTCGTCATAGGGGGTGGCCAGGCTAGCAGCCAGCCTGGCCAGGCAAGCCTCCATCTTGCCGAGTTCGACACCCCAGTTTCCAGGGACATAACCTCCTTTCTCTGCCTTCATGTAAGAGTTGCCTGCATCATCCAAGTACAAGTACGTGCGGGTGATCCCATGCTTGTACTGGTTGATTCCGTTGACTCGGCCCATGAACATGAATCCCACGCACCTTGTCCTGCCCAGCCGGTTTTCGAGAGGAGTCCAGTTTGGTTCCACTTTGCATCGCCTTTCATTGCGGCGGTTGCGGTTGGATCGCAGCCTGACTGCTGGCCTGGGTATAGAGCTCGTTGATTTCGCTTCTTAACTGCATCAATTGGCGAAGCTCTTCGAGAGTCGGCACCCCGCCAGTGAAACTGGCTGTGCTGGTACCGGTGTTTCGCGTTCCGGAGGTCGTGCCCATATGATCCAAAGACGGTTTCTGGACGACGATGTAAAAGCGCGTATTGCCCGGCAGGGTCACCACGAGGTTCTGATTGAACGCCAGGCCGTTTAGCTCTTCTTGCCCTGCGGTCGCGACATTGTCGGCTAGGCGCTCCCGCATCAGTGTGTTGGGAGAAATCAGGCCGCTCGAAGCTGAACCCTGCGGACCGACCAGATACGACGCGATTGTCCCCATCCCTGTCAGGGTCCGAACAAGAAACTTTGTGCCTGTTTTTTTGCCGGAGACGTCGCCCTTGAGTGGCCCAAAATTCAAGCTCATAGCTGAGGCATCGATCTTTTCGGTCGTTCCATCGGGCGTCTCCACCTGGCTGAATTGCATGCCCACGTAGCCCGACGGATTCACCTGCGTCAGGCGGCCAAAAACCTTTGACCCTGCCGCCAGCACGATCTGTCCGTTGCGCTCGTAGTTGTATTCAATGACCGCCACGACGGGAGCGGCGACTGCCGAACTCACCGGCGTTTGCAATCGCGCCACCAGTCGGGTGCCCGCGGCAAGCGCCAGGGTCTCGTCCGTCTCCTCGGGTGAGTTCGGCCTGAGCGTCGGTTTGATCTCCATCGAACGCACAAACACCAGCGAGGGCTTTCTCAGATCGGCGGTTGAGTCCGATGCCGATGGCGACGGCGGATTGGGTATGGTCGTACCATGTCCCACGGAAGGGTCAGAGAAATCGACCTTGCTTAGGGCATAATCCTGCGCGGGCTTGCTTGCGGTTGGACTCCCTGCAGTTGGCCTGGGCGCCATGCCGGTTCGCGAGGTCCGGTCGATATCTTCCGGCGTCAATTGGCCAGCCAGGGCGGGATCTGTAGACCGCACATCCGCACTCAGCATCGGCGTTGCCGCTTTGGTGGGGTCGAGGTCCTCCTGTCCCGGTGTAACTTTGCGGCCCAGGCTTGCATCGCCGTGTGGGTTCTCCCCGGGAAGCGCAATCTTTTTCTTTGGGTGGGAGAAGACGAGGAAGAAAAGCAACAGCAGTGCCACACAAACTCCCACTAGCAGGAACAGCGACTTGCTCTTGTCGCGCCCGAGTTCCTGCCGGCTCTCCGCCGGTTTCTGCTGCCGCCGAGCTCTGTCGAAAGCCGCCCGGAAAGCTTCACGCCAGTTTCCTTTGCCAGTCTCCTCCGGCGCGGACTCTTCGTTGGCTATCTCCGTCTCCGGATTTGCTGGAGATGTGTTCAGTTTCTTGTTTGTTTCCTCAGTGAGCATGGTTGGCTGCCTCCCGCAGTGTGCTGACTCCAAAACCGATGGGCGCCAAGGCCGGTTTGTCTACCGCGCCGGACTCCGCCATTTGCAAGAACAACGTTTCCATCGACCGCTTGTAGGGAGGGCGCTCAAACAGCACCACGCCGTCGGCGCGTTCCCCTCGTCCGATCCGCCGCCGGCTCAGGCGGAAGTCGATCACCTCCAACTGCTCCGCCGTGGACCAATGTTCGTGCTTGATCAGTTTTCCTGACTTCCCCTTGCCGCCTAACTGAATCTGCGGAGGCATCAACAGGATGGCGTGCTTGCTGGTGTTTACCACTGAGAACAGAACAATCACTTGCTGCCCGCCGTCGAGAACCTCGCTGATACCCGCCCGCAGGCGGTCACCCTTCACCTCGTCGCCTTCCATCCGCTCGCCATAAAGCACAGGCATGGGAGCCTGTTTCTGGCGTTCCAGCAAGCTGTCGAGAGAGTCCGGTTTTGGTTGGGTCGGCCCTGTTTCCACCGGAGAGTTGGCCGTAGTAAGGGAGGAGGGTAACAAGGCAGCACTCGTTCCCATAGGACTCGCGGCTGAAGAAGCGATTGCAGCCTGCGCCTTCGACACGCTCGCGGTCTGAGCCACCAATGCGGAAGGAACGGCGTCGGGCACGACCAGAAAACCACCGGATGGCTGATATCGCAGTAGGAAATCAACCTTCGCTGAGTTGGGGCCGTCGCCACGGCTAACCAGGAGAAAGCTGATCTGACGTCCTTTCGCGGTGGAAATCAGCAAGTTACTCTCGGCATGTTCGCTGGTTAGGGCCTTGACGAACACCAGCTCTGGCTCATGTTCGGAATGCTCCACCTGAAACAGTGCCGGGTCTCCCACCACGACTGAGTTCACCGGCTCCGGCACCCGGATCGTGGTTACAAAATGTGCCGCAAGTTCGATCGCAGTGATCTTGCTGTCCGCCGTGGGTTTGGTGCGAACCTGCGGATCGATGGTTGCTTGTTGTGCTGTCGCCGTGGCGGTTAGAACCGACAGCGAGAGCCAGCCGAAAACTAGAGCGTTTCTCATCCGTCACCTCAACTTTTGCTTCTGCCGCACCAACTCGCTCTGTGTCCTGAGCACTCGTCTCACGCGATACCGATGCGCGACACGTTTCACATAGCTCTGGACATCAGGCGAGGAATACTCCAGCCCCCTCAAAGAGATCGGGTACTCGCCGACGTAGTAAGCTGCGGTGATCAATCGGAGATCCCCGTTGAACTTCCGCTTGAGCCAGGCAAGATACGCGACTCCACCGCGAATGTTCTCCTGCACCAGAAACCGATTGCGAACCCCGAACCGCACAGCCGTTGCTGGCATCAACTGCATGATCCCCGCCGCCCCCTTGTTCGATACCGCGTACGGATTCCATCCCGACTCTTCGTCGATGATCGCTGCCACCAACTCAACCGGCACCTGGTAGACAGCGGCGTAATACTCAGCCCACCGCGCTGATACTTCTCGCAGTGGGCCTCCATCGACCGCTTGCCCTCTCGCCGTTCCCAACAGCAGCAAGAGGAAACACGCCTTCGCCCACTTCACGCTACAGCCTCCATATGCGCGGCCGACAAGTCCGCCTTTTCCTCTGCCGCCATCAACTCGTCGCGATAGCGCTTCGAGTCGGCGACCAAGCCTTCAAACCCGGCACGCAGTAGTAATCGTTTGCGATCGGCCTCAGTTTTGGCCAAGAGCGGCAACAATAGGTCCCGTTGCTCGTGTGATATCTCTTCGACGTCGAGGATCTCCAGCGCCTGAGAGAGGTCCAGCATTTCCGCGATCGAGGGCGGCTTTTCCATGTTCCACCCGCGCAGGGCGTGTGCCAGCCCAGCCAGTTGCCCCCGCAGGCGCAAGCTTTCACTGCTGCTTCGGATCGCCAGGATTTCTCTCTCACGCTCGACTGATGGGTATTCAAACCGCAGGTAGAAACACCGTCTCCGGAGAGGATCGCCCAAACGTCGTTCCTCGTTTGAGCTCAGAACGACAAAAGGAATCGTGGAGGCCTGAATGGTCCCCAGCTTGGGAATCGTCATCTGCCACGCGCTCAGGATCTCCAGCAATAGGGCTTCAATGTTGTGGTCAACCTTGTCGAGTTCATCGACCAGAAGCACGCACGGCTGGGTTTCATACCGCAGTGCACGCAAGAGCGGCCCTTCCGCAAAGAAGTCCAGCGAGTGCAGCCTGCCCCGGATCTTGTTCCAGTCCCGGTCGAGGTTGGCGGCTTGAGTGTCTAGGAAGAGCTTCTGCAGTGCTTCATCGAATTTCCCGATGACCTTCTCTTCCGTAATTCCCACGTAACATTGAAGGCGCTCAACCACCGTATTGGCCGCTGCGGCTACGGCGTATGCGAGCTCGGTCTTGCCACATCCCGGCGGACCTTCCACCAGCAGTGGCTTGCGCATACGGGCCGCCAGATACACCACCTCCAGCGTGACTGGATCGATGATGTAGCGTGCCGCGCGCAGCTTCCTGGCGAGTTCGCTTGCAGACGAGAACACGTCGTCTTCCTTCCGGCGTGAAAACTACACCCGAAGCATTTCTTTTGCATTTTGCGTTTGTGGGTTTTGCGGGTAATCGAGCAGCCCCATCGTTGGTTCACTTCAACGCAGAGGGAAGCGGTTAGAAGCGGAGAATACTCTTTCCTTAGGCTAAGACGATGATTCTGTTTACCAGCCGTCCCATGCCAGGAGAGCATGCAAGCCGCGAAACTCAGAAATGGGAGTTTTATTTCACCGATCACAGTTTGACTGGCCAGAGCACGTCCTTTCTCCGCTGCTGGCTTACTTCATACAACCCACGCCGACCTTTTTTCCACTGATCGCACTTAGACTGACGCTCTTCGATTCCGGGAGTCAGACGCCGGTAGGCGACCTGCAGGCCGCAAGTCGGACTGTCGGGGCAGGGCGTTCGCAAGATGCTCGCCATCTTTATTTCACTGATCACACCTTGACTGGGAACAAGAATCTCTTCGCTTTTGGCATTGGGAGTCACCAGCGCGGCGAATCATCTCTGGCAGCTCCATCGCCAAATTTTTCTTACCGAATGCATTTTGACTGGTGGCTCGGCACCTTGCCGTCTGCCTCGTGTCCTTCACCCGGGCGGCCAGCCCCTCGCACGAAGCGCACCAACTTTTTCTTACCAATCGCACTTTGACTGGCAGCCCGGCTTCCGTCCTCCGACGCGCGATCGGGCAACGCCCACGTCGGAACCCGGCCAGAGGACCGATCACCGCCTTTCTCGCATCCATCGGAAACCGACGATTATTTGGTGTGATGCGCCCCTCGCGACTCTGCACCAACTTTTTCTCACCGATCACACTTTGACTGGTAGCAGAATTCTCTGCCTCTTGAACGGCACTATGGTTGGACTTATAGCTGCCATGTTTCTGTCTTTGCAGTGCGTTTTGACAGTAAGGAGATTTCGCACTACAAGTGCCCACTGTGACAACCGACGCCATTGCGCTCAGCAACGTGCTAGCCGAACTTGCCCTACGGCAGCTCCCGTGTGGAGGCTGGGCTGCTCTTGCATCTTCTTCACAGCCAGCAATTGAGCCGACGTGCTACGCCGCGCTGGCCCTCCGCTCGGCGCCTGTAGGCGACATCGAGCGTGCTCAGGACTTTCTGCTTCGCACGCAGAACCCTAATGGCAGTTGGCCAGTCGTCCCCAGAGATGATCAAGAGGGTGGCTGGGTCACTTCGCTGGCTGTCATTGCCCTTCGTGATCTGGTACCGGCAATACCGGCTAGGTTGCAAGGCTTCCACTGGCTGCTGAATTGCTCGGGCAAGGAATCCAACTGGTTTTGGAAATGGAAGTTTCGCACCGCCGACCGCCACGTCCGTTTCGACCCCAATAAGTATGGCTGGCCATGGTTCCCAGATACGGTTAGCTGGGTGGTTCCCACCTCATTCGCGATACTTGCCCTAAACCAGATCCCTTGCTCTTGCGGTGGTCTTGAGCGCATCCCTTTACGCGTCGATTGCGGCATCCAGATGCTTTTCGATCGTGCCTGTCCTGGCGGAGGATGGAATGCCGGCAACGGCGTTGTCTATGAGTGCCCCATGGCGCCGCACGTCGACGATACGGCGATTGCTCTCCTGGCGCTGAGTGATCGAGGACAGCACCCGGTTACACAAAGTGCAATGCAGTACTTAGAACGTGTTGCTCCGACCCTTACGGCGCCTTGGAGCCTCGCTTGGTCGATCCTCGCGCTCGCTGCTCACCGTCGGCGGATTGGTTCGCTTCACGATTCTCTGTCGGCACTTTCTGATCTCTCAAGTACAGAAGACACCGGCACGCTCGCGTTGGCCTGCCTCGCTCTTGATTACAGCCGCGCCTTGTCAGCTTTCGGGGTGACCGTTTGAGTGTTACTCGTCGGGATTTTCTTATTGGGAGCGCCGCTCTGGCGGCTGGCACAGCGGTCACGGCTCCCTTTCTTCTACCCAAGTATCATTCCGATCAACGGTCGAAACGATCTCGAGTCGCGATCCTCCATGTACAGCAATACTCCCAAGAGCTCGACCAGCTCCTTGCCGCAGGTCTTCGCCTCTTCCCGATCAACGTGAGAGGCAAGACCGTGGTCCTCAAGCCCAATTTGGTGGATTACATTCCTGGCAACGCAATCAATACCCACCCTTTGCTGGTCCTCGCAGCGGCCGAATCGTTCCGCCGACTGGGCGCGAAATCCGTGTTGGTAGCCGAGGGACCAGGGCATCAACGCGACACACAGCTGGTGCTTTCACAGAGTGGTTATCAACAATCTCTGCGGGATGAAAAGATCCGATTCGTCGATCTCAATCGCGACGAACTGATTCGTACATCCCTTCGGGCGGGCTACACCGGGATGAAAGACCTCTGGCTCCCCCGCACTGTGCTAGAGGCCGATTTCCTGGTCTCCATGCCCAAGATTAAGGCCCATCACTGGTCCGGCGTCACGCTCAGTATGAAGAACATGTTTGGCGTAGTACCGGGTGGGCGATACGGATGGCCGAAGAATATTCTTCATTGGAAGGGTATTCAGGAGAGCATCCTTGATCTGTGCGCTACGGTGCCAATCCGCTTCGTCATCGCGGACGGGATTGTGGCAATGGAAGGCAACGGCCCTCTCAACGGCATTCCTCGCCCTCTGGGAAAGATCGTGCTTGCGGATGATCCGGTAGCCGCCGATGCAATCTGCGCGCAATTAATGGGATTTCATCCCGGTCGAATCATTCACATTCGCGAGGGCTCGAGATTCCTTGGCAATGCTTCTACAGCCCTCATCGACCAGGTTGGAGAAATCGTCGGTCCTCCGACGAAGCCCTTCGAAGTGGTTCCGGAGTTCCGACATCTTTATGCACTGTGACACGATTGTTGGTTCTTACGTGACGCCAGTTGCGCCGGCCTGCCTGATTGCTCGGCAGTGGCTGTTTTGACGTGATGAGGAGGGGAGGAGCCCTTGCGAGCGGATTGGTCCGAAACCAAGAACTATTGGACCATGCGAAGCCCTATTGGAACTACGAAGACATCGGGGTCTTTTTCCTAGTTCTCGTTCTCCTTGGTTCGGTCCTGCGCTTTCTTGTCCGCCTTCATCTTCTCCAGCGCTCCGAACTCACTGATCCAAGCTTCGGCTTGCAGTTCGCGGTGGTCGCGTCTTTGAGCGTGGCCTTGTATTTGGTTCTCAAAATCCGTCATCACCAACCGGTGTTGCAGCCATTGGGTTGGGTCTGGCCGCGCACGGCCCACATCGTTATTGCTCTCCTCGGAGGGCTCTTTCTTGCCTCAGGTGTTGCCCTCTACCTTAACTTTCGAAGTCAAAGCCAGCCGCCGCTGGGAGTCGTCGAACTGCTGGTGTTGGGTTTTGTGCTGGGCCCTGTGCTGGAGGAATCTTTTTTCCGGGGATGTTTACTGCCCCTTTTGGCCAAGACTATCGGCAACCCAGCGGCAGTGATTTTGACCGCTCTTCTGTTTGCGCTGCTGCACCAGCCATCTAACCTGGCGCATTGGGTATCGTTTACCGCGACCGGTGTAGCCTATGGTTGGATTCGCGTGGCTTCTCGCTCCACCACCGCCGGGGCGCTTATGCATGCGACATACAACTTGGTTCTTTTTCTCTCCGACACGTTCTAACTTATGCAGGAAGTCGCCCGCGATGCTTGCCTAGCTCATCGACCAAAACGCAGCGGGATTTCTTCCAGGTCAAGTTTTACGAAGCGGTTCCTCGCGTTAAGGCCAATTCCACTTCGCGTGATAATGCGGCGCTCATCGCGGTCTTGCGGATACACTGATGAATGAGGTAGGACCTGGAGACCGGGTGAATTGCCTGGCTCCGACTCGATTGATGGCTGCAGGACGAAAGAGCGAATGCCAACCTGATGTAGTCAGGAAAATCCAACGGATCGAGGACCGAAGCGACAAGTGTTACCGAGAGCTTGCTCTCCTGGAACTGCCTTGGAACAAGGCTGTCTGGGCGGCTCTTACTGACTCCATCGGGCTCATCGAAAGAAGTGTCCCGTCCCAATTGTATGGGTCGAGGCATCACATAAATGCTGCCACGAATGCGAGCTTCGTTGCTGCCCAACTCTACAAATTCGCTCGGCAATATGGCCGCGACCAAACACTGAATTGGGCTTCGTTCGCGTGGAGCCCTCGACTCTCTGCTCAATGCAAGCACGCCTTTCAGGTTGCCATGGGGTACAACACCTTTTGCACGGTGTTTCCTTACTGGCACGCGGACAAGTACGCAGGCGAACTCGTTGATGACTACACCGTGAGATTTGTTTCAAATGCCTCCCTGTTAGGCAGGAGGATTAACGCGTATCAGCAAGGAATACGGCCCGTAACCCTCAAGGAAGACAGCGTGAGAGGAATGGAAACAACGCCGACACTTCACCAAATGTTTAACCGCTCAGTGATCAAGGCGCAAAGAACGAGTCGGTACGGGGTTATGTTCTCGGAACTTTGCGATCTGTGGGAAGCTTTATACGCTGCTCATGAGAAACGCACGATTGCTATGAGCCGGCGCTACCCCGACATACTGATCGGCGACTACAGTCTCGACGATTTTAGGAAGTTTTATTCCGCGATGAATGCCATGGCGGCGGCTCACGAATTCTTATGCTACCTGTGGTCTCGGGAAAATGGGCTACCATTTGACTCGCTTCTCTTATTCGACCATCGCTTTCACTGGGTTCGCAACTTGGCGAAGCTCGCTTCTTTGAGTCAAGAGCAGGTGTATGCGATGCTGAAAGACGTCACTTTTGGCCGAGTCTACGCTGTCAATTTTCATCTCCTGCCGTTCGTCCCATTGAAGGCAGATGGATCGGTCCTCGCCCTAGCCCCATATTGTTCGCTTTCCAGTAATTGGGAGGAAAACATTCTTGGCTGCCTTGCCCGAATTGATTCTGATAGGTATTCCATGAGCAGCATCAGCAAAGAGGAGGAGATGAGGAAGCCCCTAGTCGCATTAACCTCGGGCACGAGACTGATGTCTGGAGGACACAAGCTACCTTCTCCACTGCCTGACATTGACCTTTTGGTTGAGGACATCGCAGCGAATGTCTTGCTGATTGGAGAACTCAAGTGGAGTCGTAAGCCAAGTGGACAGCGAGAGCGGGACGTCAGAGACAAGGAAGTTCTCAAAGGTTTTTCACAAATAGAGAAGATACGAAGGTTCTTGCAGGAGAACCCGCGATATCTTTTGGATCGCAGCCATGTGACCCAAGACATGTCGCGCTATGAGATCGTGCACTATTGCGTCGTAGCCCGAGACCACCTGATCGAGCCTCCAGCAGGTGCAGCCCCGTTGTATAGCTACGATTCATTCTTTCGGGAGTTCACTAATTGCCAGAACACGGTGGCCAGTCTGAGGTCGCTGGAACGGCTAGATTGGCTTCCCACGGAAGGGGTTGATTTCAGTATTCGGTTTGAGCGTCACAATGCCGGCGGCGCAGCCGTTGAATCGGAAATCTACTATCCGGCCGGTGGTCCTCTGGCAATTGCCAGATGAAGCCATCATTTACATATCGCAAAGGCATGCCTTCGAATGGATATTGATGAGGATTTCTGGCCTGGTCCGCTTGGCCATTGCGCTCTGCCATTGTTGATGGCCATCTCCGTTCAGATGAACTCCATGGGTGTCATGACGGATTTTCATGCCAAGGGCACAGGAGGAAGTCAACCCTCTGTTATTGGGATTCGGTCTAGCTCATTCCAGTTGGTGGCCACCTGTGCCGTTCTCAGATGGTAAGAACAGAGCCAATCCGCTCATACTCAGGAGCTCGCGATACTTCCATCTTTCTAGATGAGGTCCACGTTGTAGAGCGTTAGGATGTCGTTAAGCAGCGATCTATTTGCAGGAGCCATTAAAGACCCGAGAGAACTCACCTCGAACGTGGAGGGCGGACGGGAAAAGATGGCGTAGGCGGCGCGGGCATGGTCGTGTCGAGCCGGATAGCGAATCCCGTCCGGTTTGCAGGGGTGTGATCGTAAGGCGGCCGACCACTGTTTGGCAATCATGTGGCTGCCAGCGAAGAGTCGGCTATCGGCACCAATCCGCGTGAGGCCGCCTGTAGTGAACAGATCAACGAAGCGAAGATCCTCGGTCACCTCGAGCAGTGCCATGGCACGTGCGTCGAGATAGGCGCCCGAAACGGCTGGCGCTCTGGCCGAAATCTCGCAGGACTCGATGAAAGCACCGTGCGCGTCTTCTGCCGCGTAGAGAACACCGAATGAGTGTCCTGCAGGACAGTCGGGATCGTCGAAGCGATTCTTTCCGGTGGTGCCGAAGTAGATGGGGTCAAGTACGATCTGATGATGCCGATAGAGTACGTCGCCCATCTTCAGGTCGAAGATAAGCGGCGGCTGCGTTGGCAGTTCCGGATGTGGGGGAGCAAGATCTCCCGGCATGTCCGTCATAGAGCGCCTTGTTCGCCATACTCGACTGCAATAGACTTCACGTCTTCGATCGATCCTTTCTGCAGACGTTCGATTGGAGTCTTCCCGCCGAGCCGTTCGTGTGGGTTGGTGAAGAACACCATCTGCATCCAAGGGTCGAGCGACTTCAGTTCTCCTAGGACTTCCTCAAGGCCAGGAATTGTCCTCCCGTCGTCGAATTGAAAGCTTGGATAGCTGTATCCCCGTTTTCCTTGAGTCAAAGCCAAAAGTTGATTGGACGACCGGCGTTTGTCGACCGCTTGCCGAGAGATTCCTAGTACCTCTGCCACTTGCTCAGAGGTCAGGGTTCCCCCTGCTGTTTCGAGCATTTGTTTCTTCCGTTTGAGCCCTCGGAATTTGGCTGCGATGAAGGGATCGTCAGCTATAAGTTGGGAACTCTCCACAGCCGAGCTTAGGGCCTCGAGTGCGACCAAATAATCGGTAGGAGCAGCGGTCGCCTCATCAATCAAATCGGAGGAAAGATCACCTTCTAATTTCTTGAATGCTCGCAGGATTCGAGAATAGAACGCTGGATGCTTGGTCCCGGCAAGTTCGCGGAGAGCAGAGCTGAAATACCGATGCGTAGACTCTGGATTGCTTTTGATCCATACGCAGAACCGATCCTTCGCGAATTCAGTACTCACGTCGAACTTGTCCAGGTTCAGATTCAGTCGCCAGGTCTTCGCAATAATTTGAACCAGATCTTGTTTCACCTCGCATCGAAAGTCGCTCTGGGCATAGGAAATGAAACACAGGCGATTTGAGGAACTTGAAGGCCTGTCAATCAAATAGGACGGCTTCTTGCTTTTGTTGGGATCACCGAGTTTCTTCTCGAGCGTAACCTGAACCTGATCGAGGGTCTCCGGGTGTTCAATGTATGTGAGCATCGGGGCCTCCAGTTGACAAGTTCATTATCTAACAATATACGCTACTTCGTCAACCATTGTTTCGGTTGTTGCTCCGCCCTTTCACGGCGGCAATCGGCACTGCGTATGCGGACTGCTCGCCAAGAAGAACACAAGGCGAACAAAACTTACCGGCAGTTTTACCGGCAGTCGGCCTTGCCCACTGTAACCATCAGTGACTTACAGCGCCGGGAGGCACCTCTAAGTACTTGCAATCACTGTTAATATCGGCCCTGAAAAGGCTGGCGTCGGCGGTTCGATTCCGTCCCTGGCCACCATAGATTCAACAGGCTGCGCGTTCATCAAAAGCGTCCCCACCTCCCAAAACGTCACAATAAACTACTGAAAGTTGCCGGAGCCTGAAGCCTGTGGGCCGCCTCGCGCCTCGATTTGGGAATGTCCTGAACGTAGTGTCCATCGTCGGGCCGATGCGCGAGTGGCGCATCTGCCCCGGGATGTCCTTAATGTCGGTCGCCCTGCCGCTTCAACCATGTTCGGCAAGAAAGTCCTTACTGGCGCAGCAACATGGCCAGCCGCGGAAAGACAAAATGTCCGGCTGCATCATCAATGACGTTGATTTGACAAGTGTAGAAACCGGGCTTCAACTCCGAGAGGGGAACGTCCAACTGAAAGACCGCTGCATGACGTCCAGGAATGGTAATATCCTGAACCTCTGTCAGTGACGTCTCGTAAGCCTTTACCTCACCTTTGAAAAAAGTAACATTACTTAGCAACCGGACCGCATGCTTGACGTCGCTATTGGCTCGGCTATCAGGGTTTTCCTTCAGTCCACTAGCGCCCGCGGCCGGGGTGTTTCGGCTGCGCGCCGGATCGTAGACTTCGTAGTAAAAATACAAATGCTGGCCGCTGGAGAACACGCGGGTCACGCTGGGCACAATTTCCGAACCATTGCGAATTAGCGGATCGTTCGGATTGTCGTGCTTGCCCGCAGGCTGAAGCTGGCTGGCCATTATGATCGAACTCATCTTCAACGGGCTGGATTTAAGATCGGGGACGGTGAAGTCCGTTTCAAAGGCCCCCATCTGCCCGTTTTCGTTTTCCCGTACCACGATCTTCAGGTGATATTTCCCGGGCGGCAAGACCAGGCCATTATCGTACTGAACATTTTTGCGCTGCACCTCATTCGCCGCGTTGACCGCAAGCTTCACCGTGTCGCGGAGACCACCGGCTGGAACCTTCTTCTCGTCGGTCACCAACCCGAGCAGATCCAGAGTCGCCTTGTCCTGATCCCGATTGCGGCTGAACGGAATAGCCGACCCGGGAACAATCAGTGAAATCGGAACATAGTACCGGTTGTCGGCCAGCCGGAAATATCCCGTCGCAAGATAAAGTGGCAAATCCGTGTTGGGCAGGTCCGATGCCAGCTCCTCCTGGAGCTGCCGTTCGCGGTCTTCTTTATTCGAGTGCTTGAAGTCGGCGGCGGCGTAATAGCCTTTGCGATATTCCAGCTTCACTCCAGGCCGGTTGACCCGCACCGTGATCCGCCGGAATTTCCCATCGCGCGCCGCATTTGTGCTGTGATAACCCAGCAGGTAGTACATATCCATGTCCTGCTGCACGCCGCGAAAGACACGGCCGAAGTCGTTCGAATCAAGATAGGCACGGCCACCGGTGTCGACCGAGAGCGATACCAATGTCTCCTGTGTGGTGAAGTTGGAGTTCAAGTCGTTGAGCGTCGACTGGCCGTTGTAGGGTGAGACACCGCGCAGGCTGGCGTTCTGTGCTGCGCCGCCGGGAGGCAGTGCTTGCAAGCCGCGAATGTCCATGGTGTAAATGGCCATGTTCGCCAGTACGGCTGCGTTGGTGGCGGAGCGCAGCTCCGACTCATTCTCGATGCCAGTGCGATCCATGCCGCTGGAAAAGTAGATGAGCGCTTTCTCCTGCGGAACGCTGGCCACCTGCAACGCGATGGTGCGGATCGCCTCCAGCCGCCGGTCGGTGTTGAAGATGTTGTATTCGGTGTCGTCAACCGTGAAAGAATTGGCGTTGTCGGGAGTGCCTTCGGTCGTGCCCGTGCTGCCTTCCTCGAAGCCTGCGCCGGCGCCGAGATTGAAGCTTTCCAGAACCTTCTTGAGCTGCGCGCGATCAGACGTGAAATCCTGGTTCAGAGTAATGCTGTTGCCGAGCGACACCACCGCGACCAAATCGGCCGGCTCCATTTGTTTATCGACATAGTTCTGGGCCGCCGCGGCCGAGCGCTCAATCTCGTCGGGCTGCATGGCCGACAAGTCAAAGAACAAGATGATGAGCCGCCTATCCTTGATGGCCTGCGCTTGCGCCGAGAGCAGTGGATTCGCGGGCATCGCAGTCGCCTTTTTCGGCGCAGTACTCAACAGGGCAACCTGCTGGTCTGCCACGGCAGGCGCGTTCTGCATGTTCTCAATGTCGAAGCTCGATACTTTCTGCGGCTTGTTGTCTTCCAGAATGATGAAGTCTTCGGGCTTCAGGTCGCGAACCAGATTTCCATTGCGGTCGCGAACCGAGACGTTCACCAGCACCAGCTCCGCTTCTGCTTTGAAGGTGTAGCCGGTCTGCTGAGCAACCGACATGTCAGGACGAAGCAATGCAACGGCGACAACTAAAGCGATCGCCCGGCATAACACGAGTTCCCGAGCTCCGGTCATACAGTTTCTAAAACCTGAACCTCGCCGTCATGAGCACAGTGCGCATTGCGCCTACAGAGATCACTCGTCCGAACGTGGGTGAGTTCACAACCGTATCGATGGCGGTGAACTGGGGACGATTGAAAACATTCGTCGCCGCCATGCGCACTTCAAAAAAGCGGTTCTCCTTCAGCGGAAAGACCTTGGTCATTGCCATGTCGAAGTCCACCTCACCCGGTCCTTCGATACTGTTGCGGCCGGCATTACCGTACTGACCCAGCGGCGGAATGACGAACGCGCCGACGTTGAACCATTCGGCAATACCAGGATTAGACAGGCTGACCGGCTCGCCGGTTAGATTGGGGCGCAACGTCCCATTGACGCCGCTGTTCACGTTGCTGAATGAGCCCAGAATACGCGGGGTAAAAGGGAATCCCGAGGCGATGGTCCAGTCGCCGCTCCACTGCCAATCGCCTAACACATCGCGGAAGACGCTCGCGTTCGAAAGCCAGCGCTTCTCATGACCCAAGGGCAGCTCCCACAAGTAATCGCCGATGAATTTGTTGCGCTGGTCGAAGCTGGAAAGTCCGTACTCCGCTTTGAGGTTCAACGGATTCTGTGCCACCAGCGTCTGCCCGGTAACGGTTCCGTTCGGACTGACTAACGCCGATCCTGCTCCAATGGTTGAGGCATCGTCGAGCGACTTCGACCAGGTATACGTGCCGCCTATCGAGATGGCGTGAGCCAGTCGCTTGCGCAAGCGCACCGTCCCTGCATTGGCATTAGAATCGGCGACCGAGTTTTCATTGTAGAAAGCCGGCACGGCGGGATTGAAAAGCCCCAACGGAGTTCTATTGGGCGCGTCCAGCAGATCGAGATGCGTGCCCTTGGTTCCTGTGTAATCCAGATTCAATACCAGCGTCGGCGTTATGGTCTGCTGAATGTCGAGATTCCATATCTGGACGTAACCCAGCGGATAATTCACGTTGACTGCGTAGTTATTGGTGATGGTGTTCACGGGCGGTGCCGGAAATCCGTTTTGCAATGTCAGATGATTTGTGGACGACTCGACATTCGTTTGGGTGAAGGAAAATGGCGGCTGAAACGCCAGATCCTGCGCAATGTTTGCATAGGCTGTGGTGTTGTAGTTGATGCCATAGCCGGCGCGCACCACCGTGTCGTTATGCACCTTCCACGCGATCCCTACGCGTGGCGCAAAGTCATGCCGGTCAGGATTGACCAGCGTAATCGGGTAAAACGTTCCCGTCAAAAGACCGGCCTGGCCAGGGAAAACAGGAGCAACTGCACTAAGTCCCGGCGCAATGTCCAGGTTCACGATCTGGTTCGTAGTCTCGCTGAAGGGTGACACATACTCGTATCGCAAACCGATATTGAAGCTCAGATTGCTGCGAAAGCGCCATTCATCCTGCGCATAGAGGTCCCAGGAATTACCCCGGAAGTGATAGCCGGAGGGATTGGTCCCGTATTGCACCGAAGTTTGTTGCGGCAGACCCAACAGAAAATCGGCGAAGTCGAAGCCGGTGCCCGCGACCGGCGCGCCGTTAACAATCTGGGATGTGTTCAGTCCGGTAAAGACAAAGCTGCCGCGCGGATTGCTCGCGGTCCTGCTATTGATTTCCAGCCGCCGGAAGTCTCCGCCCCAGCGCAGCGTGTGCTTCTTGTGGGTGTAGACCATCTGATCGGTCAACGAGACGGTCTGATTGCGATCAGAGACCGGTACCGTGTCCTGAAGGCTTCCGAAGTTGGTGAAGGAAAGATTGGGCAAACCCCAGTTGGCTGGACTCTGGGAAACTCCGTTAATGCCGAGGAGGCCGGTGACGTTGATGTTGTTTGCGTAAAGGTTCTGGGTGTCGATCGTGCTGAGGTTGTATTCCACGCGAAATGTATTAATCAGCCGCCCGAAACTGCGCACGTAGCCGACCGGCACATCGTAGCCGTGGGTAATGGTTTGTCCGCCGACGCTAGGGTAAGCATTGGTCAGCTTCTGGTCGGATTCGTGATAGTGGAATCCGAAGGTCAGATTGTTCTGCGGTCCGCGGAATCGTCCGGGGCCGCGTTGACTGGCAGCGCCCAGCGCCTGATTCAAGCGAAAATTGAGATCGTTGCTGTCGCTCTTGGCCGCGCTGATGGACTGGAAGTTTTGCACCTGGCCCGGCAAATTGGGCAGCGGAATGTATGCCAATAGGCCATGGGCGGCCGGGTTGATCATGTTCTGCGGAATGATGTCATTGGCAAAAGGCAGCCCCGTAGCCGGATCGAATATCTGCACCGGCTTGCCATTGACCGTCGTGTGCGAAAAGTTGCCACCACGCTCTGCCAGCGTGGGTACGGTTGAAAAATAGCTGTACGGAGTGTTTCCGAGCGTGCCGTTGTAATGCAGAAAGAAGAACGTTTTCGAGCCGTTATAGACGTGCGGAATGATCAACGGGCCGCCCACGTTGCCTCCAAAGCGCTGCTGCAAGTACGGAGGATTGGGGGATGGCGCACCGGTCAGCGAAAACGGCGCGGCATTTAGTGCGGCGTCGTTGGCGGAGTAGTAGATGGTTCCGTGCAGCTGGTTGTTGTTGGAGCCGCGCCCTCCCAGCCTCATCCCGCCGCCTCCACCACCCCCGCCGCGGCCGCCAAATCCTCCACCGCCGCCCATTCCGCCACCCGCCGCGCCGGGAATGCCTCCCATCTGGTTATTTTGAAAGCCGGCGCGCAGTTCGTCCGGACTCATTCCGGCGAGGCTCGGCGAATTCGAACCGGAAACTGCAACCGATTCCGTCGCAATTGTCGGCGGCACGCCGGGAACGGGCATGCCAGAAGGGGCCACCGATTCGCCGCCATTCACACCTTGATCTGCCCCTGCGTCACTCTGCATCACCGATAAGGCCTGGAATCCCCGATTTCCTGCTCCGCCACCCGTTCTTCCCTGCATGTTGCCTTGGGGGGACTCAGAGCGTGAGAGCAGGACGATCTCGAGATCGAGGCGAGGATTCTGGTTGGATGGGCCAACCGTCACACGCGATGTAGTTGTAGCGAACGCCGCCATTTCGGCTCGCACAACATATTCGCCATCCCCGGGCAAGCTGAGTTTGTAGCTGCCGTCGGGTTGCGTCCAGCCAACGACTTTTTGGCCCGTGCGGTGATTGACTGCGGTTACCGTAGCGCCAGGGACCAAGACCTTGCCGGATTTCACGACCCCTTGTAGAATTCGCACCTCTACAGGTGCAGCCGGCACCTGGCTCATGCACAGCGAACAGCAGAATAGGACGAGCCCAGCGACCCACAGACAGGCTGTTCCTCCGCTAACGACCGAACCGTCCTCGATTGCCAACAAAGCGAAGTTAGGCGCCATGCGCGTATCTGCAGGTTAAAGCATCCATTAGCGTCAGGAATCGAATACAGTGATGCCAGTGTCGAGATTTTGCGGTTGAGCGTCCTGCCTCATATTCCAGAGAATCAGGTCGAGAGTTCCGAAAGAGAACTCTACCGCAGCGAAGCCCGAGCAGTGAAAACGCCTCGCCGGATTAGGCATGTTATCGCAGTCGGGCTGAAGTCTGAATCTAACTGAGAGTCGGGTTAGAGGCGGAACAATCGTGAGCAGTGAGCCGGCACGATTGTCCCCGGGATTGTACGATTACGCGAAATTGGGGAACGAATCGTCCCCGCGTGGAACACTAACACGGCAGATTCCGAAATGAAGGGCATCAGCGCATGGCGAAAGATGTGTTCGCCACAAGGCCAAAATCGTCAGTGTATATCCATCCCCATTTCCTTGCTCAGCTCATTTTGATCAGACTGCAGCTTGGCCAGCGCCTGTTCCAGATTCGTCGCGCTTTCCTTCAAACGCTGCGGATCGGGTGGAATTCGATCCAGTTGGGCCGCGAGTTTCTTGGCTCCCTTCATCACCGTCTCCCCCGACTGGGTTAGCTTCTTGGTCTGCTTCTTTAGGCCGGAAGCTTGCGCCTCCGAAAACGTCTCGAGGAAGCCTCGATCTTGGCGTTGCACCTCGTCGACAGCATCCTGCAAAGCAGTCGCCTCCTTGACCGCAGCCTCGGAGCCTGATCGCTGGAGCGCCTGCGCCTGCTGCCGAGCGGCATCCGTGGACTTGGCCAGAACCATAAATTGCGTTACTTGCGTGTCTGTCGCTTCCACGGCAACCGCATGTTTAAAGTTGGTCAGATCCGTATTGTCTGCCGGTACCGTCGAGCTGCCTTGGTTGTTACCCGACCTGGAGCCGCCATGTCGTCCTGTCTGCCCGAGCAGAGCCATGGGGATGCAGAGACAGGCAACAGCGACAGCGGCGGTTCGGCGACTCACAGAATCGATGATAATTCACCGCAGCAACTCTACCGGGCATTCAGTCGCAGCCGGCGGTTTTGACCGGGACAACCCCCATCGTCACCCAGTTGGTGAATTCGCGCGAACGGCCGTTGCTGCGCCTGTCGCTTGGAAACTACAACGAGCGCAGGAAGTTCAGCAGGTCCTGCTGGTCGGAGGTGGAGAGATGGTTGTAGTTGTTGACCACCCCATTGGCTTCCGAGCTCGGATACTGGTTATTGCCCGTGCTGGCGTGCGCGCTGATCGCCTGTACCAGGTCGGCGGTGCGGCCATCGTGCATGAAGAACATTCGCTGGCCCACTCCCCAAAGCGGCGCGGTGCGGAATTCGTCGCCGTTGGCGACCCCCTGACTGATGTTGTCCGCCAGGTTCGGACCCATGTGGTGCAATAGCAGATCGGAATACAGCTTCGCCTGGATATTGCTCAACGCGAAGATCGGCGATTGCCCCGTCCTCATTGACGGCGTGTGGCATAGGGCGCAGCCGATCTGGACGAAGACCTCGGCTCCGTGCCGGGTGGAAGGTGAGCCTTGGCCTGGCGTCGGCTGGTCCAACATCTTCATGAACATGGTGGTAAGGACGACGTTACTGGGCAGCGCTGTGCCGCTGGCATCGAAGTTGGTGCTGTCTTCGGGAGTCGGGTTGAACTGGCAGCCTATCGTCTGATCGCGCTCGGTGTTGAACATCTCGTTGGTGATCCCCATTTCCACATTGAAGGCCTCGCCGGCAAACACCTCCAGCGACTTGTTCTGCGCCTTCCAGCCGAAGCGGGTGATGGTGCCATCGTTGGCGCTGATGTTAGGCCGGCCGGCAATGCCCAACTGACGCTTTTGCGGCTGATTGCTCCTCATGCCCGTCAGGATGGTCGCGTCGGGGATCGCCTCGATCAGGCCGCTGCCGAATACGGGAGTGGGAACGCGGAAGACCAAGTCCTCAAGGCCCGCGGCTTCCGTGAAGTTGGGCTGCTGGATGTCGCAGCCGGGAGCGTCGCTGCGTCCGGTGATGGTGAAAACTCCATGCACGCTGCCGTCGACCTGCCCAGTGAAGGTGTAGGGAAAGCGTGCCTCGCGCACCGGACCCGTGTCGGTGATGAAGAATGGAATCTGATTGGTCGCGCCCTGGTCGTTGGCGATCGCGACCTGCGGATTGGGAACCGGGCTGCTGCCGCCCGTGACCGGCTGGGCATGGCATTGGCTGCAACCTTCGGCGTCGAACCTCGGCCCCAGACCTTTGCCGGTATGGTGGATGGATCCGGTAACCGAGAATACCGTTACAAAGCTGGCCCCGCCCGCATCGAAGAATGCAAGTTGCTCGTTGGTAAGACCGGCTATCGGCGTACCGGCGTCCGGAGGTCCGGGACGCACGCCGGGATCATGAGCACCACTGTTGTTTGCTCCTTTAAGTCCGATGACCAGCGCAAAAACAAGCACCGGCAAGACGAGAAATATGGCCGCGTTGCGATGACGGGACGAGGGAGCAGTAGCTGAGACAAATGCTTTGGCCTTCCAAGACATAAATACCCCTATTTGGATTCGCTACGAGTCAGGTTGTCGCCAAGACCGGCGGCGCGGCGCGCAGACGCAACGGGACACACAGGCGTCAATTTTTTGTCCAGGTCCGGAAATGCGCAGACTACGGCTCTTGCCGCCGTAACCTTGGCTGGGACAACGTGAACAAACTCTACCAGCTTTTGCCCGCCAGTCAATCGAAATCCGCCTGGCAAGAATCAGTCTGAGATTTGGGTTGGATGCGGTACTGCTGAGGCGCGCGCCCGAGGAGTTGAATTCTGGGCCGCCATACCCTCATTGGGACGCGAAGGACTCAGGCAGTTGGACTTCTCATTCCGTCCTTAGCGCCTGCATAGGCTCGATCGAAGCCGCGCGGCGAGCGGGCAGGAATGTAGCTAGGAGCACTACCGCGATGAGGACGGCGATTGCCACCAGCCAGGGAATCGCACTCAACATGCCGACCTGAAACAGCAGGCTGCCGAAAATGCGCCCCAGTGCGAGTGTCGCAACCACGCCGCAAACGACGCCTATGGCCGCCAGACGCGCACCTTGCAGCAACACCATTTGCATGACCCTGCCCCGCTGCGCGCCCAGCGCCATGCGCACACCCAACTCGCGCGTTCGCAGGCGCACCGAATAGCTGATTACCCCATATAGACCGAGGGTCGCCAGCAGCAGGGCCAGTCCGGCAAACGTGGTCAACAACAGAACAACGAAGCGGCGTCCGATGAGCGACTCATCTACGCGCTCTTCCATCGTCTTCACGTCATAGATCGGGATGCTGGAATCGACCGAACGCACGGCAGCGGCGGCCTCGTCCGTCAAGTCGCCCGGCGAACGCGAACTGCGCACCACCAACGAAGCCGAAGGTATCGGTATTTGGGCAACCGGGAAGTAGTAAAAGCCTTCGTTGGTGTCGGACTCAAGGGATGAGGCCCGGGCATGAGACACCACCCCAACAACGGTGTACCAGGGGCCTTTCACGCGATCGTCATTGGTGATGTGCTCTCCGATCGGGTTCTTGCCCGGCCAATACTGGCGGGCCAGGACGGTATCGACTAGAGCGACCCGTTCCGTTCCCGCGCGGTCGCCGGCGGTGAAGTCGCGGCCCACCAGCACCGGGATCCGCAGGGTTGAGAAATAGTCGGGCGAAATCACGCGCACGTTGCCGTGAGGTCCCGGATCGTTCGGCCCAGCTGGGCGTCCCTGGATGAAGAAGCTGGCTGTCCCGCCGTTGTCGCTGAAAGGAAGAGCGTCGGCAAGTGCAGCATGGCTGACTCCAGGTATGGAGCGCAGGCGCTCTTGCAAAGCGTTGTAAAACGCCGCCTGCTTCTCGTCCTTGTCATAAGTCGTTGCCGGCAGCGAGAACTCGGCCGACAACAGATTGTTCGGATCGAAGCCGGTTGCAACGCGTTCCAGCGCGCGCAGGCTGCTCAAGAGCAATCCCGCCCCGGCAAGCAGAAGCAGCGACAACGCTACCTGCGCCACAACCAGCGCGGACCGGGCGCGCTGGCTCGCCGCTCCCATCGTGCCTGACCGTCCGCTTTCCTGTAAATCGTTAAACCAGCCAGGCTGGGTGCGGTGCCATGCGGGAACTACGCCGCACAGCAGAGAACAGAGCGCCGCAATCACCGTCACGAAGATCAGTACCGGCCCGCCGAAGGTCGCCTGGACTTGCGAGCCGAGAATGGAAGGCAGTCCTTGCACCAGCAGCGGAGCACTCAGGGAGGCGACGGCAAATCCCAATGCGACTCCGCCGGCCGTAAGAACGATGCTTTCCAACAATGCTTGGCGGACGAGCTTGCCGCGCGTGGCGCCCAGAGCGACTCTCACGGCCAACTCGCGCTGGCGGGCTGAAGCTCGTGCCATCTGCAATCCCGCAATGTTGGCGCAAGCGATGAGCAGCACGATCCCAACCGCAATCAGCAACAAGGTAAGCGGCTTGCGCAGACTGCCACCGGTCATCTCATTCAACGGCAGCGCAAACATGCCCCAGCCGCTGACACGGCCAAAGCTCTTGCTACCTTCGGAGGCGATGTTTTCTTGCGCCTTTTTGTCGAGATAGGCGTTTGCCTGATTCAGCGACACGCCAGGCCGCAGCCGCGCCACTCCAAAATAACCTTCATCGTAACGGTACTTCGCGTCCTGATAGCGGCCGGCGGGCAACGCGATTGGCACCCACAGCTCCACCTCATTTGGCCAGTTAAAGTCCGCGCCCATGACTCCAACCACGCGGTACGGCTGCTGGTTCAGCATCAGCGTGCGGCCGATGATGTCAGGGTCGGCGCCGAAGTGCTTTTGCCACGCGCGGTAGGAGAGCACGGCTTCCTGACCGGTTCCGGCTTGGTCCTCCTCAGGCATAAACACGCGGCCCATATAAGGGCGGCTCTGAAAAACATCGAAGAAACCGGAGGAGACTGTGGCTCCTCGCAGCAGCTCCGGATTTGCGCTCTCGCGGCTGAAGTTGAAATTCGCAGCTTGCATTACCGCCGCGGAGGAGAAGATGTCCTTGCCCGCAGCGGCGTCGCCGAAGTCCGGCGTCGAGATCCCGATGTTGCTCAGGTCAGGCATGGCGTTATAGCGGACCCGCAACGCAACCAGACCGTTGGCATGCGGAATGCCGCTGGGATTCAGCAACACCGCATTGGTGACGGAAAACACCGCGATGTTGGCGCCGATGCCCAAGGCCAGCGTCAGAATCGACACCAGCGCGAAACCGGGCGACTTACGCAGTTGCCGTAGGCCGTAACGAAGCTCGTGTAATAGTGTGTGCACGGTGCCTCATAGGAGTAATTGCAACGAACTGGCCAAGTTCTCGCCTTATCTATCAGCCACTTACCGATAGCCAAGCCCTGTCCCCGTGTCCGAGGGCAAAACTGGGCGTCCGCTTCTGGACAAGGGATACAGATCACAGGAACATCCCTGTCATGCCCTGCGGATCACCGGCACTCGAACAACGCGTGATTTCGGCCACCGGTCGGAACTCATAGGCCGAAATGAGAAAACTGCGTCTAACTACCATGATCTTCTTATGTCGACTGCGTATTCTGCGGCTCGTGGCGTTTGCGATGCTGGCCTGCGCCGTAGCAGCCTTCCAACTCCAGCTTGCGATGCAGGAAAGTCTCGATAACAATAAGGTCCTGCTCGGAGATCCTGGATAACTCGGGATGGAAAGCGGTCTCCGGGGACCGGGCGAAGGTCCAATCAGGGTTTACCTGTGAGGTCTTCGTGTCATGGATTCACCCTAACGTGGGTCAACACTAGGCGGCTCTGCGCGCCTGGCAGTCTGCGCCCCAATAAATGCGGCGAGCAGGACCGAAACAACCACTAACTCTAAATACCTTCTCATCACACCCTCCCGGAGATAGGCCTTTAGAAAAGGAGAAAAGGAGTCTACACCGCGTAGCTGCTCGTCCCCGAAATTCCCACCAGCAAGAATGGTTTGTGATGGGACACCGGGCCAATTTCTCCGAATATCAATTACTAATCACCGGACTGCTGGCGTCCGCCATTCCGTCATCGTTGTACCGAATCTGTCCCGATTGATCGGAGAAAAATCGGCGTCGCCCGGTCGTACCCACCTGGTCGGGTACGGCGGTGATGGTGTACGAACGGATCGCTCCATTCACCTTTTCGCCGGGCGTGTAGGTGAAGGTGTAACTACTCTTATGGCCATTCGCCAGCGCGTTATCGATGAGCTGCTCGCCTCCCTGCGCGCTTCCGCCCAGCATGGGCAAATCCGCACTAAAGCCAAGCTCAGCATGGCCATTGGAGTAGATCATCTCGGCCTCGTTGATGGCTTTTATGCTAGCCATGGCCGAAGTTTCGTGTGCCGGGATGGTCGACTTGGTAAGGGCCGGGATGCTGATCGCGGCAATAATCACGATGATGGTTACGACTATCAACAGTTCGATGAGGGTGAATCCTCGTTGTCGGTTGCGGGTGCGCATATGGAACCTCCTTCTCGTAATTTTTCTTTTGACTTCAAACCTGCTAGCTTGCGGCGCTGGCGCCCTTGCTTTTGACCGACAAGGCCGCCAGGTCATTCCTGGAACAACCGTAGGAAGCCCACCCTTTGCTGGAGGCAAAAGGTGGGCGGGGTAGTTACTGTATGACGTTGACCTCGGAGCAGTTGCTACTCTCGAAGTTGGCGTCACCTTCTGCGGAGTCGCTGATGCTCACAAAGTACTGTCCAGGAGCGAGCCCGCCCGGCAGCAGGAAGGACAGCAGCTCGCTGTCTCCCGGGCCGCTCACAATGCTCACCGCAGAGGTCGTGCCAGATGCAGCTCTATGACACTTGGTAGCCAGCTCAACCACTACGTTGGTAGGGTTGATGTTGCCCTCCGGGAAGCCCGAGCCGGAGACGGCGAGGTAGCTCATGTTGGAAGCGCCGCTCTCCGGAGAGGTTGAGCGATCAAGCTTGGCTTTCTTCTTCTTGAGTAAAACGAATGTATTATCCACTTGCCCCAGAGCGGCGGTTCCGAAGCCGTTGCTATCGAGTTTGATATCCGTTTTGACTAGGGCAAAGTCGCGCGGCGGGAAGCTCTTGCTATCGGACTGCTTGGGTATTTTTTGCTCTTTGATGTCATACACATCCAGATCCACGGGACCGGGAAATTGCTCAAACACGATAACGGTGGCTTTATTGTCAACACTAAAGTTGTTCATGTCTAACTCGATGCTGTCCATCTGTCTGCCGTTTAGGATGAGCACCTCGTAAGAGATTCTCGAATCTATCTTGCCGCCAGGTCCGACGCCCCACTGAGCGGTAAACTGCAGGTTGACGGCCTCGCGTTTCTCCTCCTTATTGTTGTCGGTTTCGGGAGTAACGGTGATATCTTCAGCTGGCAATCCTGTCGCGTCCTCGTTGGATTTTGGCGTGTACTGAAAGTCATAGAACTTGAAGTCTCCCAGGGTGCAACCTTGGTCGCCAAGCTTTATGTACTCAGCCAAGGTTCCTCGCTCACACTTTGCCGCCGCTGCAGTTGTGGGCATTCCAGCGGCAAGTATTCCTAGCACCAGCAATCTCAGTACTATGAGCCGGGAGTTCCCACGACTATTTCGGTTGGACATATTGACCTCCTTTTGGTCATAGGTTAGGCCGGCCATCGAGGGCCGCAGCTCATTTGTCCAAGTGTTCGTTCCAGAAACTGCCAATTGCGTTTTCATAGTGACCTCCTTTTGGTCATAGGTTGTGGCGGCGATTGATCTTGATTGGCGGGGAGCAAGTTCATCGCGTTAGCTGCTTTTCACGGAACTCCCAACCCAAGCAAATCCAGCTTGGGTGGGGGCATCCGGCACCCGCTTCATGGCGCGGTGAACAGCCTTTGACTAATGGCGTAGTCTGTCGAACTGTTCCAGCAGAGCTACCCGCAGGACTGGGTGCCTTACGCGGTACTGGGCTCCATCTATAACCGCCTGGGAAATCGGGAAAAAGCATTGGAGGAAGCCCACGAGGCAATGCGGGTGGAACCGAACCGCGGGAGCAGCTATGTGAGCCTTGGCGCCGACTATACGGCGCTCAACCAGATGGATGAGGCTGCGGCAGTCTACCAGACTGCGAAAGAGCGAAAGGTAGACAGTGAGCGTTTGCTCGCGAACCGCTACCAGTTGGCCTTTTTGAAGGGCGACCCGGCACAGATGGCGCAGCTAGCGTCAGTCGCCATGGGCAAGCCAGGCACGGAGGACTCGCTGTTGGCTTTAGAAGCGGATACGGAAGGCTGGCACGGGAGGTTGAAAAATGCAGGCGGACTGACCCGACGAGCGATGGATTCAGCACTCCGCAATGACGCCAAAGAGACTGCTGCAACGTATCAGGCAGCGGCGGGGTTGTGGGAGGCGGAATCGGGGAGCCGGGAGCAAGCGCTCGCCGATACTCATGCGGCAGTGAAGCTGGCCCCGAACCGAGACGTGAGGGCTATGGCGGCGCTGGCACTGGCGCGAGCTGGCGATTCGGCTGGAGCTAAGAAGCTGGTAGCAGAACTCGATAAGACATTCCCGCTAGACACGCTGACCCAGACGTATTGGCTGCCCACCATACGGGCGGCAATCGCATTACAGGGGAAGGATCCGAACCGGGCAGTCGAACTATTGAAGGTGACTAGCGCCATCGAACTCGGCCAGCCTGGCCCCCCTGTACCACTGTGCCCCGTTTATTTGCGGGGAGAGGCCTATCTCATGCTGCACGACGGCAACTCAGCCTCAGCGGAATTCCAGAAGTTCATCGACCACCGGGGAGTAGTGGGGAACTTTCCCTGGGGAGCGCTAGCCCGCCTCGGTCTGGCTCGCGCTTACGCCGAGCAGGGGAACACGGTGAAAGCCCGTGCTGCCTACCAAGACTTCCTAACCCTCTGGAATGACGCCGATCCCGACATCCCCATCTACAAGCAAGCCAAAGCCGAGTATGCAAAGCTACAATAGCTGGCGAAGTGGTCGCCCTTCTTTGGCTCGCTTTCTCCTCTGCCTCACGCCTTCGCAGGGCGGCTCCTTGAGGATCGGTGATTATATCGACCCACTTCGCGTCAGGCGAGGCCTCGGCGTCGTAGTTGTCGTGCCAGTTCCACCACTTGTACGGTGGGGTCTGGGGGTAACCCTCGGGCGAGTCCTCCCAAGGTAGCGTCTCAGTTTGAGACACTACCCTGGGTTAGCACCTAGTGGACAACCTGCTTTTTCGCCGAGGCGAGGTCGTAGCGATCAAGGTTCATCACTTTGTTCCATGCGGCCACGAAGTCCTTCACAAACGCCTGCTTCGAGTCGTTACAGGCATAGACTTCTGAGATTGCCCGAAGCTGCGAGTGCGAACCGAAGATCAGATCTACACGTGTCCCGGTCCACTTGACTTGGCCCGTCTTGCGATCGTGCCCCTCGTACGCGCCTTCGGATGCAGCAGGCTTCCACTCCGTATTCATGTCGAGCAGGTTGACGAAGAAATCATTCGTCAGCGTCTCCGGGTGCTTGGTGAAGACGCCGTGCTTGGACTGCCCGAAGTTGGCACTCAGAACGCGCATGCCGCCGATGAGAACCGTCATCTCGGGAGCAGTCAGATTCAGCAACTGCGCCCGATCCACCAGCAGCTCCTCCGGCGATGTTCCGTTTTGCTTCCGGACGTAGTTGCGGAACCCGTCTGCCTTCGGCTCCATTACGGCGAATGAGTGCACATCGGTCTGCTCCTGCGAAGCATCCATGCGCCCCGGCGAGAACGGAACCTTCACGTCGTGCCCAGCCCGTTTCGCAGCTTCCTCGACGGCTGCGCAGCCGCCCAGAACGATCAGGTCAGCCAGCGAGACCTTCTTCCCCTTGCCGTTGGAGGGCGAGCTGTTGAATTCCTTTTGGATCGCCTCCAGCTTCTGCAGGACCTTCGCTAGCTGGGCCGGCTGGTTCACTTCCCAGTCCCTTTGCGGCGCCAGGCGAATGCGCGCTCCGTTCGCCCCACCACGCTTGTCGGAGCCACGGAACGTCGCCGCCGACGCCCAGGCAGTCGTGACCAGTTCGGAGATCGACAGTCCCGACGCAAGGATCTTTGCCTTCAGAGCAGCAATGTTTTTATCCCCGATTAGTTCATGATCCACGGCGGGAACAGGGTCCTGCCATAGCTGTGGCTCCTTCGGAACCAGCGGGCCGAGGTACCGCGAGATCGGCCCCATGTCGCGGTGCGTCAGCTTGAACCATGCTTTGGCGAATGCGTCGGCGAGCTCCTGCGGATGCTCATAGAAGCGCCGCGAGATTTTTTCGTAAGCAGGGTCGAATCGCAGGGCGAGGTCTGTAGTTAGCATGGTCGGCGCGTGGCGCTTTGATGAATCGTGCGCATCCGGCACCGTGCCGGCGCCTGCGCTATTCTTCGGTGTCCACTGATGCGCTCCGGCCGGGCTCTTGGTAAGTTCCCATTCGTAGCCGAACAGGGTCTGGAAGAAGTTGTTGCTCCACTTCGTTGGCGTCGTAGTCCAAGTGACTTCCAGACCGCTGCCGATGGTGTAGCCGCCGTTGCCGCTGCCATAGGTGTTTTTCCAACCCAAGCCTTGCTGCTCTAGAGGGGCAGCCTCAGGTTCGGGGCCGACATACTTGTTCGGGTCGGCAGCGCCGTGGGTTTTGCCGAAGGTGTGTCCGCCGGCAATGAGCGCAACCGTCTCTTCGTCATTCATCGCCATGCGGGCGAACGTTTCTCGGATATCCTTTGCCGCGGCCAGGGGATCCGGGTTTCCATTTGGGCCTTCCGGGTTCACATAGATCAGTCCCATCTGAACCGCCGCGAGTGGGTTCGCGAGATCACGATCGCCGCTGTAGCGCTCGTCCGCCAGCCACTTGCCCTCGGGACCCCAAAAAATGTCCTCTCCGGGCTCCCAGACGTCCTCGCGACCGCCGCCGAAACCGAAGGTCTTGAACCCCATCGACTCCAGCGCCACGTTGCCGGCGAGAATCATAAGGTCGGCCCAGGAGATTTTCTTCCCATACTTCTGCTTGATCGGCCACAGCAGGCGGCGCGCCTTATCGAGGTTCACATTGTCCGGCCAGCTATTAAGAGGCGCGAAACGTTGTTCGCCGGATCCCGCTCCGCCGCGGCCGTCGCCGATGCGGTAGGTGCCCGCGCTGTGCCACGCCATACGAATGAAAAGTGGCCCGTAGTGCCCAAAGTCGGCCGGCCACCACTCCTGCGAGTCCGTCATCAAGGCGTGAAGGTCCTTGGTCACGGCATTCAGATCGAGGCTCTTGAACTCTTCTGCGTAATTGAACTCCTTGCCCATAGGGTCGGACTTGGGGGAGTGCTGGTGCAGGATGTTCACATTTAGCTGATTCGGCCACCAGTCGGTATTCGTCTGTAATCTGCGAGCGCCGTGAGCGACCGGGCACTTGGCTTCAGTTGAGGAGCTTTGGTCCTGAGCATGGGGGACAGTCGTCCCCGCTGTTGTAGCGATTTCTTTTTCCATATTTTTTGTTCCTTCTTATTAGTAAAACTTATTAGTCCAAAAAAAGCTGTGACAAACTACAAAACCATCCTGGTTTTCCCATTCGCGCAATCACCGCTCTTATCAAGATTCTTGCTTTCGGAAATGTGGGATAAGACCCCATTGGATACAGAATGGTTTGCTTAAGTTTTTGCGCAGCGGCCACAGAGGCCAAACACCTCGATCAACGGCTGCGTCAGATCGAAGCCGCCCGGCAGTTGCCGGGATAGCCGATTGAAATCGATGAAGTCTGCTTCGATGTCCTGCACCGATTTGCAGCGGGAGCAGACCAGATGGTGATGAGGTTTGAGGTTGCCGTCCACGCGCAACGTGGACGCATGAGGAGTGACCTCTCGCAGCAACCCGCACTCGATGAAAAGCCGAAGATTGTTATAGACCGTGGCCAGAGAAATGGATGGAATGCGGCGTCGGACCGCGGCGTAAATGGTTTCTGGAGAATGGTGTCCATGGGAAGCGATGACGGCCTCATAGACCACCTGACGCTGGTGCGTGACCGCCAAACCGTGCTTCACGGCCAGCTCGCGGAACTGTTCGTGGGTGGGGCGCATAATTATCGAACAATAATTAGTATAAACCATCGAGAGCAGTGTCAACCGAGATCTTTCCTGTGACATCGAGGAGGGCGTGCGGCCGCATGACAAGGCTGTGGCTCAGCCCGGGCCGCCCAGCTTAACGCAAACATGACGTGTGTGTCGGGATCTCGGATTGGTTCTTTACGGGTCGGCCACTGTTTACGAATGTGTCCGCCCGAAATCAGGACGTTCTATTTACTTTAACCCAGAGGCCGGCAAATGCCAGCCTTCCGCTGCCGTGCCGCCTCGTAAAGCACAATTGACGCGGCGATGCCAGCATTCAGCGACTCCACCTTTGGCGACTGAGGAATGACAACAACCTCGTCCACATGCGCCAGCACATCTTTCGCGATGCCCGCTCCTTCGCTGCCCACGACGAGCGCCACGGCACCGCGCAGGTCCACGTCGGATATGACAGTCCCTTTATGCGAGGAAGTTGCAAGCACGCGCACGCCACGGGCCTTGATCTCGGCTAACGTTTTCGCGATTTCAAACCTCGCCGTTGGCACGCGGAACAACGATCCCGCAGAAGCGCGCACCGCCTTCCAGTTCCACGGGGTCACGGTCCGCTCGCCCAGCAGCACGCCGGTCGCTCCGAACGCTTCGGCGGAGCGCGCCATCGTCCCCAGATTTCCCGGATCCTGCACACCGGCGGCAATCACCAGCAAGGCAGGTTGCGCCGCCAGAATATTCTCCAAGCTGAACGGCTTCACTCGCACCAGCGCTGCCACGCCTTGTGGCGTCTCGCTGGGAACGGCGCTGGCGAACACGTTGTCGGGCAACAGCAAGGCTTCGGTATGCGCCGATAGCTGCGGCAGCAGCTTGTGCGCTCGCTCCCGGGCCGATTCACTGAAGAAAACTGCGCTCAGCCGCAGCCCGCTGCGGATGGCTTCTTCCACCAGGTGCATGCCTTCCACGGCAACCTCGCCCTGCTGGTTCGGCGTGGCCTCGGCGAAGGCCCGCCGCAACTCCTTTACGTGCGCATTCTGGCGGCTATCGACGCGCCGCACCCGATCCTCGAAAAACCCCGCTGTGTTAGGCATCGCTTTGGCAAGAACCGGCGTCCATCCTACACTGGCAACAGCCTCACTGCACCACGGACGGCGGCGTGGTAAGCTGCTGTAAGTTGCCGTTGCAAGGAGTGATGTGTTAGGGTTTCGCTCCACAAGCACCTCGCAAACGAAGAAGAGGTACGGTTGCGCCCCGAAATCGTAAAGATCAACAGTAAGGAGCCGGAAGCCTCGCTGGTCACCTATGCCGCGGAGAAGATCCGCGCGGGTGAAGTGTTGGGCATGCCTACCGACACCTTCTACGGCCTCGCGGTCGATCCCTTCAACCTGCATGCCGTCGATCGTGTTTACGAGATCAAGTCGCGCTCCCGCCACAAGCCGCTGTCGCTGCTGATCGAATCGGTTGACCAGGCCGCCGACGTTGCCTGGCCTGTACCCGAAATCTTCTACTTGCTGGCGCGCCGCTTCTGGCCCGGCCCGCTCACCATCATTGTGAAGGCCGATCCCAAGCTGCCTCTGAAGGTCACGGCGAACACCGGCAATGTTGCCTTACGCGTGCCGGCGGCTGAGGTCCCACTGGCCATCATCCGCTCCGCTGGGCTCCCCATCACCGCTACCTCCGCCAACCTGCATGGCGAGAAAGAATGCACCAACGCCATGGAGGTGCGCGACCAGTTGGGCGATCATCTGTCGATCATCGTGGACGGTGGCCCCTCGCCCGGCGTCATGCCGTCGACCATTGTCGATGTCACCGGTGACGGCGGCTGGCGCCTGCTGCGACCGGGAGCGATTCCCGAGGAACAGATCGTCGAGCTTTTGGGGCGGGAGTAGATCGCCACGGCTGGAGGGAGATCCCAATTTCGCCCCATGCGCTGGATTGTGGCGCTGGCCGTGCTCGGCGCGATGGCGTTCTTGCTCTTCATCAGCCGCCAGATCATGCGTGAGGCTGGGATCGACGAAGAGCATCCCGCCGCTGCCATCGTCGTCTTCGGCGCCGCCGAGTACGTCGGGCGTCCCTCACCTGTGTATCGCGCGCGTCTGGACCACGCCTACAACTTGTTCCAGCGGGGACTGGCGCCGGACATCATCACCACCGGCGGCGCGGGCAACGATCCTCACTTCAGCGAAGGCCAGGTCGGACGCGACTATCTGGAAGCCCGCGGCGTGCCCGACGGAAATCTCATCGCCGAAACCCAGGGCGGCGACACCGACGAATCCGCGCAGCGCGTGGCCGTGATCCTGCACGTCAATGACATGCGCAGTTGCCTGCTGGTGAGCGATGCCTACCACATGTTCCGCGCCAAGCAAATGATGGCAGCTCAAGGCATCACGGTATACATCTCGCCGCGCCCCGGTTCCATTCCCAAGACTATCGTGGGACGATATCTCGCCGCCCTGCGCGAAAGCTTCAGCTACCTCCTGTATAAGGCGCATGTAAGGTAGAAGCCGTCAGCTCTCAGCCGTCAGCTTTTCCTTACCTCGTCACTATCCCTCCCAAGGGTCATCCTGAGCGCAATGAGGGCGATCACAGCGCCTGAACGGAGTCGAAGGTCTCTATAGTGCTTCAGTGCCGCGGATACATGTTGTAGCTGATGGCTGAAAGCTGACGGCTGATGGCTACTTCACCAGCGCCAGCACCCGCGCCGGTCCGCCGGAGCCGTTCTCCAGCTTGATGGGCGCGACCACCACCGTTGCTCCCGCCGGTGGCGCCTGCGAAAGATTGGCTACATTTTCCACGTGATAAACATTTTCTCTCGACGTGAACAGATGTACGGGATAGGTTGTAGTTGCGCCCGTGTCCACGCTCATGGTGTCGATGCCCAGTCCTACCACTTCGCGCGTCTTCACCAGGAATTTCGCGGCCTCCAGCGAGAAGCCTGGATAATGCGTCAGCTGACCGCTCTGCTGGTTGCGGAACTCCTTTTGCGAATTCCACCGTTCGTCCCAGCCGGTGTAGGCCATCACGACTGCGCCCGCGGGGATCATCCCATGCGCGTCCTCCCATGTGGCAATGTCCTGCACCGTCATTTCGTAGTCAGGATTGCTCTTCACTTCCTTGCGCACGTCAATGACTACCAGCGGTCGCACCAGTCGCTCGGCCGGAATCTGGTCCACCGTCCAAGCTCCTGCCGCAAAGTGCGCCGGCGCGTCCAGATGAGTGCCGTAGTGCTCCTCGGTGGTGAAGACCCGCGAGTAGTACCCATCCCGCTTCAGGTTGCCAAGCTCCCTCGTCTCATAGGGAGACTTCACTGTTCCTTCCCAGTTGGGCGAACCGTCGTTCAGATTGTGGGTAAGATCGATGACCGCGCGAAATGTATTTTGATCGGGCATGGAAGGTCTGTGTTGCGCAAACACGAACACCGCCAGCGCCAGGCTACAGCCTATGGCAAATGTCTTCCAGTTCAACATGCCTTCAAACAGCCCAGCACACTCGCGAACGAATGCTCACCGCGGGTTGGACGCTTCAGCGAATCAGGCGTAACGAGTCTGCGCTACCGGATCATCGGTAACCCGGACGGCGCTTCGCCGAAGTCCAGGTCGAAGCCAAGTTGGAGTTTGGCCGCCTCCGACATACGCGCCGGGCTCCACGGCGGATCGAAGACGATCTCGACGTTGACTTCTTTCACCTCCGGCAGTCGCGCCAGCTTGTTTTCCACATCAGCTTTGAGCACGTTGCCCATACCGCAACCGGGCGCCGTCATCGACATCTTGATGTCGAGCTTGTTTCCGCCGTGCTCGGCGGTAGTGATACTGCACCCATAGACTAGACCTAGATCGACGATGTTGACCGGAATCTCGGGATCGAAGACGGTCCTCAGCTCATCCCAAACCAGTTGCTCGCTGAAGGGCTGCTGTTCGGATGAGGTTGCCGTGTCGGGAACGGGCAGTCCCAGCGCGTCGGAGTCGTGCGCATCGATCCGGTACATGTAGCCGTACTGGCCGCCGCTGACGCTGTAGCTGCCGCCCAAAGTTTGCATGATCCTGACCACCGAACCCGCCGGCAGCGTGTTGCGTGTTCCGCTGGGGATTTCGATGACCTCGCAGTCCCGGCTCAACTTAATGGCTACGCCCATGTGCATGATTTTAGAATCGCTACAAAATATCCAATAAATCGCTTCGTATCAGGGCACGGCTTCACAGGCTGCTGAAAAGTCCGCTTCGAACGCCTTGTGTCAGGGCACGACCTTTAGTCGTGCCGTTAAGCTGTTTATTTTTGTGGTCCCTCGCGGGCTTTAGCCCACGAGGGATCTGCCGTTTCGATTTTCTTTAGCGCCCTGTTCAGCCGTGCCGCCCGGCCGTCGAGAAACTCGGGCTTCCGCCCCTGTCGGGCCTTTGGAAACTTGCTACGCTACGACGAGAACAACTGTGTCAGCTTGGTGATCCGCAGCAGTTCTGCCACGCGGGGTGAGATGTTGACAAGCTCCAGCCTGCAGTATCCCGCGTTAACGGCGGATGCCTTCAACCCCACCAGCGTCCCCAAGCCGGAGCTGTCCAGATGTTCCACGTTGGTAAGGTCGATCAGGATGCGCCCGCCGAGTGGAATGAGCGGCTTGACCACCTCTTTCACTTGACCTGCAGTATCGCTCACTATTCTCCCATGGCACTTGATGGTCGTTACAGCATTTTTGCTTTCATCCGTCGACTTCTCAATCTCATAGCTGAAGGAAGCTCGTGGTGCAGTGCTCATCTGGTCTCCTATGCTGCCCAGGATTATGCTGCGGGTAAATGGCAATCGCAAGACATCTTAACGAAACTCTGACCTTAGCAGCAGAGTGTAACCAGATTTTAATGGACGTCGGCTTGAGGCTCTAGTCTCAGTGGGCGACTGTTTTTCACTGTTCCGTTGACACCGGATCCTGCTTGCCTTCCAGCGCTGCCTGCAATGTATGCCAGGCCAAGGTTGCGCACTTCACTCGCACGGGAAATTCCGAGACTCCGGCAAACACATCCAGCTTGCCCAGGGAGTCCCGATCGCCGTTCGCCTCCCCGGTGACCAGCTTGTGAAATTGCTCGAACAGTTTGGCCGCTTCTCGCTTGCTCTTGCCCTTCACGCTCTGCGTCATCATCGACGCCGACGCCTTCGAGATCGCGCAACCCGAACCCTGGAAGCTGACATCCTGAATCTTGTCGCCTTCCAGGTCGAGATAGATCGTGAAGTGATCGCCGCACAGCGGATTGTATCCCTCCGCTTTGTGGTTCGCCGTTTTCAACTCACGAAAGTTGCGAGGCGCCTTGCTGTGCTCCAGGATCACATCCTGATAGAGCTCGCGCAGATCGGACATCAGGCGAAGACCTCCTTCACCTTTTGGATGCCCTCGACCAATGCATCGATTTCTGCCCGCGTGTTGTACAGCGCGAACGAGGCGCGGGCCGTTGCCGGAATGCGGAAACGCTGCATCACCGGCTGCGCGCAATGGTGTCCGGTGCGAATCGCGATGCCTTCACGATCGAGTATGGTGCCGATGTCGTGGGGGTGAATTCCTTCGATGATAAAGGAAATCACCGCAGCCTTCTGGGCGGCCGTACCGATCAGGCGAATGTCCGGTATCGCGGAAAGCGCCTCGGTCGCGTAGGTCAGCAGATCGTGTTCATGGGCGGCGATGTTGTCGATTCCCAAATGATTGATGTAGTCGATGGCTGCGCCCAATCCAATGGCGCCGCCGATGTTCGGCGTGCCGGCCTCGAACTTGTACGGCAGATCGTTGTACAGGGTCTTCTCGAACGTCACTGACCGGATCATGTCGCCGCCGCCTTGATACGGAGGCATGGCTTCCAGCAGTGCCCGCTTGCCATAGAGGACGCCGATTCCCGTCGGACCGTAGACCTTGTGTCCCGAGAAAACATAGAAATCGCAATCAAGTTCCTGCACGTCGACCTTCAGGTGCGGAATGGCCTGCGCTCCATCGACTACCACCGGGACGCCGTGGCGGTGCGCGATTTCGACGATCTGTCGCAGCGGAGTAATCGTGCCCAGCGCGTTCGATACGTGCGTTACCGCGAGCAGCTTGGTGCGCGGGCTGAGCAACTTGGGCAACTCATCCATCATCAATTCGCCGCGATCGTTGATGGGAACCACACGCAGTTTCGCATCCTTCTCTTCGCAAAGCATCTGCCACGGAACGATGTTGGAGTGGTGCTCCATCGTCGTAATCAGGACTTCGTCACCTGCGCCCACGTGTCTGCGTCCGTAGGTCTGCGCCAGCAGGTTGATGCCCTCGGTAGCGCTGCGCACAAAGATGACTTCGCGCTTGTCTGCCGCGTTCAGAAAACGCTGCACGGTACGGCGCGCGGCTTCGTGCTCTTCGGTGGCATGTTCGGAGAGGAAATGAACGCCGCGATGAATGTTGGCGTTGCCGCGTTCGTAGTAGCGCGAGATGGCGTCGATCACTGCGCGCGGCTTCTGCGACGTCGCCGCGTTGTCCAGATAAACTAGAGGATGCCCGTAGACCTGCTGGTGCAGGATGGGGAAGTCGCGGCGAACTTCCTCCACCGGAAATGTCGTTCTGCCAACCATCGCAGGCTGAAACTCCCAAGGCACGCTGTTCGCGGCGGCTGTCATCCTACTTCCTCCCAGTTTCTTCCCGTGTCCTCGCCGCGAGCGGTCGCAACCGGCGCGGCGTTCGTCATCCCAAACAGATGGCCATTAATCAGCTCTCGCAAATGGTCCCGCACACTATCTTCTTTCATGCGGTCGAGGCACTCGTTGGCGAAGGCCAGCAGCAACAGCTTGCGCGCGGAAGCTTGATCGATGCCGCGCGAGCGCAGATAAAAGAGCGCCGTCTCGTCGATCTGCCCGATGGTTGCGCCGTGAGTACACTTCACGTCGTCGGCGTAGATCTCGAGCTGCGGCTTGGTGTCGATCTGCGCGTCATCGGAGAGCAGCAGGTTGCGATTGGTCTGCTTGGCGTCGGTCTTCTGCGCGTCCTTGTGCACGATGATGCGGCCATGAAAAACACCGTGCGATCGGCCGTCGAGAATGCCGTTATAGAACTGGCGACTGTCGCAGTGCGGGCTGGCGTGCTCCACCAGCATGTAGTTGTCGAGGTGCTGGCGGCCGTTGCCGATGAACAGCCCGTTGATGAGGCACTCCGCGCCTTCGCCTGCCAGAACGGGATGGACGTTGTTGCGTACCAAGCCTCCGCCCAGGAGCAGGGAGTGAGTGGCCACGTTGGCGCTTCGTCCCTGCTGAATACGCAGAGTGGACACGTTGAAGGTCTCGGGATGTTCGCGCTCCAGCATGTAGTGCGAGAAGACCGCGCTCTCCGCGGCTACAAGTTCTGTCGCGGTGTTGCAGAAGGCGACTCCGCCGTGCAGCGAGACGTAATCCTCGATGACAGCGAGTTGCGATTGTTCTTCCGCGACAATCAGATTGCGCGGATGCGTCATGAGCGGCTGATCGCCGCCGGTGGAGACGAAAAGCATATGAATCGGCTGGTCCAGCACCACCCCCTTGCGAACATGAATGAATGCGCCGTCGGCCAGAAATGCGGTGTTGAGCGCGGCGAAGGCATCACGCTGGGTGTCCAGATAGCGGCCAAGATGCGGTTCTAAAGACGCGGGATTGGTGCTGAGTTCGGCGCCGAGGCTGTTGATGCGTACTCCCGCCGGCACATCGGCAAGCGATGAGAGCTCACGGCTGAAGTGACCATCGACGAAAACGAGTTGACAGGCGGCGCCGGGAAGCAGCCACGCCTCCAAATCCTTCTTGTCCAGCCGGGCGGCGCGTGCGGCGAGACGGAACGGCGTTTTCGCGATGAGGGAGACGTTGGTGAAGCGCCAGTCCTCATCGTGCGTCGTCGGAAAGCCGACGTCGCAGAAGCGGGCGAAGGCATCCTCGCGCAGCTTGCGCAGCCACGTCAGGTCGCGCCCGGGGGCGCTCTTCTGGAAATCGCTGAAAGTTTCCAGGTAAGTCTCTAATTGTGGGATCGCTGTGATCACAGTTTGTGCGTTTCCTCGATAATTCGTGCCGTCCCTGAAGGGACTCTGATTTCTTTTTCCGCCGTACCCAGCGCTTCTGCGCTGGGCTAATTTCGTTTCGCCCTTCGGGCTTGCGCTACGCCGGCGCGGCCTCGCGGGATTCGGCTTCCATCGAGCTATAGCCGGTTTCTTCCAGTTCCAGCGCCAGCTCGGGCCCACCGGAGCGAACGATGCGGCCGTTCATCAACACGTGCACGAAATCGGGCACGATGTAGTCCAACAGCCGCTGGTAGTGGGTCACCACAACGAACGAGCGCTCAGGGCTGCGCATGGAATTCACACCCTTGGCAACGATCTTCAGCGCATCGATGTCGAGGCCGGAATCAGTTTCGTCGAGGATCGCCAGCTTCGGCTCCAGGATCGCCAGCTGCAAAATCTCGTTGCGCTTCTTTTCGCCGCCGGAGAAGCCTTCGTTCACCGAGCGATTCATCATCTTCTCGTCCATCTCCAGCAGCTTCAGCTTCTCGCGGAACATGGGC